>Ga0247840_10001846_pt1 | contig 39290 bp, 48 predicted proteins | sample LaCruzMarch2015__FD_192404 | JGI IMG/M metagenome (GOLD analysis project Ga0247840, IMG submission 192404) | Freshwater microbial communities from meromictic Lake La Cruz, Castile-La Mancha, Spain - LaCruzMarch2015_17m | ecosystem: Environmental > Aquatic > Freshwater > Lake | place: Spain... | reverse complement strand
CATTCTTTGCATCTAAGCTTCAAACCTGATTTTTGGTGTGAATCTTTTCCAAATTCACTCAAAGGCTTTTCAATACCACATTTTGTACATTTTTTCATATTAAGGCTCCTTTTCGTACAGTTCCGGAAAATCAGCAACCAAGCTGTCGATATATCTTTCATCCGTTTCTTTATTAAGATACCATTCGGCAAACTTTGCCCATCCACCAGCACCGTTAAAAGTCTTTTTCACAATCTTCCATGCTCCTTTACACCCGTCAAACTGCGCTCTTAAAATCGTTTTTTCGTTCATAATAGTTCTGTTGTTATAATTGATAATGTTCAAAAAGATTAAGTTGGCTGATCTTCTTTTTACTGAAGGGAAATTCGTACGTTTCAATAAATTCGATGTTCATTTCTTTGTGCTCCTGATTAAAAACAAATGAACCGATAATCATTTTGCTGCCCCACTTTTCATCAATGCAATCCTTTACAAATTTACGTGCATCATACATGCTGGTAAATACTTTGCCGTCGTGCTGTTCAATTTTCGAATCGAGCACAAAAACGATAAATCGTAAATCTTCAACTTTCATCGGTTATCTCTCCTTTGGCTATCATTACCTCTTTCAAAATACTCAAACCTTCTTTCCAGGATACAAACATCCAAGGCATTTTTTGGTAGTAAAAAATCTTACCTGTTACCATTAACTTAGAAATCAACCTTCCTTCTTCAATATCAATAAGCTTGGTATAATGTGCCAAATGTAACTGCCTACGAAACGGTGTCATTTGCTCAAAATGTCTGGTTAGAAAGTCAACACTAGTTGTTTTTCTTACTGGGTTTGTAATTGTGTTTTCCATCTTACGAGTGCAGTAAATCTTTAACAACTTCACCATAACCATTTTCCATCATCCACACTTTCATATCGCCAGTAAGCCCGCACCTTTTATTCTTTATCAACTTAATACCAGTCTCTAATGAAACCCGCTTTGTTGGTCCGTTTTCGGTTTGTTTAACATAAAAAACCGGATAGGTTTTCCATTTTCTGGTTTTATAATCATAAGTGGTAGTGCGCCACGATTGTGTTACCTGGTATGGTTGTAGTTCTAGTTCTCTTTGCTCTCTGATGATCTTTTGCAGTCTCAAAATCTGATCTGCACGTTCACGGCTTATTTCAACTTCGCCAATTCCTCCCGGGAAGATTGCTGTTACTGTGGTTTTCATTTCGTAGCCTCCTTTTCTTCCAAAGCAATTTCTTTACACCTTTTTTTATTCCAGTTTTGCCTTAATGCACGATTTTGGTCAGGAATTACCACATAAAAATTAGACTTTTCATCTATTACAGTTCCATCAAATGTTTCGTCTGTATCAGTCGGAAAAAATCTTACCCTTTTCGTAGCCTCCTTTTCTTCCAAATCAACCCGCTCAAAAGTTAGCTTGTATCTGGATCCATCACTAACACCAATAGTCGCCAAAAGCATTGGGTTTTCGATTTTTTCTTTCTTACAATATTCAAGCAGGATTTTAACAGCTTTTGCAGGTGCGCTGTTTAGTTTTTCGGTTACAATCATTTTAAGCATAATTTTCTATTTTTTAGTGAAACATTTACATTTCTTCAATTATCATGAATTCTTTTAAAGCCTCTTCGATATTTAAATTTTCTTCGTTAATATCAAGCATTGTGAGGCCTAATTCAGGAGCTATTAAAATTCCACCCTTAATTGCATTCACAGTCGAATGACCACAGATTTGACAGTTCACACGTGTTTCTTTCACATAATTGTGACATCCACAACACAATACGTGTCCTGCCTCTGGTTTAATATAATATGGCTTACCCTCATAAGATTCTCCTGATTGTACAGGGGGCAAACTACAAATTGCCTCACGAACAGAAACATAGTCCTCCTTTCCTATACCGTGGGTTGGCTCAGGAAAACTGTATTTGAAATTAATTTCCTTTCGACTGGCGATAAATATTACTCTTTTCCTATTCTGTGGAACCCCATAGTCTGCTGCATTCAATATTTCATACTGCATTTCGTATCCTGCTTCATCAAAAGCTTCCCTGATCCAATGAATAAATGGGCCTTCTTTATCACCCTTCTTTTTACCGAGCGATACAATTCCAGGAACGTTTTCCATGAAAACAATATCAGGCTTGCATACTTTACAATAATGGATGAATCGGAGTGGTAACTGATTTCTTTCGTCGAGAATATTACGATTAACGTTTGAAGTGCTGAACCCCTGGCATGGAGGCCCACCTGCGAAAATCCTTATGTCTCCTGGTCTCACTTTACAAAGTTCCATCCAATTTTCAGGATCCAATTTCATAATATCCATTACGAAAAGATTTAAACATGGAGTAGGATTGCTACTTGTTAGCCAGTTATCATCAACACCATCAGGAAACAAGAAATTTGACGTTGTGTGGTCCCATTTATTAATGTTTTTAATTGTCTTCTCATCTTCAGGATCAACCCAAACATGTGTCCAGCCTTCATAGCAAAGATTATGATAGAATGTGTTTGCCGCTGCTGCATCCCTTTCGAGAGCTGAAACACATTTCAATCCAGCCCGCTCAAATCCTAATGATAAACCACCACAGCCGGCAAAGAACTCAGCATAGGTAAATTTGAAATCAGGGTATGGTATTTCAAATTGAGTCGTTTTCATCAATACTTTCCATTGCTTATTGTAAAATTTTCAACGCCGCCGGATTTGTCGTCGGCACCGGGGCGGCTCTGGTTGTCGAAATTGAGGGGATTAAACTGCAATCCACGGAACTTGCACCAGGTTGTAATCTTCTTTTTAAAGCGATATGCCGTGGTGTGCTTGCGGTGGAATGGGTTTTTATCAAGGAAGTTATTAAACAGCTCCTGGCGCGGGATGGGCACGTTCAGGTTCGGGCTGTTAACCTGTTTTAAATCTTCAGGCGAATCGAAATCCGATATACCAAAATACTCGTTTGCCCAGCTCAGGAAGTCCTCGCCAATAAATTGGCGCATGCGGCGCATCTCGATGCGCTCGATGGGTGGAAGCACCAGTCCGGATCCTGATTGTCCCCAGCCATTGTCGCGGGCCATAAAGTATAGCTGCAGGCAATCGCTCATGAAGTTGTAAAACAGGTTCCACTGTATCTTGTCCCACTCCACAAAGAAGTTGGTGCCAAAATCGTCGACAGGCTTGTGGGTTTCGTTGTAATAGTCAGAAAACACAATAATAGCCTGCCGGTCCCGAAATGATGAAGTATCGCCGTTTATTGCGTGGTTCGTTGTGAGGAATAGCTTGGGTGTTTGTTCGTCGGTAAGGGTAAACTTCTTTTTACCCTTAACGTTGATGGTAATGCGCCCGGTGATGATCGGGAAAAAGAACTCAAAGTCGATGTTGGTACGCACGTCGTCCAGGAATACGTTGTCGGTTTTCTCGGTAACTTCTTCCCAGATGAATGGATCTTCGGTAAGGTTTTTACTCTTGCCCGGGATGTAGCTCTGCGGGATCATCTGCCCGATGGCGAAGCCCAGGAGCGATTTACCTGTCCGTCCGTTGCTCTCGCCAACTTCGCTTATCTTGCCATCCATGGCAATCACAGCCTTCTCACAACTCTTATCCCGGAATTTATGCAGCAGGTACCCGATGGCCGTCATTTTGCTCACAAAGTGCATGTTCGTTTCAAAGCGCTCTTCGGCGGTGCGCTCGTCCATAATCTTTTCGCGGGTTTCGGGATTAATAAACTTGCGCCAGTTAAACTCTGATGAGTTGTACAGGAAGCGTGCAAAGTGGCAGTTGGCGCCTTCTTTCGAAAACCTGATACTAAAATTGCCGTCGCGTTTATCAATCTTTACAATCGGTTCGCTCAGTTTGGTAGCGTCAAAATCAATGATTTTGTCGCGCCAAACATGGTAATCGAGGTTAGTGATGGCTTTCTCTTCGATGCCACCTGCTGATATCTGCCAGTATTTGTTTTTAAAGAACAGCCGCTGGCTGGTCTGGTTGGCTTTGATGAACTCCGGGACGAAGTACCGGAGCGAACCAAGGCTTTCTGGTCCAAGATACATCCTGCCGCCCCGGTAAAGCATGTTGCGAACCTCTTTGGGGCAGATCTCCTGCATGATTTCGAGCACATAATCCTTTACCTGGAACGGCTCCACAATCTCCACAACCTTCCCATCCAGATGGCAGAAGAAATACTGACCATTGGCCATCATAATGCGGCCAAAACCACGATTGCGCAGGAAGTTGTAAGCATTCTCATAATCGAAAGTAATGGTTTGCCTGTCATTCCCCGACCTGTCCTGGTTAGTAACAACACTCCAGAATATTTCGTCGTCGTGCAAAGGCTGTGCAAGCTCCAGCTTTTTATTTTCTCCGAAGCGCCACAGGTGCTTGCCAATTTTGAATTCTTTAATTTCCTCAAGCTGCTCACGGTAACGCTCGGCAAAAGCTTCGGCAGACTGCAGCGACCAAAGCTCCATCAGTTTGCCATCGCTCGTGGTGGTGATCTTATGCAGATCAATGTACTTCCCGGCGCCGTCCTTCAGGTTGATGCTTTTCTCGAAATCTTCAAAAAGCTCAATCTCTTTTCCGGGAAGTGAATTGGTCAGCAGGTCGTCGATGCCTTTGTCCTTATTCTCGTTGGCTTTTATATGTGAAAAATAAATCTCAAGATAATGCCCAAGGTTAACGAAGGTTTTAAAATATTCCCGGAAGCTTTTAACGGCATTAAAAAACGACCATGGGCGGCTATCAACCTTCGATCCGGTTTGGATGGAGTGCGAAAGCTCGTCCCAATCGGCATCCAACACAAAAACCACTTCGGCCACCTGGCAGCGCTGCACCAGTAGCTGCAGGTCGTAAGGTAACTGGCCATGGCTTCCCAGCGCGTGGATGCCCATAATGCCCACCGAAGGCATCCCGTGTTTGCAGGCTTTTATTGCTTTCTTTTCGCCTTCCTGGATGTACAGCCGCTTGATGATGCGCCCTTCCTTGTACATTTTGCGCATGATTTCCGGAATATACAGATGGGTACCAGAGCCATAAGGGCTGCTGTACTTCATCGGATTGCCGTTTTTATCGCAATGCAGGTCGGGGTTCTGCCAGCGGATCCGCCAAAGGTGCTCCAGTTTGTCGCGCTTTGGCGTTTTAAACTCAACCGGCCGGCCCTCGAGGTCGTAATACCAGATAATCATGTCGTCGCCATCGGCGATGGCGCCATACTGGTTGCGCGTACCGGCAACGATGGTATCAACAATCTTTTCGGTATCGTCGGCAACAAACACGGTAGCTTTCTGGTCGTTTTCATCCAAACCCGACTGCTTAAGCTGAATATTCCTGAACGACTCAGGCAGGTTTCCGCCACGCTTTTGCGGTCCTTTGGGTTCGGGGCGCTCATCAACATCAATGTTGTACAAGGACGCAACCTGCTTTGTAGCTTCCGGAAAGGTGATGTTCTGAGTTTCCATCACAAAACTAATGGCGTTGTTTCCGGCAAAGTCGCATGAGAAGCATTTGTAAACCTGTTTCGATTTGGTAACGATTAAGCCTTTTCCTTTACCCGATTTGCCGCATTTTGGGCAGGTAGTATAAAGCGAAGCCCCCGACTTTTTAAGATCGTAGTATTTTGCTACAACATCCTCTATCCTGGCGACACGCAAAACCTCCTGTTTTTTTTCAGGGCTGATCATAGTTTAGATTATTTGGGTTGGGAAATCATTTTAAAAAATACATGCCTGGGTACACTGGAAAATGTAGCCAGGTTCTATCTCGCCATTCCAGCGATGGTCGCGGCGAAGTTGTTGGAGTTGTGCCTGTTTGGTTCGGCAGGCTGGAGCTTTGCAAACAACCGTTTCGTGAAACGGTGGAAGTTTTGTGTTGCAAAACATGCAGAACATTTCGGGTGCCAGGCATGTTGGTTTGGTTTCTTCAACCTGTGGCTTGCGGATTTTGATTTTACTGGCTGTCATATTAGAGGATGGGTTTTTCTATTTTTGGCCTTCCGTTTTCGGATAGAACTTTTATTGAAATATATGGTTTTTGAATAATAAATGGATCGTTACCATAAATTTCTACTTTAAAGCAATTTTTCCATTCTTCCACACTTTTTACAATGCCAACATTTATTATTCGGTGCCCTTGTTTAAGATCGCTTGGAAGAAGCTCCGCGATTTCAATTTTTTCGATGATCATAATTTTAAAAGTTTTCAGGTTTAAATTTCAGTTATTGGTACATAGTCGAGTTGCTGAGTCTCTTTATTATAGACTACTTTTGATAAAGGATTTAATGTTAACAGTGTTGAACCTTGACCAATAACCCAATCAAAAGCTGCTAATGATGGTGAATCTTCAGTTAAAATTCCGATAATTGTGTAAGGTGAATTTCTGTAAGCCCATCCAAGACTTACTATTCTTCCCAACCAATACGACTTATTGAAAACAAAAACCAGTTTATTGTCTTTAATGTAATTAGGCCGAAACCCATTGATGGTTTTAGTGTTTTTTACGAATCCCAATTTTTCAAGTTTGTGCATAGTTTTAAAAGTTTTCAGGTTTATCAATCCGTTTAAATTCTATTACCCATACCCAGGGGTTGGAGTTCCAGGATTCTTCACTATTGATTGATTTCCAAAGTGAGTAGAATGATGTTATCGGGTTATCCAAATAAGTATCGTCTCTAAGATCGTTACATGGGTAGAAATAGTAATAATCGCCATCAGTGTGATCACTTAAAATGCCTTCAGCAATCGAATCCTTTTTAGTAATATCCTGCAACCTTTCAACCCTGATGCTGGTTACTTGTATAAAAATACGGCAGGCGGCTTTTGGCATGTGGATGGAGGGTTTCCATGAAACTCTATTGCACTGATTTTTTAAGCTATCAGGAAAATCAGCTTTGTAAGCTGGCTGAGAAATGTCATTATATCTAAACTGATGGGTCTCCCTCACCCAAAGCACGTCGCCTGGTTGGCCGTAAGGGCATTTTATTCCTAAATGGAAATGGTTTTCTTTATCTTTAAAATATGCCTGACAACCGATTGTTTCAGATTTATGATTTTCAACTATTGTAAACTGCATTTTCTGTGCATCCCAACCATGCATTGTTGTATTTACAATCCTTCTCGTCATCGTTTTGCGGCCTTCGAGGATGGCCTGCACCATTTTGGTGCTGAAAATTATTGGATGTGTTTTCATTGCTGGCCTCCATAAATTTTATTGGTTAGCCTATATTTTACCCCATAAATATTTGATTCGATAGTTAAATAGCCTTCATCTACCAACTTTTTCATGCGATAATTAATCTTTGCACTCATCATTTCATAACCATAATTTACATTATTTGAATTAACCCACTATGACCGACAGTAAGAGTTTACTTCTCCATCTTTAATTCGTTTATGAATTTCATGCTTTATTGCATTATAAATGTCCAATCTTTCCTTTTCAATTTTTTTCTTGTCAGTTTTCATAATTAAGCTGCTATTAAATGATTAATAAAATTTTCAAATTTTGCTTCGCAGTTGGTTTTTGCGAAGTCGATAATATCTTGTGCATCGCGGTGAAGCGCGGTTTCGATGTCGGTTTTTTTACCGGGGATCAGTGCGTAAATGCGGTCTTTTAAAAAGTTAATGTTCTGGCAAATTGGTTTAAAATCCTTAGCGTTTAATTCGGCCAGTTTCCCCCACAAAAAGGCTGCATCATCGGCGCGGTCGGTTATTGGAATAACCTTTTTCAAAAAAAGTTCAAGCCTTAGCAGGATGGCGTCGCGTGCCATCGAAAAAATGTAATCAACAGCTTGTGCGATTTGGATATCGAACAGCTTTTCGCTGTATTCGCCTCTTCCGGCATTCCAGGTCAGTTCAAAATCTGTGATTCCGGTAACCTGGCAACTCTCAAATTTATCTACCCGGAAAATCATAGCGATTCTTTTTTTTCGGCTTGCCACCGTTCGCGGGCTGCATCGCGATAGATGTTTTTGTTGCGTTCGTTGGCCTCGGTGAGCTTATCAAGCATGTAGGCGAAGCCGATCAAAATAATGATCCCTACTAAAAACATAATTCCAATTGTTGTGTACATGTTAAATTCGGTTTTTGTATTGTTCTAAAATATTTTGAGTTATCGAAATTTCATCTTTAAAGTAGCTTCGTAGCTCGCTACCACGCGGAAGGCTTTTTAATTTCCATCTCAAATCCTTTTCCATCAATTTCAGCGCGTGAACGATGATCAGGTTTCGTCGCATCATCCTTTTTGCGTAGCTGCTTTGTCCGGTTTTGTACCTTATTTTTTTCATTGTGATAAAAAAAACCAAGCTGGAGATCACGCCCTGAAGCGTGATTCCAACACTGGTATTCGAAAGAACTGGAAGCTGTTACAGTCGTGCCGCGACGTATTTAGCTTCATACAATTTCGGGGTCTTTGCCTCCTGTCACAGGTTTTTTCCTGTCATCATTCTTTGCCGTGTTTAGCTGATATATTTAGGAATTTACGTTTCCCCAGTCCGACAGGTTTGCCCCTAAAAAAGTGGATTACAAAAACGGGGAACACGGCCATCACTCACTAAGAAATCAGTGAGTTCTAATCGGAGTGATCATCCAACGTCACCCCGGTGGGCCTGATATTTTAAAAAATCCATTTTATAAATGTTTTGAATATTTTTAAGATGTAAAAAATAAACGTTCTAATTAATCCATATTTTTTATCAGAGTAGTTTGATTGTAGTGGATTAATTTGAACTGTTCCAGGTATTACACCTGTCATGTTTTTTTTGTATGTTGGCGCATAGGCTGGGTCAAATTTTCTGTATTCATTCAAAATAAAATCAACAAATTCTTTATTCAAAGTAACATTTGATTTCCATTTATAAATTCCTTGTACTTTTCGGTCTAAAGCATGTTTTCTAACGACTTGACAAATACCAGATCCTATATGATATTTATCCGATAATTTCCGTAAATTAAAATGCTTAAATTCTTTAATGCCAAGGAAATCATGTATTTCTATTAAAAATGAACCTACTTTAGCTTCTAAAGCTATTGAATTTGAAGTGAAATCCTGAGTTATTGGTTTGTTTTCAATATCCTTTGGTTTCAAAACATTGTAGGCTTTTAGTACCTTATCATAATTATCAATAAACCGATCTGAGCTAAAATGTTTTGCGTTTTTTATGAGATTCGTAATTTCATAATTTTTAATGCCAATTAATTTTGATAGCTCAAGGTTTGAGTTAAATTCATTTTTAAGCGTTTGCAACATAAAAGATACGTCGCTAATTTCATTTTTTAAAACATGTAATTCTTTCTTATTCATAGTATTAAATTTTTAAAGTGAATTCTCTACAATTTTTGGCCTGATGTTTTCGATCAGTTTAAATCTTTCCGGCGACATGGTTACAACCACGTTGCCATCAATATTTTTTACCATTGCCTCATGTTCTTTCAGGATTTCAAGGATCATTTTCTCGGCATACACCACGGTTTCGTTTTCGGTGCGCTTTGCCTTTTTCAGCTTTTTTTGCTGAAAAGTTATGATGCTTTGGAGTGTGATGGGCTGGATCATTGGTGGCAGGATTTAATCATACAAATATTCTCACCAAATGGGCAGTTTCCAGTTGCGCGCAAAGGGCATGAAACAAACTCATAGTTTAACTTATCTTCAGATATGTCAACTTTATCGTCCAGTTCGGCCCAATTACATTCGATAAACTGAGAAAGGATTTTACGCTTATCACCCGGAAAATGTTTCGATAGGCTGATCAATGCCATGTGAGCTTCGGGATGTTTATTTACCTGTTCAAAAATGGCCTCAAACTGCTCGGGAGTTAATGTTTCGATGGTGTCGAATGTTTGTCCGATGAATTTAAAATAAATTACCGGCTTCAACACGCCTTTTCGGTCCTTCAGGAATTCTATTTTCATAATTACGCCGATTTTGAGAAGTAAGCTTCTGATTTTTCCAACAGGTCTTCAAAGTTTTCGATATTCAGTTCGGCAGCCAGTTTTTTGAGGACGTCAAACCTGGTAAGCATCAGGTGGTTTTTGTTGAGCATCCGCTCAATTGTAGGAATGCTGCGTTCGAGCATCAGGGCAATTTCTAGCTTTAAGCGGGTATTTGTCCTTATTTTTTTAATTATGTCCTGTTTTAACATGTTTGGAATATTATTTGTTAAATCAATAAATGAATGTTATATTTGAATTGCAAACGTAATTAAATAATTTCATAAAAGTCAAGAAATAATTTCAAAAAGTTGTAATTTAATTTATTTCTAAATTATTTAATTTTAAAAACAATGGTAATCAATAAGATACAAAAATATGCTGAGTCAAAAAATATCAGCGTTCCAAAGCTTGCAAAAATGCTTGGAAGAGATAAGCAGGTATTTTACCAGATTTTTGAAAGGAATGATTGCAGGGTTTCTGATCTCGAAAAAATGAGTAAGGCTTTAGGCGTTTCACCATCGTATTGGTGGAATGAAGAATTTAATAATATTGTGGAAGACCCATTGCCTGCTTATTCTAAGGTAGAAGTCGAATTATTAAGGGCACAAATTAAAAGTCAGGAAAAACTGATATCACGATTAGAAAAAGAAATTGATCGTTACGAAAAAAATAGCACATCTGATAAAGACGATTTGATAATGGCAACACATAATGGAAATTACAAAACGCCACGAATGAGACAATAATATAGCGAATGGGGATCCATTCAAGGAAGCTAAATACACAAATCACAGCGTGCCGCGACGGTAAGTGTTCTTACTCCCACACATCCCCACTTCGCTTTTTTAAGTTCTTTAAAATGATTGGTTTGCAAAAAAAAAAGCAAAAGGGATATGAGAGACACCCTAAAAAATCGTAACTGAAAATTATTACCAGGCAAACGTCCTGTTATGCCCTGCCCTACTGCTTGTTACGCCCTGATAATTAAACTGAAAGGAATTTCATAGTATTAATTATAGGACATTTCCAATACCAAAACAATACTAATAATCAATAACTTACAAAAAGCAAGGAAACTAACAATCAATACTTTACCTCAAATGAAAGCTGCGAAAATTGAAAGATTTGATGAAAAGAATAAAAATTCGATTCTTACCAGGGATCATAGTTTTCGTGTTGTGCTCGGTAACAACTCAACCAACACATTTTCAAACCGGAAGCACTTAACAAAATTTCTGGCTGAGACAAATGAGTTTCTAAAGACAAAACTCTTCGAGCTTAACAAAATTTACATCGAAGTTTTTACCGAGTATCGAAAAATGTGGTTCTATTTCGACAATGAGCAGCGAGAAATCATTGCCATGCGTTTTGATGAAGATTTGCAGTTTATCAATAAAAGTTTTACCCTAATCATCGACAGGTCTGGATGGGAAAACGGAAATTGGATGGTTTTTAAACATTTGGGCAACATTATTACGATGTTTGAAGGTATTTTGCGGGAGATGATCGACGTACAGCGCACAAAATCCAACTACGTCGAAAAAAGAAACCTCGAAGTGGTAGCTTCGAGGTTGGAATATCTTAAAAAAACAATTGAAGATTGGGGGAAGTAGTAGAACCGTCATTACTCGCTCGATCAAACGCAGCAGTATCTCAATAAATTCCGACGCAAAGCATCCGATAAGTTTGTGAAGACCTTTAAGGGGTACTAAGCAACGAAGTCGAAAAAAGAAACCTCGAAGTGGTAGCTTCGAGGTTGGAATATCTTAAAAAGACGATCCAGGATTATGGGAAGTAGCCTTTAATGAACATAAGCCCCAACATCCCAATTAGCACCTTGCTGTTTAGTTACAATAATAGGTAAATCAGTATCAGCACCCCATTCTGTTGAAGTGTCCAATCCATCATCATAAGCAGCGTCTAAAGCAACTCCAGAACCTATTGCAAGTGAATCATTTTTAAGCGAATAATCACCATTTACAAAATCCGTAAAAAGTCCATTAAATTGTTCTTCTGTAAGAACGATTGAATGAGTATCAAATCCTAATGCTTGCCACTCACCAAAAGTGTAATAAGTAGCCCCTATTTTGAATTTTAGTGGTGTATTTGGTGAATAATAAATGTTATAATCAACTTCATTTGTCGCACTTTCAAAAGCAATTACCCGACAATTAGCCTCACTTGATAGGGAAATTATAATATTGTTTTTTATCTTACAGTTAATCGGAGTTACAGTGTGAGACTGTGAAGCATAGGTGGCTATTGGTTCTACAGATGAACTAATCATTGTATTATTATAGATTTTCAATCCATCCATGTTTGTAACCACCAATCTGAAATCACTCTTAACAATATTACCATAGATACCACCAGAATCCCATTCAGCTTGTCCATATTTTCCCTCCATCACAAACCCATATCCTCCAGCAACCACGATCTTATTATATCTTGCTACGGGGTTGTGTTGATAGCCCATTAGACACCCATGAGGAGATCCATTTGAAATTAATTTGTTCATTTCAAATAGAGACAACGTTACTTTACCATCCGCCGAATTGCTTGAATCGCTACCGATTACATATCCACCTCTGTTTTCAGAAGATATTAGTGTGTTGTTGCGAATTATAGCTGATTGTATGTTATTTGCGGCTGATAGAGTAAACCCAATCAATCCTCCGTTTTCAGTGAATGTAAGTAAGTTGTTTTCTATTAAAGCTGGACAATCGGAATCAATGAGCGTATTAATAAAAGTATTATTTCTGATATGTGAAATGTTGGTATTATTGTTATAAGGAAGGTTCAGGCTGTTCATCTTAATAACGTTATGGTGAATATCGACAAGACCGTCGTTTCTGACTGAAAAATTACCGTTTCCTTCAAAATAATTGCCAAATATGTTAACCGCCCCTAACATAGCCAGATAGGAGAAACTTCCATTAACAATCATTTTATTATTCTTAATATTACATATTCCACTTGCTGCAACGATTAAGAAATATCCGGCTGATTCTATTACATTAGCATAATTAGTATCAATATCTTGATTTACAGGAATACCAGAAAAATTAATACCAGTTATATATGTTCCCTTTATAACATTCCACTTAAATTCTTTTGCCGTACCAGAAACGGCTCCGCCTCCGGTTGCACTCAAATACATTTTGCTCAAAACGATGCTTAATGCTGAAGCACTCGGGTATATATTTCTTGTTGCATTAACTGATGGCTTACTGTAAACTCCATTAAATACTTCTGAGTATCTTGAAATAGCTAATCCGTTAGTTGCTCCATCAGGAGTTGTAATAACTAATCCCAATCCAATGACATTATGATCTCTTGTGTCATTAAGATAGCCAGATGTTAATACGTTGCCTGTTTTTAAGTAAATTACTTTCCCATCAGTAACAGTAGATACGGCCTTTACAAGTGTAGCCCAGGGGTGTGCTTTAGAGCCATCCCCAGGCGCAGTATCACTTCCATTAACCGCATCAACCCAATAAGAATTTGCATCCTCTGTTGGTACTCCAAAATAAGTTTGGCAAGTTGTTAAATCAGTAGTTGCTTTAATATTACCATAAAGCACAATATCCAAAACTCGTGGCTCAGAAGTCTCAACACCATTTTCATCAACTATTTGCGCTGCATGTCGGCAGAATAACTTATGTTCGTAATCAACATCTTGAAATAATGAAACAACAGGAATCTGGTTTGGTGTGCCATCCGCAGCATACAGATAGTTATTAATGTCAGCAGCTATCAGCGCAGCATCATCAGCAGGAGCAGATATTGTTGCAGCACTTTTGTACGGCATACCAATAGTCCATGCTGTATCAAAATCATAACCTGTTATCAGGAAATGTTTATCGTTTAACTGATCTTTGAAATACTTACTTTCACCTACATCAATGATTTCACCATTAAGCCAAAACAAAGCATCAGATTGAAACGGAATGGTTTCGATATTAAAATCACCCTCAATTAAATTGCCACTTCCTTTACTAAAATACAAATGATTATCAATAAGCGAAACGAGTTCTCCTATCTCTACCTGACCAGTTCGTGAAATATTGACTATTGGCATAACGATAAATTACACAATGTTTTTCCAGATTACTACTTCGGTGCCGGCAATTACATCGGCGGCGTTCAATACCTTATCAAGCGATCCGTTTGCCCAGGTAATAATCACATCGTCGCTGTCGGTGCTATCTATGCGCTTGATGGCCCAGCCGGCTGCATCGAGGTCGTCAACGCCAAAATCCGGGAAACATAAGTAGGTGTAATCGCCTACTGTTTTTATCCGTGCTGGTGTTTCTCCACTTTTTACTGTGTTCATCTTAATTGATTTTATGTATTGAAAAACTCATGTAACTGATTGTAAAATCACTGTTGTCGGTAATGTTTTTTGCCGAAACCCAAACCCGCTGGTTTGCTGCCAGCAACACAATTCCGGTTAACGAAATGTTTGTGAGCACTGCAATGGTGGTGATTTCGGTAACAAGCGGATCCTGAATCGAGTTATCAACATAAACTGCAAACTGCCAGTTTTTGCCGGCTGCTCCAGGTGTCCCCGTGATGCTCAGGTCGATCTTGTAAGCGCCATCGCTCCCACTTGCCGGAATCTGTAAAAATGCCGGCATAAATACCGATCCAGCCGATGCGCCCGCTCCGGCAACATAATCAATGTCGTCGCAGGTAAATTTCGTAGTATTTACAACTGTAACCTTTGTAGTTCCGTCGTGTGCAGCGTTGTTCATGTTTGTCAAAACAACCAGGTCGCCATCCGAAAGTCCGTGAACTGCCGAACATTCGATTTCGAGCAGGTCGGCGCTGGGGTTTGCTTCGGCTGTGATGTTTGCATCGACAACTTTTCCGGCGTTAAACGAAATCTTTTCGTTATAACCCTGGAGTAAAACTGCTTCAGTACCATCCAGCACCGGATGAATTGTATCGGCTTTGGTAATTCCGAAAGTTAAACCCTGATCGTATGCGTAAAACCCACCAATCGAAATTCCTTCGGCGGCTTTTGCAGCTTGGGTGGCTTTGTCGATTTTGGTTGTTTCCACAAAGTTTTCGTCGGCAGTAGCAGTTTTAAGCTGATATTCCTTAACGGTGCCGCTTAAATTCTCAAAAACAACCATGTCTTTAAACCGAAGCTCAACCGGGATAGCCTCTTTGTTTGCGTAATCGCTGAAATCGAATCCAACAAACATTTTGCTGATGTCAGGCCAGGGTCCGTGGGATTTTATCTGAACCCCGATATTTATTTCGTTTGCCATGTTTTAAAGTATAAATGTTAAAGTTGAAATCTGTGTAGGATATGATTTGTGAACATAAACATTGTATGTAACCGAGTTTATAAGGACGGTTGTGATTGTAAACCTGCTTTCAATCGTCATTGGGTCGCCCAATACTTCCTGAACCATCGTAAAAGGAACTGCCTGCGGTGCAGCAAACCACGGATAGGCTATATCAGCCATATTGTAGTTAACCTTAATATTTTGGATTTTACCGGATATTGCTGATGTGCCTTGTAAAATAATTTCGGGTGCGAGAACTGTTGTGTCAGTCGAAACCCCATAATAATAGGTAAATCTCAGGTCGAATAACTCACTCCTGGTAAAGTGCCATTTACTGTCGTAATAAACACCGGTAAGCAGGCAGGTTGTCCCGGCGTATCCTTTAATCGGGTCTAATCCAGATATGGCTGTATTATTAAAAGTTACTGTTGCCGTCGCTGTAAATCCTAAAACAAGCCAGTACAATCCTCCATCAACTGGGTTTGTAATGTGGGTGATTGTAGTATCAGCCGAAAAATTTGCTTTATAGATGTTTTTTGCTGTAAAGTTTAATGATGTAGGATTTGCAGTTGCTAAAGTATAAGGAGTACCATTTAAACCTTTAAGAAATGATAAATTCGTTACATTGCTTGATGCAGCTGCTCCGGTTAATTCGCTAAGCGTGTCAATTGCCAGGATTAAATTTTGCAAGCCTGTAATTGCTGCCTGAACTGTTGCCCATGTTCCTGTTGAAGGTAAGTCGCTGGCCGTAGCTCCGGCATGAATTTTTAAATTAGCGTGAGTAGTAAGCGACTGTATTGTAGCTTTTAAATCAACATCAGTACGCAATAAATCCAGCAATGTTTGAACACTTGATAATAAAATTGATGTTGGAATTTGCGAAGCATTTACTTCATGAGAATTAGATTTATTGCCAGTATGTGCTGTTAATGATGCTTGTGTGGCCGCGTTTTCGGCTAATCCTGAAAGATAAATAAGCGCTTCTTCAACGGTTTGATTTGCAAATAAGGTATTAATATCCGCAGCCGTTGTTCCGTGAGGATTAGCAGCTGCAACGTGCTCGTCGAAATCTTCCTGCGAAACTCCGCCAATGTCTGGTATCCATGTAGTAAGATCAGCAGCCAGGATGTATTTATTCCAAACACCTTCTTCTTTAGCCCAAACCGGCATCCCTTCATATCTCCAATAAGAAGGTATTCCAGTTGCGCCATCCTTTGTTGAATAAACGGAATCGGCTCCTCCTACATTCATTTTATGATCAGGACCGGCCGGGGCATTTATCGAAATTCCTGTACCTAATGGTATTCGTGCTATTGGCATTTTGTTAAGATGTTATTTTTTTAAACATGAAATAATTTACTTGTGTAGGATAAGTATAAACATAAAGCGTGTAAAGAATGCTGTTGATGTACAGTTGTGATTTTGTCCATCCGTCAGATATTGGCATCCATCCGGCTATCTGTCCCTGAAAATGCGTGTATTCGTTAGAAGCTGGTGCAGCAAACCACGGAACGGCTGGGGTTGTTATGTTGTAGTCAATCTGAGTTTCAATTGGTGTAGTATCAATGTAGGTTGTCCCTGCTTCAACTTCGCCCTGGCTTACGCTTGTGTCTTCCGAAGTACCATAATAAACCGTAAAATCCGGGATGGTATCGGCAACCTCAATAAACGATTGCTTTTCGATGGAATCTATCAGCCCGCCTTCCGAATTAAAAACCGAAAGCCTGATGGTGTATGTTCCTGCCGTATCAAAATCATAATCAAACGATTTGCGGATTTTGTAAACTATCGGCGAGTTTTCGGCCTCATTTTGTATTTCCCAGATGTAGCTTATTCCCTTTACGCTTAACAGGCAGCGTTCGTCAAACGAAACAGTGCCTCCGGTTGTAACCACAAAATCGGTTTTCTTTTCTAAATCGTTGTAAAATGCCACAAAATCGGCTTCGGAAGTTGGCGCCGGAACTGCAAGCTCCCAATTGTTTGTGCTGGTTGGCGGTACATTTACGCAGGCAAGTTTACACCTGTAAAGTTTACTGTTGTAAAAAACGATATTCCCAACTTTGTAAGCCAAAGTTTGCGAATAGTCCATATTTTGCCGCAAAACCAGGTAATTGAGCGCTGAACCGATAAACCCAAAAGCAGGATCATCGTAAGTAAGCTGGTCGGCATCGGTGAGTAAACCGTTAATTGCCGAAGCACTCAGGCGGGCCGTTCCTTGCAAAGTTTCCAGGGCTGCTTTTATCTGCCCTGCCGTCATGGTGCCACCCGATCCACCGGCAACCGGAATCCAGTTAGCCGAAATATCAGGCGTTTGTCCACCCGTAACGATGTCGATGTTGGCAACGTAAAGGATGTATTGCCAGTAAACCGTAAAACCGGCCTTGTATGGGCGGTTGACGTTAAAAACCGGAATGTTGGCGTTGGTAATGGCTGTTAGCGCATCTTCGACGGTAAGCGTGTCGAGGGTAAGGTTTACGTGTTTGATGTACGAAGCCAGTTGCTCCATATCGCGCAAAGTAGCCAAAACTGCCCGTACTATGGCAGCGTTAACCAATTTTGAATTATTATCCAAAATTAAGGCTATCTTTTCATCAACCTGTGCTTTTGTGTACTTCGCCATCCGAATTTTATTTTAAGCAAAAATGTTATGAATTTAAGTTTAAGAAAAGGACAATTTAAACCTTGTAAGCAATAATTGTAGCCGGTGAAATCCTGTCATTCGTTACCGTAAATTTTATTGAGGATAGTAGCCAGTTGGCTTCGGCAAAGCGGTATTTGCGCGAAAAATCAATGTTTTTCAATTCCGATGCTTTAAGTATCATGCTGATTTCCGTCTCGCGGGTAGTCTTTTTGAATTCGAGAAATTTTTTGTGGAAGTTTTCTTTGATGCCATATTCACCTTCCCATTCCAGAGAATATGGCGAAATAATTGTTTGCTGTAATGGCAAAACATTAAAAGCGCTGCCGAAAGGTTTATCGGGTGTCCCGAAATTTGGCTGTAAACCATGCCAAAACATCAATCGTGGCTCTGGCTTATCTGGAAAAACCAAAGGGACTTCATATTCCTGAAAAGCGCCGTCATTTGCGCAAATCTGCCTTCGTGCTGATTTTGCAAAAACGCCTGGAATCTCAAATTCAAAATCGCCATTTCCTTCGGTTATCGTCAAAAGATCATCCGAATATTCCACAAATTCGCCTACATCTCCACCAATCGAATAGGTAACATTGTAATAGTAATATTTGTGAATATCACGGATAAAGTACAAATCAAAAAGCAGGTTATTACTGTCTGGCAGCTCGGCCAGGGTTGATAATTCACCTTTAAAATTGAACTTTGAAATATCTTTAAAATACTGTTCTGCCGATTTATCCGACGAATCAATAACATAACTCATCGTAAAACCATCATACTCATTCAGCTTTAGATAATTCATTTTAAAAGGTGCATCCAGACCAATAATATCGTTGCTCTGTAAAATGTCGCGCAACAGGATTATCGAAATATCACCTGAAAAATCATTATAAAAAACGATGCTTTTGAATATTTTGTTTAGAAAATCGAACAGTTCAGAAACCGTGAGATCCGGAACATAATTATTCAGACTAAACCGGTGTTCTGTATTTGTAACAGGAGTAACGCCTTCTTCTTCAACGGTCCATACATTACACGAAATATGATTAAAAAGCACCAGTTGTCTGAGGTACTGATCCTGTGTAAAGATGTTTTTTGTCGGGTTAATATTTAACCTGGCAAATGCTTGTTTCATAACGTAATTGAGGAATGGGAACAAAACAAGCGTATTTGCTTCTTCGCCATAAAACGGGAATTCATGATTAAACCAGTTAACATAACCGAAAAACGTATCATTCAGCAGTGTTCCTTTCGCTGTGTCTCCATAAAATTCAGGCCAAAAAACAGGGAATAAAATGAAATCAACTTCAGGATATGATTTATCGAAAATTGCATTAAACGGGCTGAATGGTGCCGTTTCGTAATCAAAATGCCAGCGCTCTCCCCCCAAATCTAAATCCGCCAGCTTCAAATCCTTAATCGTCGAATAAAAATAACCTTCCGAAACAGTGAAGTTTGCCCGGATGCTGTCTTTGTTGGCCTCGGTGATTACCAGGTTGCCGCGTTTCCAGAAAAGTCCGCTCAGGAACAACTCAACGGCTACCTTTTGCGTGGTGAAATTTGCGTAGTTAACCTTTGCCGGAAAGCCTAAAACCTGCTTATTTTTGGCTGTGGCCGGAAGTGTGAACGGATAACTGAAACTGCCAACGTCGTTAAAAACCGGCGAAAGCAGCTCAAAGGAAACCGAGAACTTTCCCATGTCCAGATATTCGGTGCCAACTTTGATTTTAAGCATTGATGTTTCCGTTATTGTTGCCGGTTAATTCCTCTAAAACTGCATTGCGTGTTGATGGCGCGGCGCTGTACGTTTCGATTGCCGAAAGGGCGAAATCAAACGAAACATTAAACCGGCGCTGGTCGTCAACCTGCTCCGTGCTTTTCTTATTCGTGACGATGATCGGCAGCGACTGGTTTTGCGTGAGCCAGTAAACTTCCTTGCTCAACATCATATCTTCGAGCCACCTGGCATGGTCTCCCGGGATGCTGCCTGTTTCTATGCTGTAGGTAGCATCAATCAAATTGGTAAGCTGATGACGCTCATTGTCGTCGTCGGTAAAGGTTTCGCGGTTAAATTCGCCCTGCCTTTTTAACCTTCCTGTACATCTTACCGTATCAAATTCGCCCAGACTGTTACGGAAAATAAAGTGTTGCTCATTGCGGTAAAAAGTATAATCGACCTGGTAAGTGCGTATTTCGCTGATGCGTTCATCATCTGTAGTTTCAAGCCATACCTCATATTTTTCGATAGGTGAAGTCGGATTTGGGAAGAAACCTGCTGAAGTATCGAATTCGTAAACCTTTCCTACTACTGCCTGAATAGTGAGGAAATCGGGGTTGGTTGTGGTTGAAGTGGTTCCATCATAAAAATAGACTTTGAATTTTAGATAGATTGTACGGTTTGCGTTGTTGTAAAAGTAAAGCCGTTCAGTCGAAGACAACGAGTTACGTTTTGTAACCGGTTGCCAGGTAAGGAAAAACTGTTCATCATCCAGCAAAGCCGAAAACGTTGTTCCGTAAGCTGTAAACTCTGCCTCTTTAACTTTGCTTAATCCGCCCATCAGCGCGGTACATATTGCGCCGCTGTACATTGTTTGCACCGTCTGATCCCATTTTTCGGCATAGCGCACAAAAAACCGGAGTGCCTGGGCGCCGCGCTCAAAAATCTTGTCTTCCTGCACCGGAAACGAAAAGCCTTCAACGGCAGCCCTGTTCAGTTCGAGCCTGTTATAAAGGTATTCCGAAGTATCGAAAACTGACTGCTGGTTTGCATCCGGGGTTATGGCTTCCTCGCCAATAATGTTTCCGTCGGTGTCTTTAACCTGGAAAATGTGTTGATAGCCTGATCGGATAACCGGGTCCAAACCTTGTTGCACATTTACAAATGTAAGGTTAACATCAGGGGTTGAAGTAATGGTGTAATTGCTGCCTTTTTCGCGTGAAGTAAACGTAATATCGAAATAAACTCCTGACGAAATATCAAGCGACAAAATGAAATCAGCATCAAACTGATAAATATTCTGAAGGAACTGGAAAAAGTACTCAGCCCAATACTGGGTTATTGCCAATGTAGGACTGAAAATAAACGGCGAATTATCAGGATTTGCCCCCTGGAAAATTATAGTAACAGATTTATTGCCCCATGACAGTGTTACGCTGCTTCCGGCAGTTATAGCTTCGCTGAGATAGCATCGTATTCTAAAAATGCTATGTTGCCCGGCATTGCTGTACATTTTTGTACCGGTAGCATTTACCAGCACCTTATTGCCAGCCAGAACCACCGGCTCGGGATATTTTGTTATCGTTATCATTTACTGACACTATTTTTAATTGTTTCAACTTCCTTAATTGATTTATCCAGATCGCTGTAACTGATTGCTGCTCTGGTAGGATTGTCGAGCTTTGCCGAAATCTCAGCAAGCAATGTAAGCATCATAGCAGATGCTACGTTGTCAGATGGTTGAACGGATTGAACCTTTTGAACCTTTTGATCACTCACGCTGCCATAATTGCCAGAGCTGTATTGCGGCACTCTCATTTGAAGTATCGCCTGGATTAATCCCGGTGCATTCATCTGCATGTTTCGCAGGGTTGGACCGTCAATCACAAGCTCCGGCGCACCGTCGCCGATGAGCGTTGGCGCATTATAAACTCCTGTTTTTGAAGTTGGCGCATAATCAGCGCGGTAAGTCTTTCCATCGCTGGCGCCAATTACATCGTACTTGCCACCGGCAAACTGAACGGCATTTATCCTGGCAACATTTGCCAAGCCATTTATCACTGCTGCCGTTGCAAACGGAATACCGGCAATGGGACCAGCGCCAAATGGTGGTGGAGCTAAGGCCGCTGTTGCTGCTGCCCAGGTATTAATAATCGCCATGGCCGAAGCTGCAATCCTTGCCGCAATCGATTCAGATTTAAAAATCGTCTGCACAAGATTCGAAGTAGCTTCAACAACAGCCATCTTCCCTTCCTGTTTCCATTTCTCAATCTGAACAGCATCTTTTGCAGCCTGTTTTTCTGCCTTTAAATCCTTTTTATTGTACTTATCAATAAGAGCCTGTTTTGCTTGAAGGAATTGGTCTTCCGTAATTAGTTCTTTAGCTTTCAAATCATAAAGCTGTGCAAGCTCCAACGCCATCACTTCGGCAGTAACATCAATGCCATACTTTTGCTTTAACTCAAGAATTGCCTGCTGGGTACGCTCTTCAATTTCCAGTTGCTTTGCCGAAAGCTCATCAGCATGTTGCTGTTGTAAAGCTGATGTATCCTGTCCGGCTAAATCAGCTTTGGCATAAAGTGCCTGGTATTTTTCATCAATCGCAAGTAGTTCCTGTTCATCTTTGCTCAGCGACTTTTTAAACGCATCATCAGCAAGTTTGGCAACGTCATTATAGTAATCCTCCTGGGCCTTCTTTTTATCTGCCAAAAGTTTTTCCTGGGCTTTTTTGTCGGCATCACTCATCACTATAACATCTTCCTGTTGTTGCACCACAGCATCTTCACGCATTTTTATCTCTTCCTTCAATGCTTCGCCATTGAGTTTCTTGATGGTTTCTTTCGATCCTTGTACATCACCTTCAAGTAAAGCATATTGCCGCCTGAATTCGGTTATCTCTTCTTCAGTAGCCTGATTGTCCACCTGAGAACCTTTTACGTAAACCGACAATTTACCCGTGCTGTTTAGTTCCTCCATACGCTGGGTCATGTTTGCGTATTTCTCTTCAAGGTCCTTAAGTGTTTTTTCTTCCTCTTCAATAGCCTGCTTATTAATGTACTTCATGTACACAGCCTGATCTTCGATGTATTTTCGGGCAACATCAGAATTTAACCCAATGGCAACGCCATATTTATCAAACTGGGTAACCGCATTGGGAATAGCAGCGCCTACCTGTTCAATAATATTTTTTAATTCAGCCTGTTCAGCGCTGTTTAGTATGGCTTTATCTTTCAATGCATCATACCTGCTCAGTAAAGGATTTATGTTTTGCTGCAACTCATCAACCTTTTTGGCTTGAGCTGTAAACTGCTCGTTTAGTGTGCCACTATTTTTAACAATATCAAGTATTCTGGTAGCAATATTTCCAATGATATCAACCATTTTCGAACTAACAAACCATTGTCCTATCGCTTTGCCTATTTTAGCCATTGTTGCTCCAAGGTTTTCATTTTTTACATTAAATTCCTTGGTAAGCGAAGTACCTTTTTCAAATTCCTGGTTCGATAACGTTTGCTGTTGTCTGAGCATCTGCGTGTTTTGCGAAAGTGTTGCCAGTACACTTATCGAGCGTTTGCCATCCAGGCCAAGGCCATCAAGTTTATTGGCCATGGCCGTTAAGCCGTCGTTGTTGCCGTTAAGTCCGTCAAGTAAGCGGATAAACGCTTCGTTGGCATCCGTTTTCAAAAGGTCGGTAAATTCCTTCATGCTCATCTTCGCGATATCAGCATATTCGCCGGGTTTCTTAAACATATCAACCCATAATCCCATCAGTGAGGTCGAAGAAACCTCCGAAGTTTGGCCAAGCTGGTCCAGAGTTGCACCAAGGCCAAGTATTTGCTGTATCGAAATTCCTGCCTGGTTGGCAACGCCACCCATACGTTTTGCAAACTCTACAAGGTAAGCCTCATTAGCTGTCGATGCTGCGCCAAGTGCATTAATTGCTGATCCGGTTTTAAGTAACCCGGCCTCCAGGCCATACTCATTTTTAACCTTGAAAATATCAACTAATTTACCGATCTGGTTCACGGCCTCTTCAACATTACCGCCCAGATCGTTAGCCAGAGCCACACTTATCTGATCTGCTGCGCGAACAAACCCAAGGATATCATCTTTTCCTGTAACGCCAAGTTTACCGGCTATTCTGGCAAGTTCTAAAAGCTCACTGCGCGATGATCTTGTATCAATCGTTTTTAAATCTTTGGCAAGTTGCTTAACTTCAACATCGGTAAGTCCGGTAGTTTTTCGCACATCAGCTAATGCGTCCGATAATTCGGCCGATCCTGTTACCAATTTCTGTAAGCTGAAATATACGCCGGTGAGTGAGGCAAGTCCAGCAGTAAGCAATCCAAAATACTTATTAAAACCCTGGGCAAGTTTATCAATCGAGAACGATGTCTCTTGCGCTCCGCTTTTCAATTCCTTTAGTCGCTTGCCAACCTCGATCTGCTGCTGCTTCAAGTCCTCATAGCCTTTCATGCCAGGCCTCATATTAAGCAAAATAGCATTTAACTCCCTTTGCCTGGCCGAAAGTTCCTTCATCGTCAGGTTCTGTATCCCGATGCTCTCAATTACCTTATCATGCTGCACCTTTAATTCCTTCAGGCGGGTGTTCATCTTGTTCCATTCTTCAGAGCCTTTTGGAACCTTCGACATTTGCCGTTGTAGTTCCCTGGAATGATCTTCCAGCTCGCGTAACGATTTACGCGCCTGGTCGTTGTTGATCACGATATCAAGCTGTAGCCGGTCTATTTTTAAACTCATGGTGTAAGCCTTATTTTTTGGCGGTTAAGCAAATTCTTTAATCGTTCCTGCTCATGTTCTGAGTAGTTGGTGGATAGGATGGATAATAACCGGTTGATACTACCGTAAGCCGTGCGCGAATACCAGAGCGTGTCTTTAGCCTTTTTACTGCTGCTTTTCAACCGCTTTTTGCGGTGTCCCCACAAATAAACCTCTGTACTTTCGTTAAAAGCACGCCGGTTCTTACGGAGTTTATGCCATTTTATCTCAATCGCACGGCCATAGCCAAAAAAGCTTATTTCGAGTTTTGGATTAATGCCTTCGTTGGTAACTTTAGCCGAGAGGCTGTTTACCAGGTCGCCCGATTTCTTTAACTCGCGTTTCTCAACTTCCTCGGTAAGCCTGTCAACCAGGTCGTCACCGAATTCATCCAGAACTTCACGGATAAAAAGCAGCTCAACATCATTATATTTACCTTCCATGCAGCGAAAATAAACCCTCATTAATGATGAGAAAAGGACGTTTTACAGCAAAAAAAAAGCCCCGGAAATTAATCCGGAGCTATAAAACACATAGCGGGCACTTTTCTGTTTCTTCCGGCCCTGGTGGTTATCTTCGTCGGCTCTTTAGAGCCTGCATTAATCCTTCTGTTTTGTCTTTGCTTCCGGAGCTGCTGCCAAAATAAAAGGCTGCAACCGTGCCAACAATCCCGATAAACGTTCCAAATCCCATGTAAACTATTTCGCTGTTTCCTTCAGGTATCGTAACAAAGAACAAAAGTACCATCAGCACAGCAAAAATAATAATTATTGCACTACTCAGGTAGTAGTTAAATCTTTTCGAGAAAACATCATCCTGAGCCAATGCTGCAACCTGCATCTCACGTGCGCTCTTCCGGTCTTCAACATCGTAACGGAGCATCTCCAGCGCAATGTTTTTATCCTGCTCGCTCATATCAGGGCTTTTGTCAATCAATTCGCCAAGCTTGTTAAGGGCGCCAACCCCGGTAAGATCTCCAGCCAGGTCTAAAACAGTTGGAGCAACGGTCTCCAGGAAAGCCCCTACGCGGGTTTTTCCGTTTTCGTCTTTAAATTTTCCCATTTTTTAAGAGTTTATCGTTTAACTTCCTTGTAAATTTCAAAAATCCTGGTACCCATCTCATCCAGCTTTCCGTTCATAATAACTATGTTATTGTCAAGCGTCTCCCGGTCAACCTTGTTACCCATCTGGATCTGAATAATATCAATTTTTGAGCGGATCAGAGTTATTTCACTCTGCATGACTTTTAATTGTTCATTCATCGATGATTGCGCCGAAATATTCTGAATGAAATTACTCACAATAGCAATAATCCCTGCAACTACCACAGTCCACAAAGCTTTTCTCCATTCTGATTTCATAGTGTCTGTCATATAATAATTTGTTTTAATTTTTAATTGTAAATCCCAGGCTCCAGCCACTACAGCCAAGGTAGTTGTACTCAGGATCGATGTGTATCGAAGCGGGTTGTATTCCCTGATAAAAAATACAATCCTCGTAATCAGCAAAGCCATTAAGCAGGAAACCGGCGATAGCATTAGTAATTGCAAGGGTTTCTTCCATGTCGGACATCTGGTTTGTTTCGGTAGCTCCCTGGGCGCGGTCTTTTTTAAGCACAAACATTATCATTTGCGCCATCATGCTCAGGCTGTCGCGGCTTCCTGTAGCGTCGTAACTTGGGATCACAACAACAAGTATCGGGAACTGCTCCTGTTTTACCTGCTGCATTTTTTTAGTAAGCTCACTTTCGGTAGTTACCAGGATAACATGATTCAAATCGGTGTTATCCTTCAGGCGCGCAGCAAATGCCGCAAGTTGTGCAATCGTTATCATTTCTTTTTATTCATTCGTTTCTCCATCTCCATTTTCTCACGCTGCACCTGGTAAAGCCTGAAAAGGATATCATACAGGTTCTGTTCCGAAGTAGCTTTCACGTTTCCAAACACTCCGGTTTCGGCTATCGTAAAAAGCAGGCCGGTTAATCCGGTTCCGGCATCGCTACCTTCATCATCCCCAGACGATTTAAACAGTATCGAAAAACTAATCTCGTTGCCATCAATCGTAAAAGTGCCCGTCCGGATGTACTCTTCCCATGCTAAAAAATTAAGTAGTATGGCATATTTCACCGAAACAGGCCAGCAACTTACTTTTTCGGCGTTTTTTTTGGTTTTAAACTCGTCATAGCTCGGTTTTTTAAGCCATCGCAGCCATGGCCTCCGATATAACGTAGCCACGAACCAGTTTAAATCAGTCTCGTCCGACGATTTCAAAAACTCCATGGCTGCAACATGCGCATTTTTGTATTCCAAAAATGTAACATCATTCATGATGTCATCCGGACCAATAAAGCCCTGATATTTCGGGATAAGATTTTTGGTGAACGGGAAATTAACTTTTAAGTTAATTTTCCCGTCGTCGGTGGGTTCCTGCACGAACAAGAAATCAAGTTTCTCACTGATCAGGTAAATATTCTCATAAATCTTTGCCTTGTCCTCTTCAAGCATCAGCTCGAAGCGCCATTTGCTGTATTTCAGTCCCAGGAACTGGAATACCATTTCAGTTTTCAGATGGTTAAGAGTTATGGCACCTTTTTGCAGCTCCAGGTAAAGATGTGCAAACCGGATAAACTCCTCGCTGCTCATTTCATCGAAACTTGCCGGGATTTCCTTTTCAAAATTAATGGCTGGTATCTCAAGTTTTGTCATAATAATCTTCCTTCTTTTTTTGCCCCCCAACCCCCCGATGCGGGGGGCTCTTCCTCCCCCTCCAATTGGAGGGGGTCGGGGGGAGGCTACATCCTCGCAAATTTGTTCGTCTCCAACAATCCCTGTGTCAAATCAGCAGCAATAAATTCAGTTTCTGAACTGGCGGCTGCAATTTTCCTGATTTTTTCCTGCAAAAACCTTAACTCATCATTTGCCCGTGTTTGCAGGCTCTTCGAAATCTCAAACCTGTCCTGAGCCGTTGCCGGAACCTTTGCATTTTGCGTTAATCTTTCTGAAACAAGATTCTGGAAAACGCCCTCGGGAAGTACTTCCAACGAAAGCCTGGTCACTGCAATACTCATCGCATACAGAGCCAGCGGCACACGGATAAGCGGAAGCAAGCCGTCGGTATCTGCATAAGCGGTTACCGGTGGCTCGGCATCCGGATCGGGAAGCGTTCCCATGGCGGTTTTCATCACATCAAAAACATCTTCGCCCAAAACCGGCTTAATGTATTTCCGTTCGGCTTCACGGATAAACGGGCTGATGGTCAGGAAAAACCGGCGCGAATAATCAATCGGGTAAACCGTGTGAAACTCCGTTGCCGATGCAATAAACTGGCATCTGATTTCTTTCCTGGCATCCGATCCAGCCCATTCTGGAAACGCGTCAATGTTTTGCTCCAGGAAGTTGATCAGCCGGTCGGTGGTGCGGTGTGCTTTTTTAAGGATAGCCTTTTCATCTTTTTCAAGCATCCATTCCCACGGGAGTTTCTCACGCTCGGCATCAATCTTTACTTTACGTCCGGTGTCCTCATGCGAAACATCTGTATTCTGATAAAAAGAATGGATTGCAAAATATGCCACCGGCAACTGGATGTATTTGACAAGTTTTGTCCAAATTTCATAATTTGGCGGGTCCACTGGTGGATCTGCCGGCGGATCTGCCGGGACTGGATTCTGACTTTCGTAATTTTCACTGTCATAGTGAGCCAAAGCCGCATCAATAATCTCATCACCCACAACCCCACGCAAATCTTCCTCGGCAAGCTCCAGGTCGGTGGTTATGTTTTCGATATTGTTTTGAGCATACAGGAAACCTGTTGCTTTCTTTAATTCGTCGATGGTTTTAAACAGCATTTTTAACCCTTTCGTTTGAAGTTACCGAATCTTCTGTTTTCACGATGTCATGATAAAAGCCAAGTTTCAAACCCTTACCCGGCCAGTTGGCGGCAATGGCAGCATTCACAGCTTTTGTAATAATCAGCTCAGGTATGTCAATCTCGGTCGCCAGGTAAAGTTTGAGCGCGTAAAGTTGTTCTGATCCGGATGCAAGTTTGCCATCAATCATAATATTCGATAAGGCAGGATGCAGCCCAAGCCCGGAAGTTGTTGCCGAATCAGCCTTGTTTGCAATGCTGATCTGCGAATCAATAAAATCTTTAACTTTCTGGTCTATCGGGATAATCTCCCAGTTTTCCATCTGTTGAAATTCGTTCATCACCTTTTCGCTGGTGAAAAACTTTCCAACATTCGTTTCCCCGGCCAAAACCTTAGCCAGCTTATCAAAAATTTCGTCTTTCAAATCTTCCAGCATTTTTGGATTGTACTGCTCACCTTTGAGTGTGCAGTTTTCCATCAGCATTTCTTTCTTGTTTTCCCAATAACTTGCAGGAGAAACAATGTGCCACTTAATATTTAGTGAATTGTCGGTGAGCGCCTGCAGGATCTTAGGAATCTGCGAAGCCTTTTTTATCCAGTTCAGGGCGCCATAATAGGCCGGAACACCATAAAAACGGCGGGCAAAGCTCGCCATGTTGTCAAACTTTACTGCAATTGGATGGGCAAACGGGTCGTTTTCATCAAAAAGCGGGTAAGCCGAAAGGTAGTTGTAAATCTCCTCATCAAAATCGCCAATAATGGCGCGTTTTGGGTTCAAGCGGTCATCCGGCCACTCCAGGCGGGCACGGCTTACCGAAACATATTCCAGTTTTGGTATCATACCAGGAGCACCAATCCGGGTACCACGATTACGAAATACTTTTGTAAAACAGCATTCCGAATGGAAATAATCAATAATGATGTGCTGCAGGTAGGTTTCAAAATCCCACGATTTTAACCAGGATAATACTTCAGGATCGTTCACCCAAATCTTTTCACGCTTGTTTTCTTTAAACTCAGTGCGGTAAAGCTCGGGGCCTTGTCCCCATATCAGGCCGCGCTGCCGTTTCATAATCCCTTCGGCCAGGTTATTGTCTTCGATAATATCGCGCAAAACAACCGGGAGGTTGTTGGTTTCGCCGAAAGGCACTATCCGGTAAGGTCCCACCGAAAGCGGGTTACTTTCCCAGCGCTTCTGTAGGTTGCCATTAAAGAATTCAAAATCGTTAACGCCATTGTCGGCGCTGGCAATATGAAACGAATAGGCCACATCAGCCAGTTCGATTATCCCACCGTTTCCATTTCTTACTATCATTTTATCGTAACTCTTTGTTGGTTAAAATACATCAGGCAGGGTTGCCAAAAATGGTAAGCTTCGCCGCTGTCAATGTCCACGTAATTAAGCATGTAATCAGAATATTCGCCTGCAGGCGAATCTTGAGGCCGAAGCCTGGCGTTGGTAACTTCGATAATGCCATCCGACTTACAGCGCTCCCTGGAATAGCTCATAAACGTGATCGAAAACGATCCGCCTTGTTTGCTCAGCTCGCGCATCTGCCGGATGGCATCCCAAATGTTAATTGTATTGTTCAATTTTATTTATTTCAAAGGTTTTAAAGACCTGTTATTTTTATGTTGGCGCTGCTCAGTCAGCTCCAGCTTAGCTTGTAAGTTTTGGAGGTTTGTTTTGAGTTGCTATTCTTAAGTGGCTGAGCGAAAATTGTTATCGAGATATATCCTTTCGCAATATCTGCATCACTGAATTTCAACTTTGTTTCGTTAAAGTATTTCCCGTATTTCACCAGGGCGCACCCATCACAAACAGTAAGTTTTGTGGTGCATTCGATGTATTTCGGTAGCATGTTTTTGTATGAAATAATATCCCTGAAATACACCCATTTACCGGCTGTTGGCGGTTTAATTTTGAAGTCGGTTACATCAGGCCAGACAGGATTTAAAGAGTAATAAGGATTATCGAGCACCGTAAGAACTTCATCAGTCATTGCAAACACTGCGTTTGTATCATACTTTCCTTTGTATGTAGTTTGTAATGAGAGTTGGTAAATAATGCCTTTTCGGCAAACTCCCCAATAGACTTGTTCATCAGTACCAAATCCAACCTTAACAGGCATGCCGTGTACGTTTGCAAAGGCCATCGCAAAACCCATACTTGATTTGCTCCACTTTACACCTGAAGCGTAGTATTCGTCATTGATTTTGAACATCGAATAAATGCTGTCACCTTTCGTGTACCAGTCATTATCAGCAGGGTCGATAAGATAGAGTGTTGACGGAAAGTTCCCTTCGTTCCATCCTAAAGGGTTCTCACCAGGCGGTGAAGATGAAGCCGGAAACACCGAAGGTGTAAAGGCCATTAAGGCCAGCATCGCTGCAAACAGCAGCACAATCTTAAAATTACCAAAGTACTTTTTCATTTTGTAATAAATTTTAGTGAATACTAAATGATGAGCAAGATTAAGAGGATAATAGAGGAGATGAAAGGACAAAAAAAGCCTACGCCCATAAAAAAAACCGGATCCGGAAAACCGGATCCGGTTTTTTAATCCGAAGTTGCAGCTTACTCAAATATCGATTTGATATGTGCTTCAACTTCCATCAGCGAAACCGAAATTCCATCCTTCACCATCCTGAGCATTTTCTCAATAGGCTCCTTGTTTGCGGTGGTAAATGAATTCCCGTCATTGTCCGAAAAACGAACCGTAAGCGAATCGTCCGATCCGATCCTGAACTTTTCCAGCTTCAGTTTAGCTTCGTGAAGCCGCATCCTTTTCGTAAAAAGCGTGTTCAGGAACTCGGTCTTTTGCTCAATCTCATGCAAAGTAAAATTCTTTATTACCGGAGCTTCCGGTTTAGGAATTTTCACTTCGGCAGGAGCCGTTGCATTTTGAACGTTCTCAACTTTTGGTTGAGTACTGTCAGCTTTCGATGCTGAACCATTTTTCGGAGTTGCATTTGCTGATCCGGTTGTCATAATTATTTGCCGCTGCCCTGCGGACTTTTTTTAGCATCTGGCACGCCAGTTTAATTTTGAAAAATGAATCATTTAAATTGATGGCCAGAAATCACAGCTAAGGCAAATTCTAAGTCAAGCCTGGCGGTCACGCCTTAAAGCGTGAAGCCACCCAACGGGCGGACGGCCAATGCTCAGCTAAAAAATTGAAAAGGCATTGGCCGTCCGGGCTTTACTTATGATATTTGACTGGCTGTACCTTTGCCAGCCAATTTAAGTGATCATCTCTCAGTGTCGGGTGAGATAAAAAAAAAGCCCCTGAGTAACTCAGAGGCTTTAAATAAAAATAGATAAAAGCTATTTTTTTAAAACAAAATTCAAAGCTTTCTCATAATTATCGCTCGATAGCGACTGTTTTCCGGAAAGGTACCTGCTCATATTCGGATAACCCTGATGAGTTTGCGTGCAAACATCTTTCATTGTAATTGGGTTATCACCAAAACCGGCGCGGTTAATCATCGTTCGCAGCAATCTGCGAAGCGAAATTTCGCCCTTTTGGGTTGCAAGAGCAAACGAAAAATCAGCAAACTCATCGGCTGCAATACCATAACTTTGAATATATTCTTCCTCAAAGCCAGGTTCTTTCATCTCTTCAGGTGTTTTCACCTTTATCGAACTGATTAATGCTGTCCTGGTTAGTAAATCATAAGCAAAATTCAGTATTCTGTAATACTCATGAACATCTTCCTGGATACTTTCCCCTGCCTGCTCTTCTGCTTCCTCATAATACTGATATGAAGTTATGAGGTTTGAGATTTGATCTAAAATGTTTATTGCTTCGTCTTTCATAAAATTGCCCGTATTGCCGATAGCGCAGCAGTTAAATTTAGTTTTCCATTTTTTCTTTCATACCGTCAAACGCTGCCTCGCAATCTTCGCGATCAAGCTGAATATATTTTGCATCTGCATTTGAGCAAGTCAAAGCATCTTCAGCCCAGATCGCATAAACATCTCCATCATGGTCAAACATGATGTCGCACCACTGATTGTCTTCAAATTCTGGTAATTTACATACTGTTGAAAGTAAGTCAAAAGCAGTGTCTTGAAATTTACCTGCATAGTCGCCGCAGTGGTCTAAAATCATTTGACTTGAAATTGTGCCTGTTGTTGTTTCGATTAAAGTTTTCATAATTCGTAATTTTTATTAGTTAATTATTCGTTTTAAATACATTGTAAAATTAGTCATAAAACTAATATATGCAAGCTTTATTTTGTTAAACGATGTTAAATATTAGCTTTATAACTAATTATAAAAAAAGAGGCCCGGAGGCCCCTGATTCTTGAAACATAATAAAATGCCGCTGCCCTGCGGACTTATGTTGGCATCTGGCACGCCGGTTTAAAAATTAAGTAGGAAGTGAAAGTTTTTTCCGGAAAACCGATTCATAATCCCATTTGCCGCACTTATAGCACTTGGCATTTTGTGAAATCGGAAAATGGATTATGAAATCTCCGGCCTTTACCCGCGCACCACAGTGGCAGATTATCGGATAGCGGGTTTTTGTCAGCCTGGGTTCCCCTTGATAGGGAGGCCGGTTCATGCGGTACAGGGAACACCAACAGGTTCAATGATCAGTCTGCCATCCTGAACATGAACTTCAACAAAGTAATCAGGTGGGAAACCGGCCTCTTCGAGCCAGCGGCCCCTGAGGGTTAATTGAGGAAAAAACTTAGTCCGTTTTCCTCGTTTCCCGGGAATAACATAACACTGAGTTTTCAGTGAGCGCGATTTTAACATAGAATGATGCCGCTGCCCTGCGGACTATTTTTGGCCTCTGGCTCGCCGGTTAGTTAAATTTTATGGCCAGAAACCACAGCTAAGACAAATTCTAAGTCAAGCCTGGCGGTCAGAAATTTCCTCAAAAATTTCTGAAGCCACCCAACGGGCGACCGGACAATGTCAGCTAAAAAATTAAAAACATTGTCCGGTCGGGCTTTACTTAGATATTTGGCTGGCTGTACCTTTGCCGAAAATTTAAGTAACAGTAGAGTTAGTACGCGAGCCACAAAAAAAACATCCCGTGAACTCAATGTTCACGGGATTTTTACCTTGTCAGTTACGACCATAAAAAAAGGGCTTTCGCCCCTTTTTTATTATTCAAAATAAGCTTTATCGTAAAAGCCTGAATTAAGAGCTTCACGGATGTCTTTCAACGTGTGATGTTCTCTGTGTGAGCAATCATCCAGTTTAACTCTTACAATCTCTACAATTTCCAAATGCTTTGCAGCAAGGTCAGCTCCGTTGTTCGACATTTCCATGATGTCACTGATGTAATCCTGATATTCTGATTTTGTCATGTGTGTTTGCCCTGCCCTGGGACTAATTTTGGCATCTGGCTCGCCGGTTAATTAAATTTATGACGTCCAATCACAGCTAAGAAAAATTCTAAGTCAAGCCTGGCGGTCAGAAATTTTAGCACAGCGTTAAAATATTTCTGAAGCCACCCAACGGGCGAATGGACAATGTCAGCTAAAAAATCAAAAACATTGTCCAATCGGGCTTTACTTACGATATTTTACTGGCTGTACCTTTGTCATAAAATTTAAGTAATAGTGCGGGTGGCTCCTAAAAAAATCCCGGGAACCCGATGTTCACGGGATTTTTAAAAAATATGCCGTACGAATAAAAAAAATGAGCCACGTCCCCCGACGTGGCTCGAAATCTTAAGAAAAAAGCCCCTGATATTGTTCCCATTCAAAATAAAACAATTCAGGATCCTCGTCTTTAAGCCGTTCAGCGTAGCCTTCAAAATAAAGACCATCAAGAAATTCAACAAAAGCATCATAAAGACCTTTAAATTTTTTCATAATTATTGCTCCTGCCCACGGAGGCTTATTGTGGCATCTGGCGCGCCGGTGAGTTAAAAAATTTATGGCCAGAAACCACAGCTAAGAAAAATTCTAAGTCAAGCCTTTAGGTCAGATATTTTAGCGCAGCGTTAAGAAATATCTGAAAAAACCCAACGGGCGGTCGGGCAATGTCAGCTAAAAATAAAAATGCATTGTCCGTCCGGGCTTTACATAGATATTTTGCTGGCTGTACCTTTGCCATCAAATTGAGTAAACGCAGGGTGGGTTTTCTTTTTTAGTCCAGGTTTTTTCTTTTGTCGCTACATCAAAAGAAAAAAAGTGGCGCGCATCAATTAATTCTCAGCCATTGCGCGAAGTTTTCTTTTTTGCCAAGCTTTTTTCTTTCCAAAAAGAAAAAAGCGGCGCGAATCTGTAAAAACAGCATTAAAAAAATACACATTATGGGAGTAAATCTCAAACTTTCAGGATTTAAACCAACGCCAACTTTTCAAAAGTTGGCGTTTACGTTAGTTATTGACGACCCGCCCTGTCCCTATGTGGTCATGACAGAGAGGCCAAAAAGGCGAAATGTGACAGACAGCCCCACCAGTGGTGCAGAAGTGCAACCACTGTTAAGCTAAACCATAAATAATGTAATAGGTAACCAGTAGATCAACCTCTGATCTTAGCATCACCAAGCGTAGTGGTAAGATGTCTGTGCTTCACTACCTTCAGGTATTTCTTACGACATAAGAGATACTTGAATGCATCAGAGAAGTTGGTTGATTCCATAGGCAGGCGCTGTGCTGCCAGTTTTTCTGAGCTTTTATCTTTCTTAATGTTGCCTCGGCCATCCTTTATTAATGGAGCATTCTCAAGGCTACTCTTAAGCTCACGACATTCGTGATAATCTATCTGTAAATTTGGAAGATGCCTATTATTTCCACCCATCAACTCATTCATCAGATCGAACTCTTCTGAGTGTGTTATGTTGGACTGTCCTACGCTCATCAGTACAACATTCCAACCGGTTGCTTTGCCATCATTATCTTTCTCAATGTTCTGCTTGAACTTTGAAGCAAAGTCCTGCTTTGCTTTGCTGTACTGATTTGCTGAACGATCATAGTAAAGATGTAAGGTCTTGCGCTTATGTTTAGCAAAGAACTCGAGAAACTTGTTAGCAAGCTCACGGATCCATTCTGGCGAAAGGATGTACATGTTCTTGAGCACTCTATAAGTTGAGCCTTGCTCCTGCCCTATCACCAAAGACATCATGTTGCCTGCATCAAATCCCGCTTCGAGTAACTGATCATGCCTGACATATTTAAGTCCAAGGCTATTTTGCTTGATGTTGTCGAGTAGGCTAAACTGATCATAGTAGGCATAATCATAAGAATCATCATAAAAGTGAGTGGCTTTGAGATTGCCATAAAACCGGGCATTTTTTTCGAGGCTTGCTTTTATGGAAAGCACTGAAGATTTGAATTCTTCAAAATCAAGCGATTCAAAAAGGTTCTTGAAATAATTAAGGGTAAGGATATCAGCATTGGCGAAGGAGCTTACGATATAAAAGAATGTCGATCCCTGCCGGATCTTCTTGAGCCTTGCGGTCCATCTCTGTAATTGAAAATTTGTGGCTTTGATCAGCTTTTCATTATTCGACTGTTGTGCATTGTACAGCGTAATATTCAATTCATTTACTAAAAGTGAAGTTTGAATAATTTTAACAATCTGCTCTTTGTTCATGTTCTTTTCTAGCCTGAATATCCAATCATACTCACCCATATTTGGGTTGGGCATGTCGGTGCAAAAAGTCTGGCCCATGAAATAGTTGGAATTCCCATACAGCAGCGCATCACCACGCAAAGTCGGGAACAACCTGCTCACACGATCTTCCCGGGCAAACTTGCATTCATCAATAAAATGATGAACTACCGAGATACCCGCGCTGATGGATGCTCTGTCGAGCGAAATCAGGAAGAATTTATTACCCAGATGCGTCGAAATGGTGTGTTTGTAATCAAAGGTTTTGATGTAAGGTTTAGGCCAGCTATCCGGTGGTTGCTTGTCAACAACGTAATGCCCGAAGCCTGTTGATGGGTCAAATTCGAACCACTTTTTACGCTCCCAACCAAGCAGTATCGCTGGAACAATATTCGACATCAGGTTAACATAGGTGTCTGCCACAAAGGCAAAAGGTGCCCTGGGCATATCATAGCAGATATCAATCGAACGTTCGGCAATAATATCAGTTGATTTTGCGGTACCACGCCCGCCGATAAAGACCAGGTTTTTGGGTTTAACCAGGTCGATGGTCATTTTTACCAGGTTGGCATAACGGATCTCGGCGTTTACTTCATCAATCTTTAGCATCATCGGGTTTGCTATCGTTGGTGATGATATCTTCGAATAAAGTGGTTTCGATAATGCCGGCATCCCGCTTTACACGAACACGTTCACGTTCAGAAATCTCAGGAAGGTTATCAATAAACTGGGCAAGCTCACGCCTGGAAGCCTGAGGGATTCCAACCTTTTCGGGGTCGATGGTATAAATGATAACCGGGCGGTTAAGCATCTCTGCAGGTATTTCATTCTTTTCGTCTTTACCAACGCCCCTCATAGTTGCGGCATCCATAAAGCAACGCCTGGCAATGTCAAGCTCATCACGCTCGAGCGCATAATAAGCTAGGTTTTCGATGTGCTCGGCGTAGATATTCTGCCAGGCCTTTTGTTTTACATCGTTGTCGGCGAAAAAGAAATTAAGGGAATCATAATAAAGGCGGTTGGAATCACGCCGACAGAAACCATACACCGGCGTCATCAGGGTATTGATGATAAAACTCTTTGTTTCGTATTTTGAATACATAGCCCGGATGATCTCGATAATCTCGAGGTACCTGACCATGTTGGCGGGCATCGCCTTTGTTTTGCCTGTTTTAATGTAATGTTGAAGTACATTAATGTCAACATGCTCAATCTCTTCCGAAAATCCGCTCTTTAGCCTGACGGAGTCTGTTTTCTTTGACTTTTTTATCATATCGCTGTTGTGCAGTGATGTTGCCTTTTTTGGCGGAATCTAAAGTTGTTTTATCAATTTCATACTGTGAAACAAGCTGCCCACGCTCATAATGATATCTGAATTCAGAATCTTTATTCTGATATTCATCTTTGATTAATTGTATCTCGACATTGAGGTACATAGCAACCTGATTCACACTGTAATTTAGCCCAGCAAGCTGCTCAATTTCGTTAAGTTGTTCGTCCGTGAATTTCATCAGTTATCCATTTTTTGCGAAAATTGAATATCTCCTGAGCGTTTAGGAAAATGTATTGTTCATGCCTCGAGTTCTCAGAAAAGTTGCCGGATCCTTCGATAACAAAATAATGTTCACCCGTCCTGATCAGCGTCACCTTCGAATGGTTCCAGGCATAGCGAACAGTAACATTATCCTGGTTGTTTGAGGCAAACTGTTCAAGGTGATCAATCACCGTTGGAATTCGGAATTTAGCTGAATCACTGATTAATATGTAAACCGATTCAACCAGTCCTTTATGAAGATACCCGGATAAAGCATCAATGATTTTGATGTTGATGGAATAGGTTGAAATGATCAGTTCTTTGATCGTTCCTGAATTTTTGATAAGATAAGGAATAAAGGTGAATGCATTAAAGCTGTTCACTGTCCATATAAAAAAAGCTTCCTGGTCATCAGGATAGCGTTTTATCAATTCAGAAAGGTTACCGACCTTCATATCATGAAGGCCGGTAAACCTGAGCGGCTGAATGGCGTTTTTATCTTCCTGAACCGGATCAGCCTCTGTGGTAATATCTTTTATCGAAAAGAATTTATTCATTAAGATTCAGCAACGATTTGATGATCTTCTTGTCACGTTCATAATCCCGGATTGTTTTTTCTCGCTTGGCAACAAGTTCCGGTTTGGGATCGTCTTTCATTTTCTTTGTAACCCGCCAGATCGAATGTTCGATATTTCGAAGCATGATCATCAGGTCTGGAACACTTTTAGCAGTCAGCTCCTTCTGGCGGTTCTGATCCTGGAAGTAAGGATGCTTGCCCAGGATGGCTCCGGTAGTTTTATAATGATTAAGCTCTTTCCAGATTGCCTGGTTATCCAGGTAATTGTTGATGAGTGTATCAGCAGCATCAAAGGCTTCCTGTTCGTTGGTTATATTGAACAGTTCTTCGTGAGCCTGTATGTAATTGTCATGAGCCGTCATCATGTCGGCAACCAGGATTTTAAAAGCATCCGGACAGGATTTATCAGCCAGGAATGGAAACTCTTCCCGGAGCTTAAATTTTACAGCTTCGGTAACTGAAATTGTTGATGGAGCAGCTTCAGCAGCTTCAATAATTTGCTTTAGGATGTTTTCCGGTTGTTTTGGTTTTGAAACCGGTTGCATCATGATATCATTAAATTCTTTTTCAGGCAATCCTGTGAGCTTCCATAACTGGTAGTGAAGCATCTCAAGATTGGATTTGCTTTCTCCCTGAATGTTGAATTTTCTGATAAGGGCAAGGTTATGCCCAAGTTTGTGATAAAGCCTGGCGCCTGATTCAAAACTACGATCGGTGCGCAGATAAGTAATAATTTGTTCTTTCATGTGATTTTGTCTGATTTGTGTGATTTTCTTAGCCAGATTGAGCTTGTAGGCAAGCTCACAGCAATGTTTAAACTTTTTGCCACTGCCACAAGGGCAAGGTTCGTTTCTCCCGTATTTTGGAAATTTCCTGACTAAAGGAGTATGCTTTGTTTTTTCTGGTATTTTTTCTTTCATGCATCAAAGATGCAATGACAATGCAATGTCCGAAAGGACATAAAATATTTAAAACAAAGGCGAAGCCGGGATAAACAAAGCGAAGCGGGCATAGTACTCTCTGGTGCTTCATTGATGAAAAACAAAGGCGAAGCCGGGATAAACAAAGCGAAGCGGGCATAGTACTCTCTGGTGCTTCATTGATGAAAAACAAAGGCGAAGCCGGGATAAACAAAGCGAAGCGGACATAGTACTCTTTAGTGATTTAATGCGAAAAAAAAGCCCCGCACAAGGCAGGGCTTCGATGAAAGAATCTCTATGTCGGGTTATTTCCGTGAGAGTTCGAGGAATTTCCAGGCATCAGTATCCGATTTGAAAGCCTGGAATGTTATTTCTGAACCAGCCAGAGCCGTCCAGGTTGTTCCGTTTGCAAGCAGGAAGTCGTTTTCTTTTGTGATGGTGGTTGGGTATGTACCACCAGAACCCAC
>Ga0247840_10001844_pt1 | contig 39355 bp, 40 predicted proteins | sample LaCruzMarch2015__FD_192404 | JGI IMG/M metagenome (GOLD analysis project Ga0247840, IMG submission 192404) | Freshwater microbial communities from meromictic Lake La Cruz, Castile-La Mancha, Spain - LaCruzMarch2015_17m | ecosystem: Environmental > Aquatic > Freshwater > Lake | place: Spain... | reverse complement strand
GATCAAAGTGTGGCCGGCGCCCCTACCTCCCACCTGAGGCGTGCCTGGGTCCTGGCCCTCGACTGGGAAGCGAGGGGCAGCTTTTTCTCAATTAGGTGATCTTTCCGCCAAACCCAACAAATGAGTGATGCCTATGTACGAGGAATTTCCGCATCTTGATGTCGATGAATCCCTTTCTCGTCTCGGGGGAGACCACGATCTTTTGCAGGAGCTGTACGCGGCCTTTGCCGAGGACGCGCCCAAAAAGATCCGCGACCTGAAGACGGCCAACGAAGACCACGACATGGTCCAGATTATGAAGCGCGCGCACGCCATCAAGGGCTCGGCCTCAGCCATTGGCGCTATCCGCAGCCGGGAGCTGGCCTCTGCCTTGGAGGCCGCGGCCCGCGACGAAGATGCAAAACAAATCAAATCTCTGTTTGCGCTCCTGCTTGCCGAGCTCAAGGCCGTGCTCGAACGGCTCAACATATAATATGGTAACCGTTCGTCTCGAACCAGAAGGCGAGGAGCTGCACTTGGAAAAGGCCACGAGCGTCATGCAGGTGCTGAAAAAACTCGGCCTCAAGCCCACGCAGGCCCTGGTCATCCGCGACCAGGGGCTGCTCACCTACGACGTCGCGGTCAAACCCGGCGACACGCTCACTATCCGACGTGTCACCTCGCGAGGCTAACTAGGCATGCGCAAGATTCAATCCATCCCCCAATCTGCTCTTCTCCCCATCTCCCCACAATGAAGTGCCGACGATGTAAAGCCCCGGCTGTAGTGGCCCTGCCCAGCCACAATACCGGCTTCTGTCCGGAGTGCTTTCTCATGTTCTTCTCGCGTCAGATAGAACGGACCATCAAGAGCTATAAACTGCTCACCCCCGACGACCGGATTCTGGTTGCGGTCTCGGGCGGCAAGGATTCGCTGGCGCTCATGCTCGAACTCAAACTTTTGGGCTACAACGCCACGGGTTTGCACGTGGACCTCGGCATCCCGGGTTCCTCGGAGCAGGCGCGCGCCACGGTCGAGCGCTTCTGCCGCGATCGCGACATTGAACTGCGCGTGGTGGAACTGGAACATGAGGGCCTGCCCATTCCCAAGGTCAAGGCCGCGCTGACGCGCCCCATCTGCTCGGCCTGCGGCAAGATCAAGCGCTACTACTTCAACAAGGCGGCCATTGACGGCGGGTTTACGGTCCTGGCCACGGGCCACAATCTCGACGACGAGGTCAGCCGGCTCTTTGCCAATGTTCTGCGCTGGGACACGGGCTATCTGAGCGATCAGGGGCCGCTGCTCCCGGCCGCGAACGGCTTTGCGCGCAAGATCAAGCCGCTCAGTCGGGTTTCCGAATTCGAGACCGCCAACTACTGTTTTCTCCGGTCCATCGTGCCGCACATGTCGGCCTGTCCTTACAGCCACGGCGCGTCTTTCACAGCGCACAAGGCGCTCTGGGCCGATCTCGAAGAACGCATGCCCGGCCAGAAACGCAGCTTCTACGAAGGGTTCCTGCAACGCGGCCGCCAGGCCTTCGCTCGCTTGGACGAGGAGCAGGGCACCCCGCTCAATGCGTGCACCAGTTGCGGCTACCCGACCTCGGCCGAAACCTGCGGCGTCTGCCGCGTGCGCGCGCTGTTGGGGTAAGAGAGAGGGAGAAAAGTCGTGGGGGAGGGGGAAAACCCCTTTTGAAAAAGGGGTTTCCCCCCTCCCCCACACCCCCTCCCCTCTTCCCTAAAACTTTTTATTGTTTCAGAAGAATACGAGACTACAGCCCGCGCAGCCATTCGGGTTTGAGGGCGACCTTGCCGGCCAGGGCCTTGTCGATGAGGGCGAGGGTGACGGCCTTGTCGCGCGGGAGGCGCGCTTTGAGCGGCAGATAGTTCGAGGCGTGGTTAGCGAAGAACTGGCCTTTGCTCAGCTCAGTGCAGAAGAGCAGCGTACGCAGTTCGGCCAGGGTTTGCAGTGGGTCAAGCAGGTGGAAGCGGCCTGCCTGCCAGTCGTCGTGCAACGGCGTGCCGGGGATGAGCATGAGGCTCAAGGCCGCGGCGTAGTCCGGGTCCATGGCGGTGAGCGCCGCGCCCGTGGCAGCTGCGTGGCGTTGCGAGCCTTCGGCGCCGGCCAGACCGAGGAGGACCGTGACCGCGAGCGTGAGTCCGGCCTCGCGGACCTTGCGGCCTTGGGCCACGATCGAGGCCGCGCTTTCCTTCTTGCAGACCGCGTCGAGGGTGGCGTCGTCGCCGGACTCCAGGCCCAGGTAGACGAAGCGCAGGCCCAAGCTGCGCAGCTCGCGCAGTTCATCGAGGGGCTTGCGTTTGAGTCCGCGCGCGTTGGCGTAGGCGCCGACGCGCGAGGCCCAGGGCAGCTTTTCGCGGATGGCGATGAGGATTTTGACTAGGTGGGCATGCGGGATGCTGAGCGCGTCGCCGTCGCAGAGAAACAGCCGACGTTGGCGTTGGCAGTAACGGGCCGCGAATTCGAGATCCTGGGCCACTATCTCCCAGGGCTTGATGGCGAAGCGCTTGTCCTTATACGCGCCACAAAAGGTGCATTTGTTGTGCGTGCAGCCGAGCGTGACTTGCAGGAGTATGGAGTCGGCCTCGGCAGGGGGGCGGATGATGGTTCCTTCGTGGTGCATGTCGTCGATCACTTCCTTGAAAACTCAGCATCCAGCTCCTCTTCATCCCACGAGCCACAATCTGCACCATATTTCGAGCATAGTAGAAGGACGCCTTGGGGCATAGTTCATCCACCGTTAGTGATAGTGTGTCGCGGTAAACTTCACACTATCCGCTTGTTATCACAAGCACAATAAGATTTCTTCATTTTTTGGCAGTTTTTTACGGCCTCGGTCACGATATTTTTGTTCTACGCCGAAGTTTTTGTCTCTCACCCCCCCATAGGCGCTAACTTTGTCTAAACTTTCTCTGGTTTCTTGGTTTCATGCCTCAAAACAAGGAGGCCATGATGGATAGCAAGCTCGATTTGCGGGGTAAGGATGAATGGAAGACAATTCGTCAATTATTGCCAGAGGGGTGGGAAGAGCTGGCCAAGGAGCTTGGAGCGTTTGTCATGACGAGACGTATTTCTAACCCACCGATTTGCTTAAGATCCTTCTTATTCATATTGCCGAGGGGCATTCACTCAGGACGACAGCGGCAATAGCTCGTGGGTTAGAAATAGCTGACATTAGCGTCAGCGCTGTGGGGGCGTCAATTCTTACAGCTGCGTATTACATGCTCCGAGACGGGACATCCTACCATGATCTCGGCCACGACTATTTCGTCCGTCACAATGAGACAGCCGTAGCGCTTCTTCTTACCCAACGTCTCAAAGATCTCGGCTATGAAGTCGACATCCGTAAGGCAGCGTAATGACAAGGCAAGAAGTCGGCGTCGGCGTTTTGTTTCCTGGTAGAAGCAAGCAAAAGTGGAGCGACTATGCAAAGATTCTTTAAGTTAGCGCCTATGGGGTCTGGGGGAGAGAAACTTTTTACAAAAAGTTTCTCTCCCCCAGGACTTTCCTTTTATTTCCAGTAAGACATTTCAACATTAAAATGCTCTAGCCATGTGCCTTCAATCTCAGCGACATAGCGCATAGATTGACCAGCATAACGCGCATTTGCCAAATAATGATGCTGATGAAAAAGTTTGTCAAATCGTTCAACCTCGCCGTCTTCAAGCAGCCGAACCGTAAATTTGAAGGTCCTCGGACTCGTTTTGATATTTCAATGGTGTCATGCCGTGTGCATAAAAAATTACACGTCTTGATGTTTAGGAAAACTTTCTATCAAACCGACATGCTACTTGTTTGCATTTCAGATGAAATATCCCTGCTGGACAAAGATTTTCTCTCTTACTCCTGGCTACGCGCTCGCTAAATGACTTTGTTTAGCCCGTACTCGATGATGCCTTCGGCGCCCATGGCTTTGAGCTTGGGGATAAGGTTGCGGACAATGGCCTCGTCGACCACGATTTCGATGGAGAGCCAGTCTTTATTGTACAAGCCGGCCACGGTCGGAGAGGTCAGGCTGGGCAGGAGGCTCATGATATCGGACATCTTGTCCTGCGGCACGTTCATCTTCAGCCCCACGAGTTTTTCCGCGCGCAGCGCGCCTTCGAGGAGCAGACTGAGGTTCTCGATCTTCTGACGCTTCCAAGGGTCTTCCCAGGCCTTTTTGTTGGCGATGAGCTGGGTGTTGGTCAGCAGCAGCTCGGCAATGATGCGCAGGCCGTGCGCCTTGATGGTCGAACCGGTCTCGGTGACCTCGACAATGGCGTCGGCCAAGCCCTCGACGACCTTTGCCTCGGTCGCGCCCCAGGAAAATTCTACCTCGACAGGGATATTGGCGTTGCGGAAATAGCTGGCCGTGAAATTCTTTAACTCCGTGGCGATCTTTTTCCCGGCCAGATCCTCGGGCCGTATGTAGGGCGAATCGCCAGCCACTGCAAGGACCCAGCGCGCCTGCCGGTTGCTGACCTTGGAATACACGAGGTCAGCGACATAGACCACGTCGGACTCGTTCTCCAGAATCCAGTCCTTGCCGGTCAGGCCGCAGTCGAGCGTGGCGTTTTCCACATAGCGCGACATCTCCTGCGCGCGACACATCGAGCATTGCAGCTCGGGATCGTTGATCTCAGGAAAATAGTTGCGGTGGTGTTGCCGGATCTTCCAGCCCGAGCGGGCGAAAAGATTGATGGTCGCGTCCTGGAGCGAGCCTTTAGGGATGCCGATTTTGAGCATGGGCTGGGCTGTCATTTACTTGTAAACCTCCTTAGGGTCGAAAATCACGGGCGCGCACTCGCGCACAACGCCGTCTTTGAGTTCGCGGTAGAAACAGGAGCGGTATCCGGTGTGACAGGCCGCGTTGCCGACCTGTTCGACCAGGAACAGCAGCGTATCGTTGTCGCAGTCGAGCCGGATGGAGCGGATGCGCTGCACGTGGCCCGAGGTGCCGCCTTTGTGCCAGAGTTTGTTGCGGCTGCGGCTAAAGAAATGCGTCTCGCCAGTCTCCAGTGACTTTTGCCAGGCCTGGGCGTTGACATAGGCGAGCATGAGCACTTCGCCGCTGGCCGCGTCTTGGACAATGGCCGGGACCAAGCCGCCCTGTTTCTGGAAATCCGGTATGAAATCGATGACCATTGGACGATCCTTTTGAAAAAAGACGCCTCCGCCGGACGGGCGCGCCCCGCGGGAAACAAGGCTTGTATGCTATCTGGCCGCGGCTTTCAACTGTCCGCAGGCCGCGGCGATGTCCTGCCCCTTGCTTCTGCGCAAGGTCGCGGTCACGCCTTTGTCCTTGAGCAGGTTCTCGAAGGCCAATACCGTCGCGGACGCGGGCGGCTCAAACCCGGTCTCGGTCGCTTCGGACGCAGAGGGATTGAAGGTGATGAGATTGACCTTGGCCTTGCGCTGGCCCAAGAGTTTCACGAGTTGACTGGCCTGGGTCAGACTGTCGTTGACGCCCGCGAGCAGGATGTATTCGTAGGTGATGCGCTGGCGGGGCTTGAGCGGAAAGCGGTCGAGCGCGTGCATGAGTTCGTCGAGCGGGACCAGGGCAGCCTTGGGCATGAGCTGCGCGCGCAGTTCCTGCGTAGGCGCGTGCAGCGAGACCGCGAGCGAGCAAAGCCCGGACTGCCCGAGCCGTTCGAGCTGTTTAGGGAATCCGACCGTGGAGATCGTGAGCCGGCGTGGCGCAAAGTTCAGGCCGAGCGGGTGCGTGAAGCTGGCCAAGGCCGCGAGCAGATTGTCGAGGTTGAGTAAGGGCTCGCCCATGCCCATGAACACCAGGTTACGCAGATTGATCTGGCCGCCTCGCTCTTGGAGCCAGGCGCGTCCGACCAGAACCTGCCCCAAAATTTCGGCTGGGCTCAAATTGCGCTCGAAGCCCATGCGCCCCGTGGCGCAGAAGACGCATCCCAGGCTGCAACCGACCTGGGTGGAGACGCATTGGGTAACGTGGTCCTTCTCTGGAATGAGCACGGTCTCGATGCGCGCGCCGTCGTGCAGTTCGAGCAGGAATTTGACGGTCCCGTCTCTGCTTTGGGCCGTAGCCGCGATGGCCGGCCAATCCAAAATGGCCTGGCGGGCAAGCTCCTCGCGCAGGGGTCTGGCCAGATTGCTCATCTGTTCGAAGCTGCGGCAACCTTTCTGCCAGAGCCATTGCCAAAGTTGCTGCCCGCGGAATTTCGGCTCCCCCAGCCGGACGAGATATTGCGTAAGTTCGTCGCAAGAGAATTCGAGCAGATTGGGCTTTTGCCCTGAGTTCACGGGGGCCTCCGGCGTATAGCCCACTTAGGCTATACGCTCGCGATCCTTGTAACGACAGACGAACTCCACGGCCTCGGGCACGTTGCCTACGTCGCCGGCAATCTGGGCCTGGAGCAGGGCGTCGCGGATCAGGCCGACCAATGGCCCGGGTTTGAGTCCGGCGAAGTCCATGATTTCGTTGCCGTTGAGGAGCGGTTCAAGCATATCTTCGGGCGTATCGGCGCGCTCGATGATCTTCATGTTATGGTTGAAGGCTGCGTAATTTCCGTCGCGCGCCTTGATCGAGGCGCGTGCCATTTCGATCAGGCGGGGGTATTCATCGAGGCTTCTGAAGCGACGCACGCCCTTGTCCGTGAGCATGTAGCTAAAGCGCATGTGGTGGCGCACCAGGTGGCAGATGAGGTCGATGTCTTCGGGCTCGAAGCGCAGCCGGGTGAGGATTTTTCTGGCGACCTTGGCGCCCACGAGCGGGTGCTGATGAAAGATCCAGCGACCGTCGAGGTTTTCTGCAGCAAAAAGCTTGCCCACATCGTGGAACAGACAGGCCATGGTTCCGTACCAGTCAAAAGGCAGGACCTCAGGGTAGCGGCGCATGGCCTCGAGGGTGTGGTCGAGGACCGTTTCCACGGCGGCGGTGTCGTTCCTGACCTGCTTCACGCGGCTCAAGGCTGCGATCTCGGGGATCAGTCCATGCAGAATCAAGCCGTCGTAGAGCATGCGCACGAAGCGCCCGAGGTTTTCGGCTTCGACCTTGCGCCATTCGTCCATGATGTCCGAAACCGGGACGTAATCGAGCAGCCGGTTGGCGCCGCGGACAATGGCCATCCAGGTATTGGGCTCGATAGGGATGTTGAAGTTCGCTGCAAAGCGCAGAGCGCGTACAGCCAGCAGATAGTTGCGCCGCAGGGTCTCGTCGGGCAGCCCAACGAACGAGACCAGGCCGGATTCGAGGTCGTGGAAGCCTTCGCAGCTCTCGCGCGAGCGGGGCATGTAGGCGCAGGCCATGTGCAAGGGAAGTTCGCCGCTGGCGTCGAGCTTTTCGAGCAGTCGGGGCGTGAGCCGGCAGATAGTGGTCTCCGGATGCGAGCCTTCGACCACATCGGCGGTGTAGAAGCGGTAGAAGACGCCGGCTTCCTTGAGCACGCCCGTGACATAAGGCTCCTTGGTGGTATGCGCTTGCGGGAACAGCTTTATGAGGTCGTCAATGCTCAGGTCGGTGGCGATATCGATTTCAGGCGGCGCGCCGGGCGTGTGGCTTTTTTTCTGCAGGTGCGCGTTGACGACGTACGCTTCGTGTCCATTGCGGCAGATGGTGTTGCACAGGGCAAAGGCCTCTTTAAACGGCAGGGTCATCCGTTGGTCTCCTTGGGTGGTCGCGTTGCGTAGTCCTATGACGTCGCTGCTATGGTAATCATTTCTCATTACAAAGCAAGTGTTTCTGCGGCAACGGGGAAAAGGGGATAGGCCGATTTATAAACTCCATAGTCCAAGTCGGTTATGGCTCTGAGGAGGGCCTTTGCTCTCACACTTCACCCCTTCTACACAACGCGCTTTCCGCCCAAAAAATGCGCCTGGACGCGCCCGTAAAGCGTGTTGCCTAGGCTGGGGGTATTTTTGCCTTTGGAGTGCATGGCCTGGGGCGTGAGTTCCCAATGCGCGTCGGCGTCGAAGAGGATGAAGTCAGCCGGATCGCCGTGACTGAAGGTCACTGCCGGGAGCCCGAAAACTTTGGCCGGCGCGTGGCGCCAGCAGCGCAAGAGCGTGTCCGCGTCCAGAACCTTGCTGCGGACGAGCTCCCAGGTCTGGCTCAAGGCTGTATCCAGTCCGGAGATGCCGCAGGGCGCGTCGTCGAAGGTGGTTTCTTTTTCGTGGTCTGCGTGCGGAGCGTGGTCGGTGGCGAGCATGTCGATGACGCCGGTGCGCAGGGCCTGCCTGAGCGCCTCGACATCGTCGGCAGAGCGGAGCGGCGGATTGACCTTGGCGTTGGTGTTGTAGCCATGGACCAAGTCTTCGGTGAAGAGCAGGTAGTGCGGGCAGGTCTCGGCGCTGATCTGGATGGAGCGCTCCTTGGCCCAGGCGATGAGTTCGACCGAGCGTCGGCAACTTATGTGGGCGAGGTGGATGTGCGTTTTCAGGTAGTCGGCTATCAGGATGTCGCGACCGACCTGGATGGATTCTGCCGCATCGGGCTGGCCTTTTAGTCCGAGCCTGCCCGAGAGCGAGGATTCGTTGATGCCAGCGCCCAGGGCGAGCCATGGGTCTTCGCAGTGATCGATGACGATTTTGCCCAGCCCCGCGGCGTATTCCACGCCGCGACGAAAGATTTCAGAATTTTCCACCGGCCTGCCGTCGTTGGAAAAGGCGATGCATCCGGCCTGGGCCAGTTCAGCCATGGGCGCGAGTTCCTTGCCCTCGAGGCCTTTCGTCAGGGCGCCGATGGGAAAGAGCCGCGGTCCCTTGGGCCAATGCGTCGCGGCCTCGGCGAGCATGAAGGCGGTGATGGAGGCCGTGTCGTTCACCGGCTTGGTGTTGGCCATGGCGAACACTGTGCCGAAGCCGCCGTGGGCCGCGGCTTCGAGACCGGAGCGAATGTCTTCCTTGTATTCCTGGCCGGGCTGGCGCAGGTGGGCGTGGACGTCGATGAGGCTGGGCATGAGCAGGAGCCCATGGGCATCCACGACGCGGGCGCCATCGTAGACGATTCTTTCGTCGCAGGGGACAAGGGCTGCCACGCGGCCTTTGGCCACCAGCAGATCGACAGGCGCGTCCTGCCAGAGCGCGCCGCGGACAACGAGTTCGGGTGCAGCCACTGGCGGCCTCCTATCCTTTGCGCGTGATATAGATAAACAAAATCGCCATGCGGACCGCAACGCCGGCCGAAACCTGATCCAGAATGAGACTGTTCGATGCGTCGGCCAGACTCGAAGAAATTTCAATGCCGCGGTTCATGGGGCCTGGGTGCAGCACCTTGACCCCAGGCTTGGCGAGTTCGAGGCGCCGGGCGTCAAGGCAATAGTGCGTCGCGTATTCGCGCAGGTCGGGCAAGAGGCCTGCTTGTTGCCGTTCGAGCTGGAGCCGCAGGCACATGACTGCGTCAACGTCCTTCACGGCCCGCGCCAGGTCGGTGAAGACCGTAGCCGGCCAAGTGCCGACGCCTGCCGGGAAAAGCGTGGCCGGGGCGCAGAGCCGGACCTTGGCGCCCATGTTCGACAGCAACAAGACATTGGAACGAGCCACGCGGCTATGGGCGATATCGCCCAGAATAAGTACGGTCTTGCCTTTGACATCGCCCCAGACCTCGCGCAAAGTAAAACAGTCGAGCAGGGCTTGCGTGGGATGGGCGTGCCAGCCGTCACCGGCATTGATGATCGAACTTTGCAGCCGCTCAGCCAAAAAAAGGGCCGCGCCGCTGCGCTGGTGCCGGATGACTATGGCGTCGGGGGTCATGGCCTCCAAGGTCAAGGCCGTGTCCTTCAAGCTCTCGCCTTTTTGCAGGCTGCTGCCGCTGGTGGCAAGCGCGAAGGTGTCGGCCGAAAGCCGTTTGCCAGCTACGTCGAAGGAAGTTTTGGTCCGCGTGGAGGGTTCGGCAAAGAGCAGGATCACCCCGCGGCCTTTGAGTGTCGGGACCTTTTTTACCGCCCGCGTATTGATCTCCTTGAAATACCGGGCGGTATCCAGAAGATGCAGGACCTCTCTGCGCGACAGTTGGTCCACGTCCAGGAGATCTTTGTGCGGCCATTTAAAACGCGCGTCTCTTTCCATGGGCTGAACCGTTCGCTCGCAGGTTAAGTGTTTGCCGGATCGAACGGCGCCAGATTGGGTGGGACAATACTGACAGCCGCGCGCTTTCCAGGCTCGAGCGTCCCGAACGCAGTGTCGATGCCGAGCGCTTGAGCCGGATTGACGGTCACCAAGGCCAGCGCCTCGGCAAGTGTACAACGAGTCGCAGAATTTTCCAAGAAAAACCTGAGCTCGTTCCACAAATCCAAGTCCTGGTTAGAGGCCAAACTGTCTGTGGCCAAGCACAGATTCAGCCCGGCAGCCCAAAATTTTTCCACGGGTGCGCGGCCGACCCCAATGTAGAGATTGCTGCGCGGGCAGAGGCAGACGTTGACGCCGCGCGCGTGCAAGAGGGCGATGTCGGCGTTGTCCACGTGCACGCAATGCACAGCCAGCGTGCGCTCGTCGAGCAGCCCCAGTTTATCAGCGTAGGCCACGGGTGAGAGACTGGGCGCCGCGAATTCCTTGGGCAGAATGCGGCCGCGCAGAAGTTCCGCGAACGACCCGCGGCCTGTGGCCAACAGCTCGACCTCGCCTACGTGCTCGGCCAGGTGGATAGAATAAGGACGATTGCGCGCGCGGTCCCAAGCCTTGCCCGCCTGAAGGGTGGCCGGGTGCGTGGAATAGAGCCCATGCCCGGCGGCAGCCACGTGCGCCTCGATGAAGCTAGGCGCCAGAGCGGCCACGGGTGCGGGCCAGATGTCGGGCGGCCCGGCGCCATCGCGCCCGAAGCCCAGAGGCTCGCCAAAAAGAAGGAATTCAAGGCCGGCCTGACCGCAGGCCGCGGCCACGTCCAGTGGCCGCCGGCTGGTGATGTCCGCGACAAAAGCCGTACCCTGCGCGCGGCAGTCCGCGAGCGTTTGCGCCAAAAATTCGCTCTCGATGTTTCCGAGCGGGAGCGCGAGCATCTGCTTGACCCAGGCCTCGAAGCCCTGGCCCTGAGGGAGCCGGCCGCGCATGTGGCTGAGTTCGAGATGCGTATGGCAATTGACCAGGCCGGGCGCCACGGTGTGCGCGCCGAGGTCTTTGCAGGCGCCGTCCAGATCAGCGACAAGATCGCGGTAACGGCCCACGGCCGCGACGGTCTGCGTCGCGCGGTCAATCAGCACGCAACCGTCGTCGATAACCGGCCGGCCAGGCGCCATGCTGAGGAGCCGGCCGCAGCGCAGGCCATCGAATTGGGGCGCGACGCGGCGGCGTGTCATCGTCCGAACCCTTGGCCGCAGAGCAACCACGCCAGCGGGACAGCGAGTTCCGCGGCCACCACGACCGCGCCAAGAAAGTCGCCGTTCATGCCCTGCTCGCGGCGCGCGAGCCGGTATAAGCGGCAGGCTGCCAGGCCGGCCAGAACGCAGGCTGCGACCAGCGCCGCAGGCCCTGCCAGCCAGAGCCCACTGAGCAGGCAGAAGGCCAGACCGCAGGCCGCGGCGCGCGGACTCGCGGCCGAGAAAAAAGCCTTGGCCAGACCAGGCCGCGCCAGCGGGCGAGCGCTCGAGGCCAACACGAGCAGAACCGTGCGGCCAAGCACGCAAGACCAGGCCAGACACCCAAAGGCGCGGGCGGCCATGAGCTCCTGGACCAAGACTATCTGACCTGCGAGTCCGAGCACCAGGCCCATGGCGCCAAATGCGCCGAGGTGTGAGTCTTTGAGAATGCTCCAGAAACGTTCGCCAGAGGCGCCACTGCCCCAGGCGTCGGAGAGGTCGGCCCAGCCATCCCAGTGCAGACCGCGCGTGGCATACCAATTAAGCCCGGTAAATAACCACGCTTGAACCATTGGATGCTCGCCCGCCAAGCCCCAGTAGAAGGGCGCGGTCAAAAGCAGACCGAGGCAGAGTCCGACCAATGGAAAAAAAACGATTGTCCGGCCTAGCTCTTCCGGGCCGGCGGACATGGCTGGACCCAGCCGCGTGGCGAAGGTCCAGCAGAGAAAAAAGCGTCGCAACATGCTCACACGCTCGCAGCGCCGGGCGCAGCTGCAGCAATGACGAACTCGCCTCCCGGGCTCAAGTGGAAATAGTCCGCAGCCGAGGCCATGTTTAGCGCCAACTCAAGAAAACACTGGCTGCCTATGAGCAGGCCAGCGGCGCGCGGCGCAAGCTGATAATAGGACGAGACCAAGCTGAGTTGCAGAACCTCGGGCGCGTGCATCCAGACCGCGGGCCAGGTTGCGAGCTTGGCGAACCATTCAGGGCCGGTGGCGTTGCAGATGCAGTTGCCGAACCTATCCACATGCAGCACGCGCAGTCGCACGAGGCCAGCGCCGGAGGCGTCGAACTCCGGCCTCCACAAGTCGAGTCGGGTCAGGTCTTCGAGCAGAATCTGGCGGCCGAGCAACTCGGGCACAACCCCGGCCGCGAGCTGCGCCGCTAGCGGGGCAAAGACATCGCGGCCATGGAAGGTCCTGCTCGCAGCGTCGAGATTGGCCGGAGTCAGATCAAAGGCGCGCACAGGAACGCCCGCGGCCAGCGCCGCGTCGAGAACGAGCGTCAGGATACCGTTGTCCGGGGCAAGAAAAAGCTGTGAGTAGGCATCGAGGCAGACAATACGCCGCGGTCCGCCCACGCAGGGGTCCACCACGGACAAAAACACAGTGCGCTCCGGAAAATGTGGCCGGCTGGATTCCAGAAAAAAAGAGGCCTGAGCCACGCCAAAGGAAGGAACCTCGTGGCTGATGTCGACGAGGCAGGCAGTAGGAACTCGGCGTAACAACGCAGCTTTCATCTGCCCCACATAGGGGTCGGCCAGACCGAAATCCGTGAGCAGGGCGACGACGCCGGGACTCTGGGCGCGTTCTGTGTTCATGATTCTAAATCTACACTGGACAGCCGGGATTCACAAGAGGGGGAAGGCCGATCTTCTTGCAATGTCCAAAATGTGCGTCAACGACGCGCGGAGTTGGAGAAAAAGCGTTTAGGAAACTTTCTGGCGTTCGAGGCTGAGGTTGAAGGCCACGGAATAGAGATGGTTAAAAAAATCCACATACTCGACGTGCACGTGCTCGGGAACCACAAGGCGCGCGGGCGCGAAGTTCAAAAGGCCGTTGATCCCGGCGTTGACGAGGTGGTTGGCGGCACGTTGGGCGCGGTCCGGGGGAGTGGTGATGATGCCTATCTCGATCTGCAGGGTCTTGACCTGTTCAGGCAGTTTCTTCGTACATTGGACCTCGAGACCCGAGACCTCCTCGCCGATCTTGAAGGGGTCGCAGTCAAACGCGCCAACGAGATGAAACCCGCGGCGTTTGAACTCCTTATGGTTAAGAAGAGCGCGCCCGAGGTTGCCGACCCCGACCAGGGCTACGCGCCATTGACGGTCCACACCGAGCGACTGTTTGATCGAGGCGTTCAGGTCGTGCGAGTAATAGCCCACGCCACGAACGCCGAATTCTCCAAAGTAGGCGAGGTCCTTGCGTATTTTCGATGGATTGACGTCGCAAGCCTTGGCCAGCGTGTCGGAAGAGATGATGTGAATGCCTTCGCGGATAAAAGTCTCAAGGACCTGGACGTACAGCGCAAGGCGCTGAATGGTGGCCTTGGGAATGTGATCTTTTTTGGCGCTGCCTTGGGAGCGGGAGCCATGTCCGACTCTTGTGAAAAATGTAACAATCAGAGTGGTTAAAAAAGGAGGCCGCGGTTGCGGCCTCCTTTTCAGACTCGAAAGCGATAAATCAGAGAATGAGCATCAGGTTGACGACCAGGGCGTAAATGGCCAGAGATTCGACAAAGGCCAAGCCCAGGATGAGGGTAACCATGATCTTGCCACCAGCTTCGGGATTACGGGCCGTGCCTTCGCAAGCGGCCTTCAGGCCGAGGCCCTGACCGATACCGCAGCCAGCGGCCGCGATGGCCATGCCGAGTGCGGCGCCCATTTTGATCAGGCCGAGGCCGAGAGAAACTTCGGCCGGAGCGGCAGCGGCCATGGCAAGGCTGGCAACGGCCAGCATGCCGATCAGGTTGATCATGGTGAACAGAACTTTACGCATCGATGTGTCCTCCTAAAGGTATTTTTGCGGTCGTGAGACCATTTCCCCAAAGTAAGTACGGCCTAGTGCGCGTGTTCGAGCGAGCCCTTCAGATAGATCATGCTCAGCATGAAGAAGATGAAGGCTTGCAGAACTTTGGCTAACAGGAACAGAAAGTAGATCGGAATGGTGCCAACAACCGGCGCCAAGGCGAAAAAGAGAATCAAGACGATTTCTTCACCGCGGATGTTGCCGAAGAGTCGCAGCGTGAGCGAGAGAATGCGCGCTGTGTGGCTGATGACTTCGATCGGAAACATCAGGGGCGAAAGGAAGATCATGGGGCCCATGAAGTGCTTGATGTACCCAAGCTTCCAGCGGCAAAGCCCCACCAGATTGTAGTAGAAGAAGATGAACAACGCCATGGCCAAGTTGGTGTTCACGTTGGCAGTAGGCGCGTCGCAGCCAGGCATCAGCCCCAGGAGGTTCGAAACCAGGATGTAAAGAAAAAGACCACACAGAATCGGAAACACCTTGCGGCCGTCTTCGCCGATCGTGGTGACCACGAAGTCTTCGAGCCCCCCAACGACCACCTCGGCAAAGTTTTGCACACCCCCTGGAACCATTTGTAGGTTCCTGCGCGCCATCCAACTAAAAATAAATAGAATGGACATGGCGCACCACGTGTAAAAAATGTGTTTTGCCTCTGTCACGTGGAGCATGGACGAGACCGCCTGGTCCACTCCGGTCAGACTGGAAAATAGTACTGGATGCGGAAAGCCTGCCATTTCCCTTATGCCTCCTTGACTTTTTGCGCGAAAATCTGAGCGCAGCCCCAAACCAAAATAGCCGCCACCACCGTGGAAAGCCCTGCCAACAGACCAGGCACGGAAGCTTTGGACCACAAGATCAAAACCACAATAGCCAACCCTGTGAGCAGAAGCCGGCCGTACAAACGAACGAGCAGAGAGACCAGAAGCTGTTTCTTATACTTGAAATAGACCGCGCGCTGGATGAAGCTCGCGATCGAATACAAATTATAGCTCATGATGACAGCCCCGGCCGCAAACGACAAGGGCCAGACCCCGAACACAGGCGCACTCAAGCCCACTAGGCAAGCCGCGACCAGCAGGTAGAGTTGCGTACGCAAGAGCTGCCGCACCCCCGCTACCGTGAACCCACGCTGGTACAGGGTTCGTTCGATTCTGTCATTGAGTTTTTTTATCGTCATTCGTGTTGTTGCGCCTGCTGTCGATGGCCTTCAATATTTTCTTCATGTCGTCATAAACATTTTTGAATCCCGCGGCAATACCCAGGACAAGGAACACCAAAAAAAGCCAAGGCTTTGTCCCGAGCCATTCGTCCAGATAGTATCCAACGCCGCCCCCCACTATCAACCCGGAAACCATGTGCAGCCCGACCACTGATGCGTCAAGAATGACTGCCCGGTATTCCTTGTCGACTTTCAAACCAAAAAACATTTGCGCTCCTGCCCTTTCGAGCCGCGCTGGGCAGTCTCGTGCATTTGTTCACATGCGCGAAACTGCCTAACACACGAAAACCGCGTTCGTCAACGGCAACTTTGAAAAAAAAATCCAAAAATCTTTCCCACCAGCGTTGCCATCGCAAGCAACTCCCTTTAACAAAAAAAAACGGAGGTGGAAAGTGGAAAAGAGCAAAGGGACGGGGAAAAGGCATTTGAAGTCGTGGGAACAGGTTCGCGAGGATTCTTCCCCTTTTTCCATCTCCGTGCCACAAAAACAGCGAACCAGAATTCGCCCTGTCTTCATCCCCTACGCCGGCTGTCCGCACCGTTGCGCCTTCTGCGCACAACCGCTGCAAACCGGACGCGCGCCCCAACCCCTCGACAGCATATATAAAGAGACCGCGGAAATGCTCGCGCGCGCCGCGCGCGAGGGCGAGCCAGCCGCCGAACTCGCCTTCTTCGGCGGCACTTTCACCGCCCTGCCTGGCGCCTGGCCAGAACGCTTTCTGGAGCTGGCCGCGGACTACCGCGCGACCGGACTGGTCACTGCCCTGCGCTGCTCCACGCGGCCCGACGCCGTGGACCGCGACAGTCTGCAACGTCTAAAAAGCTGCGGTCTGGACGCCATTGAACTCGGCGTCCAGAGCTTCGACACCGCCACGCTCGCGGCCAGCCAGCGTGGATACACTCGCGAAACCGCGCTCCGGGCCTGCGCGCTGATCAAGGACGCGGGCCTGGAGCTGGGCATTCAGCTTATGGCGGGGCTGCCCGGACACACGCAGCGTGCCTTTTCGAACGATGTGCAGAGTGCCTGCGCCGCCGCGCCGGCCACGGTCAGGCTCTACCCCTGCCTGGTCCTGGAGGGGACCGAACTCGCCGCGACCTGGCGGCAGGGCCGCTATCGGCCCTGGGGACTGAACCGCAGCGTGGCTGCGCTCGCCATAGCCCTACGCGCATTCGAGCAGCGCGGTATTCGGGTCATCCGCCTGGGCCTGGCCGCCGAGCCTGGCCTCGCGCAGCACATCCTGGCCGGGCCATGGCATCCAGCCTTGGGCAACAAAGTTCGCGCCCTGGCTCTGTTCATAGATATCCGCGAACAGATAAAACTCATTGGCCGGCCTGTCCAGGGTCTGTACTACCCCAGGTCGCGGCAGGGCGAGATATGGGGGCACGCGCGCGAACTCGTTCCGGCCTACGCCCGGCTCGGCCTGAGCCCTGGCAACGCGCGTCCCTGGGAAGAATCTTTTTGCGTGTTATGGTAAGGGCTGAGCAGGCTGGTCCGCGAGCGACTCGGCGCCGAGCATGTCAAGCGCACGTTGCAGATTGCGCTGCGTTTGCTCGCTTTGCGGCGCCACAACGAGCGCGGCCTGGAAGTACTCGACCGCAGCTTCCAACATGCCGAGCCTGGCCAAAGCAATACCCAGGTTGTTCAACGCGCCCAGGTCGTTGGGCGCCTGGACCAAAACTTTCTGGTAGCAGAGCGCAGCCTCTTGGTGCCGCCCGAGCTGTTCCAGGACCTGGCCTTTGAAGGCCAGGGCTTTGAAGTTCGCAGGATTAATGGCTACGGCCCGGTCGAAATGCGCTATGGCCGCCTCGTACTCCTCGCGTCGCGCCCGTTCCACCCCGACCTTGGCCTGCGCGATGCTGTTTTCCTGGGTCACTTCCAAGGTATGCTGAAACAGCGTCAGGGTGTCGCGCCAGTAGAGCGTCTGCTTGCGCGTGGCCAATCCGAGCGCCAGGAGCACGGCCAAAGCCAAGCCCGCGAGCAGGGGCAGAATTTTTGGCCAACGCACGCAGAGCGCGTCGCCGGCCCAAACCAGCGCCAGGACGAGTCCGACACCCGGCAGATACGTGAAACGGTCGGCCATGGCGTGGTTGCCGATCACGACCAAGCCAATAGCCGGCGCTAGGCTGATCAGGAACCAGAGCCAGCCCGCGAGCAAATACGGCGCGCGGCGTGCGCCCCACACCAGACAGGCCGTTATCAGCCCCAGGAGCAGTCCGGCCGCGGCCCATTGCCAGACCGGAATGGACGTCGGATAGGGATAGAGCGGCGCCAGATCGCTGGGCCAAAATAATTGACCTATATACTTGACGTAGGAAACCACGCAATTCGCGAGCCTGAATCCGAACGGGACTTCCTCGCCCATGGCGCCGATCTGTTTCTGGGCTGCGTAGGTGATGAAGCTGGACCCCAGCGCCAGAAGCGTGAGCGGAACTTTTTCCAGGAGGAGAAAGAGCGGGGAGCGCTGAGGCATGGCGCTGGTCGCAGGCAGGCCGAATGCGCCCGCGACGCGGCAGAGCGGCCAGAAGTCCAGGACGAGCAGCAGCCCTGGCAGCGCCATGAGGGCGGGTTTGGCCATGAGCCCGAGCGCCAGGCAGAGGGCCACGAGGCAGTAGCGCGCCAGGTGAGAGCTTCGCGCGTAGTTGACATAGGCGTGCAAGCAGCAAAGCCCGAACAGCGAGCTGAGCAGTCCTTTGCGTTCCGCCACCCAGGCCACGGATTCGACACGCAGCGGATGAAGGCAAAACAGTGCGGCCACGAGCGCCGAGGGCCAGAAGCGCCCGGTCATCCGCAGCAGCAGGGCGAACAACAGCAGCGTGTTAGCGATATGGATGAGCAGGTTGCTGGCCTGGTGTCCGGCCGGCGCCAGCCCGTAGAGCGTGGTGTCGAGCTGGTGCGAGAGCCAGGTTAGAGGTTGCCAGGTCCCTTCGTAGATTGCGGTCATGGCCCAAGCCAGATTGGCGCGCGAGAAACCGTCGCGGACGTAGGGATTGTTGATGACGTACTCGTCGGTATCAAAAGCGATGAATTCCTTTTCAAAGACGTGCTGGAAAGCGAGCAGGACGGCGAGGGTTAGGCCCAAGCAGACTAGGGCGCTGCGCAGTAGGGACCTCAGGGGAGGCCGGGAGTGGAGGAATGAGGTCTCGGTCATGGCGTGGTCATCCAGGGAAAAGCGTGATATCGGGGAGTGGCCGGCCAGCCAGCGCAGCGGCCTTTTTCAGGAGCAAGGCAATGCTTTGCCGTCCGGAGGCGCCGGGGTCGAGGCTCAGGTCATTGACAAAAGATTGAATGTGGCGGCCGATAACCTGCTCGTCGAGTTCCTGGGCGTGACTGCGTACGTAGTGCATAGCTTCGGCCGCGTGACTGCGACCGTAGCGCAGGCTGTCGCGGATGGCTGCCTCGATGCGCAGGGCCGCGGCGCGTCCCAGACTGCGCTTGGCGACAATGACGCCCAGCGGCAAGGGTAATCCTATTGTTTGTTCCCACCAGACGCCCAGGTCCAGGGCCAGGTGCAGGCCGGCTGCGGCGTAGGTGAAGCGGCCTTCGTGGATGATCAATCCGGCCGCGACCTCGCCCCGCGCCACGGCGGGCATGATCCGCTCGTAGGACATCTCCACGACCGGGCCGCGGTGGACGCCGTGGAGCTGGAGCAGCAGATGTGCGGTGGTCATGCGGCCGGGAATGGCCAGAGGCTGGTCGCGGAGTTCGTTGAAGTCGCACGGGCGGTGGGTCACGACCAGCGGCCCGCAGCCGAAGCCCAGGGCGCCGCCCGCGGCCAGAATCCACCAGTCCTCGACCAGGCCGGCCGCAGCGCTGGCCGAGACCTTGCAGACCTCGACAGCGCCGGCCGCGGCGCGTCGGTTGAGCTCCTCGACGTCGGCCAGGGCAATGTCAAAGGCATAGGGTGCGGCATCCACACGTCCGTGCGCCAAACCGTAGAAAATAAAGGTGTCGTTCGGGCAGGGCGAGTAGCAGAGGCGCAGACTTTGCTTCGCTGTGGTGTCGGAGCTGGTCGCCATGGGCGTATGCATAACGTAATTCGGGCGGTGGTTCAAGTCGCTGCCTTGTTCATTGGCTTTCGGGTCGAGGTCTGCGCAGCCTCTTGCCCTACTCCGGGGTTCGTGATAATGCTTTGGACGTCATGCCGGATATTGCCCTTGCCCTCAAAAGTCTTGTCATTTATTTCGTGCCGCTGCTGCTCGGGATCACCTGCCATGAGGTGGCCCATGGATGGGTCGCTTACCGTCTGGGCGACCCCACAGCAAAAGCCGAAGGACGTCTCACGCTCAATCCCGTGCGACACTTCGACCCTGCGGGCGCGGCCATTTTTTTCCTCACCACCTTGTTTGGCCCCTTTGTCATCGGCTGGGCAAAGCCTGTGCCCATCGTCCCGGCCTACTTCAAAAAACCGCAACTGGGCATGGCGCTTGTCTCGGTCGCCGGACCAGCGGCGAATATCCTGCTGGCTGTGGGCTTTTCGCTCTTGCTCAGGCTTCTCGCAGTCCCTTTGCATGGCGAGCCCGGCCCCTTCGCGGTCTACGTGCTCTACCCACTCTTTCTGATCTGCAATGCCGGCGTGAACGTGAACATCATCCTGGCCGTATTCAATCTCATCCCAGTGCCACCCCTGGACGGCAGCAAAATCCTGGCCTGGCTCCTGCCCAATGCCCTGGCCGAAAAATATTTGTCCCTCGAACGCTACGGTTTTCTGCTGCTCTTGCTGCTGCTCGCCACCGGACTGGTGGGCAGGATCATCATGCCGCTGTACAGATTGGCCAGAGATCTTCTTCTCTGAGCCAGACCCCGCGGCCACACTACTACGCACGACGCATTGGGAGGTATATACACCATGGCTCGCGAACGCATCGTCTCCGGCATGCGGCCCACAGGGCCACTGCACCTCGGACACTATTTCGGCGTCCTCAAAAACTGGATAGAACTCCAGAACGAATTCGACTGCTTCCTCTTTGTCGCGGACTGGCACGCTCTGACCAGCGAATACGCCAAACCCAAACGTATCAAAAGCTTCGTGCCTGAACTCGTCAAGGACTGGGTCGCGGCCGGGCTCGACCCCGAACACTGCGTCATCTTCCAGCAGTCGCGCGTCAAAAACCACGCAGAGCTGCACCTGCTCCTCTCCATGATTACCCCCCTCAGCTGGCTCGAACGCAACCCCACCTACAAGGAAATCAAACAGGAACTCGTGGAAAAAGATCTCAGCACCTACGGATTCCTGGGCTACCCCGTGCTCATGGCCACCGATATCCTTCTTTATAGACCCGCATGGGTCCCCGTTGGCCAGGACCAGCTCCCGCACCTCGAACTCACGCGCGAAATCGCCCGGCGCTTCAACCACCTCTACGGCGAATTCTTCCCAGAGCCATTGGCCAAGCTCACGCCTGCAGCCAAATGCCCAGGCCTAGACGGCCGCAAAATGAGCAAGAGCTACGGCAACGCCATCTACCTGGGCGATGCCATCGACGACGTGCGCGACAAGGTCATGACCATGCTCACCGACACAAACCGCAAGCGCAAAACAGACCCAGGCAACCCCGACATCTGCAATCTATTCCCCTACCACGTCTTGATGACCGACGCGGCCAAGCAGGAAGAAATCAAAGCCGGCTGCCTTTCGGCCTCCTGGGGCTGCGTAGATTGCAAAAAAACACTGGTCGAATCCCTTGCCGTGTTCCTAGAACCGATCCACGCCCGACGCAAGGCGCTCGAAGCTGATCCGGCGCGGCTGTGGCACATCCTCGAGGCCGGCGACCGTCTGGCTACCGAAGAATCGAACAAGACGCTCACGGCTATTCGCGAAAGGCTGAATTTTAATTATTAAAGGTTGTTAGTATTTAATATCCCGGACTAGCCCAGAAAATTTTCATTTTGCCAGTAGGCTATTTTATGTTATCCAGGCGTTTCTTTCACAGGCAATAGCTTCTTTTACTAGAAACAATACTGCGCGGCCAGCCGTCTTTTCGTGGCAGGCCATCGCGCCAAGGACGGACATGCTCCGCTCGCTAGGCATCTGTCTTTTTGCCCGCGCACCACGCGCGCCGACCCTGGGCGGCGCGCTCGCCCTCATGCTGTGCGCGTCGCTCTTTTTAACGTCTGGCCTCTGCGCCGAGCCGCCTGAAACCAGCGAATCAGGCTCGGGCTGGACCGCCTGGCGCGAGGGAGTCAAGAGTCAATGGGGCGGCGAACTCAAACTCAGGGGCGCCTGGGGCTGGCCGGATTCCAACTCGATCTTCAAAGCCGTGAATTTGGAGCCGCTCTTTGACGGAGCAGCCGAGCTGCGCATAAAAGACGAAAGACAGTGGACTTCTTGGCTGTCCTCCGACGTGCATTACCAGGCCACCTTGCTTGGGGGCGACACCCGACGTCGGGCAGCAAAGCTCGGCTGGACCGGCCCTGACCTGTTCGACTCCGGGACGCCGGTCCCGCACAGTGACCGGCGACGGCTCATGAACCTGACCTGGCCCATTGCCGACAACGAAAGCCTGCTGCTCACCAACCGCTTTGACCGGCTCGCGCTGACCGTGGTCGGAGACGGCGCCATACTGCGGTTGGGCCGCCAGGGCCTAACCTGGGGTGATGGCAACCAGTTCAATGTTTACGACTTTTTCAATCCTTACAAGCCCACGGACATCGAGCATTCTTACAAGATCGGCGACGATATGGCCTATCTGAAATCCACGCTCGACGAACTGGGCACGATAGAGTTCGTCTACGACGTGCGGCGCAACCCCGATACGCACGAGATCGACTACGACCAGGCCACACTCGCGGCCAAATGGCGCTTTCAGATCGACGGCGTGGACGTCGATCTGGTCGGCGCATCGCACTTCGGGGACAAGATCGTAGGCCTGGGGCTGGGAAAAAACCCGCGCCTAGACCTGCCCCAAGAGATTCGGCTCGAGACGCAGGGGCTTTTGTGGCATATGAACGCGACCTGGACTTTTCTCGACGATCGCGTGCGTTCCATGGACGGCTATTTCTCGCTTGTCGCCAACCTCGGCTACGAGTGGCTCTGGTGGAACAGACCCTTCAAGGGGTATGTCGAATTCTTTTACAACGGCCTGTGCAACAACCACTACGAGGCCCAATTGCAGGACCCGCTGATTGTGGAACGACTCGATCGCGGCGATCTCTTCACCCTGGGGCAAATGTACGTGTCAAGCACCATCGAGTCCGAGGTCGTACCTGGCGTCCGCGCTCTCTTGAGCCTGCTCAACAGCATCGAAGACCCTTCAGGCATGTTTCAGCCGCGCGTCACCTGGTCCCCTGACCCGCACGTCGAAGTGCTCTTGGGCTCGAACATCTCTTACGGCGCTAAAACCACCGAGTTCGGCGGCTACAAGCTCAGGGCCACCACCCTCTACGCACAGCGCCCAGACAGCGTGTACTGCTGGCTCAGGTATAAGTTTTAGAGGGAAGATCAAGGGGCTGATTTACTTGGAAGTTTTCATGAGTTGGACACATCCTGATGAATGAAAGATCGTCCTTGGCCTTCCGACTCCCCACTTCGCCCAGGCAACACCCCAAAAGGATGCGCCCCGGCTCATGGAGACTATGATGTCCATACAGAAGCTTGACAAAATGCTCGAGAAATTCCGGCAGGCCAAGGCGCCGGAGATCGCGCGGCTGCGCGACTTGGCTGCGGAGCGGCGTTTGCCTGCGCCATACGAGGGCGTACGACCGGATTTTGCTGCGGCTTTGGTCAAGCCGGGCCGCATCTCGGTCATTGCCGAATACAAACGCGCCTCGCCCTCCAAGGGTGATATCAACCTGGGCATCGAGCCAGAGCAGGCCGCGGCGGGCTATGCCGCGGCCGGGGCGGCGGCGCTCTCGGTGCTCACCGAGGAAGTCTATTTCAAGGGCCGCCTCGACTACCTGGCGCGCGTGCGTACGGCCTTTCCCGATGGCCCGCCGCTCTTGCGCAAGGATTTCATCCTCGACCTGTTCCAGATCGTGGAGACCGCGGCCACCCCGGCCTCGGCCCTGCTTTTGATCGCGCGCATGCTCGACGCCGAACACTTGACGCAACTGCTCGCGGCCACGGCCGCGGTCGGCCTGGACGCCGTGGTCGAGGTCTTTGACGAGGCCGATCTGGCCAAGGCGCGCGCCGCGGGCAGCCGGATTATCCAGGTCAACAACCGCGACCTCGACACGCTCACGACCGATCTGGGCGTTTCGGCGCGGCTGGCGAGGTCCAAGGCGCCGGGCGAGATATGGATCAGCGCCAGCGGCATTGCCGCTGTCGAGGAACTCGCGCGTATGAAACAACTCGGGTTCGAGGCCGCGCTGGTCGGCGCCTCGCTCATGGCCGGCGAAGACCCGGGCCGGTCCTTGGCCGCGTTGCTGCGGGGCGCCTAGCCATGTTCTATTGTTGTGAACGTTCCTCCCTGGTCAAGGTTTGCGGAATCACGCGGCAAGAAGATGCCGACCGCTGCATTGCGCTCGATGTAGGACTTCTGGGGTTTATTTTTCATCCAAAGAGCCCGCGCAACGTGACCCCGGAACAGGCCGGGGCCATCCGCACGCCCGGCGTCATGCGCGTGGGTGTGTTCGTGGACCAGGCGCCCGAAGAGGTGCGGGCGATCATGCGCACGTCTGACCTGCATCTGGCCCAGCTGCACGGCGACCAGAACCGCGCGTTCTGCGAAGCGATCGGCAAGTCGCGCGTGATGCGCGTCTTCTGGCCCGAGCGCTACGCCACGCGCGTTGACCTCGAAGCCGATCTGACAGCCTATGCCGACTGCGTCCGGTTCTTTCTGTTCGACGCTGGCAGTGGTGGCGGCGGCCACGGCAAGAACTTCGACTTCAGCTTCCTGGGCGGGCTCAAGACGCACAAGACCTGGTTTATTGCCGGGGGGCTCGGGCCGCACAACATCCTGGCCGCGCTCGACTCGTGCAGCGCCTGCGGCGTAGATCTGAACTCCGGGGTAGAATCGAGCCCGGGCGTCAAAGACCCCGACCTACTGCAAACCACGCTCGCGCTGCTCTGCCAGAGCGGAGTGTAAGGGGGAGTGGTTGCTCTTATGCGGCCCAAGCCACCAGCCACAGAGACTTCCACGGCGGTCAGTGTATTAACCTAAAACTTATACGATGTTCCTCATTGGAGAGACCATGAAAAAAGGCTACTTCGGCGATTTCGGCGGGCAGTTCGTGCCTGAACTGCTCATGCCGCCGCTTATGGAACTGGAAAAGGCCTTGGCGGAAATAGTTCCCTCCCTGCACTTTCAGACCGAATTCAAGCGGCTCTTGGCCGACTTCGTGGGCCGCCCGAGTCCATTGTACCGCTGCCCCAATCTTTCGGCCGAGCTCGGCTTCGATCTTTGGCTCAAGCGCGAGGACCTGAACCATACCGGCGCGCACAAGATCAACAACACCATAGGTCAGGCCCTCATCACCAAGTTCATGGGCAAGTCCGTGCTCATGGCCGAAACTGGCGCGGGCCAGCACGGTGTGGCCACGGCCACGGCAGCAGCCATGCTCGGCCTCGAGTGCGTGGTGTTTATGGGCGCAGTGGACGTTGTGCGCCAGTCGCACAACGTCCAACGCATGAAGCTCCTGGGTGCGCGCGTCGAACCAGTGCGCTCAGGCACGCAGACCCTGAAGGACGCGATCAACGCGGCCCTGCGCTACTGGATCGCCGAGCAACGCAACACGCACTATTGCCTGGGCTCGGTCGCCGGGCCGCACCCCTTCCCGGACATGGTCCGCGACTTCCAGGCCATCATCGGCCGCGAGGCTAAGGCCCAATGCCAGGAACACTTCGGCCGGCTGCCCGACCTCGTCGTGGCCTGTGTGGGCGGTGGCTCAAACGCCATCGGCATCTTCCACGAATTCGTGCCGCATTCAGAAGTGCGGCTGGTCGGCGTCGAGGCCGCGGGCACAGGCGAGAAAGGCTGCCACAACTCAGCCACGGTCACCACAGGCACGCCCGGCGTGCTCCACGGCGCCCTGACGCTCCTGCTCCAGACCTCGGAAGGGCAGGTACTGCCCTCGCATTCGATCGCTCCCGGACTCGACTACCCGGGCGTGGGCCCCGAACACGCCTTTCTCGCCCGCTCGCAGCGCGCTGACTACGTCACGGTCAACGACGCGCAGGCCGTGGCCGCGTTCCGTACTCTCTGCCGCAGGGAAGGCATCATCCCGGCCCTAGAAAGCTCGCACGCCCTGGCCTGGGTCCTGGAAAACCGACACGCCATCGCGCCCGGCAGCCAGGTTGTAGTCAACCTCTCCGGACGCGGTGACAAAGACCTCGGCATCATCCAAGAACTTGACTCAAAATCCTCTGACACCGCGACGCAAGCATAACGGGGTACTTCTATGTCTATATCTAAACTCACCGCCAGAATCCGCGCAGCGAACAAGACCGGCCGCAAAGCCCTGATCCCCTTTCTGCCTGCCGGCTTTCCTGACAAAGCGCGCTTCTGGGACGAACTCGCGGCCCTGGACAACAACGGCGCTGACATCATCGAAATCGGCATCCCCTTTTCTGATCCCGTGGCCGACGGCCCGGTCGTGGAACAAGCCTCGCTCGACTGCCTGGCCACCGGCGTCTGCCTCTCCTGGCTCCTGGGCGAATTGTCCAAGCGCCGCGCCAGCCTGCAAGCCGAGATCGTGCTCATGGGCTACTTGAACCCTTTTTTGCAATACGGGGTGGAACAACTGGCCGTTGACGCTGCCGCGGCCGGCGTGGCCGGACTGATTATCCCTGACCTGCCGCTCGAAGAATACAATATGCTCAAGCCCGCGCTCCAGGCCCAGGGTATCGAAATCATTCCGCTCGTGGGCCTGAACACGCCCCTTGAACGCCTCAAACTCTACGCCAAGGAACCAGCAGGATTCGTCTACTTCGTCTCCGTGCTCGGGACTACAGGAGTACGCGAGTCGCTGCCTGAGGAAATCCAGGCCAAGCTCGCCCAGGCGCGTGCGGTCTTCTCCCAGCCCATCGCGCTCGGCTTCGGCATCAAAACCCCCGAACAACTCGACCAGTTCGGCGACGCTATCGACGCCGTGGTCTTCGGCTCAGCGCTCATCTCCCACCTGCGCGAGGGCCGCGGCGCCGCAGACTTCATGGCGCGCTGGCGCTGAGGGAGGAGAAAGAAGAAAGGATAATGAAGCCTGGAGGTACTTGCAGAAGCAGACGGAAAAAAGCTACAAAGGGCATTGAGGGGGGGCAAGTCGGAATAAGCGCGGTGTCCGTTTCGTGCAGAACCGTGCAGGCTCAGTCCTGCATATGATTGTGGAGAATTATGGCCAATCCATTGAGTAGCCTGGTTTCCTTCCTGTGTAGCGTGGGCGATTCCCACTTCCTGCCGGGGTTCACTGCGGACATAGACCTTTCGTACAAATACTGGGGCAACATGCCCAAGGTCTATGAATTCTTGCAGTATCTCATTGTCCCCACTGTTTTTTTATGCCTCGTCCTGGGCCTTGCCAAATTGATACTGTTCTTGGTGCGCAAGGTCAAAGACAAGCCGGTCCAGATTCGCGACGCGGATCTCTACGAAATTCTGCAGGTGGCGGACCGCGAACGTAGCCGCTTTGATCTTGTGTTCGGCAACGTCAAACCAATTCCCTGCGCGCTGCGCGAACTCGAACGCAGCCGGTTGTTGCTCGAAGCGCCGAGCTACCTCAACCTGACCAAAAAATACATTGGCCGCGACGTGCGTTGTTTTTTTAAGACCAACGTGCCCGATAAAGTAACCGGCAAAAATTTCTATTATTTCCATACACAGATTTTGGATGTCGCTGTGGTCGAAGACGATATCAAGGTCGTCACAATTGGTTTGCCCGCGCTGCTCAACACCGGGCAGCAGCGCGAGTTCTTTCGCTACAGACCACCCGGGGCCTATATCATCGGGGTCGCGATTTGGACCGACGCCTATTACAGCGAGAACGTCCAGAAGTTGCCGCCACCGCGCTGCAAACTCGAAGGCGAGGGCGATTATAAGGGCTATATGGTGAACATCTCGGCCGGGGGCATGCTCCTGGCCATTGACCGCAGCCATATCATACACTGCGGCCTGCCCCTGGACGCTGGAAAACGCTGGTTCATTCAGGTAACCCTACTCGGGCTGGAGAACGATCTTCTCCGCGTCTGGCTGCTCTGCCGCGTGATGACTGTCTTGGACACCAGCGTGGGCAAATTCGAGATCGCGCTCCGTTTCTCAGGTTTCGCCTTCCACAACGAGGCGCCAGGGCCGCTGCAATGGCGCACCATTCCGGACGACGGCGTGCCGCCTATTGCCAGATGGGTGCTCAAACGCAGTGTGGAGCCGCGGCCCATTGAAGAGTGATGCACGAGCGTCCAGATGATCGCGCGCGGGCGCTTTGGCATAGCTGTTAAGCCGGGCTTTGCGATCCAGACGTATCGATCCCTTATCCTTCCTTTTCGGGCTTTCGGTGGAATATTTCGCCAAGGGTGAGCATGCGTTCGGCGGGTTGCTCGTCGATTTTGGGCCTGAATCTTTTCAGGCCTGGAAGGCGTGAGAGACCTCGTTTGACCCTATTAAACAGCACGCGCGTGGCGATGTAGAGCGGGATGAACAGGAAAGGCGGCCCGACCTGGCCTGCCAGGGGAAAAGCGAAGGTTTGGCCGTGGAAGCGGAAATCCAGCCAACCGAGCAGGAAGGGCAGGGGCCAGAGCGAGGCCGCGTTCAGGGCGAGCTGGGCAAAGAAAAAGCGGCCGAAGGCATCGTTGGCGAGCAGGTTGCTGGCTTTGTAGCTCGTCTTATCGCGCGCAGCCAGGGCCTTGAGTGAAAGGTTGTGCTGTTTTGCCATCTCGCGGTTCAAGCTCGCGTAGTGCCTGCTGTTGAACCGACAAATCAAAGCACCCGAAAGCGCGCCAACGAGCGTGGCCACGAGCGACACCCAACACAGCCCGAGCCCGAACCCGACCCCCGGGTGTTCCGGCAGTCTGAAGGCCCAGATAAGCCAAGGGTCCATGCCCAGATAGATGCCCTGTACCCCGTCCATCGCACCGCTTCGGATTCTGCCTGTTACACTAATACAATGGGCTGTAGATACTCTCAATGGAAAGGGAAAAAGGGGAAAGGCAAGGCAAAATGAATACGTGCCGTAGTCGTTCCTTTCCCTTTTTCTCTATTATCCAAACATCTTGATATCGAAAAATCCGCGCAGGATATAGTCGATGCCGACGTACAGCGCGAGGATGATGAAGATGCGCTTGAGCCAGACTTCTGGGATGTACTTCGAGGTGCGCGGCCCGATCACCGAGCCGACCACGACGCCGACAAGTTCGAGCCCGATCAGAGGCCAGTCGATGGGCACGCCGCCGCTCATGAACGTGGAGATCGAGGTGACCATGCCCACGAGCACAGCCAGGGCCGAGGTGCCGGCCGCCAAATACATGGGCAGGCCCGAGACGCTGGTCAAGAACGGCACGAGCAAAAAGCCGCCGCCTACGCCCAAAAACGCGGCCACGGCCGAGATGGCAACGCCGCCAAGCACCGGGATGATGGGATTGAAGTGGAATTCCACCCCGTAAAAGGTGAAGTCCACGCGGCCTGGCCTGAACGAAGTCATGCGCACGCCCAGGCATTTGGTATCGATGCATTCACCGGACTTCTGGCGTTTTATCGTGTCTTCGAAGGCCTTGGACGCGGCTTTGGCCTTTTGCTTGCTCGCCTGGCCGCGCGGCGTGGTTTCGTAGAAGAGGTAGCAGCCCAGGGCGAGCACGAAAAGTCCGAAGTAGCCCTGATAGGAAGAGAACGAAACCTTGCCGGCCGTGAGTGTCACCGAGAGCCAACTGCCCAGCAGCGACCCCAGGCCGAGCGAGATGCCGAGCGGCAGCACCAGCCGGCCCATCTTGTAGTAGTTGAACGAGGAGATGGCCGCGGACAGGCCGACCAACCATTGATTGGAGACACGGATAGAGTCGGTGACCATTTTGTTTAGTTCTGGCGCGGTTTTCTTGAATGATTTTGCGTAGGCGCCGAACCCGAAGACACTGATGTGTCCCACGCCGGCCATAACGCCGCCAAAGGCGCCGACCGTGGAAAAAATCCAGCCGACCCACACGGCCCAGAAAAAAGTCAGGACCATATTCACGTTCGGGGCGCCGGGGATGCCAAGAAAGCCCGCTGGCTTGGTCGGATCGATCTGGCCCTCGCCCGCGCCTTTCGGCGCCTTGTCGATAAGTTCGGCTAGCGACGCGGCCCACGATGGTTGAAGCCAGAGACAAAACACGGCCAAGAACAATACGGCCGCGAGCACGCAACGTTTCGACGATGGCATGCAGCCCTCCTTGGTTGAAAGTTGCAACGTCATGGGGGCATATCCCGCGCCAAGGGGCATGCCTGCACTCCGTCCTGATAACCTGGGGAAGCTTTACGCCCCTCGGGTTAAAAGAGCAACTTGCGTTTAAAAACGCGATCCGTAAGGAGCAAACGACCGCGCCCTAAGCCACAAAGGCTGTGCGCAGCGCGTCCAACGGGACGCGGGAGTGGAGCTGGTTGCCAGCCACGGTGACGCGCTCGCCGGCAGAAGCTTGGCCAAAAACGCGTCGGTACGCGCCCACGTCCAGTCGCACCACCAGCCGATCGGCATCCACGACCTCGGACACGGTCCCGAGCCGTACCGATTCTTCCTTAACGGCGAACAAATTCCGTAACTCTTTCAGATCGTTCATGGTCGCCCCTCGAAAAAGTTAGAAATTGGCCACCACGCGGTCTGCCGTTCCTCGGCGCACGGGCCGGCCTGGGCCAGTGCTACGGCAGACTGCTTTGCCTCATTGCTCACGATGAGAGTCATGTGCGCAAACATCAACAACACGGAATGCGCATATTCCCGTGTCAAGTGCGACAGCAGGAACTTGCTTCGCAAGATATGGCCGCCCTGTAAACAAAGTCCATGACAATGTCTATAGGTTTTTTAGGTTTTTGTAAAAATAACGACTTGGCGGCTTGGGCAGTTAAAACGAAATCAGACTGTTAGGTATTTTTCACGGTCAAACCGCGCGAGTCGGCGCGAGCGAGCTATTCTTGTCCAGCCAGTCAGACATCTCACTGATCTCTAAGAGTCCCTTGCGGATCGAATCAGTTCGTTTCTCAAAGGCGCCCTCATCGGCATCCAGGCGGAGTCCATTCAATTCAAGCATCTTCTTGGCCGCGTAGTAGGCTGTTGTTTCATTTTTATCGTAAAAGACCTAGCCCTGAATGATGGTGAAACAAAGAGCTGCCGTCTTATCGTAGATCGTAGGGAAGTTATTTTGTTCGCCTGTAGCGGCATTGATACTTTTCAGTATACCCTTCAGTGCGTTTTGATTTTGTAAGTAAACTGCGCCAGGTCCACGACTCCCGCCGTATAGTTCAAGAACTACTTTGTGAATATGCCAAATTTCATCACTTGTAATAATTCCAAAGTCTTTTCTCATAAATACTCACTCGTATTTCATGTCGAAAAGACATCAAGCACTTCAGGTCGAACAAAGTCATAATTGATTTCATCCTCGAAAACCTTCCTCCCTTGGAGCGGATGCTTCTGTGGAGTCAGTTTTTCCCAGCGCTCAAGGGCAGCGAGAAAATCATCCTCGCGGCCCACGGCATAAGAGGCATTGATAAAGACAGATAGAGAGGACAAATTATTCATAGAGTCTGGAAAACGTGCAGCGACTTCCGATATAATTTGCCATGCTGCGGAAAAGTGCTTTGTCCGCAATAATGAAACTGAAAAATTGTGCAACGAGTCATAGTCACGGCAAAGCTTTATAGCTGCGTCATGGTGCCTCATCATCTTGTGATTCTGACCTCGTAAGCAAGCAATTACGCCCAAAACGATGTGACACAAAGACTGATGCTTATTACCACCTGACTTCAGGCCGGCTTTCGCATCCCGCTCTGCGTCGACGATATCTTGCTCAGTGAGGGCGCCGTCACTTACCATGCTGCTCAGGCGTATAATGATTTCAGACATGCTATCAAGCGCGGGCTGGGCTGACATGATAATCACCTTCTTGACGGCTGGGCCGCATAAGAGCATCAAGCGATTTTCAAACGCAAGGTGCTCTAAATTAATAAGTACGAAACACATGTGCCACATCCATGGAATGAACTCAACCCCTTTTTTCGACACGGCTTGGGCCGCATAAGAGCATCTAGCGCTCTGCTGTCGATGCTCTGCTGTCGATATCCGTAATGCTCGCGAAGCCTCGCATACGGCTAATCGCATCCGTACGGCTCGAAGACTCGCCTACGGCTAATCGCGTTTTTCAAACGCAAGTTGCTCTAAACGGCTTGGGCCGCATAAGAGCATCTAGCGCTCTGCTCTCGATATCCGTACGGCTCGAAGACTCGCCTACGGCTAATCGGGTTTTTCAAACGCAAGGTGCTCTAAATTGTCAAACAAGACTCCGCTCCAAATCCCAAACCACACCCACCTCGGGTTGTTCCTGATTCATGGCCGCACTGTACCTCCAGCCCGTCACCTTACAAGAAAAGCTCGCGCCCAGCGACGCGTCGTGCACCGCGGCCACGCTGCCGGGCAGGACCAAGCGACGCGGGGGCGTTGCGGCCTCGTAGCGCTCCTTAAAAAAACTTTGTTCGTCAAGATAGTTACGACCGCGCTCGCGTTTTGACGTTTCTGTGGTGCAAAGCGGGTCCACAATCACTTCCGGCGCCGCGCGATCACCCGGCCAACGCTCTACGCGCAGCAGACTCGGGGAAGAGTCAAGTGTTGACTCGATGTTTTCGGCCCAGACCTGCATCTTTTCCGACAGCTCGCATTCCACAAGAAAGCGTTGATACCGCACGCGGTAGTTGATCGCCAGCAGCGACTGCCCGACCAGCTCCGACGCGACCTGCTTGCCCGCGACCGTGACCGCGCCAAGGTTGGCGCAGAGCCAGCTCGTGGATAGGATCTGATCCAAAACATAGGTCAACTTGCCCTTGCCCTGCACGAACTCGATCGTTTCCTGATGATCGAATTCCTGCACACCTTGTACAAGCACGCGCGCAGGACACGAGGTTTGGAGAACGAGCGGCTGGGAGGGGTACGAGAAGGCCGCGACGCAGCGCTGCGTAGGGGGAAAGACTTCAGGCGTTTTGCTCCCAGGCGCGCCGGTCCATTCTTGCAGCTCGACGACCTGCTCCGTAACCTTGCGCTCGTCGAGGACGTAGACCGCGTTGTAGCAGGGGCGGTACTCCAGGGTGTCTTCGAGCTGAAAAACATCGTCGTAATCCGAAAACACGAGATCAGGTGCGACGCTGGCGTAGCGCGGGGGACTGATCGGGAAGCGATACTGGACCACGAGACTGCCGTCATTGTCCGAGAGTAGGACCGCGGCCTGGGTCTTGAGCGCGTCGAGCACGGCGAGCGGGGTCTGGCCCGTGGCCGCATAAGCGGCAAGCGGCCAATCCGCGACGCGCCAGTCGAGAACTATGCCGGCCGCGTCGCATATTTCCTGCGCGATGGTCAGCGCCGTGCTGTTGCTCCAGACCGCGGCGAAGGGTTGGGCGTAAGGCGCGTCGAGCCGTGAAGCAGGCGAGCGCGCCGTGATCTTGAACGTGGCCGCAGGAAAAACGCGCGTGCGGCTGCGTCCGTCAATGAGGAAGGAAAAGGTCTGGCTGCCGAGTGCAATGTCCAACTCCGCTCCGGGCAAGCACCGCGACCAGGCTGCGGCGTCGGCAACTTCGGCCTCGCAGGAAAGGCAATAGCTGTCCTCGTTGCAGCTTATCGCGCAGGCCACGATCTCTATTGGCTGGCCGTCGAGCATCGCAGTGGGCATATCCACGAATTCGACCTGAGGATCGAACATCGAGTGCACTGAAGTGAATCGCGCGGCCACAGGCGCATATTCCAGAATCGCAGACTTTACTGCCAACCGCGTCGCCACCGACGAGGTGAGAGCATAGCTTGCCTCAAACCGCGCCAGCACCAGTCCGCACAAGGCATAGCCCACAACGACCCGCCCTGCTACCAAGGACAACGAATAACGCACTTCCATTACAGAACGAATCATACTTCCCCCAGAGCATCTAGCGATAGATAAATGGCAAATACTCTACCCTATTATGAACTTTCCCCTGCGATCACGATTTCGAACGTAGCGGCGTTTGCGGCCGCGGCGCCGGCGGGAACTTGTTGTTTGAGCCACAACGGCGCGGCGGCGGGGTGCGTGGAAAACCTCAGGGTGTCGCCGCTAGTCCAGGCGCCGGAAAAGCCCGCGGCGCGCAAGGTGAAGTAGGGTTTGGATTGAGCAGGGTTGGCCGGCGCGTGGTCCTGAATGATTGTCCCGGACGCGAGCGCGCCAGTGTACGTTCCGGCAACGGAAAAACCGGTCGGACTGGTGAAGGTCAGGAGCCAGTCGTCTTCGATCGTGCCGATATTGTCGAGTTCGAGTGGGTGGCCTGTCTCGTCGTAGGCGCCGGCCGCCGATGTCTCGACCCAGTTCGCGACCGTGCCTTTGACCTCGCCCAAGGTAAGACACGAGGCGGCGTAGGCGTTCGCGGCCTGGTAGGCGTGGGCGAGCTGATCGGCGCCACTGAGGGTGATCGTCACCTCGGCGCCAACCTTGGCGACCGTGACGGCGGCAAAATACTCGTTATTCGTGGCGTCGCCGATCCAGATGGTGTCTGCGCTGGCAAAGATGCTTTGCGAGGCGTCTTCGAGGAGCACGACAAAGGAGGCTGCGCCTGCCGCCACGTCGGTCTTGAGTCTGGCCGAACCGTATTCGCGCGGGCTGGTCAGGTCTGCCTGCCGGTCGCGCTGCGTGCCTGCGGCCAGGGTGACGCGGTCGTCGCTGTCCGTGGGTTTGGCCAAATGCAGGCGGGCGTTCTGGAGTGCGAGGTTGTCAGCGTTGGCGACCTTGGCGAAGAGCTTGCGCCAACGCGTAAGCCCGGCTTGCCGCTGGGCCTGCGCAACGTCTGGAAACACGCTGTTCTTCACGCCGTTTGCGGCCTGGGCCGCGACCATGCGGCCGCCGTTGGCGCCGGTGTCCGTGATCGTGTCCGGTTTGCAAAACACCAGTTCAATGGATTGAATGGGCATTTCCCCTCCGTTTAGAGAATCTCGCTCGTCTCCGAGCTTAGATTCTTTTATGCGGCCACAGCCGCTTAGAGAATCTCGCTCGTCTCCGAGCTTAGATTCTTTTATGCGGCCACAGCCGCTTAGAGAATCTCGCTCGTCTCCGAGCTTAGATTCTTTTATGCGGCCACAGCCGCTAAAGTATCGAAACGCTCATACTGTCGAGCGTGTAGAACGAATCATTAAGAAGATTGGCAGCCATGAGTTTGGCCGCGCCGCTTGGGATTGCCGCGGACCAACTACCGAAATCCACACCCACAGACACTGTGCTTACCAGCAAATCATCGACGTAGTAGCGAACCTCGTCCACACCGGGCGCTTGGCGTAGATACTCGACGGCGTGCGTGTGCCATTGCCCGTCCACCTGACTGGTTTCACAGGTCGAAAGCCTTAGGCGGCGGGTATCCTGCGCGCCGTAAAGTCCGCCATCGAGCTCCAGGACCAGATGCCAGCGCCAGCCGCTGAACCAGGTCTCTCCACCGCCGGGAAGTGGCTCGCTCCACTCCTCGTAAACGCTCTCCACAGAAAGCTCGAACGCAGGCGCGTCAATGGGCGCCTGGCCCGCCGCATACGCGCCAATCGCCAGCCGCAGGGGCACGGCGACGCGTCCGGGCTGGACCACGCCGCCCTGCGTGTAGTCGATGTCGCCCCTGTAATCGAAGCCGAGAACGAAACTGCAGGGCTGCCGGATTGGCTCGAAATCCGCGGCGGTATAGGCGCAGGGTACGACCCCCGCGGGCGTAGACGGCGCAGCGGGCAGTCGCAGCCCACTGCCGCTGCTCCCTTGGACCAAACAAGCCGCGCCCTGGCGCGCCAGCCGCTGCGATCCTGCCGAAAAATCCACGATCAACGTCGCGGCGTCGGCGCTGTATCCGCACAGGGTATAGGGGCTCTGCATGCGCAAGGTGACGAGCCTGCCGGTCTTCTGTTTCTGAAGGAAGAGATCGTAGCACTGTCGGCCGGCTGCGCAGCCTGTCAAATACGGACCGCGCAGCTCGCCGCCCTCAGGATCGCCGTAGGCCACGCCCTTGCCCTGCGCGCGCAGCGTCGCGAGCGAGGCGGTAGACGTGGCGAGCGTCAGATTCGAGACCGCACACTCGCCAGATTGATTTCGGCCGGTCGCTAGCACCGTGCCGTCGGACCTGATGCCCACGGTGTGCCACGCGCCCGTAGCAATGGCCTGCACGTCGGTCCAGGTCGAGACGTTCAATTCACCGTAATTGTTCCGGCCTGCGGTAACGAGCGTGCCATCGGTCCGGAGCCCGACGCTGGCCTCGTCCGTGGCCGCGACCGCCTTGATCGAAGTCCAAGACGAAACCTCGCACTGACCATAGGCGTTCCAGCCCACAGCCAGCACACTCCCATCAGCCTTCAGGCCTACAGTGAACCCCCCGCCCACGGCCACGGCCACGACGCCCGACCAGCCCGCAACCTCGCACTGGCCTTCGTAGTTGGCGCCCACGGCCAGACAGCGCCCGGCCGCTGTCACAGCCGAGAAATGCGCGCCGCCCACGCCCGACGCCAAAGACGCGACATCGCGCCAAGCCCCGACATCGCATTGTCCGTAATAATTATCCCCCACTGCCAGGCAATGCCCATTGCGCAAAAGCCCGTACGACACCTGCCACATGGCGCCGATGGCCGCGATGCCCGACCAGCCGGCGACGTCGCATTCACCGTAGATGTTGCATCCGTAGGCCGCCAGAGTCCCGTCGCAGCGCAACCCCAGCGCGTGCCGACCGCCAGCCGCCACGGCGCGCAGGCCAGCCACGTCAGTCAATCCCTGCTGGCTGCACTCGTTGGCGCCCAGGACCAGCCCGCGCCCGTCCGGCCGAATCCCGACCGTTAGGCGATACGACGCGGCCAAAGGCACGCCGCGTACGTCCACGATCCTGCCCTGTTGCAGCGCGGGCTTGAGCACAGGCCGCGGCGCGAGTTTGAAACGAAGTTCATTGTCCATGGCTCAGACCACGATCTTTTCGTTGCTCAGTTCGTCTTCGTTCGTGGCCAGATAACCCGCGGCCGTGGCCCGGAACGCATGTTCACCGCTCGCGACGCCATTGACGTGCAACAATCCCTGGCTGTCGGTCACGCCAACCTGCGCGCCGCCGATGAAGATCGTGGCGTTAGGAATCGCGGCCTCGGTGGCGTGGTCCGCGGCGCGGATGGTAATATTTTTCGAACGTGCCGGAGTTGCGGCCAGCTCTGGTAACTCAATCGCGAACTTGCGGTAGGGCGCAGGATCGATCCCGTCGTACAGAAAAAACCAGACATCGCCCTTGCTGTCCTTCGGCACGGTCCAGAACCAACGCCGGTACCAGCGAACACGGTAATATTCCAGCGCAATTGCGCCATAGAGGGGCGTGTCGTCCACCACGCGTACGCAGGAATAGCCTTTGCGCGCCAGATACCCACTCCCCAACTCAACCCAGCCCCGGGGCTTGACCACCGAGGGCTTACCGTCGGCGTCCAGGGCCAGCAGCTCGGTCACCGCAACCGCGCGCACGAGCGAGAAGGCCGGCCATTCGAGCTGAGCCTCGCTTGTCGCGGCAAAGGATACCTGCTCAAAGACCAGCGCCCCGGCAGATTCGTCCGCGCTCGGGGTATCGCCAATGACGTCCGAGACCAGAGCGCCTGGGCCAAGATTTTCCATGGCCCGCATCAACCACCAGCCGCCAAGCAGCTCGAGCGGCCCCCAGAGCCGGATTTCCACGCTATCGCCGATTGCGACCTCATTCTTCGGCACCTCGAGTTTCAGCCCCGAACAGGTGGCGCCAGTGTCGGGCTTCTTGCTAAAATCCACTATAAGGGAATGTATTGTGCTCATTTTATTTAGATTTGCGCCAGTTTCAGAGCTTGCAACCTATACCTCGCGCCGGCGTCTGGGTCGGCGTAGGCAACGACCGGGGTGGCCAAGATCACGGGTTTGTCCCAATGGCGGAACACGACCCTGAAGGAGTGGCCGTCGTGGAGGGTGAGCAGCATCTCGCGGCCTGGTTCTCCGGCCCATTGTTGCAGGACGAGCAGGTCGCTACGGTCGATCCAGGCGTCGTCGTTGCCGAGCGTCAGGGGCCTGCCTGCGTCCGAGGGAATGGCGGCGGCCTGTACCACTTGCTTGCCCAGCAGCGTGCGCTTGACAGAGGCCGCTGCGCCGCTCCAGTCGAGTTCGTCGCTCCAAAGCAAATCCGCAGGAAGGACAATGGAATCCAATGAAATCATTTCTTCGCTCCTTCTATCATCTTCTTACGCCATAGTCCGCTTGAGTTGTTGCAACTGTTTGACCAGCGTGCGCGCGTTGGAGGCTGAGCCCTGGAGGGTTGCGCGCGCGCCGGCGAAATTGATGCTCACTTCGTGTACCTCGGCCGGGCGAGCGTCTGGCCCGGACCAGGAAGGGAGCACGCCGAGGGATTCGGCGCCGCCCGGCACGGCGCCTCCGGCCGCGAAACGGCGCACGGGCGCCAGCGAATGTGATACCTGCGCGTCGAGGCTGTTCAAGTAGCGCAGATAGCCGGCGCCCACGACGCGCGCTGCGTCGGCGTTAATGACGAATTCACCAGGGGCGAGCATGGCGAAGACTGAATCCACGCCACGGCGTGCGCCCGGATGGCTGGGAACCGTACCGCCTTGGGCGAGGCGCAAGGGGGAAGGGGAAAAGTGCGCGAGGGAGAAGGGCCGAATCTCGCCTTCAGTCGCCAGCCCCCCGCGCGAAAGCCAGTGCGAGAAGCCTGTGATCTCGCTGTGGGTGTACTGTCGTTCGATCACAGCCACGGCCTTTTTCCATTCAATCTCCAGGCCTTGCACTTCCTTGAGCGCTTCGAGCCAGGCCTTGCGGATATCGTGGCCGCTGTCGATTTTGAGCTTTTTGCCCGCGAGTTCTTTGCCTCGCGTCTGGCTTTCAGCCGCGCGTTCGAGGTCGCGCCGCTGTCTGTCGAGCGTTGTCGCGAAACTCGCGACCGTGGAGGTCTCGGCGTTCTGTTCTGCGCGCTCCAGTGCTTGCACGTTGTAGGAGGCTTCGGCCTGAGCGCGTTGCTGGGGTTGAAGCGACATGCTTTCACCCGAACTTTGTAGCTGCAACTCGTTGGAGTTTCTGGCCAGTTCCATGCCCTTGTTCGCGGCCCACAGTTGCTGTTGCAGCTTGGCCATCCGCTCTCCGTACTGTTTGCGCACCTCAGCCAGGGCGCCGCTGTAAGCGCTGGTAGTCTTTTCCACGGCCGCAGTGTAGTCGCGGACCATGTTTTCGAGCGCCTGCTGGAGTTCCTGGATGAGTGTTTCGAGTTCAACGAGTTGCGATTCCCAGAGATAGGCAATGTCTTCGTTGCCCATTTTTTTGGCCATTTCGATTTTTTTGGAGTACTCTTCGTTCAAGCGCCAGCGCTGGTTTTCTAGTTCTACTGTCGCGCCGCCGCCGCCACCGCCCGTGGCAAAAGCGCGCACCCCGCCGGAAAAAGTCGCCATGAGCGAATTCACATACTCCTGCGGCCCGGAACGCATTTTTTCGATGTCGAGCGTCTTGGTCACCTGAGCGGTCTTGTCCGCGACAAAGGCGTCGAGGGAGGGCTGCGGCCAGATCGACGCTTTGCTGAGTAGCAAGGCCATCGGCGCCGGCGATTGGAAATATTGGGCAGGGTCGAACTGCGGCGCTGGGATGCCCACGCTCGACCCGGAAGTGGACCGGCGCTGGGCGCCCACCGCGCCGCCGGCCGCAAATCTGGGCAGTGATTCGTGATCGAGCTGCATCTCGTTGAGCGCGTACATGAGCCCAAGCCCGTATTTGCCCACGGCTTCGCGACGCATAATAAACTCGTCGCGCATCAGCAGCGCCGGCACGTCGTCTTCGACGCCCGAGCCCTGCGCAACGAGCGGCGCCGTCAGTCGCCGGAAGACAGTGCCGCCGTCCGCGTATTTGCCCACGGCCTCGCGTAGCTCGCGCACGCGGATGGTATGCGATGACTCGGTCGGCTGTTGCGCGAGTTCCAGGGCCTTCTGGATCGCAGCAGTCTCCACGCGCAGCGCGAGCGGAGGCGCCGTGCTGAGTTCAGC
>Ga0247840_10001841_pt1 | contig 39386 bp, 25 predicted proteins | sample LaCruzMarch2015__FD_192404 | JGI IMG/M metagenome (GOLD analysis project Ga0247840, IMG submission 192404) | Freshwater microbial communities from meromictic Lake La Cruz, Castile-La Mancha, Spain - LaCruzMarch2015_17m | ecosystem: Environmental > Aquatic > Freshwater > Lake | place: Spain... | reverse complement strand
GGATTACAATCTTTATATCTTAGAATGAAGGTGTAAAAGTTAATAGAAACCGCCGTGGTACTAGCAAGTATGCCCGGTGGTGTGGGGGGACAGCGGCGCGAGCCGCTTCCTACCCAATTAGAAATGCAATCATGATGTGACCCCAAAGTCCCGTTAGGGACGCAACAATTGACAAGCTATGCCAAACACCTATACACAAATTCATATCCAGGCCGTATTTTCAGTCCAGAACAGAGAATGTGTCATTAAAAATGAGTGGAGAAGCGATTTGCATAAATACATCACTGGGATTGTTGAAAATAATGATCATAAATTAATCGCTATCAACAGCATGCCTGATCACGTTCATGTTCTTTTTGGATTAAGGCCGTCGCAATCCCTTTCTGATTTAATGAAAGATATTAAAGGTAGTTCTTCGAGGTGGATCACTGAAAAAGGTTTTGTAGGAGGTAAGTTTTCATGGCAGGAGGGTTATGGTGCATTTTCATACGGTAAGTCTGACTTGCCTGATGTTATTCAATACATCAATAACCAACAATTGCATCATGAAAGGAAAACATTTACCCAGGAATATCTTGAGATGTTGAAATTATTTGAGGTTGAATATGATGAAAGATTTATTTTTAAGTCGATTGGAATTGAATACTAAATCTGCAATAGGAATATGTTTAAAGGCAAAATTGGGCTGCCATAAATGGGTTGCGTCCCTAACGGGACTTTGGTGGAATGGCGTGGTTACTTTTCTACCAACATTGCGTCCCTAACGGGACTTCGAGGCCATGTTGTGGATGCCTGTTTACCGACATTGCATACCTTGCGGGACTTTGGAGGGGATGGCGTGGTTACCTTTCTACCAACATTGCGTCCCTAAAGGGACTTGGAGGACAGCTTGTGTAAGCATTTCTACCAAAATACCGTCCATAATGGGACTTTTTGTGCATGTTTTTTTTTAGCATTCTAACAAAATCAGGTCCAGGTGGGACTTGCCATATGGGATTGCCAGTAGGGAATTTTTAGTGGAGAATATGATTAGTATATTAATATAATTGTATTGCGAATAGTGATGATATATAACAAATGAAATTGCGTTATCTGCTTGTTGCTTTCTTATTGATGTTTTGTTCGAAAATCGGCATTGCCCAAACGCTGCATCCGGCCTTTCTTGCGGTATTGCCTTCCCCAATCAGCGAATCTTCAGGTGTTGAAATGCGAAATGCCAACAGCATCTGGACACACAATGACAGCGGGGATGAACCCAGGCTTTTCAACATTGACACCGCTGGCAACCTGCTCCGGACAATCTACCTGGCCATCGACACCGCCATCGATTGGGAAGACATCACACAGGACAGTGCAGGGAATTTCTATATCGGTGATTTTGGGAATAACCTCAACAACAGGACTGACCTCCGAATCTATAAAATTCCCAATCCGGATTTAATTCTTTCAGACACAGTGGTTCCACTCCTGATTACATTCAATTTCCCTGACCAGTTGCTATTTCCACCACCCCTGACTGAGCAAAATTTCGACTGTGAAGCCCTCTTTCATTTTCATGATTCACTCTATTTGTTTTCCAAGAACAGGGGGACATCCACCTTTTGCAAAATGTATCGCTTGCCGGATCAGGCCGGGGATTATACAGCAGAACTCATCGACAGCCTCAATACCGGCAATTGGGTCACTGCTGCCGATATCAGTCCTTCAGGAAAGTTGGTGATCCTCTTGTCTGAAAGTGTCATCTGGCTCTTCAGTGGATTCACCGGCAGTGATTTCTTTGGCGGGATGGCACAGCATTTAACAATGAGTACCAGCCAGAAGGAGGGTGTGGTCTTTGTGAATGACTCCCTTGTCTATCTGACCGACGAAAAGCTGATGAATTTTTTCGGGAATCTTTATGCACTAAACCTCGGCCCCTGGATCAATGATGTTGATGAAATCCCTGTAGTATGCCATGATGTCTATGTTTATCCCAACCCGGCAGGAAATAGATTGAATGTCATCGGCATACAAGAACATCAGAAATATGAAATCGTAATTCGTAACCTATTCGGGGAGCTCATGCTTCAAACTACAAATCAAAGCCATATTGATGTTTCCTGCTTCCCGGCGGGGATCTATCTGCTTGAAGCAGCATGGCCGAACAGGACTTCTGTAACCCGTTTTGTAAAACAATAATTCCTGCTTTTTTTATTGATGAAATGGTGCAGCCTACCTGATTTTTGCTGTCGATTTCTGGTGCATAAATAGCCAAGGAAATGCCAGGTAAAAATTTGCTTTATAGCCGAATTGAATTACTTTTGCACTCGATATGAAAATACGTGCATAACCCTATCCCGGAAACTGTTAAATAAAAAAATACGATCAATAAACTGCAAAAACACCTCAAAACAATGAAGAAACAACTCCTAATCACTGCCATTCTGTTATTTTCGATCAGTATGATCTTTACCAGCTGTACAAAAGATGATACCAAAGATCCTGTTCTGCCAACAATCACTTTGAACACAGGCGCTGGCTACATCGCTGCCAATGCCCAGGCTGCCTATGGTGATACCCTCAAATTCGGACTCAACCTGGCCTTCAACAACACCGACAATCTTGTAAAAGTCAAAGTATCCAGAAATGCTGCCACCTTCCTGGATTCAACCATCAATATGACCACCTTTGTCATGGATGTGGTTTCTACCAAAACTACCGATGCCCAGGAAGTATGGGTATTTGAAGTCACTGACATTGCCGGAAATGTAAATTCTGCGAACATTACCATTACCGGAAACTTTGGTGCTATCAATACTTACAGCTCCATTACCCTGGGTGCCCAGGACAATGCGACCATCCCCAGTTTCCTTTCTTATACCGGCGGGGTGTACACGACTTACATGCAGTCTGAGGCTTTCAACAACCAGGCCAACATCGACATGTTTTGCTTTTACGAAGATACCCCCGGTCATCAGAACTTTATGACTTTGGCTGCTCCGGGTTCTAACATCACCGGGATTTTTACAGGGGTTACTTCACCCGAAATGTATACCACCAAGAATTTGACCTTTTTTGTGAAAACCGCTATGCTTCCTGCAGCTTTTGATGCAGTGACCAATGATGCGCTGGTGATCAGTTCTTTCGATCCTGCCAACAAATTCAAAAAAGCCAAAGTGCTGGCAGTGGGCGATGTCTATGCTTTTCAGATCCAATCCGGTAAATATGGTTTGCTGAAAGTTGTCGCAGTTACAGGTACAACCGACGGCAGTGCCCAATTTGAGGTGAAGATTCAACAATAAGCATGAAACGCTTTTTCTTTGATATTTTTGAAAAGCCGCAAAGGATGTCATATCCCTTGTGGCTTTTCCTTTTTTGCGGCTTATCCTTACTCGGTGTTCTGGCTTGTCAGAAGGATGAAAAGGTAAACAAAGTTGTCGTGATCCTGAAAACCGGAGCACTCTACACGGCTGATGGTGCCTACATCCCGCTTGGTGGGCAGATCAGGATAGGTGTGATGGCCTCCGGAGCAGTTTCTCCGCTGACCTACATCCGCATCGACAAGATCATTGGAGCAGATACCCTCGTCCAGCTTGACAAAGGGATTTATATCGGCAAGGAAAGCATGGATGAGGATTTTACTTTCTCAAAAGATACTGCCCTTACTGAGCAATGGGTCGTTACCCTGATGAATGCTGACCGCCAGCTTGCTTCGCAAAGCCTTATCATTCACAAAGGACAAGGATCTGCCTATGGGGGGATTACCTTTGTACCTTCTGTCATTATCGGCTTGCAGGAGAATGCTGTTTACCCCCATTACCTGGATGTTGATCAGGGTCTTGCGTATGATGCGGGAAATCTGTCAGGGCATGAGCAGGACATCGACATTGTAAGCTACTATTATGTCACCTCCGGCCTCAATTCTCCTACCTTGACTTGTCCGGGATATACCGCTGCTGTAGGCTATTATCCTGCCATGACATCCTGGGCACTGAAAAACATGACTTTGTACGATTATAATTCAAGCGACAACAACCTTGTTAGTGTGGCACAATTTGATGCCGCAATCAATGATAGTTTGCTGGTGAATGCCTTTAAACCGGGTTTCGTGAGCGGGAATTGCAAGTATTGTTATACGGGTAAGGTCATCCCATTCAAGACGCAGCAAAGCAAATACGGATTGTTAAAAGTCCTGAAGGCCGACGAAACAGCCTCCGGAACGATGGAGATTGCCATTAAAATTCAGCAATAGTAAAAAAATGAGATTATTCTTTTTGAACCATCAAAAGCGTGTTTTCTTAATGGTACAGCTATTGGTGTTACTGTTTGGTGTTAATGTGATTGAAGCCCAGGTGATTACGAATGGTAATGGTGTGATGATGGAGGAGGTCGTGATCACTGCCACCCGTACTGAAAATGCCGTACTGGACATTCCTGTGCGTGTCAACCTCATCACAACCGGCATGCTGGAAAGGATGCCGGCGAAGACACTCGATGATGTCCTTGCCGTAATTCCCGGCATTAACATTAGTCGCCCATTTGGAATCCTCAGCGCCAAGGCTACCATCACCATGCGGGGCATGAATGGCAAAGAACAGGCGAGGGTCCTCGTCCTCGTCGATGGTGTGCCCATCAATAAATCTGATGGCGGCACGGTCGACTGGAACATGATAGACCCGGCTTTCGTCCGTAAAATAGAGTTAACCAAAGGCGCTGGTTCTGCTCTATATGGCGGAGATGCGATGGGTGGCATCATCAACATCATCACAAAACAACCAACGCAACACCTAACTGGACAGGCTTCCCTTGAATATGGCAGCTTCAACACCCTGGGTGCAAAACTCAACATGGGTTTAAGCCATGCCCTCAAAAAGCCCGGACAGCGTTTTTACTGGATGGCCAATGCTTTTTACAGGCAAAGCGATGGGTATATCACACAATCAGAAGCTGACCAGCAGGCAAATCCTTACATCGTAAAATCAAACATGAAGGAACTTGGCATGTCTTTGAAGACTGGCTTTGCCTTTAACAAAAACCATAGCATTGAGTTGAAATTGCAGCGTTATGACGACAAGCGGGGAACAGGGGAGAAGGTCTTTCAGCCGGAAGGGAATACCACCGAACATGATTCTTATGGATTGACATTTTCGTATCTGGGGAAAATCAAACAATTTGAGTTGAAATCCTCGGCCTGGTTTTTAGAGGAAGATTATAAAAAGGTGAATGAATACCTCAAAGACGATTATACATGGTATGATGTGTTGTCTGTTCGTCGTGACCTGGGCTGGCTTGCTTATGTGACGACATCCCTAAATGACAAACAACGACTTACTGCAGGATTTGACTTGAAAAATGGGAGCGTTGATGCTTATGACAAGTATTATACTTCGACTGACATTGTTGATAACGAAGGCAAAATGCTTACGTATGCCCTGTTTGTGCAGGATGAAGTACGTCTATGGAAAGACAAATTCAGCCTTGTCGCGGGATTGAGGTTCGACAACAATGTGTTTTATGATGGCTCATTCCGTATACAACATCCCACCCGCGAAACAAGCTTTATGCAGGCTTATGTTGTTCCGGATATGCCCGTTCAGTATAATTCAGCTGTTAGTCCGCGCTTATCCCTGCAATACAAAAAGAATGCAAGTGATCGCATTTACCTCAATTATAGCAGGGGATTCCGCCCCTCGGTGCTGGATGACTTATGCCGCTCAGGCAGGATCAAAGGTGGTTTTAAGATTGCCAACCCTGCCATAAAACCTGAGTTCCTGAACAATTTCGAGGCTGGGGCTGACCTTCTATTGGTGAAGAATTTAAGGGCTTCCCTGTCATTGTATTATTCCAGAGGGAAGGACTTTCAGTATTATGTCAGCAATGGGCAAACCATCGATATGGGTTTTGGTGACAGGCCCATTTTCATTCGGGCCAACATCAGCAAAGTCGAGATTTATGGGGGAGAGGCTGAGCTCAGGTACGATTGGAACAATCAGTTCTCCCTATTTGCCAATTATGGCTATAATCATTCAATTATTATTGATTATCAAAAGATTGCGGGTAATGACACCATCGACCTCAACCACAATTTCCTGACCGATGTTCCTGCCCATGTGTTTTCTCTGGGAGGAAACTGGATCAATAAACTGCTGAATTGTTCAATGACCATAAGGTATACTGGCAGTATGTGGATCAATGACCAGAACACCGTCGACGAAGTAGTGCTGAAGGATCAATATCCGGCCTATACGACAACCGACATAAAGTTATGGCATGATTTCAGGGAACATTTTCAGGTATCCCTGATGGTTCAGAACCTCTTCGATGTGAAATATTACGACAGCAAAGATGCTGTTTGTCCGGGCCGGTTCATCACCGGTACTTTAACCTACAAATTATAATTCAGGAACATGAAGACCTTTGCCCTTTGTTTGTTATTCACTTGCCTGTTTTCTACAGCCGGCATGACCCAGACCAATGATTTCTTTGACGATGCAGAGACCTTGGAACTTGGACTGCCTGTGATCGAAATTGCCGGAGAAGTAGGAAATCCCGGCCCGGTAGATTTTTCTAAATTGCCGAAACATTCTGTCATCGTGAAAGAAGCCCGCTTTAATGATGGCAATACACAGTTTGTAGGTGCTTATCGTTATGATGGTTATTCTTTATATGACATCCTCAATGCCATTGTCTTGAAGAAGAAGTCAGATTCGATTTTTCCTCCCCCGGTAGATTTGTATGTCATTGTCGAGAATAACATCGGCGAAAGGACTGTCTTCAGCTGGGGAGAGTTGTATTATCCCGTCCACCGGCATGAGGTGATCATTGCAAGCCAGGTCGCACGCATCGTCCCTGTGAAAACCAAGAACCAATGGCCTTTGCCTATTGGAAGCAGGTTAGTGGTGGGAGCCGACTTTTTTAATGAGCGCTATCTTGCCAATCCCCGGAAAATCACTGTGAAATCCTATGCGCGTCCTTTTGAAATAAAAAAAGGAATGCGGCCCATGTTTGCCCCATTGTTAAGCCTGTATTCCGGAGATCAGAAGCTTACAGAATTGAAGTCACTGCCCAAAGCCCTGGCAATGCGGGAATATCCCAGTATTTTCTATGGCAGGGGAGTCGGTATTCATGCCACCAGTCCAATCAAGGGTTTTGTGCTCAAAGAAGTCTTAATACCCTATTTTAAAATAAATGCAGAAAATCTTCGGACGGGATACTTGGTCATCAGTGGCAAAGATGGCTATCATGCTGTTTTTTCTGTTAGTGAGGTATTCAACCGTAACGACCAGGCAGAATTCATGATATATACTCTTGACAAAGATGAAGATGGTGGCCGTTTTAAAATATTTTGTCCGGCAGACTTCCTCTCTGACCGTGCAATCAAATCAGCTGAGGCATTGTATTTTGAAACTATTATAGGTAAATAAATATGATGAATTTGTTGACTTACATAAAAACACCCATACAGTTGATGAAAATGACTTTCGTATTTTGCCTTCTGTCAGCCTTGCTTATGGCTTGTTCCGGCAGTCCGAAAGCCAGGATTGAAGCGGATAATCTGCATGGTGATCTTGTTATTTTTCATGCAGGCAGCCTTAGTGTTCCCATGCATCAGATTGCGGATTCATTTAAAGTGAAACATCCTAGCGTCAATCTCTTACTCGAAGCAGCCGGGAGTAAAGCCTGTGCACGCAAAATCACCGATTTAAAAAAGCCCTGTGATGTCTTTGCTTCTGCGGATTATAAAGTAATTGAAAATATGTTGATACCTGCTGCTGCCAAATGGTGCATCCGCTTTGCGGGGAATGAAATGGCCATCGTATATACAGAGAAATCTAAATATGCAGCAAGTGTCAATGAAAAAAACTGGCAGGAAATCCTGTTGAGAAAGGATGTCACTTATGGCCGTTCTGACCCTGACAGCGACCCCTGTGGTGTAAGGGCTGTCTTGACGATGCAGTTGTCTGAACGTTATTACAAGACCAGGGGAGTGACAGCAAGCTTACTGGAAAAGAACAAGGAAATGATAAGGCCCAAAGAGACCGATTTGATTGCCTTACTTGAAACAGGAACTGTAGATTACATCTTTCTTTACCGTTCGGTGGCGCAACAGCATGGCTTAAAATATGTAATTTTGCCGGATTCGGTGAATCTCAAACAAGCTGTACTTTCTTCTTTTTACCAGACAGCAAGCCTTGAGGTCAGGGGAAAAACCCCGACAGAACGTGTCATGGAAGTAGGGGCCGCCATGGTGTATGGTGTCACCATTCCTTCCAATGCTGCGAATCCTGTGGTGGCGGAAGAATTTGTTAAGTTTCTGTTGACAGAGGGAGTTAAGGTAATGGAAAAGAATGGACAGCCTTCCCTGCTTCCTTCACCGACAGCGACTTATGATCAGATTCCCGGCAGTTTAAAAAGCTTTGCCAGGAAGGAATAGTATTTATAAAACAAGCAATGCTGCAGCGGTACTCGGGTTTACATTTGGTTTTTGCTATCCTAAGTGGCTTGCTGCTGTTGTTTATCGTAGCCCCTTTGCTGGGGATGATGTTCCAGACAACGCCTGCCGCTGTCTCTGCCGTAGCCTCCCTTCCGGAGGTACGTTCCAGCATCTGGCTCACTTTGTATACGGCCTTCGGAGCCACCGTCGTTTTTGCGCTCGCAGCCATTCCCTTTGCTTATCTGCTTGCCAGGTTTCGTTTCCTGGGGCGCAGGCTTCTTTCCGGACTGATCGACCTGCCCATCGTGATACCCCATACTGCAGCAGGAATCGCCATCCTGGGTTTTGTGTCTAAGGAGAGCTGGCTGGGCCAATTGGCTGGTTTTGCCGGGATTGACTTTGTCGGTCATCCTGCCGGAATCTCCCTGGCCATGGCCTTTGTGAGTATTCCCTTTCTGATCAATGCAGCGAGGGATGGTTTTGCTGCTATTCCACCTCGTTATGAAAAAGCTGCACTGAGCCTGGGGGCTTCCCCGCTTCGTGTTTTCTTCAAAATCTCACTACCGCTGGCTTGGCGTAGCATTTTATCCGGCTTGGTCATGATGTTTGCCAGGGGCATGAGTGAGTTCGGGGCTGTCGTTATTGTAGCCTATCACCCCATGGTCACACCTGTGCTGATCTATGAATGGTTCGGCGCCTTTGGACTACATTATGCACGTCCGGTGGCTGTCTTGTTTATCCTGATTTCATTGGTATTCTTTATTTTGCTGCGGTTGTTGACAAAAACGAGGAAACATGCTTGAGGTCAGGAATATAGCTAAGGCTTTTGGTGAATTTTCACTGAACGACATCAGCTTCACCGTAAATGCAGGTGAGTATTTTGTCCTGCTGGGCTTGTCGGGTGCCGGGAAATCCTTGTTGCTGGAGCTTATCGCAGGCCTTGAAACTCCGGATTCAGGGCAGATTTTCCTGAAGGGCGAGGACATCACCCATAAAAAGATACAAAAGCGCAAAGTTGGCATCGTCTTCCAGGACCTGGCCCTCTTTCCCCATCTGAGTGTCCTGGAGAACATCAGGTTTCCTTTGAAATCACAAGGGCAACAGCATGAAGTATCTGCTGAATACCTGGCTGATACCCTTGCCGGATTAGGCATCACCCACCTTTTACATCGCCGGCCTGATACCCTCTCCGGCGGTGAAAAACAAAGGGTAGCCCTGGCCAGGGTGATGATGTGCAAACCCGATATCCTTTTGCTGGATGAGCCGCTTTCTTCCCTGGATGTGCAGTTGCGCGACGACATCCGCAGCAACCTCCGAAAGATCAACCAGGCAGGGATGACCATCATCCACGTAACCCACGACTTCGACGAAGCCATTTCCCTGGCTGGCAGAATTGCCGTGATGCAGGAAGGAAGGCTTATCCAGGAAGGCACAGCAGCCGAGGTCTTTGGCAGTCCGGGCTCTGCCTTTGTGGCTCGCTTTGCCGGGATAAAAAACTATTTTACTGTCAAGGAACTCAGCCTTTCGGCTGAGGGGAAGAACCTGGTTCACCTGGAGAATGATGTCATTTTGGAAATGAATTCTGCAGCAGGGAAGCCTGTCGCCGCCCTCATGCTGGATAGTAACAGCATCAAATTAGAGCGACTTGCCCATGACGGACTGAGATCCAATTTCTTCAGCGGCATTCTCCTCGAAATTGTTCCTGCCCTACATGGTGCCGAACTTGTAGTGGATATTGGAATTCCGGTGAATGTTCATTGTTCCGCGGAAAAGCTGAGCAATAACAACTTCAAAATTGGTGAAGCCTTGGTGCTAAGCTTTCCGGCAACGGCGATTGAATGTGTCTTTCTCTAGATCTTAATGACCTTCAGCCTTTTGATTTCATGGATGCCATCATGAGAAAACCTCATTTCCAGCTTATAAATGCCTGCAGCAAGGTGTTTTAGGGAGATGGTCTCTGTCGAAGAACCTGCCTGGCCTGTCGCGCTGACCGAGAGGCATTCCTGTCCGAGTTCATTGATGAGATGGAAGCTAATAACTCCGGAAATCGGGATAGCATATTGAACCAGAAGTTGGTCTTCCACCGGGTTCGGAAAAGCAGTAAACCTTGTTTCATGGACAGCATCCACAAGCTTTGGAATGGATAAGCTTGCCGGTGCCAGGCTATTGCCTGAGAGATCCGCCAAAGCACTGTTGTCGAGAATGGAGAATTGCAGAGGTTCAGCCTTATGGGCTTTCATCCTGACAAAGAACATCGTCTGTTTGTTGTTGATGATGCCCTGGTTCAGGCTATACCAGGCTATCCGTATCTGATCACCCATTACATGATAAACAAAGCTTGTACCTGCATCATCATTGTACATGGCAGCAGGAACAATGTCTAGTATCTCAGCGAGCAGGGTGTCATATTGCAATACCAGCGACAAGGCATGGCATTCACCGGGAAATTCAGCAAACACTGGCAAATCAAAGCTTTGGTTTGGGATAATTGCCAGTTCTTCTGCAGCAGTCAGCATTTGCAATGCAGGTCGTGTTTTTAGTCCGGGAATTAAGGAGCCATCAACATCACCATAACACAATGCTTTGATGTCTTTTTGCACATGAGCCCCCGCTGAAATGATGATGGGGCCATCCTGGAAAACCCAGTCACCACCGGGGAAAGCACTGGTTTGTCCAACAAAACGTTTCAGGATCTGCAGCACATCCTGGGAATTGACGAGCCCATTCAAACTAACATCTGCTGCTTTCTGTCTGAAAGGTGTAAGGGTAGATAAACCCACAAAATGCTTCATGACCAGCATACCATCTGTCGAATTTACACCGCCCCAGGGCTTGGCCGAGCTTAGTTTTAGTGAATATGCGCCAGGCTCACAAATGCTGTCGAAGGAATAATAACCATTGAGATCACTGCTCACGTTCTGGACCAGGACATTCTCATGGTATAGCCCGACAACTGTATTGTTCATGTATGTTGCAGTGGTATTGTCATAGGTGATGTTGCCACTAATGGCTGAACATGTAGTAGGCTGAACAAAAACTGAATCTTTCACCGCAGCGCATTGTGTTGTATCGCTGACTTCTACATAATACCAGCTGTTATACTGTGGAGTGGCGACCGGATTGGCAATTCCTGCATTGCTCAGAGAGTTTGCCGGAGTCCAGCTATACATGTATGGAGGCAAACCATTCGTTGCATTTACCCACAATTGAAGCTCAAATTGGGCGGGCCCCAGGAGTGTATCGCTAATGGTTTCGATGGATATGGGTGTGTAATCATGGATGGGGATGCTAAGGATAGTATCGGTGTTAAAGAGTGTAGAAGACTTTAATTTCAATATGATATATTCTGTGCCTTCTGTGATGCCGTCAACAAGGGGCTGAATTTGTAATTGAGTATGTAACTGGTTTGGCAAAAATAGTATGCTGTCAGAAATGCCGGTGTAGTCTATCCCATTAACAGCTGTCCCATAAATAGAGTCAATGAGAACATAGGTAGTATCTTCTGTTGCAAAATTTCTGTGAATATCGATCATTGCATAGCTGCATCCTTCATATGTATATGTATTCGAATTTAAAGGATTGCCGGATTGTTGAATACTTAGATTATAATCCAATTTATGGTCATCATACTCGCCTGCTTCGATAAATAAACCGGAGTCATAGTTGGGGTCAGTCAGGTCACCGATCACGATTTTAACATGGTATTGTTGCAATGGAATCAGCGTTCTGCTTGCGATGAGGGGCGTTGTATAGCCATCATATTGCAGGGTAATCCCCCCTGTATTGTCCACATAGTATTCACAATTGACGCAAGGCCCCGTATTGGATGTGCCGTTGTTGATGTTGTTGACTGCAATCGTCAGGTTTGTACCCGGCACCACGGCAATGTTTTCGGCATTGTTGGTATAGGGTCCTGAAAGTCCCGGGCCGCTCACAAAAATCCCGAATGCATCACTGTATTGGGAAAAGATATATTCCTTGTATTCTTCAGATCCGAATACAAATTTAAAAGTGATGGCATCAGCAAAGGGAACGAAATCGAATTCAATGAGGTATCTGTTGTAAACCGCACCATCAGCTAAACTGACGAGATCATTGTCCACTCCGTCATAGCCGTTGTCCAATCCCTTGCTACTTGTGTTATTTGGCCCCTGTGCAAAGAGATAATTCCCTGTAGTCATCAGAATTCCATGTGTCAGACCCAGGATGCCGCATCCGGTTTCATAGGTCCCTGTTGCGACGACATTGCCGGCATAGCTCACATTGGATACTGTGCCTTGCGGGCCAACCAGTAAATTCTGTATTGTTTGCTGTAAATTGCCGAGGGCATTCAGGCTAAGCATACAGGGGTAATTTACAAGCAATGTGTCATTTTCAGGATTGTTGTCTCCTGTTAAGGTGGTATAGGCCTTGATTACATGGGCTCCCATGGAAAGGAAAACAGAAGGAAAGGTGATTTCAGCAAGGGAGTCTGGTTTTAACACACCGGACCAGGTCTGTGTGACGACATTGTTGTTGTCCAGTACATAGGAAATACTCATCCCGGTAATGTCTGTTGCGCCGAGATTCTTGGCATTCATTTTCACTGGAAAGCTGGCACCGATGTTGCTGTTTTGTGTTGGGCTTGCAAGACTGAGAATGCCTGCATCTGTCGGGGGGCGAAGCAAAATGTTGAAATCATCGATGGCAAAGCCATCGCTTTGAAGCGTGGTATTCGACTGGAAGACAAAGCGGAATCGCAGTGCATAGGTGTTGCTCAACTTTGGTAATGTATAAAATGCCTTTTTCCATCCGCCGGAATTCCCGGCCCAGGCAGGTCCGAGATTTGCCGTATTGACATTATACCAGTTTATCCCCTGGGGGTCATTCAGGGCGCCCAGGTTTGTCCATGTGATGCCGAGATCCGAACTGTATTGCAGTTTCACACCATCCCCATCAAACGGGATGTTGCAATTATACCAAAAGGAAATCCGGGCATTCTGAGTGTTGGCATAGCTGAATGCCTGTGTCGTGAGGTAGCAGGTGGCAAGGGCAGTATAACCTCCCTGGTTCAGGTTTGTTGCCCAAATATTGGGTTGTGAAATGGCTGTTAACGGCCAGTTCTGTGAAGAAGGCGAGGCATGAACCCAGTTCGTCCCGCCTGTCCCACTATTAGTAAAATGAACAAGCTGGTCGAAATTGTCGAAGTAGGGCAGGGTATCCAGGCTGACACCTACGATCGTTTTGTAGGTGGTGTCATTGAAGCTTGTGGTGTCATTGCTGAGCTGGCTAAAGACACGGAGGCTGTGGGTTCCCGTAGGCCAGGTCACAGCAGGAAAGCTGATTTGTGTCGTGTTGCTGTTGGCGAGGTTTCCTGTCCATGGCATCATTACAGCTGGGTTGTTGTCCAGGATGTAACCCGCCAATAATGAGGTAATCGGAGCAGCCCCGAAATTCTTCAAAGTAGCAGTAAGTGAACCCGTTGTGCCTTGCTGGTATAAGGAATCAGGTGCAGAAACTTGTGTGATCCCCGCATCATGCTGTGTCATGGGGACAATTTGCGCTGTATAATCCTCTGTTTCTCCATAGCTATAAGTATTGCATGGCTGGATTGCAGTTGAAATCGATTCACACAACACCACCCTGAATCGTGTTGGGGCAGTAACAGCATTTATTGGAACGGTGATACTCCCGGTTAAGGTCGCATTGCTTGCCGTTGTTGGCCCCCCGAAAAAGGCCATTTCAGTTGCCTCCGTAAACAAGCCATCAAAATTCCAGTCGACGTAAACTTTACAGTAACAGGCAAAATGAACGCTGGTAAATATGGCAGATATTGAAATGGGATATGTTTGTCCTTGAATCAGGGTGATGGGTGCCACCGAAGTGATGAAATTGCTGTAAGCCTGGTTTGCTGTTGCATTGTTAAGGACAGGTAAGGCAATCCCGTTGTTCAGGTTGCTGATCTTGACATTGCCGATGTCGTCATAAGTGGAATAATTTGGTTTTGAGATGCAATAAGTATACATACTATTGACAACACTTTTGGAGATACTGTCATTTTCAGGATTGACATCGCCGGCTGCCTGGGTCCATGCTTTTAATGAATATGTGATATATGCGCTTAGGTTCGCTGTTGTGTTAAATGTATAAGTTGTGGTGTCCCCGGCAGCCAAGGGTGTATTCACGGTTTCTGTTACAGTGGGGCCATTGTTCACTTTATAGGAAACATGAAAAGTATTGAGGACAAGCGTGCCATAATTTCTCAGGAGGATTTTTACCTGGCTGGTAGCGGAAAGGTTTAGTCCTGTAGACGGGCTGGTGAGGCTGAGGATGGCTGCATCATAAGGCGGGATCATATTAACACTGATGGTCACCGGAGTCCTGTTACTGCTGCATGTATTGGCGGCAGTGGCCTGTACATAATAGATCGTTGTTGCGTAGAGCAGTGGTGTCGTGAAGTTCAGCCCGGTACCCAGGGCCGTGCCCCCGCTGGGCGAAGCAAACCAATTGACAGTATAGGGAGAAGCTGCTGTCACAATGGTATTGGTGTTGTTGGTGATGGTCTGTGCCTGGGCCGTTGGTGCAATGGGTTTAAAACGCGAAAGTACCTGAAGATGCAGGCTGTCATTGTTGAAATTGGTGTCATTGACCAGGCGGACCCAGGCGGTTAGCTTGAATGTAGAATCCTGGTTCACTGCGAGGTAATTTGCAGGTGTGTTGAAGTGGTAGAGTAGGGTATCACCCGGATGAATGGTGTCTGTCACCATTTCTAACACAGTTGGGGATGTTGGGTTGGTTTTGAATCCGGCTGTCAGGCCTCCTGCGATGTTCTGGGTTCCTCCATTGAAGATCTTGATGCTGATGGGCTCATTTCCCATTCCGCAATTGCCGTTGGGCGTGACAATGGCGGTAACTACTGCCTCCTGGGGAGGAGGGACCATAATTTTGAAGTCATCGAGGGTAACACCGGCATAGTTGCTGGTGGCATCCGATTGAAAAACAAAGCGGAATTGTACGTGGTTTCCGGCATAATCCAGCACTTTGAGTTTGTATGTCGACTTTCTCCAGCCGGGGGAGGCACCATGCCAGCCGGGTTTTCCTGAGGCCACCAAATTGTGGGTGTACCAGTTCGTTCCCAGGGGATCATTGAGGATGCCCAGCAGCAGCCAGTTTACACCATCAACGGTATATTCGAGGCGTGTGCCATCATAATTGGTTTCAGTCTGGTAATTTAACCAGAATTCCATGCTGGCATTAAAGGCCCCACTAAAGTCAAAACGCGGAGAAGTCAGTATGCAATTTGCCATGAAGGAATAGGCTGTTGTGAGGTTGATGTCCCATGCCTTGGGTGCCGAATGTGTTGTGGTAGTAGGCGAATAGGCGGGTATTCCCAATTGCCACTTGGAATTCTGATTTGTGCTGCCAAAGGAAGGTATCCAATAGGAAAGCGGCCCGTCGAAATTGTCGGTATAGGGCAAAGAAAGCAGGGTCACTACGGTAAAAGAATTACAGGTACTTAAGGGGTATCTGTTCCAGTTGTGTGCGGGTGAGTTGTCATAAGCTTCAATTCTCCAGCAGACCTCATCCAATTCAGTCACAGCTGGAAGGATACACATCATGGTATCATTCGTCAAAGCAATCATGGGTATGGTATCTGCAAGGCCGTTGTTCACTGTGTAAATCACGCTTGCCGAAGCAATTCCGCTGGGATCTGTGATCCTGGTTTTGATGGTGAAGGGGCCTGTTGTGGAAATGACACCGCTAATTAAGGGTGATGGTGTCATAATTACCGGTGGATTCGGTTCTGAGTACAGCCCTGTTACTTTGATGTTGTCCAGAAACCATCCGCTATATCCGTAGGAGCCATCATTCCAGTAATCATACAAGGAAAACCTGACCATGGCATTGGCACAATTGCTGACCAGGGCGGAGACATCGAAACTTTCTGATTTCCACCATGAATTCTGGGTCACAGCCGGGTTTGAAGGTTCCCACAAGACACCGTAGGTATTTGTATTGAAACTGTAATTGGGGGCAGTAAAGCTTCCTGTGCCTTTGTAATGCACCGCAGTGAGCTGAGTCCAGGTAATACCACTATCGGCAGAAACTTCTATTTTGGCATAATCCGTTGCTTCTACTTTGCAGATCTGGTCGAAGCTGAGGATGATATAGAAATTACCCAGGGTGCTGAAAGCCTGAGTATTAAGCAGGAATTTCGTGGATGTCTTGACCTGGCAGGAATCACAGTGCAGGGAATTGGGACCGGAATGTAAGCGGCTATTGATCGCGAACCCATTGGCAGAGGCTGGAATGGAGGAATTAACAACGCTATCATCCAGGCCCGGCAATTCAAAATCTTCATGAAAGACAGTGGTTTGTGCAGATACAAAAAAGGGCATGCAGAGAATGAATAGAAAAGTAGCTAGTTTTCTCATTGTGGAGGATAGTTTAGAAAATTGTGATTTCGTGGTAGTGGATGACAATTCATCAATTCCGTGATTTGTCTGATTAATAAGGAAAGGTAAAAATAGAGAAATTTTGCTTCCAAATGAGGACTAACAAGCTGGATCCTAATATTTGACAATTTAATTTGATTAAAATTGTATCAATTTGTTTTGTATATTTAAGCATTATTAATAATGTGAGATTTTACACTTTACAAATCTTAATCTTTTACCAATGAAATCGATACCGGCTTTCTTTTTCGTCTTTTTCCTGGCCATGGGTGTAACAGCTCAAACCATCTCTTATGATGTACTCGACATCAACCGTGTTAAAGCGCGTATCAACAGCAATGGTAGCCATTTCTGGGACCAGCAGGGGATTGCAAAGTATGAAGTCCCCAAGGGCAGTGGCATCAATGCCATTTTTGCATTCAATACCTGGTGTGGTGGGCGGGATGTTGACGGGCAATTGCACCTGGCCGGGGGACGCTACAATACCGCTGGACAGGATTATTGGCCCGGACCTGTGTCTGATACCAACAGCTATACAGCGGGTTTTGATACACTTTGGGACAAGGTTTGGAAAATCAACAAAACAGAGATTGATTATCACAAGAATCATTATTGGGTGGCCGGATATACGGCTCCACCAGCGATTTTGTCATGGCCGGGCAATGGCAATCCGGCCCTTGGGCAGGCTGCACGCCTGGCACCATTTTACGATCTTGACGCAGATGACATGTATGAGCCCATGGATGGTGATTATCCCATGATCAGGGGTGATCAGAGTGTGTTCTTTATCATGAATGACAACAGGAGTTTGCATTCCGAGACGGGGGGTAAGGCCATGCGCCTTGAAATTCATGGGATGGCTTATGCCTTTGACTGTCCTGAGGATTCTACTTTGCAATACACCACTTTCCTGCATTACGACATTTATAACCGTTCTGCGGCGGTTTATCATGATACTTATCTTGCGGCATTTCTGGATACAGACCTGGGGTCAGCATGGGACGATTATATTGGATGCGATGTAGGCAGGGGAAGTTTTTTTACATACAATGGCGATAACATTGATGGGAATTACGGTGCTTTTCCGCCCGCCCTGGCGACTACCGTGCTTGGCGGACCCTATCTTGATCCTGACAACCTCGACAATCCCAAATTCGACAACCAGGGCAATCCTTTGTGCGACCTGAGCATCAATGGTCTTGATTTTGGCGATGGCATTGTTGACAATGAACGTTATGGGATGAGCAAGTTTGTCTATACGACCAATTGCGCTTCCGGACCAACCTGCGATCCTGCAGTTGCTGCGGATTATTATAAAATCATGCATGGGATGTGGAAAGACAGTGTTGTCATGCAATATGGCGGCAATGGTCATCCGAATGCAGGTGCTACAGGTGGCAATTGCAGTTTTATGTTCCCCGACCTGAGCGACAACTGCAATTGGGGAACCAATGGCATCCAGCCTCCGGGATATCTTACCGGTGCCGGCGGCAGCGGTGCTTCGTGGACAGAGGCCAACGCCGCTAACCCACCCAACGACAGGAGAGGAACCCTTAGCATGGGGCCATTCACCTTCTTAGCAGGCGATCACCAGGAAATGGACCTTGCTTTCGTATGGGCCAGGCAATATACTGACTCCTCAGCCCTCGCTGCTGTGGACCTGCTGAAAACCAGGATAGACAAGCTCAGGACCTATTTTCGAATGGATAGCATTCCTTGTGGAGGCTCTTTCTCTGGTATTGTAAGTCCATCACAAGACTTGTCCACTTTGGAGGTTTTTCCGAATCCTGCATCCACAGTACTCAACCTGAAATACAACAATCGTTCAGGTGCAGCTACTTACCAGCTCATCAATGTGCTTGGCGAAAGGGTAGGGCAAGGGAAACTTAGGAATATGGAAATCAACCAGATTCCGCTTAGCGGGATCATTCCCGGCATGTATTTCCTGGTCGTTTATGATGGGAATGTCGTGAAAACCAAGCGCTTTCTTAGAAAGTAATTCCACTGGAGAAAAACATTGTAACAACAATCAGATTGCGGCTTGAAGGTATCCTAGGCTTTTGGGTTATGCCTTTAAGTTATTTAAAGGCAATGTGAGTTGATTTATTGGTGGAAATTGCAGGAAAAAGTTGTCATCGGAGCAAGGATTATCTGAACACAGTCACTGTACCATGAAAAGATGTTTTATCCTGTAGTGTTAAAACATAGAAATAGACACCATCAGGACTTTCGCCTCCATCCCAGTCGTTGCGGTAATCCTTGTTCTGGTAAATCAGCTTACCCCAGCGGTTATAAATCAGAATCTCTGACTCAGGATAAGAAACAAGGTTCTCAACCTGGAATACATCATTTTTTCCATCCCCATTGGGTGTGATCACATTCGGGAAGTTCAGATCGGGTTTCTTGCAGGACTTGACTTTCAGCGGGATCGTCGTTGTATCGGAAGGGCAAATGTTTTGTGATACATACAGTGAAATTGCATATAATCCTGAATCAGCCCATGTGATCATATAGGGTCCTATCCCTGAGCCACTAACGATACCGGCATTGGCAAAATCCCAGCTAAAGATCGCATCAGCCGGGGCATTGCCGGTATAGGTAATCAGGGAGGTTTCATCCGGACAGATAGAATCAGTCAGTGTGAAATCTGAGGTCGGGATCTGGAAAACGGAATAGGTATGTGTGACGGTATCTGTGCAAATGCCCGTCGTCACTGCAAGCTGTACGGTATAATTGCCGGTGTCAGCATAGGTATAGCTCGGACTGATTTGTGATGAGGAAGGACTGCCATCACCGAAGCTCCACCACCAGGATGCAGGGCTGCCCTGTGAACTGTCGGAGAAGACGGTAGGCGCACCAAAGCATACGTTGCTTGCACTGAAATATGGTGTGGGCATCTGGGTTACAGTGACGAAATTGGTATCCTTCGTATGACAGGAATACTGGGAGATGTCGAGGGCAACAGGGAATATACCCGGGGTATTCCAGACCACATGATGCGGGCCGGGGTCATTGCCACCGGGTGTTGCAGTTCCTCCGCCAAAGTTCCAGCTGTAGGTAAGGGCAGGGGATTGCACGCCCAGGTAATTGACTGTAATGGTATCTCCTGTACAAACATTGACAGGGACGGCTGAGAAGGAGGCATCAGGGTGTTCTGAGACGATTACGTTTTTGTGTCCGATGGCCTGCCCGCATTTGTTCAGACACAATAGGTCGAGGGTATAGATCCCGGCTGTGTCGAAGCGTATGTAAAGTTCGTTGTTCGAGGTATCTATGATGGCGCCACCGGTGGTGGTCCATTCATAATAAATGTCGTTGTGAAAGATGGCATGGTAATAAATGGTATCACCCAAACAAACCTGAACCGGGCCGAGAATCTGCGATGAAGGTGGCGCCAGCACCTGTAAAGAAACACTGTTGGGTGTCAGCGGGCCGGCGCATCCGAAATTGGTTTCCCTGACAGTAAGGTTAAAGGTCCCGGCTCCGTTGAACAGTATCCCAAGCGCAGGTTCTGTGGAGAAAGGCTGATTGTTCAGATACCATTGGTAGGTCGAACTCATGGGAGGTCCGGCATTGTAAGGGATGGGATAAAAGAACACTGCATCTCCGACACAGAGTACAGAATCTGCCGGACTTTGCAAGATCCAGAGGTTGTCGGCAGGAGCGCCGATCAGCAGGCGGATGATGGTGCCATTGACATCCCAGGGATGGTCTGAATTTGTTGCAATGATGCGCATATAATAGAGTCCCGGCGCTAGTCCCAGCGTACTGAGCTGTGTCGCATTGGGGATGACAATCTGCAAAGTGGTGTCATTGCTGGCAGTAATGCTTCCCAAAGCACCTACCGGCGGGATGATTCCGAAGTTCTGGGAGTTGTGTACTTCCAGCATAAACTGGTTGTTTGCAGGGTCATAAGTTGCAGCTGTCCCGGAAGAGTCATAATAATGGATGTTCACATACACTGTGGTGTCAAAGCCCTGGGTTGAGTTGATACACGCATGAATGTCGAGCTTGTGGTTGGTTTCTATGTCACAATGCTTGATGCAAAACGGACCCCATTGCATCCCTGTCGCAGCCGGGTTTGTGGAAATTACCCGGATGTAATAGTTGCAGCCATCCGGAATGGGTTGGTTGCTTTCTGTTACCAGTCCTGAGACAGAGCCTGGAGGTGATCCCAAAGCCGGATCATAAGTCTTGGTGTCGGCTTTTGAACCCAGAATGTTCAAATTGCTTGAAAATGCGCCCGTAGAATCAGAAAGCTGGGCAATGTAATTGTTGTTACCTACAAATACCCCTGTAGAATAAAAGGGAATGTCGATGACGCTCCCGATACACAAGGAATCCATGCCCATGGTTACCACCGGTTGGTTGGTGGTGATGGTATTCGGACATTGCTGTACTTCAAAACAGACACTCGAATTGGTGTAAAAGGTCAGGGCATAATCCGTATAATAATAATGTATCCTGATCTTATAACAGAGTCCGGCCGCCGTATTGCTGGGAATGGTCGGCCACAATACCCCGTTCATGTTTGAATTGCTGGCCATATAAATGCCCAGGCTGGTCGGACTGGCGAAGGACCCTGCACTGTTTGATAATTGGACTTCGTAAAACCCGTTTCCACAAATAGGGGCAGTCAGGTGATAATAAATGAGCAACCCAAAGTTTTGACAGATGGGGTTGGGTGTGATAGAATCAACTACGACATTGAAATTGGTAACGAAATTGTCGAAGAAGCCGGTGACGAAAATGTCGTCAATCCCGAAGGACATGGTAGCAGGCAAAGCCCCTGCATCATTGACCCAGCGGATACCGAAACGCAAACTGTTGACATTGTTGAAAGCCGGATCCTGAAGGATGGTATATTGCCATGTAGATTGGTTGGAATATTGCGTTCCTGTAGAGATCCAGGCTCCACCATCGACGCTGTACATGATTTCCCCATAGGCAGTAGGGGAACCCTGGCATACATAAAAAAAGGTCAGCTTTACATCCGACATGCCACGTGTACAGAAGCCATAGGTCAGCTGGACAAAGCGATCAGAGGCAGCTGTTGGGTCGTAGTTGGCATTCAGGACACCACTGGGCTGGTTGTGGATATGCAGGTATTTGCTGTAGGGTGCAAAGGAAATATTCCCTCCGGAGGTCGTATTCTGGTCGGTGGTATTGGGATATTGCGGAGAACCGGTGTAGGTATCGTTGATGACCCACATGTTATTCCCAGTGTTTGAACCAGCTCCGGCTGTGTTCAAAAGCACAGTGGGCGCGCCTGATTCAAAGGTTTCGGAAAACACCAAAATGTTTGTTTGTGCATGAACAAAAACAGAGCAAAAAAACACAAAAGCGAAAAGGAGTACCGATGTTTTTTTCATATTATGGTTTGTTTGTCAGGTGTCAGAATTGCTTTATCTTAATACTGTTACTCTACCCGCGGTTGTTTTTTCATTTTCCTTGTCGAAGGAATAGATCAATAGCCAGGAATATACATCCTGGGGCACTGTCTCGCCTTGAAAAGACCCATCCCATCCGGCATTTCTACCCATAAAAAGTTGTTCTCCCCAGCGGTTGAATATGTACAAAGTATAGTTTATCTGCGTACTGTAAGGCTGGAAAATATCGTTCAGGCCATTGCTGTTGGGGGTGAAGGCATTCGGGACATACAAAGTGTTGAAATCCACGACATGCACATCCATGCTGGCAGTGTCGACACAGCCATCCGGACTGGCTGCAGCCAGTTGCACAGTAAAGGTGCCCTGGTTATAATAATTGTGTGCAGGTGATGACAAGGTCGAGAAATTCTCAGCACCGGAGAGGAAATCTCCAAAGTTCCATGACCAGTTCGTCACATTATAGGAATTGTCGTTAAACTGTATCAGGGATTCCCCGACAAAGGTTGTTTGCGGATCCGCTGTGAACTGGGCCATGGGTAGCTGGAAAATCGTAACAATGACTGTATCAGATGAACTGCATCCATTTTCAGAGACACTCAGGCTTAGCTTGTGAAGGCCGGAGCTCATCCACGTAATAGAATAGGGGCCCTGGTCTGCGCCGGTATTGATGTTGCCGCCTGCAAACCCCCATGTGTAATTTGCATTGGATGTGGCAGTTCCTGTATAGACGACAGCACATGGCGTTCCGGCGCAAAGTGGTGAGACTGCATTAAAACTTGAAGTCGGGATCGGATTAACCACTATATCAAAGGACGCTGAATCCTTTGAACAACCAGGTTCTGCCAGATAAACCCAGACCGTGTTTGTGCCGGCAGTAGGCCAGCTTACTGCAAAGGGGCCTTGAATACTGCCGGAAGCGACAGTCCCTCCTGCAAAATCCCAGGTATATGTAGCAAGGGGATTGAGGGGGTTGGTTTCAGAGATAGTCGAAGCTGCCCCCAGGCAAACCGGTGTGCTTGCTGCAATAACAGGTAGTGCATTACAGCATTTGATGTTGATGGTCCACAGGATGGAGTCCATCCCGCAAATGCCGGAACGCTGGTAGTAGTATTTGACAAGATAATTCCCCGGAAGGCTGTAGGTATGGCTTACGATTTGCCCGTGTACGATCGGGCTTCCATCCCCGAAGTTCCAGGAATAGTCAGTAATGTATTGATTATAGGTGGCTGCAAAGGTCAGTGGCATACTCCGGCACAAGGTGTCTGTCAGGTCATAATACTGTGTTGTGTCAGAAGGAGTAATGATACTATAGCTGATATCCAGGTTTTTAACTGTTGCACCGGCAATGTACCCATAGGTCTCATACCAGCCATAGCCATAGACATTGGCAATGAGGCCACTGTCAGAACTTAAAATGTGGTTTCCTTGTGTAACAGTAATCTGGGCATAAGAATACAGGGGATTACCTGTGACAGGTAAAAATGAGGCGGCTATATTCGTTCCATCCAATTGTACGAGGTTGGTATAGGCGGTTCGGGTAACGACATTCAGGTAGTAAGAAGATATGATGGAAGTGACGAAAGAATTAAACACGATACGCCGGATGGTCTGTGCCAGTGGGTTAATCATGATCATAAATGGATCAGAATTTTCATTGCCATCCGTCGCAGCGCTTTTCGAAAACTGGGCAACAGAGATCGGATAATTGGAGTCGATGAAACTGGCTTCAGCGAGGTCTTCCTCATAGAATCCGCCGGCATTCAGGCCGTGAGGCGGACCACCATTGATGGTGAAAATCGTGCCGTTTCTTTGCCCTACGAAACGGAAAACATCACTGGTACGGGTCATTAAGGGAACCGTGACATACTGCTTACCCCATGAATTTATGGGCATCATCTGCTCACATATGTTGTTACAGCAGCAGGAATCCCCCGGTACAAAAGCACATTGATTCCCGGAAAACACTGCGAAAGTTTTGCAATTGTTGGCCACTGTGGTGTCAATTTCAATCAGTGAACCTGTCAGGCTATAGGATGAGGATGGATAGGATTTAATCTGGTAGACTTGTCCCTGGTTCAGTGTAATGGTAAAAGGCACGTTAGCCCCATGACCACCTTGTGTGTTACATTTTGGGACAATGCGGATCACGGTGCTGTCGTAGGCTGCAACAACGAGCAATTCAGAAATGGAGACCTCCATCCAGGCCATGCTGGCAGAAGAAGGTTGGTATGTTGTTACCCTATACCGTTTACCCAGAGAAGAGGTGGGAATGTTAATGTTTGCATCCGAAGTGTAACGGACATAATTCAGTTGGTATACAGAAACGGGGTTGTCTGAAGTGACATGGATTCCTTTGTTCTCAATCGCATCAGTGGCAGTACACATCGCGATGGCAGTAGGAATCGTTACCTCCAGCGTTGAATTCGGCAGGACTGTGAAGCTTTGTGACCATCCTGCCAGGGGTACAGATATTGTTCCACTGGCAGGCAGGAAGTCTGTCGTAACATAGACTTTCATCTTGTCGGTGGTGACTGTGTCATCACCCAGGTAATTCTCCATAAACCCCAGCCAGAAGTCTGTGCCTTTGGTGGTAAAACCCTGCCCTGCTGACTGTCTGATTGACAGCAGCAGCATGAAAACAAACAGGATCATGGAAAATTTAAGTTTCATAAAGCAGCAATGTGAGCGAAAGCTTGTGGGGTGTAATTGTTGAGAATACTATTGCTCTTTGGCTTTTACAGCATCAGAAACAGTCACTTCTACTCTTTTCCAGCTTGGCTTTTCAGTTGTCCCAACATTGTGATAATACCCGGGATAAACATAATTGGGCTTATCGCCTGCTTTGGCAGTATTGTAAATCAAAAGGTTGGTGCTTTTCCCTTTGATTGTCGTATTGTCTGTAGCGCCGGTCAGGGCTACCCTTGGGACTACTTTCCCCTGATCTTTGGTTTTGATCTCATTTTTTGTCGTTGTGTCCTTTGTAGTGGGTGTAGTACTTTTTGTCGCAGTCTGCGCATACCCCGTATGTGTGCAAAGCATCATCATCATCAATAAACCTGCAATTCTGGCAGAGAATGAAAAAGCGTAAGAGTTCATCATGGTACGATTAAATAATTGAATAACAATATGTTAACAAATTTTCGTAAGGGCAGAAAGGAGGTAGAATTTGATAGTTCGGTATCACAAATATAGTATTTTTTATACATCGAAAACTTATTATACCAACAATGCCCGGTTTGAAAAACACCAAAACATACAGCAATGATAGTAAGCAACATCCAATCTGTTGTTTTGTTTTGATCAGGCGGGTTTATTGAAGGCACCAAATTGAGATCAACTAGTGTGTGTGTAATCATTATCAGGGAATCTGCAGGCATCAAAAAATAAAAGTTTTTTTGTATATTTACATCTTGTATTACATTAATGAAATATGTTATATGCCGGAGCTGAACAGTTTTGCGAAAATTGCAACGCTATTCGTCGCAGTATAACTGCTTATCCCTTTTATAATAACGCATCCCTGGTCCTTGCAAAAATATCTTTTCCCGAATGTTATGAATATGCAGGATAAATCTAAAGAAGAATTGCTGACAGCCTTGCAAAAGTTGGAAGCAGAAAATAACGCTTTAAAAATTTCTGCTTCAGTTAATGGCAATCTGAACGAGTCCGGCTTTCAGAAGAATGATGTTCTTTACAGCTCGTTTTTTACAAATAACCATTCCGTTATACTTCTCCTGCATCCTGAAACAGGGGAGATCCGGGATGCGAACAAGGCTGCTGCCCGTTTTTATGGATGGCCGGTGTCTGCGCTTTGTAAGATGCATATTTCAGAAATCAATACATTGCCTGGAGCGGAAGTACTCCTTGAGATGCAAAAGGCTAAAAATGAACAGCGCGCTTATTTTTTGTTTCAACATCGCCTTGCAAATGGCGATATCAGGGATGTTGAAGTATATTCCGGCCCGGTAGCTATTGAGAATTCAACTTTGTTATATTCCCTGGTTCATGATATTACAGAGCGCAAAAGAACGGAAGAGGAACTCATCAAAAGTGAAAAGAAATACCGCAATTTAGTCGAGAATATAAATGAGGTTGTTTATGAAATTGATACAAGTGGTCTGATTAAATATGTTGGCCCGTCTGTTAAAAAAGTCTTAGGCTTTAGGCCGGAGGAGATTATAGGGCAGAATTTTCTATATTTCGTTGGCGTCGATGCTGAGGCCTTATCAAAGCGGATCGCCCTGTTAAAGGAAAATGTAGAACTTGAAAATGATTATAACGTACTGACAAAAAACGGTGACAGGCGTTGGATAAGGTTTTCTACGCATGCGATTGTTGAAAATGGTGTTATTGTCGGAGGGGCTGGAACACTGATAGACATCTCTGAACGCAAGAAGATAGAAATGTCTCTGGCAGAGAGTCAGGCTTTGTATCAATCTGTCATGTTGGCTTCTCCTGACGCAATCACCATAACCGATTTAGAAGGGATAGTTGTTTTTGCTTCGCCCAGCTCAGTGGAAATGTTTGGTTTTGAAAATATTGATCAGTTTCTAAGCCATAATATTATTGAGTTTATCGATGCGGGCGACAGGGAAAGAGCCATTGATGAGATTCAGCGAATGCACATGGGTTTGCGACCCGGACCAGGAGAATATAAAGCCCTTAAGTCGGATAATAGCGTCTTTGATGTAGAGGTCAATGGGGAATTTATCAGAAATCCGGAAGGGACACCAATTAACATGGTATTTGTTGTGCGAGATATTACTGCACGTAAAAATGATGAAGTCATACGTGATCAGCAATTGTTGTTTGCCAGTGCCCTGAATGAAATCGCTGAAATTATCATCCTTGGAAATTCAGCTGAAGATATCCTTGGAAGCGTAAATCGAATTATTGGCGAAACTTTGCATGTTGATCGAACCTTAATTTACCATGTTTCATTTCAGAAAGAATGCCTGACTGCCTTGTGTGAATGGCTGCAATCTGACCATCCTGATATTGCGCCTACAAAGGGGAAATATGCACTTGATTTGTTCATTAATCCGCTGACAGAGATTTTTAACAAACAACAATTTCTTGTTAGCCATGTCGAGTCAGTGAACCCCTGTTTTCTGGATGATGGTTCCTGGGAAATTCTGCACCAAAAGTTGAATATCAAAAGCCTGATCTGGTATCCATTTAATTTTGATGCGGATGGTTATTATATATTCACCCTGAATCAGATTCTTGAGCGCCGGGAATGGGCCGCAATGGACATAGGATTCCTTCAATCTGTGGCAAACCAGGTGGGACTGGCCTTGATGAAAATCGATTTTCTGGCCGCAAATGAAATTGCACAAAAAGAACTTCAACACACAGAAGAAAGATACCGTCAGGTGGTAGCTCAAAGTCAGGGCGTCGTGTGGGAGGTAGATGTAAACGGACTTTATACTTATGTCAGTGATTTGGCGACCTTGGTCTTTGGGTATACTCCTGAAGAATTGGTTGGAAAGAAACATTTTTATGATCTTTGTCCTGAAAATCAACGAGATCAACTGATTAAAGGTGCATTTGAGCACTTTGCCAACAAGCAGGCAATCCATGGTTTTATCAACAAGATTGTAAAACCTGATGGAACGATAATCTTTTTGTCTACAAACGGGATTCCTGTATTGGCAGAAAACGGTAATCTGATTGGTTACATAGGCATTGACATCGATGTTACTGAGAAAATCAATGCAGAAAGTGAATTAACAAAGCTATCCACTGCCATAGAGCAAAGCCCCGTCAGTATTGTTATTACCAATCTTGAGGGAGAAGTGGTTTATGCCAATACAAAAGCAGCCGAGACTACAGGGTATTCAATTGCAGAATTATTGGGAAATAACCCCAGTTTGTTAAAATCCGGGGAAACTCAGGCCGAGGAATATCATACGCTTTGGGAAACAATCAGCAAAGGTGATTATTGGCATGGTGTTTTTCACAACAAAAAGAAAAATGGTGAGCTCTATTGGGAGTCTGCAACAATTAGCCCTATTGTGAATTCAGATGGTATAATCACGCATTATTTGGCAATAAAGGAGGACATCACGGCAAGGAAAAATGCCGAAAACCAACTGATGCTGAGTGAAGAAAAGTACCGCAGCATATTTGAAACGGTGCAGGATACCTATTATGAAGCAGCCATTGATGGGACAATACTGGAGATAAGCCCTTCTGTGGCAAACCTTTCCCGTGGTCAGTATAATCGTGATGAACTGATTGGGACTTCCCTGAAGGTATTCTATAAAAATGAACAGGATCGTGATGCATTTTTTGTTGAATTGTTTAAAAAGGGCAGTGTAAGTGACTATGAAATCCCATTGCAGAACAAGGATGGGTCTATTATACCGGTTTCAATATCTTCCGGAATTATTTATGATGCATCTCATGTCCCGCTCAAAATTGCCGGTAGCATCCGTGATGTTTCCACACGCAAATTGGCAGAGGAAGAACTTCGGAAATTCCGCACAATATCTGACCAGGCCAATTATGGAAATGTCATTACAAAGGTGGATGGGACCGTAGTTTATGTGAACGAATGTTTTGCCAAAATGCATGGTTGGGAGGTTTCAGAAGTCCTGGGTAAGAATTTGATGATGTTTCATAATACGGAACAACAATTAATTGTATTTGCATTGTTAAAGGTAATTGAGGAAAATGGTGGATTTTCGACAGAGGAAGTATGGCACATCAGAAAAGATGGTTCTGCATTTCCGACCCTGATGAGCGCAGCTGTCGTCAAGGATACCAACGGTAAGCCCGAATTTATATCGGCAACCGCCATTGACATTTCTGAATCGAAGCTGGCGGAAAAAGAAATCCGGGAGCTGAATGCTTCACTTGAACTTAAAGTTGAAGAAAGGACCCTGGCGCTGACACTGGCAAATTCAAAACTGGAGAAGGAAATCATCAATCGTATCCATGCAGAAGTTGAGATCATTCAGTCCAGGAATGATGCACAAAAAGCAAATGAAGCCAAAAGTGAGTTTCTGTCCAGGATGAGCCATGAATTGCGTACCCCCATGAACTCAATCCTTGGATTTGCCCAATTGTTGGACATTAGTGATTTAAAACCAAACCATAAGAAACGCATCAAACATATTTTAAGCAATGGAAAGCACCTGCTCGACCTCATCAATGAAGTACTTGATATTTCAGGAATAGAGGCAGGACGTCAGTCTCTGTTTCTTGAGCCGGTAGCAGTCGATGGTGTTGTGAATGAAATGCTGGATCTTGTTCATCCCGACGTATTGGCCCGCAATCAGACCATTGTGTTGATTGAATCCCCGAATAATCATTGTTTTGCCTTTGCAGATACCAAGCGATTGAAACAAGTGCTGCTAAACCTCATCAACAACGCAATAAAATACAATCGTTTAGAAGGAGCGACCAGCATCAGGATTGATCAGAAATTAAATGATGAAGGCGAAAATGCAGACATTCGGATCTCAATCAATGATCAGGGTAAAGGAATACGACCTGAGGATATTTCAAAACTCTTTCAGCCATTTGAAAGAATTGGGGCAGACAAAACAGAAATTGAAGGCACTGGTCTGGGACTTACAGTGGTTAAAAAACTAATGGAAGCCATGGGAGGGAAAGTTGGCGTTGATAGCGTATTTGGTGTTGGTAGTACTTTCTGGATAGAGCTCCAGCAGGCTGAACCGCACAAGGCAATGAACTTCATGTCCCCGGAAACCAAGGACTCAGAAGTATGGGTTAAACACAATGCCGGTGTTATTTTGTATGTTGAAGACAACACCCCAAGTGTTGAATTGGTAATTGAGATTATAGGGAATTTCCGCGCAAGTATTAGTCTGGTTACAACGCCTTATGGCAAAAATGCTGTAAAATTAGCCCTTGAACATCAGCCGGATCTGATCTTATTAGACCTTGATTTGCCCGATATTCAAGGTCTTGAGGTTGTTGAATTGCTGAAAGCAAGTACAGAAACAAAATCAATACCGGTGGTTGTTTTAAGTGCCAATACCTTACAGTTTCAAATCGATAAATTGATGCAGGCCGGGGTTCAGGAATATTTAACCAAACCCCTTGAGGTGGAGTCGTTTTTAAGGGTCGTCGATAAGTGGATTAAGTAGTTAACTTAAATCTGTTCTTTAGTTTTATTGATAAACACAAAATATATTATGATAGAATCTATCTACACAAACTCAAGAATTCTTATCGTGGACGATAAGGTTTCGAATGTGGCCATGCTGGAGGACATACTGGAGGATTCAGGTTATCTGAATCTGAAGTCTACAACAGATTCTCGTGAGGTTGTCAGTTTATACAAATCCTTCCAGCCTGACATCATTCTGTTAGATCTAATGATGCCATTTTTAAGTGGTTACGAAGTGCTACAGGCCTTAAAACTGCAGATTCCGGCTGATACGTTTATGCCTATACTTGTGTTGACGGCAGACATCACTACGGAAGCAAAATTAAAAGCGCTCTCCTGCGGGGCAAAGGATTTTCTCTCTAAGCCATTTGATGTATATGAAGTAAGACTTCGAATCAAGAGCTTATTGGAAACCAGGTATTATTATCAAAAACTGCAAGGCAATAACCTCGAATTAGAGGAAAAAGTGAGCGCCAGGACTTCCGAACTTGAAAAGGCAAATCAGCAGCTGGAATTCGCCAACAAGGATTTGAGGGTATTGGATCAGGCTAAAATGAATTTTCTTCAGTTGATTAGTCATGAAATTAGGACGCCTTTAAATGGCATACTTGGTTTTACCAATATTCTGAAGACGGAGATTCATTCGCCGGATTTACTGGAATACCTTGACTGTTTGGAGGAATCTGCAAAAAGACTGGAGAAATTTTCATACAATGCCTTGAAGATAACAGAATTGCTTACCCGCTCTTATGAAACGAATTTTGAAGAGGTACCTCTGGATATGTTACTTGATAATTCAAAGACCTTACTGCGCGAAAAATTGACATCAAAAGGGATGAAGATTGTCTTCCAAAATGACTCTTCCATCAATCACATCTATGGTGACAGTGATTTGCTTCAGATTTGCTTTGATAGCCTGCTCGACAACGCAATTAAGTATTCTGCTGCAAGGGAGGATGTGCTTGTCCATGTGAAATCGGAAAACAATGCAATCATTTGTGAATTCATTGATAAAGGTTCCGGGTTTTCCGTTGAAGCACTAGGTCATTTGTTTAGTCTGTTCGGTCTTGGTGACCGGCATATTGACCAGAATAACGGCCTTAACCTTGCTTTGGTAAAGCTCATCATGGATACACACCAGGGGGAAATTCAGGTCATGAACAACAAACCCAAAGGGGCAAGCGTACGTTTGGCATTCAGGAATGCTTAAAAGCTGTAAAAGCCAAGACCAGCTTTAAAGAGGCTGTCGTTTTTTGTTATGTTGCTGGTAAATAGTAAGTTATCTGCTTGCGTTGCAATTTCTTTGGCAATTTTTCATAAATAGTATGCATAAATCTATGTGTATTCATAGATATATGCCTATTTTTGAACCTCATAATATATTTGTTTGATTAAGAGGTCCGCATTGTTCTGTTTGATGCGATGTCCCCTTATTCGAATGCGATGGTTTCATCTAAAAAACATACTGTCATGCAGAAAATTGTTACTACTTTCTTTTGCGTCCTGCTTGTTCAAACACTTGTCCTGGCACAAGTTAAAAAAAAGCGCCCTGTGTTTTCAGATCCCGGTTTGCTGCAATCGGTAGTAACAGTGAATGTAACCAATACATCGACTGACACTAGCTCTACCCAAGAAAAAGTACAGGATTTTCACCTCCGGGCCGGACAATTAAAGGCTGTCGCTGTTACAGGTCAGCAAATCACCAAACTTCAGCCTTCTGTCATTCCCAATAAGATAAAATCTGAGCAACCTGCTAATGTTTATATGCTGCCGGAGGTTTATTATGCAAGGGCAAAGGGCAGCCAGGAAGAGATCGCCTACGGCATTCTGATCATCGATGCCGCACCCCTGCATTACAATCTTGACAAAGAAATTTTTGAAGGAAGCATTCGGGTATTGCCCGTAGAATTGCATGATGATAATGTCAAAGTCTCAGGAATCCGGGAGTTGGCGACGCCTGAAGAGATCATTGTGTCTTTTGGCGCTGAATCCAGGAACCTGAAGATTACACAGGTGAACTGGCCACCCCAGAATGTTGTTGTTTCTGCCAGGGATCCGCTGGATTCGCTGCAGGTTAAGGTAATCACCATGAGTCAGCCTGCTGGTTACAAGCAGAACCTGGCTGTTGAACCAGCCATACTGTTGTCTGCCCGTTCGGTTTTTCAGGGCATGGGCTTGCAGACCATCCCTGTCACTGTGGCCATGAAAGGAGTTTCAAAGCATAGTCCTGTTTCTGTGATCATTGAGTCTTCCCTGGGGGGGCGAAGGGGGGGGTAGTGTAACCCTTACCGGAGATCAGCCCCAAAAGGTAATGCTGCGCTCGGAAGGAACCGGCCCCATCAGCATTAAAGTGAACAACCGCAACTTTGTTAGCAATACCATTGTGGTGGTTGCTGTATTCCCCTGGCTCTTTCTGCTGTTGTCTCTTTTGGGTGGATTTGTAGGAGCCTCTGCAAAGATATTACAACGAAGGTCAAAATTTTCGTGCCGGCCACTGGCCTTTGGGAGTATTGCCGGCTTAATTGCGGCTGTTGCCTACTGGGGCCTTGGCATCGTGCTAATCGGTTTCGCCGTGGAAGCAAGAGGATTGAATGAGGCCATGGTATTTGGATTTGGATTACTGGCAGGCTTTTTTGGTTTGAAGATGCTAAAATAAACGCAAGCCTGAAATTCACGCGATGCTGTTGTTGATATCTTTGACTACCAGGTCTGTGTCTGTCTTGAACGATTGGATTGCTGCCAATTTCCCGGCTTATTGGCAAAAGTCATTTTGTTAAGCAAACTTAATCTACTTTTGTGCGCATGTCACTCTACTATACATCCTTGAATTCGGGTAGCAATGGAAATTGTTATTATGTTGGTAATGAGCAGGATGCAGTTCTGGTAGATGTCGGTATTTCCTGTCGTGAAACAGAACGTCGAATGTCAGCGCTCGGATTGCCTGTTGAAAAGCTAAGGGCCATCTTTGTATCACACGAGCATGCTGACCACATCCGGGGTGTTAATGTGCTTTCTAGGAAATACAACATTCCTGTTTATATGAGTGTCGCTACCTGTTTGAACAGCCTTGTTCAGGTGGAGGCCGGCTTAATGCGAACATTCAGTGCGTGTGAAAAGCTTGAAATTGCAAGCCTGGCTGTGCATGCTTTCCCAAAGCAACATGATAGTATTGATCCGTATAGCTTTACAGTAAGTTATAAAGGTGCAACGGTTGGTGTTTTTACTGATATCGGGGAAGCCTGTCCAAACCTCGTGCAACACTTCAGCAATTGTCATGCTGCCTTTCTGGAGGCGAATTATGATGAAGATATGTTGGAAAATGGCAAGTATCCGGTTTATCTGAAAAGGAGAATCAGTAGTAATTTCGGGCATCTTTCGAATCGTCAGGCACTGGACTTGTTTAAGCAACACAAGGCGCCATATCTAAGCCATTTGATTCTGTCGCATTTGTCGGAGCACAACAACCATCCTGCTATACTCACTGATCTCTTTTTGCCGCACGCCAATGGAACCCAAATTGAGATAGCATCCCGCTATGCTGAAACAGCGGTGTTTTATGTCGAAGCTCCTTCATCTTTCAAAGCGGAAGGATAAAATGACAGACGGCTGCATGTAAGTGGCTGTTTTTGTGCAGATTCATTGCCAGGCCTGGCTGAGAGATATTTTCAGGTATCCCATAAAAACCGCATCGCCTGAATGGGCAATTTTTATACCTTAGCAAGCATGAAAATTCAGACAGCAAAAGATGTCAATATGAGTCCTGCTACCATGAAGGGGCGCACTACCGGGATTTCATATACATTGATTTTGTTGGCCTATGTATTTGCTGCCGTTCTTACGCCTGATTTGGGCTGCCTCGATTCTAACGGTCCGAAGTTCCTGGCTTTGTCGATACTGAATATCTTGTCCTTTGTGTATCTGCTGACCCGGAAAGACTTGAAATCTGAGTCACAATTGTATTGGGTCTTTTTCAAGAATAAAGCAGGCCTGGCCTTTACTTTGTTTATGGCTATGATGCTTGTCTCCTTTAGCAAAGCTATCAACCTGCCTGAATCCCTGCTTACCTTTGGGAAATTCTTTACGGTCTTTGCAGCTGCCTACATTGTTTCGATTGTTCTGAGTCTCAACAAAAAGTATGTTCTTCTGCTTTCTATTGCCGCAACAGTCATGCTTTTGGTGGATTGTGTTACCATTTTTTATAACATCTTGCTGTATATCGCAGGGCAGATTGATAGCATCTACGAGATAAAATCAGTCTACTCCAATAAAAACATACTTACTTCCAGTGTATTTGTAAAGATTCCTTTCGCCTTGTGGCTGGCAAGTTTTGAAAAGGGCTGGTACCGAAGCTTGGGAATCTTCAGCCTTTTCATGGCAGTATTGGCTGTGTTGTTCATGAGTACCCGCTCCTTTTATCTGGGCCTACTCCTTCTGGCGGTCATCTATGGCGCCTATTTGATGTTGTCAAGTCAGGGGCTTCAACCTGCGAAGCGGTTTAAAATGATTGCCTTGTTTCTTGGGCTGACGGGCGCTGCCTACCTGGCTTTTACTGTAACCCAAACCTTTCTGTTCCCGAAGAATACGGATGCATACAACCAGGGCTTTACGAAGCGTATAGCTACTTCTTTTTCAGGGGAAACTTCCGCTTCACTACGGCTTGAAACCTGGAAGCGATCAGCAATTTTGTTTAAAAAAGATCCGCTGTTGGGTGTAGGTGCAGGGAATTGGAAAGTTCAGGTGTTACAATATGAAAACCCGGGCAGGTCCGATTTCAATTATATGATCAGAAATCACAATGATTTCATTGAAATGGCGGTTGAGACAGGCATTCTGGGGGGACTTCTTTACCTGGCTATTTTTGTTTTGATTGTGATGAATTTTGTCATCGCCTTTTTCAAGCCTGGAGCCGGCAAAGAAACATATCAATATCTGTTTCTACCTGCTTTTGGTGTCATTTGCTATAGTGTTGATGCATTCTTTAATTTCCCGGCTGACCGGCCTGAGATCCAAAGTCTTCTGGCACTCTATTTGGGACTGGGTATTGCTTATACTCCTGCTTCAGCTAAAGTTGGCCATCTTTTCAGTGTCACAGGCACAAGGATTCTGGCTGCCTGCATGATGCTCATCCTCCTGGCCACTACCTATGTTTTGTTCCTTAATTTCAAATCATTACGACTACAATCCATTATTTTTAATGAAGTCAGGTCAGGGGATTTCAGGCATACCTCAGACAAATTCTGCAAAGAATTTCCTTTTGTTCCCGACATCGCCATTGATGGAGAGCCTATCCAGGCAAGCAAATCCCGTTACCTCATCCAGGAAGGTAAGTACAGGGAAGCCATCGATCTCCTCAAAGCGTACCAGTATTCGCCTTATGATGCCCATTGTGAAATTAGCCTCGCCATGGCTTATGCAAAGTTAGGTAAAGAGGACAGTGCATTACTCTATGCCTACCAAGCCTATCGGCAAAAACCCCGGTATTATCCAACATTAAGTTATATCTGCAAGAGCCTTGAAAAGTCAGGCAAGCCGGAACGTGCCATCACGATGTTGTCTGATTTTGTCAACATTGAAAAACTATCTCCTGAAGCCTGGGTTTCCCTTGCCGCCATGTACCGATCCTCTGGGAATTTCCAGGCTGCCATAAAAACCATTGATTCGGCTGTGGTTTACCTCCCGGCAGATACCATGCTTGCCAATGAAAAGCAGCTCCTGGACACAGAAGTACGATCATTTCCATACAAGGAATCTTATGCCAATGCCATGAGCTATTACAAAGCAGGGAATTATCCCATGGCATTGAAATACCTGAATGAAATCATGCAAAAGGAAAATGGTCTGGGCGCCGTCTGCTCACTCAGAGCCATCTGCAATTATTTCTGCCAGGACTACCAAACTTGCATCAAGGACGTAGATCGCTGTGTCGTCCTCAAGCATGACACCCCTGATCTTATCTGCCTACGCGGGATCTGCTACCACAAATTGGGTAACATTGAGGCCGCCTGCAGGGATTTTCAGGATGCCAAGGCAAAAGGGAACAAGGATGCCATTGCGAATGTTGAGAAATTCTGTAAGTAAGCATTAGCTTAATGACAGATGAGAAGCTTCATTTGAATTTCCTCAGACTATCTGTAGAATGTAGATGTGTTGCTTGCGTTCGTATGCAACTGCAGAGTGACAGCTTTATTGATCACCTGAATTATCTTTTTATTACCATTTTACCACTCTTTTTAACATTGTTGTGGTAGACAGTATAGAAATACACCCCTGATTTCAAAGATTCGACATCCAGGGAAATTTGATTCCTTCCACTATTAAGCATCCCTTTTTTGGCTGCGCATACTTCCTGGCCTAAGATGTTTTCAATCCTGATGTTAACTTCCCCACGCTCTTTCATGACAAGAAAAAATTGAGCCTGATGCTGAACTGGATTTGGTATTACACTAACCTGCAATGCGGGTTCTGTATCTACTTCAATGCCAGTGTTTGAGCATAGGATACTTGCCTTTGTTGGGTTAAGGAAAGTAACATTGTTGGTTGTTACATGGAGTTGACTGGGATAATCAATAAGCGTGAAATTATAGGTGCCGGCCAGAGAATCTGTTTGGATAACAATTTGAAGTTTGTCGTTTGAGGTTGGTGAGACTGCTGTGAAAGCAGCTTCAGTGAAATCATAATCGGGGCCTGTCGTGAGTGCCACAATGGTATCACACCAGGTTAATCCACCATCACCAGATGCCCTGGCGAAGATTCTCCTGTACATGTTGTTGGTGATGTCACGGTTGTTTGTAACACCCGACCAAATCACAAAAATCTGATTTAAGGGGTCAATCACCATGGATGCCTGGCTACTCATGCCACTGTGGTAAAACCTCAAATTGCTGCTGTCGGCATTCAGCACATTGGTGTCCTGTGTCCAGCCAATCAGGTTTCCATTGGCAAAGAGTGTAGGAAGCTCCAGAATGGGATTCCATTGGGGCATGTCTTCATTCCAATATAACAAACCATCCATCCAAGGAAAAAGGATTTCATCAGTAGCATTGGCTTTTGCAGCTCTGATAAAACCGGCAACTACATGAAGTTTGCCATTGTTGTCGAGTGCGGCTGCAATATTTCCGTCGATGGTATTAAAGGTGTCTGAGGGATAGGACCCGGTATAATTTAAATGAGGGTTAGCCCAAATCTGAGAGCGAGTCCAGTTGAGGCCATTGTCAGTTGACTTCAGGTAAGCAAAGTCACTGCAATAATCGCCATAAGCAAAAGCGAGGGTATCTCCCTTAGGCTCGGCAAAGATATAACAATCAGAGGTGAAGTTTCTGTAATTGGTCGAATTCAAGCCATCAAGTTGCCGCCATCCCTCCCAATTAAGCCCGCCATCAATGGAACGATTGTATATGAGGGCACCATCAAGGCCATTATATATTGTTCCTCCATTGATGGTATCGGAAGTAAGGCAAAGTACATGCACCGTTTCACGGTTCGGTCCAGTGGTAACTATCCTGGGGTAAAACAATCCTGCAGCCCCACTGGGTGGGTCAAGGACGGACTCGGTCCATGCGCCACTTCCCACTGTAGCGCGTTTCATCATAACAAGTCCGTGGCCTCCCCAATGGGCCATGGTAATTTCTCCGCTCCCACAGGGAGCCAGACAAGGCCATCCAGTCCTTACTGATTCTGACCTGACTGTAGGTGGTTGTCCCCATGATGATCCATCGAAAAAATTATAGCCTGTCCCACGATCAGCATAATTGGTGTCATGTCCTATCATGGCACATACCCCAATGCTGCCATCGGGATACAGGTAAATCTTCTCAGATGTGCTGTGGTTGGTGGGTACATCATACAAGCTTTGCATGAGTGATACATCTGCCAGCACAGATTTGCTATTCACTGTTTCATTCGGAGTCCGGGTGATAAAACTATTGTTCTCTGGCAAAGACCTGGGGATAACATAGCCCACATTTTTGTTTTTACTGGTGATGAAATGAGGTCTGAGCTGTGCCAGGGCAGTATAGCCTATGCACAAAATAATGACTAAGGTTAGCGTTCTTTTCGTGATATAACAGTGTTGGTTATGAAGTACTATGAATCGTTTCAGTAGTAATGGGGGAACTATACCGGATCAACAGAAAATTTATACTGAATCTTGGCGAAAATGCGAAGCAATTTTTGCTTAGATTCAGTAATACCGCGACGAACATCGCTTCTATATTCGCAAACCTGTTCAGCATCGGTATAATCAGTAAGGGGACTGTTATTAATTCTTTCAAATATAGATATTTTTGTGATAAGAAATGAAATGACTATAACTAATTATCTTAAATTTTTATAAAAATTTAATTGTACTTTATGGAATGCTGAAATGCTCATAAATAAGCAGGCATCGTTTTTTTGAAAAAGCTCCTCTTCATGGTGAGAGATTGTTGTTAAAGGCCTTAGCAAATGCGTGAGCGCGGATGAAATGTTCTTTACATTTGCATAAGTGAATTAAGATTTATGCGAGAGATTGTCATCGAAGGTGCCTATGAGAACAATTTAAAGAATGTCTCACTTCGCATACCCCATTATCAGCTGATTGTAGTCACAGGTGTTTCCGGAAGCGGGAAGACAAGCCTGGTTTATGATGTGCTTTGTGCTGAAGGACAGCGACTTTTTTACGAAAATTTTAGCGGGGGCAGACATACTTCTGCCAAGCTATCCCGACCCAAGGCCTCCCAGATCGAAGGATTGTTTCCAGTCATGGCCATTGGCCAGCATAACATGGTCAGGAGTCCGCGCTCTACTGTAGGAACGCTGACAGGCATCTATGACATGCTGCGCCTGCTTTTTGCACGTTTGGGCAAAACAAATTACCCCGGATTGCGGCCGAATCGCAGTTTGTTTTCCTTTAATCTCCCGGATGGTTATTGTCCATTGTGCAAAGGATTGGGCATTCAGGATCACATCGAGCCTGCACTGCTGATTGCGGATGCCGCAAAGACGATACGTGAAGGGGCATTTGCTTT
>Ga0247840_10001838_pt1 | contig 39421 bp, 31 predicted proteins | sample LaCruzMarch2015__FD_192404 | JGI IMG/M metagenome (GOLD analysis project Ga0247840, IMG submission 192404) | Freshwater microbial communities from meromictic Lake La Cruz, Castile-La Mancha, Spain - LaCruzMarch2015_17m | ecosystem: Environmental > Aquatic > Freshwater > Lake | place: Spain... | reverse complement strand
TATGACTGCATCTGATACACCGAAGATGCTCATGGCATCCTTTTTTCTCATTCCCTTGTCCAGTGCTTCCAGCACTTTGACACGGATGGCTTCCTGGGCAGGAATACTTAGTTTTCTCAAGTCTTTCATTTCCATGCCCAAAGATAATCATAATATTTTAATTATACTAACTATTTTATGCCCTTATTAATAACTCAATTCTTGCAGAGAAAAACTTTAAAAAGTATTTCAACGGGATTGATGAATGGGATAAGCAAAAACTTCCCCCGCGGGACTTCCCAAAAGATTTTCCCGATATCGACCTGTTAAAAAACAAGAGTTACACGGTATCGAATCCCTTAAAGGATGAGATGATATCAAATCCCAGATTGTTTGATTATATCATGGCCGTCTTTAAGACCATTCAATCTTATAATGGTTTTCTAAAAAGGGCTGTTGAGGATTAGCCGGTCAGAGTCGTCCGATCACGGTCTGTTTTCCGACAACCTTCTGGTTCAGGCTGATCTCAAGTTTTGTGTCGATGGGCAATAAAAGGTCGACCCGGGATCCGAATTTTATGAATCCCAGTTCTTCGCCTTGTGTCACGGGTTCACCAACCCTTGGATAACATTTAATTCGCCGCGCTAAGGCGCCGGCTATTTGACGGATAAGGATGACCTGATGTTTGCTTGTCTGGATAACGGTCGTGGCCCGTTCATTTTCCAGGGAAGCTTTCGGGTTAAAAGCGATCATATGTTTGCCCGGGTGATAGTAATAGTAGATAATTTTCCCACACACCGGAAACCAGTTTACATGAACGTTGGTAGCCGACATAAAGATAGAAACCTGGATCCGTTCTTCCTTGAAATATTCCGGTTCGATAGTCTTTTCTATGACCACGACTTTACCATCGGCAGGGCAGAGGATAACATTTTCTCCGCCATTTGTCGTACGTTTTGGCGACCGGAAGAACCGAACGATCATGACAAAAAACCAAATCCCCAGGATGTAAAGCGCATAATGAAACCAGCCCTGGACTGAAAAAACGTGATTGAAAGCCAATATAAAGGCGACTTCAAACAAGAATACGATGATGATGGTTTTATAACCTTCCCGATGTATGGTCATCCTGAATCAGATTGAGTTGCGCAAAAATAAATATAAAAAAACAAATGGCGCAGAAATTAAAATAGTATCAAACCGGTCAAGAATACCTCCATGACCGGGAAGGATATTTCCGGAATCTTTAACATCCAGACTTCTTTTGAACATCGATTCAATCAGATCGCCAAAGGAGCCGAATACAAGAACCAGAATACTTAAAACGAACCAGTCGATCCTTGGGAATTCAGGGATAAGGTATGACAATCCCAGGGCGGTTAATAACGCAACAACCGCGCCGGCAAGGGCCCCTTCCCAGGTTTTTTTTGGTGAAATCCGTTCAAATAGTTTGTGTTTTCCAAACCGTTTTCCAAACAGGTATGCCCCGGTGTCGTATAACCAGGTAATGATAAAATATCCGGTCAACACGGCAGGAAATCCGAGGTAATGTATCTTGTCTTCCCCGTTCATGAGATTCAGCAGGGAGAAAGGAATTGCAATGTATAAGATACCAAGGATCGTGATTGCTATATTCATTAACGGAGTACGTTGGTTCCGGAACAATTCCAGGATAAAAGATAAAAAGAGCAAAGGCAAGGGAAGAATTATTGTAAGGATGTTCAGCCAATCGTATGAAAAAGAAAACCTGCAGAAATGTATCCATACGATATCAAGATATAATAAAGCTCCCGCAAGTATACCGTAATAACTTTGAGGATGGCAATTTTCCGAGCGAACCAACTGATAAAACTCCCATAATCCAACAATAGTAAGAATGAATAATATTCCTGCTATTAACCAGACACTGACATTCAGCGCGGCAAATAAAATAAATACCATGGAAAGCCCCGTTATGGTTCTGGCCCAGAAGTTACTCATTGCAAAGAATTGTGTTGAGGATGAACAGATTCGGTATCATCGATCAGAAAGACGTATAACTCTTTCGGACCATGAGCGCCCATCACAATCGTTTTTTCAATATCGGCTGTTCTGCTGGGACCCGTAATCAAAGAGATCATCGAAGGAAATTGATCCAGATATTTTTTCTTAATATTCTGAAGCGCATGTTTCATATCAGGAACTAGCTGGGAAGCAAATCCGACAACCAGATGAATTTCCGGGTAAACCATGATTTTTCGTCCCGGATTCATCCGTGTTGAAACCATGACCGTTCCAAGTCTTGCGATCAGGTATTCACAGCCGGTTATCCCAATACCTGCATCCAGGATATTCGAATGATTTGATTCGAATGGGATCCCACCGGATTTCAGGAGATTCTGTATTTTTGGATCAAAGCAAAAGAGCAGAGGCCAGTCCTTTTCAAGGATAAAAGATTTCAATATCCCGATAAATTCATCGATGCTATCGCAATAGACGAATTTACCGGAAACCTTAATAAGTTCTTGGGCAAATGCCACATCAAGAGGCTCTGTTATCTCTTTGTAAATCGGTGATTCCTGATCTATTACTGGATAAGGGGGCCCGGTCTTTTCAATCAGAGCGTCCCTGACCTTTTTAAGTATCTTTTCTCGCGATGTACTTTCTTCCATGAAACGGAGTTCAAAGACTGTCTTTTGCGGATGGTTCTTCGGGTTGCGGTTTAACTTCTTCTTTAGGCTCAGGGATATGGGAATTTAACTCTGGAATATGGGAATCAGAAGAAAGCAATTTCTTATCTTCTTCTTTTTCAAACGGGCGTTTTCCAAAAATTATTTCCAGATCTTCGCGGAAAATAACCTCTCTCTCAAGAAGCAAATTTGCCAGTTTTTCAAGTTTCTCTTTATTTTCCAGAATGATCTGTTTAGCGCGCTTATAGGCCGACTCTACAATTTCCCTGACTTCGTGATCGATTATTTCAGCTGTTTTCTCGCTATATGGTTTCTGGAATGCAAATTCATTCTGTCCGGAGGAATCATAATAACTAATATTACCGATCTCCTTGTTCAGGCCAAAATAAACAACGATGGCATAAGCCTGCTTTGTTATTTTTTCGAGATCGTTCAACGCCCCGGTTGAAATTTTTCCGAAATAGACCTCTTCGGATGCCCGACCGGCGACCGCTGCAGTAATTTCATCAAACATCTGTTCGTAAGTTGTGATCTGACGTTCTTCCGGGAGGTACCAGGCAGCGCCAAGCGCTTTCCCTCGGGGGACGATGGTCACTTTTACCAGTGGATGTGCGTATTCCAATAACCAGCTTACTGCCGCATGTCCCGATTCATGATAAGCAATGACCCTCTTCTCATGAGCGGATATAATCTTATTGCGTTTTTCGAGGCCTCCGATAATACGGTCGATGGCATCCAGAAAATCTTGTTTTTCAATGATAATTTTATTCTTCCGGGCAGCGATCAGGGCTGATTCATTGCATACATTAGCGATATCGGCACCGGAGAACCCGGGAGTCTGACGTGCGAGAAAATCCACATCCACACTCGCGTCAAGTTTCAATGGTTTGATATGAACCTTAAAAATGGCTTTCCGTTCTTCAAGATCAGGAAGCTCAATATAGATCTGTCTGTCAAATCGACCGGCTCGCATCAGGGCGCGGTCAAGAATATCGGCCCGGTTGGTTGCAGCAAGAATTATGACGCCTGCATTGGTGCCAAATCCATCCATTTCGGTCAGAAGCTGATTGAGAGTGTTTTCCCTTTCATCATTTGCCCCGGTAATTGCATTTCGCCCACGAGCGCGGCCAATAGCGTCAATTTCATCAATGAAAATAATACAGGGAGCTTTCTCCTTCGCTTGACGGAATAAATCTCTGACCCTTGAAGCGCCTACGCCGACGAACATTTCCACAAAATCTGACCCGGATATCGAGAAAAACGGGACTTTTGCTTCTCCGGCAACCGCTTTCGCAAGCAAGGTCTTCCCGGTACCCGGAGGTCCCACCAATAATGCTCCTTTTGGGATCTTACCTCCCAGATTAGTATATTTAGACGGATTCTTCAGGAAATCAACGATTTCCATCACTTCAACTTTCGCTTCCTCCAAACCGGCAACATCGTTAAAGTTGATGCTGACGCTGGTATCTTTATCAAATAATGTTGCCTTTGATTTTCCAATATTAAAAATTTGGGAACCGCCACCACCGCCACCCCGACCCATAAACCGCATGATTAAAAACCATATGCCAACTAAAATGATGATTGGAAGAAGATAATTGAAAATATCGCCAAAAAAATCTTTCCGGGTATCTGTCGAGGGTGGATAGGGATATTGTTTTTTAAATTCGGAAATCTCTATGGGCGGGACACTGTCGCGCCTCATTTTGGCGACTACGCTATCGCGGGTATCTTTCAGCAAACCGTGGAATATCTCCTCAGAACCGATCTGATAAAAGAATTGGGGATTGCTGCTTGTTGAAGAGGTGCCAAAACTATGCTTACGAAAATCCTTGTAAGCAGTATCAGATTGAATTTTAGCTTTCTTTATATAGATTTCCGCCTTCTCTTTGTTAATGATGACGATCTTTTCAACATCCTGTTTCGAGAGCATCTCTTCAAGCCGGGGCCAGGTTGTTTCCTTTACCGGATTTGTGTAATTGATATATTGTATTACAATAAATACGATTGCGAGGATGGCATAAATCCAATAAAAACTGAATTTGGGTTTCTTCCCCTTGGTTGGGATGAAATTAGGTGAAAAATTGCTCTTTTTCTTATCTTTTTCTGCCATTCTGTCTGGTTCCAAATAATTAGTAGGTCAACTTATTCATTGTTATTAACCTTTGTGATCTCAGCATCCGCCCATAGGCGCTCAAGATTATAGAATTTCCGGCGTTCTTCCTGGAAGATGTGAACAACAACGTCGCTATAGTCAATCAAAATCCATTCCGCATTTTCAAACCCTTCTTTATGCCAGGGATTGAATCCTGTATTCTTCTTTGTTTCACCGATCACATTTTCCGCCAATGCTTCAACATGAGTCCGCGAACCGCCATGGCAAATAATAAAAACGTCACAAACTGCACCAGTGAGTTTGGTGAAATTTAAAATAACAGGGTTTCTGCCTTTTTTATCGGTCATTGCCTGGGTGATCGTTTCAATGAGGATTTCAAGAGGCTCTTTTTTCTTTCTTCTTGGCATACAGTCGGTATGGTCAGGCAGGCAAAATTAATTAAAATTAATCAACTCCTTAGAAATTTGGTTTTAACGCGTAGGTCTGATAAAATTTTGTAATATGCTTTACTGCTTCTTCAGCCGTATCTACTACCGAGAAAATTTCCAAATCTTCCGCATTGATATTTTTTTCAGTTAAAACAACTTTGTTTAACCAGTCAATGAGACCTTGCCAGTATTCGTGAATAATGAGAACAATGGGAAATCTTACCAGTTTATGTGTCTGGATAAGGGTAATAGCTTCCGTGAGTTCATCCAGTGTGCCAAATCCGCCGGGTAAGGCAATAAAACCCATTGAATACCGCATAAACATGGTCTTGCGTACGTAAAAATAATTAAAGTTTATCAGTTTATTCCGGTCGATAAACGGATTGGGATTTTGCTCAAAGGGAAGATTAATATTTAATCCGACTGATTTCCCTCCTGCAAAATGAGCCCCTTTGTTTGCTGCTTCCATGACGCCGGGTCCACCGCCGGTAATAATTCCAAATCCCGCTTTTGTAAGAAGATATGCAATCTCTTCCGTCAGTTTGTAATAACGCTGACTCTCTTTTGTCCGGGCCGATCCGAAAATAGAGACACACGGTCCTATTTTGCTTAGCTTTTCAAAGCCTTCAACCATCTCCGACATTACTTTAAAAATTTCCCAGGTGTCATAACTGATCGTTTCCGACCAGGTCTTGGGCTGAAAAGTTTGCTTCAGTTTTTCTATTTCTGTATTATCCATGATCTGTTCGTTATGGGAAATCAAAAGTAAAAGAAATCTGTCTATTTATTTACATTGAGAATTTTTTTAAGGTAACGAGCGGTATAACTTTTTTCACAATGACGGATAATCTCTTCGGGACTTCCTTCGCAAATAATCTCTCCCCCTCGTTCGCCCCCTTCGGGTCCGAGATCAATGATATGATCCGCCATTTTAATCACTTCGAGGTTATGTTCAATGACAAGAACCGTATTGCCTTTCCCGACAAGTTTATTCAATACGGATAAAAGAACTTTTACATCTTCAAAATGCAGACCGGTAGTCGGTTCATCCAGAATATAGAGCGTATTCCCGGTGTCCGTCTTTGATAACTCGGCAGCAAGTTTAACCCGCTGTGCCTCTCCCCCAGAAAGGGTAGTGGATTGTTGACCCAGGGTTATATATCCCAATCCGACATCGTTCAGGGTTTTGATCTTATGGATGATTACCGGAATATTTTCAAAAAATTCAGCAGCCTGTTCGATCGTCAGGTTTAATACATCGTTGATTGATTTTCCTTTATATCTCACTTCCAGCGTTTCCCGGTTATAGCGATGTCCATGGCAACTCTCACAAAGTACATAAACATCGGGTAGAAAATTCATCTCAATGACCCTGAGACCGGCGCCTTTACAGGTTTCACAACGACCTCCTTTAACATTAAATGAAAAACGGCCGGGTTTGTAACCTCTGATCTTAGACTCGGGCAAAGAGGCAAACAGTTTCCGGATTTCATCAAATACTTTCGTGTATGTGGCAGGATTGGAACGGGGTGTCCGCCCTATGGGTGATTGGTCAATCTCAATTACCTTGTCGAGATTTTCAATACCATTTAAAGAAGAGTACGGAAGGGGTTTAATATCCGATCTGTAAAAATGCCGGCTCAGGATTGGATAAAGTGTTTCATTGATCAGGGAAGACTTCCCGCTTCCGGAAAGACCGGTTACGCAAATCAGCTTACCCAGGGGAAGAATAAGATCAATATTTTTAAGATTATTACCGCTGGAACCTTTCAGCGTGATATTTTTACCATTGCCCTCTCTACGGGCAGAAGGGACAGCGATATTTTTTTTCCCGCTCAGGTACTGGCCGGTCAGTTGATCGCTCTTCATAATCGCTTCAGGAGTGCCTTGGGCAACAATTCTTCCTCCGTGGATACCCGCTCCGGGACCAAAATCAATCACCCAATCTGAGGATAAAATAGTCTCCTGGTCATGCTCCACTACAATAACAGAGTTTCCGGTATCCCGTAAACTTTTCAGTGCACGGATTAATCGTAAATTGTCATGTTGATGAAGTCCGATACTCGGTTCATCCAGAATATAGAGTACGCCGACCAGTTGTGAACCGATTTGAGTAGCCAGTCTGATCCGTTGACTTTCCCCGCCAGAAAGACTTCTTGCGGGTCGATTCAACGTAAGGTATCCGATCCCAACATCCAGCAGGAACCGAATCCGGTTACGAATCTCGCGGATGATCTCGTGGGCGATGGCCTTTTGTCGCGAATCCAGACGATCGGGAATTTTTTCAAACCAATCGTTAAGGTTAACCAGGTCATAATTGGCAAGTTCGGCAATGTTTTTTCCATCAATCTTGAAATGGAGAGATTCTTTTTTAAGTCGGTAACCATTACATTCTGGGCAAACCAGTTTATTCATGAAACTGCCGACCCATTTCATTATTCCGGCAGGAGCGGCTTCCGAATGTTGGGAATTAATAAAACCAATAATACCTTCAAAGTTCAAGGTATAAGTGGAAGTAATTCCGAGATAGTCGTTTTTTACCCGGAAGATATCGTCGGAGCCATACAGGATGACATTGATTGCCTGTTCAGGGATTTCTTCAATCGGTGTATTAAGATCGAACTTATACTTTTCACCAATGGCTTCCATTTGCTTGAAAATCCAGCTGTTCTTATATTCTCCCAGTGGAATAATTCCTCCTTTCTTAATGCTTTTCGACCGGTCCGGAATAATTTTCTTGATATCAATTTCAGAAATTGTTCCGAGTCCATTGCATTTCTGACAGGCTCCATATGGAGAATTAAAGGAGAAACTGTTTGGTTCAGGTTCTTCATAGGAAATTCCGGAAGTAGGACACATTAAAAGCCTGCTGAAATGACGGGGAACACCGGCCCCCGTTTCGAGTACCATTAACGTATCTTTTCCGTGACGCATAGCAAGATTGATCGATTGGGAAAGCCGTGCCTTTGATTCAGGTTTAATGGAAACCTGGTCGATGACGATCTCAATATCGTGAACTTTGTATCTGTCAAGTTGTAAACCATGCGATAACTCACGAATTTCTCCATCAATACGCACATTCAGGAATCCCTGCTTCCTGATCTGCTCAAAAAGTTCACGGTAATGACCTTTCCTTCCTTTTATTACAGGGGCAAGAATTTGAATAATCTTTCCCGGGTATTGATCAAAAATAAGATCGATAATTTCCTGCTCGGTATATCTGACCATCTTTTCTCCGGTGATATAGGAGAATGCTTCGGAGGCGCGTGCAAACAACAAACGCATGAAATCGTATATTTCCGTGATCGTACCGACCGTAGATCTTGGATTTCGACTGGTCGATTTCTGTTCAATGGAAATGACCGGACTTAATCCGCTTATCTTATCTACATCCGGTCGTTCAAGATCGCCAATAAATTGCCGGGCGTAAGCCGAAAAAGTCTCCATATACCGGCGCTGTCCTTCAGCATAGATGGTGTCAAATGCAAGTGACGACTTTCCGCTTCCGCTGAGCCCCGTAAAAACAACCAGTTTATTACGGGGAATGACCAGTTCGAAATTTTTTAGATTGTGAACCCGGGCACCATAAATTTCAAGATTCTCTTCCACAGCAGCTCAGGTAAAAGAAGGTCATTAATGAATTGAGTTAATCTTTAGGGTGTCATGAAAAAAAGTTTCTCGATGGGGAACCTTCTTCATCAGGTTTTCATACAATATAGTGGTAGGATCTTTGGGAATTTTCAGGGTATAGGTCTTTCCCGATTTATTAGGTAATGTATAGCTTTGGAGCCATGGATTCAGCTCCCTGAGAATCCGATAGTTGATATTTAAGTGACGGGAAAGTTCCGGTAAATCCTTGACGGTACTGTCAATGGTAACTGTTTTGGTTGTCACCGGAGGATAAAAATCGCGTTCAACCACATAAAACCCATATCGGGTTGGCAAGTTATATACTTGCTTAATAGCAAGAATCCGGTAAATATACCGGGCTGTCTCTTCATTGAGATACAGATCATAATAGTTCGTTACCTTTTGTTTTGCAAGGGCTTTTGAAATTCCGTCCATTCCGCGATTATATGAAGCGGCGACCAGCGTCCAGTTTTTAAACAGTGAAAAACCATCTTTAAAATATTCGCATGCGGCCTGGGTAGCTTTTTCCAGGTTATACCGTTCATCAACATCAGCATTGATTTCAAGTCCATATTTCTGGCCGGTAACTTTCAGAAACTGCCAGGGACCTTCCGCTCCGGCAGGTGAAACCACATTCCCAAGATTACTTTCGGCAACGGCAAGAAATTTAAAATCATCCGGAATACCGTTCTTTTTCAGGATGGGTTCGATCACCGGGAACCAGCGGTAAGCGCGTTTGAACATTTGCAATGTAGTGGAATGCATGAAAGTGCTGGCCATGATCTCCCGTTCAAAAGATTCTTTTACAAAATATATCTGCAAAGGGACTGCTTCTCCGGAAAAAGCCGCTTTGCCTGGAATCTCAGGAACGAAGACTTTGGTATACCGGGAAAAAAGATTCCGGTATTCCTGATCTGTAATATTTGTGTCCGAAACAGCAAAGACGAAAATCAGAAGGATCGTTCCTAACACTAATCCCAAAGTGATATAATTCAGCTTATTCTTCATTTATAAGTGATAAAAATCAATTTAATGCATCATTCCATATTCCTGATTCTTCAAGGCTTCAAAATGAGCTTGTGAGATCCCTGAACCTTGGGGCAATTTGATCTTTTTCCGAGATCAAAGGATTTTTAATCTCCCATCTTATATTCAGATCAGAATCACACCATAAAATACTGCCTTCCGATGGTTTGTTGTAAATATTTGTGCATTTATAAAAGAAAATCGTATTATCCTCGAGTGTCACAAAACCGTGTGCAAAACCCGAAGGTATCCAGTACATCCATTTATTCTGACCTGATAAAACAATCGATTCCCATTTTCCATAAGTAGGAGAATTTTTTCTGATATCGACGGCAACGTCAAGAACCGATCCCTGGATAACCCTGACCAGTTTACCCTGATCAAAGGGAGGCGTCTGGAAGTGCAAGCCGCGGAGCACACCCTTTTTTGATTTCGATTCATTATCTTGTAGGAATTTTTGATCAAGTCCGATCGCAAGAAATTTTGAATGATTAAAGGATTCGAAAAAATAACCTCTCGAATCTTCAAATACGTCCGGTTTGATAATTAACAACCCCTCTAAGGGTGTTTTTTCAACTTCCATAATTTGATTTTTATTCGTGATGACCAAGAATTTGCCAACTCATCTTCAAATTAATTTAACCATATCACTGCTTACAGATGAATACACTCGCCATATGCATGTGCTACCGCTTCCATGATGGCTTCCGACATTGTAGGATGGGGATGGACCGCTTCGATTATATCTTTGCCTCTCGCCTTCAGCTTTCTTGCAACTACGACTTCGGCGATCATCTCTGTTACATTTTCACCGATAAAATGAGCGCCCAACCATTCCCCGTTTTTAGCATCAAATATCACTTTAATAAAGCCTTCACGGGCGCCGGATGCAGTAGCTTTTCCAAGGGCAGTAAATGGATATTTACCAACGAGAATTTCATGTCCGGCCTCCTTGGCTGATTTTTCGGTCATCCCGACAGAGGCTATTTCGGGATGAGTATAAGTACAACCCGGGATATTACCGTAATCAAGCGGTGCTACCTCTATATTTGCGATGTGCTCGACACAGATAATACCTTCATGAGATGCAACATGGGCAAGTGCAGGGCCTTTGACAATATCTCCAATAGCATAATAACCCTCGGTACTGGTCCGATAAAAATCATCCACCACGACTTTTCCCTTTTCAACGGAAATTCCGGTTTCCTCCAATCCGATCCCTTCAATATTTGAGGATATGCCAACGGCAGACAGAACGATGTCCGCATCAATGATCTCTTCTCCTTTCTTTGTTTTTACCAGCACCTTGCAACCGGATTCCGACGTTTGGACCGATTCAACTGAAACGCCGGTCATGACTTTCATCCCTGCTTTTTTAAAGGAACGCTCAAGGGTCTTGGAAACCTCCTCATCTTCAATGGGAACAATATTTGGTAAAACCTCGATCAGCGTCACTTTTGTTCCAATGGAATGATAAAAATGAGCAAATTCACTACCGATGGCTCCCGATCCAATAACTACCATGGAACCGGGCTGCTCTTTCAGGGTCATAGCCTCCCGGTAACCAATAATCTTATTCCCATCCTGCTTAAGATTCGGGAGTTCCCTTGACTTGGACCCGGTAGCAAGAATAATATGATTTGCTGAATAACTGGTCATTTTTCCGGTCTCATCAGTGACTTCAACGATTTTCCCGGGTTTAATTTTGGCAGACCCCTGAATGATCTCGATATTGTTTTTCTTGAGAAGAAAATTCACCCCTTTGCTCATGGTATCTGCCACTTCCCTGCTTCTCTTAATCATCGCAGGGAAATCGGCTTGAAACTCTCCCGTAATAATTCCATAATCAGCGGAATGTTGAATATTGTGAAATACCTGCGAGCTTTTTAAAAGCGCTTTAGTAGGAATACAGCCCCAGTTGAGACAAATCCCTCCAATTTCTGCACGCTCAATAATACCGACTTTAAAACCAAGTTGAGCAGCACGGATAGCTGCAACATATCCGCCTGGACCACTGCCAATAACAAGGAGGTCAAAATTCATAATATATCATTTTTATGAATCGGCGAAGGTAGGTAAATTTGGCGTTTCTTGCAAAAGTCCTGACTCCTGATTGCTGACAAAATGAAGTATCCAGGCGAACGTCTTTCATTCAACCTATGGATGATAATAATGGATGTTTTTCCGTTTCTGCCTGGAGAAGCTATCTGACCAAGAATTTTTGTCTGAGGAAAAATTTTCCCAAAAAGAAAACTACGAATTTTTGCTTTCAGTAATTTTCCTACTTTTATACTTTTTACTCACCAGTTCTATTTAAAGGACTTAAAAATAAATAAATGGAAAACGAAGGGATGGAACTATATCTCAGATCAGCACAGCAAGCCGCCGAATGGCATCGGAATAATAAAAAAATAATGAAGCAATGCCGGTTTGATACTATTGCCGTTCATGGCATCTATTCGATGCAGGAAGCGCTTGATTTTAACCAGGGTTCCATTATTGAACCTCTCTATATGTCGACTTCACAGGCTTTCCGGGATGCTGATGAAATGGAAGCAGCATTAAGCTACAAAATTCCAACCTGGTGCTATTCCCGTATAGCAAATCCCACCATTTATTATCTTGAAGGAGTGCTTGCTTTAATGGAAGGCTATGGAACAGATCTGGAAACTTCGTGCATCGCAACATCCAGTGGAATGTCTGCCATTCAGAGCGCCGTCGATCCCTTTCTGGTCGCAGATTTGAAACATCCGGCCCGTCCTTTGAATTTTGTTGGGACCACTCAGGTTTATGGAGGCACCTTTCAACTATTTTCAGTTCGTAGAAATCAGGAAAGAAACATAGAATGGAGGAAAGTGATCCACTCGAACGATCTGAATGAATGGGAATCGCTGATCGATGAAAATACCCGTTTTTTATATGGAGAGGCGCCCAGTAACCCGGGTCTGGCATTTTTCGATATAGAAAAAGTTGCCGCCCTGGCACATCGTCATAACCTCCCTTTGATTATCGATTCCACGGTTGCTACTCCGGCGCTAATGCGCCCCCTTCAATATGGTGCGGATATTGTCATACAGTCGGTTACCAAATCGCTAAATGCAGGAGGTATGGGAATTGGAGGAGCTGTAATCTCCAGGAACAATATCATAACCAATCTTGATAGTGCGGAAATGAAAACCGATTTTGCGACCTATCTGAAATTATTACCCAATCGCGACCATGGTCCGAATATTTCCCCGATGAATGCCATGCTTGCCATGAATGATATCCGCACCTTACGTATGCGCATGGATGTTCAGAGCAGGAATACCTTGACGATCGCCAGATTTCTGGAAAACCATAAAGATGTGGAAAAAGTGGAGTATCTTGGATTGGAAACCCATCCGTTACACAAATTGGCATCGGATTATATGATCCTTGCCGATTCTGAATATGATGAACAATATCGGAAAAAAGTAAACCGATATGGCCATTTGATGTCGTTTTGTATCAAAGGAAATGCCAAACAGACCCGGAATGTGTTCGACGCTTTCACCCGTATCTGGAGAGCAACCGATCTGGGCAGGATCAAATCTGTTGCCACCATCCCGGCCATATCGACACATTCTCAGCAAGGAGAAGAGGGACGTATTCTGGCTGGAATTCCATCAAACCTGATTCGTCTGTCTGTTGGCGCCGAACACCCCGATGACATCATCCGGGATTTGGATCAAGCGCTCTCGGCCATTAATGGAAAAAAAGTTATTACAACCTCGCCGGATTATTCTGCCGGTGGCGCCTCTTCGGCGCGTTTGAGAAGATAAAACATGACCAATGGATGATGCCATTCAATACTATTCAACCAATCACAGTACCGGGTTGGTGACCTTCCGTCAGGCTTTGCTCAAGGGACAGGCACCGGATAAAGGACTATATATGCCGGTTGAAATCCCGAAAATTCCAAGAGAGGAATTTCTTGAATACGAAAAATTACCTTATTCGGGAATAGCCTATCAGGTTAGTCACCGGTTTCTGAAAGGAGAAATCCCTGACAACGATCTCCTGTCAATTGTCAGGGATGCATATAACTATGATATCCCGCTGGAAAATGTTTTTGAACGGAAATACGTTATGCGGTTGGATCAGGGACCCACTGCCTCCTTTAAAGATTTCGCCGCGCGGATGATGGGCCGTTTAATGCAATACTATCTCCGGCAGGAAAACCGGAAATTGTTGATTCTTACTGCAACTTCCGGAGATACCGGAAGCGCGGTCGCCAATGCTTTTTATGGATTGGATAATATCGGTATTGTGGTGCTCTTCCCTAAAAACGAAGTGACCGACCGGCAAAGGAGACAAATGACCACCCTTGGAAAAAATATCCATGTCCTGGCGCTGAATGCAAAATTTGATGATTGTCAGTCCCTGGTCAAAAAAGCATTTGCAGATCCCGAATTGGATTACCTCAAACTCTCATCTGCCAATTCCATCAATATCGGACGCTTGATCCCTCAAACTATTTATTATTTCTATGCTTACGTGAAACGAAGAATTGCAGGGAAGGATGAAAGTGTCATTTTTTCTGTTCCTTCCGGTAATTTCGGTGATATGATGGGAGGAATTCTGGCAATGAAAATGGGACTGCCGGTATCAAGGTTTATCATTGCAACCAACAAAAATGATGAATTCCCCAATTATCTGCAATCCGGAATTTATCAAAAAATAGAACCTTCGCGGAATTGTATTTCCAGCGCAATGAACGTCGGTCACCCAAGTAATCTGGCCAGGTTGGTAGCTCTATATGGGGGTGTCATGGATGAAACCGGGAAAATTCATCAACAGGCCAATCTCGAGCAGATGAGAAAGGAACTGTATGCGGTAAGCATTGACGATGAATGTACAAGAACAACCATCAGCCAGGCATACCGGTCGTATGGGTTATTGCTTGAACCCCATGGATCAGTCGGTTGGGCTGGTTTGCTGGAGTATCTGAAGCGTCATCCCGGCGAGAATTCTCCCGGACAATTGTGCGTCTCGCTCGAAACAGCTCACCCGGCCAAGTTCCCGGAAGAGATCCAAAAGATCCTTTCCGTTATTCCTCCGGTACCTCCAAGTCTTGAAGGAATCGATCAGAAATCCGAATATGTCGCCGAAATACAACATGATTACAATACCTTTAAAAATTATCTCATCGATACATTCTGAAATCATTTTAAATTATACTTTACAAATCATCAATCAACCCTAAATCACAAATAATATATATGTACGTAATCTGTTCAGACCTTGAGGGTGTTTTTGTTCCGGAAGTATGGATCAATGTCGCTGAAAAAACCGGGATCAATGAACTTCGCCGTACTACGCGCGATGAACCCGATTATAACAAACTCATGAAAGAACGCATGACCATCCTTGATGCTCATGGTCTCAAATTACACGACATTCAGAAGGTCATTGCACAAATACGTCCTTTGCCGGGAGCGCTGGAATTGATTGACTGGATCAAGGAAAAGGCCCAGCTTATCGTGGTTTCCGATACTTTCATTCAATTTGCCGATCCATTGATGAAACAATTGGGACGACCAACCCTTTTCTGTCATACGCTGATCATGGATGAAACCGACCGGATCATCGACTATCAGCTTCGTCAACCCGACCCAAAACGGAAAACGGTTGAAGCGTTACAAGGGTTGAAATATAAAGTGATTGCGATGGGAGATTCATACAATGATATTTCGATGCTTAAACAAGCTGATGTTGGGATTCTCTTCTGTCCTCCCCAAAATGTAATTAAGGATTACCCGGAACTTCCGGTATCGGAAGATTATGAAACACTGAAAAAACTGATCTTTCCATACATCAGCTGAAAGTTGTAAATTATTTTGGCATCTTTGCAAAAAATTTGAATTGAATATGGAAAAGAACTTTAATCCGTCGGAGAAAATATTCGAACTTCTTCAATTTGGCGAGTTCGGAGATGTTAATCCTTCTGTTTGTGATTCTGCGACATTTACTTTTATGCAGGCCAAGACTATGTTTGATACTTTTCAGGGACAACAGGAGGGTTGTTTCCTTTATTCCCGTCATTGGAATCCCTCCAATAAATACCTTGCCGATGCCCTGACTGCCATGGAAGGAACAGAATCGGCATGGGTCACAGCTTCCGGGATGGCCGCAATCACCTGCTCGATCTTACAATGTTGCAATGCAGGAGACCATATCGTCTGCAGTTTGACCATCTATGGCGGTACATTCGCATTTCTTCATAATTATTTAAAGAAATTCAATATTGAGGTGACATTCGTAGATATTACCTGCCTGGAGGATGTGAAAAAAGCGATCCGTCCCAATACCCGGATAATCTATACGGAAACGATGACCAATCCTCTCTTACAGATCAGCGATATACCCGGTCTTTCGAAAATTGCCAATAGCCATGGGATAAAACTAATCGTCGATAATACGTTTACCCCGATGTTAGTCGCACCGGCTTTATTGGGGGCGCATATCGTGGTTTATAGCATGACTAAGTTTATCAATGGGAAAAACGATTGTGTCGCCGGCGCTATTTGTTCTTCCAGGGAATTTATCGATGCATTAAGCAATGTCAATGACGGAACAGCCATGCTTCTTGGACCGGCGCTGGATCCTCTCCGTTCTTCGGGAATCCTTAAAAACCTCCATACCCTTCATATCCGGATGCAAAAACATAGCTCTAATGCCATGTATCTTGCCGAACGATTCAGAGAAGCGGGAATTAAAATTTTGTATCCGGGGTTACCCGAACATCCCGGTCATAATTTATTCAACCAAATGCTCAATCCCGGGTTTGGATTCGGAGGGATATTCTCTATCGACATGAAAACTTCTTCGAAGGCATCCCGGTTGATGGAATTAATGGAACATGCCGGCGTCGGGTACCTCGCTGTGAGTCTTGGTTATTTTAAAACTCTTTTCAGTAACTCAGGGAAGAGCACCTCCTCTGAAGTCCCGGAAGAAATTCAAAGAGATATGGGTCTATCCGAAGGACTGATCCGTTTTTCCGTGGGTCTTGATCATGACATTGAACCGATCTGGATAAAGATCCGGCAATGTCTGGATCAGCTTTAACTTTTATCTGGTTCACAGGTGCAGAAAAGATTCCTGTCACCGAAAGCATCATCAATACGGGTCACCGTTGGCCAGTATTTATCATCATGCAATGATTTTACCGGGAATGCGGCGCGTTCTCTTGAATAGGGAAGGTTCCATTCGTTTGCCGAAACCATCTCAACCGTGTGGGGCGCTTTCATAATGATATTTACAGACTTATCGGCTTTCCCGCTTGCAATCTCATCTATTTCTTCCTTAATGGAGATCATTGCCTCGAGGAAACGGTTCAGTTCATAAAAGGGTTCGCTCTCCGTAGGTTCAACCATCAGCGTGCCGTGAACCGGGAAGGCTACCGTCGGAGCATGAAAACCATAATCCATCAGGCGTTTTGCAATATCAATAGCGGCGATCCCCGTTTGCCTGGTAATCTCATTACAATCCACGATCATCTCATGAGCACAACGGCCGTTCTTCCCGGAATATAATATCGGGTAATATTTTTCCAGGCAGGATTTTAAATAATTTGCATTGAGAATTGCCATTTTTGTAGCTTCTGTCAACCCTATGCCTCCCATCAACTTAATATAGGCGTAAGAGATTGTAAGGATCAACGCACTTCCATAGGGTCCCGAGGCGACAGCCGAAGTTCTTTCCTTTCCGTCGGGTTGAACAAAAATATGTTTAGGAAGAAAAGGAGTCAAATGTTTTGCCACTGCAATCGGACCTTCACCCGGGCCGCCTCCTCCGTGCGGTATGGCAAATGTCTTATGAAGATTAAGATGACATACATCGGCTCCGATAATACCGGGATTGGTCAATCCAACCTGGGCATTCATATTTGCCCCGTCCATGTAAACCTGACCCCCGTTTTCATGAATGATCCTGACGATCTCGAGAATTTCCTCTTCAAATACTCCATGAGTGGAAGGATAAGTAACCATCAGGGCGGCTAAATTATTCTTATGCTGAATGGCTTTATCACGAAGATCATTCACGTCGATATTACCACGTTCATCACATTTTACAACAACTACCTCTAGTCCCGCCATGACGGCGCTTGCAGGATTCGTCCCGTGAGCTGAAGAGGGAATCAGACAAATGTTGCGATGACCCTCTCCCTTCGACTTCTGGTAATTGCGGATCACGATCAATCCTGTATATTCACCGGCAGCACCGGAGTTGGGCATAAAGGAAATAGCGTCAAATCCGGTTATCTTTGTCAGATCTTTAGCTAATTGTTCGATAAGATAAAGGTACCCTTCAGCCTGATCTGTTGGTACAAAAGGATGAATATTTCCGAATTCCGGATAACTCAGGGCAAACATCTCAGAGGCAGCATTCAGCTTCATGGTACATGATCCAAGTGGAATCATGGAACGATTTAGGGAAAGATCCTTGTTCTCAAGTTTTTTAAGGTAACGCATCATTTCCGTCTCGGAATGATAACTGTTGAAAACCTTGTGCTTCAAAAAATCAGATTTTCTTTCAAGACTTTGGGGAATAGTCAAAATCTTTTCACATTCCTTTGGATCACAGATATATTCATGGAAGGTCTTGTTTGCTACCTTGGAAAAAATTGATATAAGTGTATTGATATCAGACAGTTCAGTCGTTTCGTCGATGCTTATACCGATATAACCCGATTCAAAATACCTCAGATTCATCTGATGATCCAAGGCTTGTCTGCGAATAGATTCTACTTTTATTCCTTCCGGAAGCTGGAGATACAAGGTATCAAAAAAATAACGGTTCAACTGTTTGTAACCGGCTTTTTGAAGTTCCTGCGATAGGATGCCGGTAAGGATATTTATGTGACGGGCAATCTGACGTATTCCTTTAGGACCGTGATATACCGCATACATGCCGGCCATGACAGCAAGAAGTACCTGGGATGTGCAAATATTGGAAGTTGCTTTTTCCCTTTTGATATGTTGTTCACGGGTTTGTAAGGCCATTCTTAATGCCCGGTTTCCATTTGCATCAACGGATATCCCGATGATCCTGCCCGGGATTTGTCGCTTGAATTCCTCTTTAGTGGCAAAGAATGCCGCATGGGGTCCGCCAAATCCCATCGGAATTCCAAAACGCTGGGAAGATCCACAGACAACATCGGCGCCCCATTCTCCGGGAGGAGTCAGCAATGCAAGGCTGAGAAGGTCGGCAACAACAGCTACCGGGGTTCCGTTTTGATGCGCTTTTTCAACAAATCCACGGTAATCATTTACACTCCCGTACTGATCCGGGTACTGAATTAATGCTCCGAAGATTTTATCGTTGAAAATAACTTCATCATGTTTTCCAAAGATCAATTCAATCTTCAGGAACGAAGCGCGTGTTCTGACAACATCGATTGTCTGAGGAAAAAGGCCTTCGGAAACAAAAAGTTGATTGGCGCCTCTTTTAACGGCATCCCTGGAGCGCGCATTGTGTAACATGATCATCGCTTCTGCAGCGGCAGTACCTTCATCCAGGAGGGAAGCATTAGCAATAGGCAGGGCGGTAAGATCGGAAATAACTGTTTGAAAATTCAACAGCGCTTCCAGTCTTCCCTGTGAAATTTCAGCCTGGTAAGGGGTATACGAAGTGTACCAACCTGGATTCTCAAGAATATTCCGGAGAATAACACCCGGAGTTATTGTATTATAATAACCCAGACCGATCAAGCTTTTGAATAACTTGTTCTTGGATGCGATCGATTTGATATGCTTAAGATATTGATATTCATTCATTCCGGAGGGAAGATCAAGGTCTTTTTTCAACCGTATTGTACCGGGTACGGTTTCATCAATCAGCTGATCGAGTGATTTTACCCCGACTTTTTCAAGCATTTGGTTGATCTCTTCGCCGAATGGTCCATTATGTCTGCGTGCAAAATTGTTGGTTATCATATAACAATTTGTTTTGGGAGGTTTTGTTTTAGTTCCACAAAAGTACCAAGTTTGAAAATAAAAACAAAAAAAGCTGCCATAATAGGATGGCAGCTTTTTAAAGAATTAATCGGGGTATTATTGTGTTTTAATAATCTTCCGGGTGATCAGTACTTCAGAGTCAGTCGTTATCCGGAGAGTGTATATGCCTCCCTGTAATGAAGTCATGGGAATGGATATCCGGTTATCACCGGTATTAAGGTGATAATTATAGTGTCCTGTGATTTTTCCCATTAAATCATAAAGTTCAACTGTAATATTCGACATTTCTTTCATCGTTAATGTGATATTTACAGTGTTTTTTACTGGATTCGGATATAGCAAGCAGGATTCCAACATTGGTTCTGATTCATCGACGCCTAATATTTTGTTGCCGGTAAAGGTGAGCGTCACCTCTACATTGGGATTATCAGAAGTGATAACGACTTTTATATTATCACTTGAGCAACCGGCCATTTCAGCATGCAGGAAATAGGTGCCATAATCCAATTCCGGAAATTCGAACTGTCCATCCTTCTCCACCTGACTGAAAGAGATCGCTTGTCCCTGTTCATTCATTAGGATCATAGTGATCTTGTCGACTATAATACTTTTAGTATTGCCGGAATTAATCATCCCATAGATATTTCCAATTCCGGGAACATAGCTGCTTGCATGTGCCAGGTGGATATTGTAAGGGTTGTTTGGTTGTCCCAGGGAAACAACGGTAGCATTCTCCCAGCCGATCTCATCACCATAATAAGTCGGAAGATATCCGGATGGGGTAAACGGAATGGCATAAATCAGGTAGTCCCCCTGTGGAACCATAGTGAAATAATATATCCCGAAAGAATCTACTGTACTAATATCAATAAAGGGTGAATAGTTGATTGTATCCAACGAAAAAATCAGCGCCAAGCCTGTTTCCATCGGGAAATTTCCAGCAAAAATCTGTCCGTAGACCTGATTGAATTGTGCACTGTCCCCGACCTGGACAATCTGGCTACTGGCGTAACTGCAGTTGATGGAATCGTCCGTTACTGTAGTTAAACTGACATAATACATCCCCTGGCTTGCATAAGTGTGATTAACCGACTGGCCGGTTGAAGTCTGTCCATCGCCGAAATTCCATGAATAAACAGCCGGTTGCTGGTTTACCATAAAACCATTGAAAGCGACCTGGAGATTATTGAATTGCTGATAGGTAAAGTAGTTGAGACAATCCGACGGGTCTTCTACAACCACTTGTTGGCACCAGACGCTTTGTACTCCCTGACATTGAATGGTAAGACAAACGTAATAAGTGGTGTCTCCGTATGAAAAGGTATGCGTAGGGTTCTGAACCGTTGAGAAATTATTAGCACCCGAAGCCGGATCCCCGAAATTCCAGGTCCAGCTTGTCGGTGTTCCAAGTGAAAGATCAACAAAATGGTAAATATTATCAATTCCTGAAACAGAGTCGGGATAATAGGTATATTGTGCCTGGCAGTTTCCGGGGCCGGAGACGATGATTGAGTCGCATTGTACATCATAACAGAGACTATCAGCTCCATGAATAGTCAGACAAACAGTATAATAACCGGGTTGAGCATAAGAATGGAATGGATTCTGGACAGTAGAACTTCCCCCATCTCCGAAATCCCAATACCAGGAGGTTATATTTCCGGTCGACTGATTAATAAATGAATAAGTATAAAGGGTATTACTGTCGGGCACAGCATAATATGCCGCCTGGCACAATGAACTGTCAATGGCATAAACCATCTCGCTGTAAACGTCGTTACAACTCGTTGCACTGTCACTAATCGTAAGTGTGACATTGTACCATCCTCCTGCAGCATATTGATGGTCAGGCTCCTGGTATGTCGAGGTACCTCCATCACCAAACGTCCAGTACCAGGATGAAGGATTCCCTGTGGAAAGATCAACAAAATGAAAAATCATATTGGCATACTGGTAATAGGTGAATGCTGCGTTACATCCTGTCGAATCCGGGGTGGTAAAGGTGGAATCAACTCCATTAGATGTACCGTAATAGTTATTTCCGGAGATCCTGTAATGATAGAGTGTACCTGGAGTAAGATTCGGTATGGTTCTGGTTACGGGAAAAAGTGAATCGCCGTTAAAACTACCGCAGGAGTATATGTCCCCATAGTTCGTAGTCGTGCCTATCTCAAATGTTACGAAGGTTAGTGATCCATTCGGATTTACGAAACCATTTAGCACTGCGCTGGTCTGGGTAATCCCGTTAGCCTGGCCGGTAATGACAACAGGCCGGTTAGTATCCTGATTAACACAGAGATAAAAATCTTTATTAATCTGAGTTGTCCCAATTACAAAAGTGGTATCGAATGTATGAAGATTGTTCATGCAGTCGTAAGTTTTGAGAATAAACGGCCATTGGGTAACTCCGGCCGGGATTACAATGGTATCACCGTATACACCATTGTTATCTGAGTAAACCATTTTATAATAGGGAAAAACATTTCCGCCGTTCGACGAGTCGGATTGTATAATGACTGCGTGGTAAGGGATTGGATCATAGGTTGTAATATCCAGAATGTTTCCCGTAATAGATAGCGTGCTCTGACTAAATGAGGATAGGAAAATTGTCCAGAACAGGAAAAATGTCGTAATTTTTTTCATAGATAAACAGTTTATAGGTTAAAAGAAATTATTGGTTGTATTTCTATTGCAATGAAGTACCTAACTAATAAACACACGAACATGATTTGGTTGCCTGACGACAGATAATTATTGGAACGATATAAAAAATGCAGCCCTTAAACCAACCGACCACGGCTTACCGGCACTTCCTGGCGTCTGGTACACAGAATTGAAATAATATTTTCCATAAGGTTCAATTTCTACCCCAATGATACGGGATAAGCGGAAAGTGGCATTAAAACCAACCATGATTTCCCAGTTCAGATTGACTTGTTCCGGAGTGATGTCATTGATACTGATAATTCGTTTTTTCCCGGGATCATAGGTGTCAGAAAGCGTTTTTTCACTAAGCAGAACAGACAGTATAGGACCCGCCCGAAATCCCAATGAGATCTTATTTCGCTGAAAGAAATCATATCCCAGGATGAGGGGTACCTGCAGGTAAGTATAGCGCTTGACAATTTTAGCATCTTCAAGTTTCATCAGACTGTCATATACATCCTTATTTGTAAGATAATAGGATAACGGTATTATAAGATAATGGTTGTCATCCCAGGTGAAGGTCATTGAATCAAGCTTCATGTAACTACCCAGGTAGTCATTATATTCAATCTGTAACTGATTGGTCCCTTTGGAGATTGAGAGACCGGCACCTGTCCGGATTGAATATCTCCCAAAACGGAACATCCCTTCAATTCCGAAGTTATTGATAAATTTTGTATCCTCAAGCGTATGGAACATCCACTCAGGAGAAAAATAAATACCGGTTCCCAATCGCCACTCCCGTTGTACGATGGACCCGGCAGCAGGATTGTCATTATTGGCTGTTCTTGTGAGATTGGATGTGTCGGGGATTGCTGAATGATTACCGATCGGAAGTATTGTCCCGGGGACCTCTGACAGAGTATCGGGCGAGGCTGGTTCATTTGCTGGCTGAATGATCGTTCCTATAGTGGTCATCGTATCGGAAGAATGATTTGCGCCGGAGGTGGAATCGTTCATTGAAAGGAGATCATTAGTTAAGACGTTCAGGGTCTTGTTGGAAGTAGGATCATTTGTCCTCTTCTCTTGTATTTGCTTTTTCTGAATTGTTTCTATATTTGATTTTTGTGTTATCGGCAGTTTATTCGTTACCTCCATATTAATAACACCGGATGAAATTTCTTTCTGTTCTGATAAATTATCTTGTCTGGATTTGTCAGTCATTATTTTCTCCGGTTGAATTGAATTCTCCCGTTTTACCTGAGCGATTACCTGAATCTTATCATAATAGATAACTGACCCGACCAGAATTATGATCAGTATCAAGGGAATAAGGAAAAACCACCAATTATTTACTGAGGATTTTCCCAGAATGCGCTCAGCATCTTTCAGGAAAACATTTTTTGACTCCTTCGATGGAGGAATCTGGTAATCACCGAGTGATTCCCTGAAAAATTCATCAATTGGGTGTCGTTCTTTTTTCATTACAATGCGGTTATTTTTATCAGAACCTGCTTCAATTGCTTTCTGAGTAATGACCTGGCCTTGGATAGCTGTGATTTCGATGTGTTTTCTGAACATCTCAGGGTTTCTGCAATTTCTTTATGCGAATAGGATTCAAAAACATAGAGGTTAAATACAGTCCGGTAGCCAACAGGAAGATCCCCGATCATGGACATCAGCTTCTCCTTGCTGATTTTCGATTCAATCTCCTTCAGGAAGAGAAATTCCTCCTCTGTTTCCTGGACACTGATCTCTTCCGGAAGCGTGTTGAAATCGAAAATATCTTTCTCTCGGGCTTTGCTGCGGATATGATTTAACGCGGTATTGATCATTATCCTTTTCATCCATCCTTCAAAGGATCCGTTCGTGCGCTTTTCAAATTTACTGAGGTTTTGCAGTATTTTGATAAAACCATCATGTAAGACATCCTCTGCATCTTCAATGTTACCGCAGTATCTTTTGCACAGACCAAGCAAGGCAGGGGCAAACCGGTCATATACTTCCGCTGCTGCCGAAACGCTACTAAATCCGCTTTTGAGTATAGATTTCCTTCCGATAGACATACCCCGCTTACTCATTTATAGAACACGGAATAACCAAATAGTTGCTTCGTCTGACAATATTTATTAAAAAAAGCTGCCGGAATTCCGGCAGCTTTTTAATGATCGAAGAAGCTTGCATTGAGCCGCGAGGTTCTTCGATCCAGGCTGGTTGTCATCTGGCAATAACCACTTTTTTCATTCCGATCACCCGGTCTCCATCCCGGAGCTTGAGAAGGTAGATTCCCGGTTTGAGCCCGCTGATATCGATCTCTGTCTTTTCAGAGTTTTGGCCGATCCGGATCGTTGCCTGCAGCCTGCCGGTGATATCGAACAGTTCAACCTCTGCTCCATAAGGGTTTGTCGAAAATTCTACCGTGAGCTTATCGGTGACTGGGTTTGGAAAAACATTAAAATCTGTTGTCTGCCGGGGGTTTTCAGAAATGCCGGTATAAAGACTGTCCAGTTCGTGATAATAGGTTGTGTATGTTGCCCCGTAATCGCGGCTGAAATGAATCTTGATGCAATTATGCAGAGGAACAGTCGCACAAAGACCCTGCTCAAATATGTAGAATGTCCCAGGCGCCCTGCCGGCAACGAATGAATATTCGTTCCACATTAAATCGGCCGGGAACAAGCATTTCAGCTCAAATGTATGACCATAATCAAAGGAATGAAGTATATGGTATTGCTCTGAAATATCGCATGCTGTAATATATAATTCTCCCGGGGCCGGACCACTTGATATCGTGTGACTATACAGATTTACAGCAATTGAAGTGTCAATATAGTTGATCGTGAAAGTCTGCCCATAATCATTGCTGAAACCCAACCCTAATGTATCGCTGTTAGTACCATAATACGGCCATTGAATGGCATAGACCTCTCCGGGAAGTGAGCCGGATTCAAGAGTAATCAACGAACCCATGTTCGTATTTTTTAAAAATATACTGTCTCCGAAATTGGTTACATGATATAATGCGGCCTGATTGGATGCATTATCGCCTTCAAGATAGAACTCTCCTTGTAAACATCCACCTATTCCTTGTATATATGAAGTAACAGGAGTATATTTACTTTCAAAGGTTACCCCGTAATCGTAACTTACCCCAATTCCTGTACCATAATAAGGAATCTGATAAAGAACACCTTGAAGAGAGTCTCCAAAGATTTCTCTAAGTTCATCAGGGTAAACATATTTATGCTGAACGGAAAATGATTCTCCGTTATTGGTTGAGCGGAAAATTGCTCCCCATGCACCCATATTATAATCATACCAATGACAGGTAATGTATATTTCAGCCGTATCCGCCCCACGGGCAATATACCGGGCTTCAAAGACCTGCCCACGGCAGACGGGACTTATAAAGCCCGAGAGACAGGTACATAAAAACAGACTCAAAAAAATAATTTTCATCATAATATACAAAGTTAATGCATTTTTATTCCTTTTACACGGGCGACATTCAGGTTATTTGTATAAAGTAAGAAGAAATATATTCCATCGGGGTAATTATCCAAGTTTATACGCTCAGAATATTGACCTGGACTCAGGTTAGATTTATCAAGCTTCATCAAAACCTGCCCAACAACCGAAGTGACAACAATCTGCAGGTCGCTGGTTTCCTTTACATCATATTCCAGAGTGGTCTCTTATACAAACGGATTAGGATGATTCTGCCTTAAAACCGGTACATGATCATCTTCCAGTTTATCTCCTGGTTTGCCTTCATCATAAGGTGTTTTTTAAAAAAAAGAGGACGCTTTTCCGGTGCGTCCTCTTTAAATCAGTCCTGAGACGGGATTATTTTTTCCTGATCCGCATTTTATAAAAAGAGCGGTAAACAAAAACCAATGCAACGACGAGAAAGACAAGCCCGATATACGGAGCAAGGGAGAAAAAATTCTCGGAGATAGCAATCTCCATCGCAAGAAGACCAAACAGGGTAGTGAATTTGATGATGGGATTCAGAGCAACCGAGGAAGTGTCCTTAAATGGATCGCCGACCGTATCACCTACAACCACAGCTTCATGTAGTTTTGTGCCTTTTTCCTGAAGGTCAACTTCCACTACCTTCTTGGCATTGTCCCAGGCGCCACCGGCATTGGCCATAAACATTGCCTGAAATAGTCCAAAAAAAGCAATGGAAATAAGGTAGCTCACAAAGAATGAAGCGGCAGGATATCGTAAAGGATTTCCAGGTAAGTAATTGGGATCCTGATAACCCGAAAGAAAGGCAATGGCAAGAGCAAAAGAAAATATGGCAATGAAAATATTAAACATCCCGGTCTGTGCATACTGGGTACAGATCTTAACGACTTCTTTTGAGGTCTCCACCGATGCTTTTTTATCGGCATTTTCATCAAGCCGGATATTCTTTTTAATATATTCAACGGCACGGTAAGCGCCTGTCGTGACAGCCTGAATGGAAGCTCCCGTAAACCAGTAAATCACGGCGCCTCCCATCAGAAATCCAAGGATTGTAAAAGGATTAAGCACATTCAGGATTGATTCCGGTTCGATCCCGAATTTGTTTTTAATAAGAAGGATCAGAGAAAAGATCATCGTCGTGGCACCCACGACTGCCGTGCCAATCAATACAGGTTTGGCGGTCGCCTTAAAAGTGTTGCCGGCGCCATCGTTTGCCTCTAAATAATGCTTGGCATTTTCAAAATCGGGTTTGAATCCAAAATCTTTCTGTACTTCGGTTGTGACTTCATCCTTATGTTCTTCGATCAACGAAAGTTCATAAACCGATTGTGCATTGTCTGTCACCGGACCATAACTGTCAACGGCAATCGTTACAGGGCCCATACCAAGAAATCCAAATGCGACCAAACCGAATGAAAATATAGCCGGGTAGATCATGAAAGCATCCAATCCGTTCAGGCTGGTCAGATAAGCGACAAACATCAAGAACAAGAATACCATTCCCTGCCAGAAAGCGCTGAAATTTCCGGCAACAAGTCCGGAAAGGATATTAAGAGAAGGACCTCCTTCGCGCGAAGCAGTCACAATTTCGTTGACATGCCTGGATTTCGGACTGGTAAAAATTTTGGTGAATTCGGGGATCAGAGCCGCACCGAGTGTCCCACAGCTTATTATAATGGAGAGCGTGAGCCAGAGGTTGTTCCGGAGATCACCGATCATGAAATAACTTGCTCCGAAAGTAACAAGGATCGATAAGATGGAGGTAATCCAAACGAGGTTGGTCAGCGGGCGTTCAAAATCAATATCGTTTTTATTACCATATTTTGCCTTTGAAAAGATTTTATTAATGTAAAATGCAGTGATGGAGGTAATAACCATCAATATACGCATCACAAAAATCCAGGTCAGCAGTTGTTTTTGATTTTCAACATCGCCAACTGCAAGCACAATAAAGGAAATCAAAGCGACTCCCGTTACCCCGTATGTCTCAAAACCGTCAGCGGTTGGTCCGACACTATCGCCGGCATTGTCGCCAGTACAGTCAGCTATTACTCCGGGATTTCGCGGATCGTCTTCTTTTATCTTGAAAACAACTTTCATCAGATCAGACCCGATATCGGCGATCTTCGTGAAAATACCTCCGGCAATTCGGAGCGCAGAAGCGCCGAGAGATTCTCCGATCGCAAAACCAATAAAACTGGCGCCGGCAAAATCCCTGGGAACGAAAAGTAAAATAATCAGCATCATGATCAATTCCACGCAGACCAACATCACCCCGATACTCATCCCGGCATCCAGGGGAATATTCAATAATTTAATCGGTTTTCGTTCCAGTGAGGCAAACGCCATCCGGCTATTAGCAAGGGTGTTCATCCTGATGCCAAACCATGCCACCCCATAGGACCCAAGAATACCGATCACCGTCCATCCAAGGATTAACATTACTCCGCCCAAGGGCATGGACTGTAGAAAACCAAAATAAAAGGCAATGCAAAGGCCAATAATTACAAATAAGATTATTAGAAATTTTCCCTGCTGAATGAGATAAGTCTTGCAGGTTTCGAAAATAATCTTTGCAACATCCAGCATCGATTGATGCGCTCTGAGTTTTCTGACTTTATGAAATTGATAATAGCCGAAAAGCATTCCAAGGAAACAGATCAAGAAACCGAAAAGCAACAAGTTGTTCTGGTGTCCTGTCAATTCGGGAATATTTAGATCGGCTTCGCTTGCTACTGAAATAAATGGCAGTAAAATTGCTGCCAACAGAATACTCAATTTCCTCATATACATATAGTTGATTATTTAGATCGGATACAAAATTAAAAGGTTTTTTTTAAATCGCAATCAGTTTTTTTCAACCGTGTTTTGCCTTATATTAAAAAATGGCGTAGGTTTGTAATTGGGAAAACAGTTGTCATTTGATGGAAAAAATCAGGCTTGATATCATTGGGATGTCATACAGTCAATCACAATCCGGTGCCTATGCGTTAATTTTGGGAGAAAGAAATGGAAAAAGAAGACTTCCGATTATTATCGGAGGGTTCGAAGCGCAAGCCATCGCCATTGAGCTTGAGAAAATAAAAACACCACGACCATTAACCCACGACTTATTCAAAACTTTTGCTGATGTTTATCAAATTCAAATGGTTGAAGTAGTGATCAATAAGTTCAGTGAAGGTGTTTTTTATGCAAAATTAGTTTGTTCGGACGGGAAAAATGAACAGGAAGTCGATTCAAGGACTTCGGATGCCATCGCCCTGGCACTCCGGTTTAGCTGCCCGATATACACTTATGAAAGTATTATGGTTGCTGCCGGTATATTAATTGATGAGGAATCGGAGAATAGCGTCCCCACCGAATTAAAACAGGAAGGTTCATCCCCGGAAACTTCAAATTTTTCAGAATTGTCGTTGAGTGAATTGAAGGAATTATTGCATTCTTCAATTGAAAGAGAGGAGTATGAAAAGGCATCGAAAATAAGAGATGAAATAAAAAAGAGGGAACAAGATCCTCCTCGTTCATACTAAATCAACCTGAAATCCAACTAAACTGACATTTATGGGGTTCAAGACACGTCTTATCCTTTTGAATTTCTTGCAATTTTTTATTTGGGGTTCGTGGTTATTGACTATTGCCGCTTATTGGTTCCAGACAAAAAATTGGTCCGGAACTGATTTTGGAGCAATTTTTTCGACCATGGGAATTGCTTCGCTTTTTATGCCGGCGATTGCGGGTATCATAGCCGACCGGTGGATCAACGCTGAAAAACTCTATGGTTCCTTTCATATTCTGGGCGCGGTGATCCTCTTTTGTATTCCGGCTATTAATAATCCATCGGCTATGTTCTGGATCATGCTGGTGAATATGATCTTTTATATGCCCACTATATCCCTTGCCATCACGGTATCCTATTCGGCTATGAAAAATAAAGGAATGGATATTATTAAAGAATATCCTCCAATCAGGGTATGGGGTACTATCGGATTTATTGCGGCTCTTTGGTTTATTAGCCTTACGGGACTCGAAACTTCTTCCGGACAATTCTATGTGGCTTCTGCCGCCTCTCTGTTTTTAGGCCTATATTCATTCACCTTACCGAAATGCCCCCCCCTTGGCCGTTTACAAAAGCGTTCCCTTGCAAGCGCTCTCGGACTGAAAGCCTTTTCTCTTTTTAAGAATGGTAAAATGGCTTTGTTTTTTATTTTCGCTATGCTTCTGGGAGCCGCTTTGCAATTGACCAATGCCTATGGAGATACTTTTTTGCACGATTTTAAAAATTTTTCTGAATACAAGGACCTGATTGCGGTTAAGTATCCGGCCATTATCATGTCAATTTCTCAAATTTCCGAAACGCTTTTTATTCTTACAATCCCATTTTTTTTGAGAAGTTTCGGGATAAAAAAAGTCATGCTATTCAGTATGATCGCTTGGGTTTTACGATTTGGCTTGTTTGCTTTTGGGAACCCGGCCGATGGTTTATGGATGATCATTGCTTCTTGCATTATCTACGGAATGGCTTTTGATTTCTTTAATATCTCCGGATCCATTTACGTGGAAACGCAAAGCGAACCCGGTATCCGGGCCAGCGCCCAGGGACTCTTCATGATGATGACCAATGGTTTCGGGGCATTCCTGGGAAGCAGAATCAGTGGGATAATTATTGACAGGTTTTATACAAGGTTAAACGGAACTTTCGATTGGCACGGAATATGGCTTGCTTTTGCTGCTTATTCCCTGATCGTTTCCGTTTTGTTCGCTTTGCTTTTCCGGCATAAACACGATCCGGAAACTTTTAAAGTCGGGAACCATTGATATTTAATTAATTTCGCCATTCAGTTTTTTCGCTATTTAACATGAAGCAATATTTAGATCTGCTTGATTTTGTTCTGAAAAACGGAGTTCATAAAAAGGATCGTACAGGTACCGGGACGATTAGTGTATTCGGATATCAGATGCGATTTGATCTGGGGGATGGCTTTCCGGCGCTGACTACAAAAAAGCTTCATCTCCGGTCTATAATTCATGAGCTTCTTTGGTTTTTAAAGGGGGAAACAAATATTAAATATCTCCGCGAAAATAAAGTTACCATCTGGGATGAGTGGGCGGATTCATCCGGAGAATTGGGACCGATATATGGATATCAGTGGCGTTCCTGGCCGAAATCCGACGGCACACCTATTGATCAGATCACGAAGGTAGTAGAATCTCTCCGGTTCGATCCCGATTCAAGACGTCATATTGTATCTGCATGGAATGTCGGCGCAATCGATGAAATGGCTTTGCCTCCTTGTCACCTGCTATTCCAATTTTATGTTGCCGATGGACGCCTTTCTTGCCAGATGTACCAGCGAAGCTGTGATATTTTCCTGGGAGTCCCTTTTAATATTGCTTCGTATGCCTTACTGACAATGATGATGGCTCAGGTGACCGGACTGAAACCCGGGGATTTCATTCATACCCTGGGAGATGCCCATATATATCTGAATCATCTCAATCAGGTGAAACTACAACTTTCAAGAACCCCGTATCCTTTATCAAAAATGATTTTAAATCCTTCTGTTTCTGATATTTTTAATTTTACCTTCGAGGATTTCCGGCTTGAAAATTATCAGTCCCATCCTCAGATCAAAGGGGATATTTCGGTATAATAATTCTCATTATGATTTCAATTATTGTAGCAATCGCAGAGAATCTGGCCATTGGAAAAAACAATGATCTCCTTTGGCATATCCCGGAAGACATGAAGCGATTCAGGAAAATTACCACCGGGCATACGGTGATCATGGGAAAGCGCACATATGAATCACTGCCTCGTCGTCCATTGCCAAACAGGAGGAATCTTGTGATCACAGATATTCCGGGCGAACAGATTGAAGGTTGCGTCATGGCCTATTCCATCGATGAAGCCATTAGTAAGTGTGATCCGACAGATGAAAACTTTATTATCGGAGGAGCCTCTGTCTACCGGCAATTTCTCCCTAAAGCCGATCGTCTTTATCTTACCAGAGTCAATAAAAATTTAGAAGGAGATGTTTTTTTCCCTTTAATCGATTGGCCTAACTGGGAACTTATCTCCCGTGAAGATTTCCCTCCGGATGAAAGGAATGATTTCTCATGTAGCTATCAGGTATACGACAGGAAAGTAAAATAATTAGTTCTATACCCGATATTTCAACACCTGATTATTTCCTAAGTTTTTCTCTTCTCTTTCTTTGCGGCAGGGAATAAAACGTTGTTCAATATCAAACGATAACCGGGAGAATTTGAGTGCAAATTCAAATCGGTCGGAGGATCGCCAACAAGATGCTGGTAATCTTCAGGATCGTGACCTCCCAGGAAAGTCCATGTCCCCTTACCGAAATCTCCATGAATATAGCGGGCTTCTCCAAAGGATTTGTTTTCGCCAAGGATAACAACATTCGATTTGATATACTTCTTGTTAAAAGCAGTTGTTTGTCCCATAAATCCATGAATCAGTGACTCATGATCCTGGCAAAGCATACTTGGAACCGGATCCCATTTGGCGGAAAATTCAAATAAGGAAAAGTAATCATTTTCCCATCCGATATTCCTTGGTCTGGTCTCAGTAACATCAATCGATGAAATTTCATATTCATAAGGATTCGTGCTTAATTTGAAATTCTCAAAAGCAAAACATTTACTGTAATCCAGGTTGGATGATGCACCGGGATCGGCAGGATCGCCGTCGAACATAACATCACAAATATCGATTCCGTCGGCGGCAAGCGCAACATCATAACTGTCGGGGGCGGAGCACATCGAGAAAAGATAACCTCCTCCTGCAACAAAGTCCCTTATTTTTTTTGCAACCGCAAGCTTCATCTGCGAAACCTTATTAAAACCAAGCTTTTTTGCCATTGTTGCGTTAATTCTCACATCTTCCTGATACCAGGCTGCATTCTTGTATGCCGCCCAAAATTTGCCGTACTGACCGGTAAAATCTTCGTGATGCAAGTGCAACCAATCGTACAACGGCATGACACCGGAAAGGATTTCCTCGTCATAAAGGATATCGTAAGGAATCTCGGCATAAGTGAGTACTAAGGTTACGGCATCATCCCAGGGAAGCTTGTTTTTTGGAGAATATACGGCAATTTTAGGAGCTTTATGAAGTTTTACATTTTCCATATTAGCCTGTTGATCTGCAATCTCGAGAAGAATAGCAGAGGATTGAGCATCCGCAATGACCTGGTATGTAACTCCCCGGATTGTACACTCTTCCTCAAGCGGTTTTGAATAGGTAAACATGAAACTTCCACCCCGGTAATTTAAAAGCCAGTCAACCTCAGCATCGCGCGTTAATACCCAATAAGCGATTCCATATGCCTTCAGATGATTTTTCTGGGTTTCATCCATAGGGATAAGAAGATAAGCAGCTCTTGAAAATTGGATCAGAGAAAAAAATAAGAAAAGCAAAAAGAAACGACGGATATTAAAATGGAGTTTCATGCTCATTTTCTTCATCCATTTTCGACATAACAGTACGGGTGCGTACTGATCCATCAAACGATGAATTAGCAGGAATAGTATTTGATGGAGTATACTCCGTTTCCAGGTCGACGAACTTGGCAAATTTGGAAATAAACTTGAGTTTGATATCTTTCAGTGGACCATTCCGGTTTTTCGCAATATTCACCTCTGCTGCACCCGAAGTTGATTCTCCTGCTTCATCTACATCGATCTTATAATATTCCGGCCGGTAGATGAATAGTACCATATCGGCATCTTGTTCGATTGATCCGGATTCCCGTAAATCGGAAAGAATTGGTTTAGCGGCAGGCGACCGCTTTTCCGGGGCGCGACTTAGCTGTGAAAGAGCAATAACCGGAATATCCAACTCCTTGGACAGACTTTTCAGCGATCTGGAAATACTGCTGATCTCTTGTTCGCGGTTGCCTTTATGTTCCTGGCTTCCTTGCATTAACTGGAGATAGTCAACAATAATTAACTGAATGTCATGACGGGCTTTTAAACGTCTGCATTTTGCACGAAGGTCGAAAATAGATAATGCGGCAGTATCATCTATAAACAAGGGGGCATCCAGTAATTTCGAAATTTTTGCATTCAGTTGTTCCCATTCAAAATCTGCCATTATCCCTCTTCTCAGCTTTTCCTGGGGGATTTCAGTTTCACTGGAAATCAATCTTGTTACAAGCTGAATAGCCGACATTTCAAGAGAAAACAATGCAACAGGTTTTTTGAAATCTATAGCAGCATTCCTGGCCATGGTAAGGGCAAAAGCAGTTTTTCCCATACCAGGTCGCGAAGCGATAATAATAAGATCCGATTTCTGCCAACCCGAAGTGATCCGGTCCATTTCACTGAATCCAGATCCGACTCCACGCAACTGGCCTTCATGTTTCCGGCCCGCTGTAATCTCCCGGATAGCGTCTTTAATGATGGATTGCATATCAAGAGTTGCCTTCCCAATACTGCTTTCGCTGATAGCGAAAATTTCATTCTCTGCTTTGTCAAGTAAATCAAAGACATCCGTTGTATCTTCATAAGCCTCCCTGATAATTCCGGCGGAAACTCTGATCAACTCCCGCTGAATATATTTTTGAAGGATAATTCTTGAATGAAATTCGATATTGGCGGCAGAGGCAACACGATTTGTGAGCAGGGTAATATAATACGGACCGCCAACTACATCGAGAATTCCCTGTTGACGAAGTTCTTCTGTAACAGTAAGTATGTCGACGGGTTGGTTGTTCGCAAAGAGTCGTTGAATAGCCGTAAAAATCTGCTGATGCGCCTCTTTGTAAAATGCTTCAGGCTTTAATACTTCAATAACTTCGGCAAGACGATCGTTTTCCAACATCATAGCCCCAAGAACAGCTTCTTCTAAGTCAAGCGCTTGTGGGGGAACTTTTCCTTGCTCCTGGAAAACTGTGTTAAAGGAGGTTTTAACTCCCCTTTTTCTATTCCGCTGATTATCGGTAGCTTGATTCCCCTGTGATTCCGTTGGCCCTTTTCTATATTGATCTATCTCTTCCATGAGCCAAAAATAGGATTTATCCGGTTGATATCTTATTTCTCTTTGAGATTTATTTATCAACAATCATAAAGAGAAGGTCAGTCCGATATGAACCCATTTATGCCACATTCCATCCGTAAATTCCGGGCTCAGGAGAAATTGTTCCGCTTCAATCTGGAATCCTCGGTAAGTTATTATAAGTCCTGCCGTAGTCTGGAAAACAAGTCGTGACATCTCAGAAGATGAAATAGTATAGACACTTGTTTTATTCAGCAGTCCGCCCTCCAGTGTTGCATCATATCCCACAAGTTTCCCGGATCCTTTGATAAAGAAATAACATTGGGCCTTTTTCAGATGGTTCAATTTAAGTCTATCGCTCCGTGCAACACCAAGATTGGCAAAATAGGGATTCATCCAACCTACACGAAAATGGAATCCCCCGGCAATATTTGTGTATAATGTTCCCAATGATGCAGATGAAACAAGATTCAGATTTCCCCATTTTCGCTCAAAAACACCTTTATCAAAAGTAACCTGGTAATTTAGGACGAGATCGTTCTGCACCTGATATTCCCATCCGAGAGGTTCGCTATTAGTTGGAACTGTTTTATGGAACGACCGCTGCACCCACTCACCGAACGAATAGGGACCAATAATCCCGAGATCCAGTTCACTATTCAGTCGGAACTTTTTCAAGGGATCGTTCGTGATTTTAAAGGATCCAAGATACAGATATGCAGCATAAGGCCGATCGCCATATTGGATCCCACCGGTTTTTGTGGTGGAAGGGGTATAAAGGTTCTGGATTATCGATAATCCATAATAATTCATTCCGGTACTCCAATAAGGGACAAGAATTTTTCCGATGGGATTTTGAGACAGAAATGGGCTGATCAGATCAATACGGATTCCATTGGTATAAAAACGATCCGTATAATCGATAATATCATTGTCGACACAGATCTTTAAAAAACTCTCTTTACTCAATAGGATCATCCGTGGAAATTCGACCGAAGGAAGGGAGGATGAAAAATAATGTTTGCTAATGGGTTCGTTTAAATCGATTTCGGCGTCTAAGTTTTTTAAATATTCCAGCTTTTCTTTAATACTGGAATTGGAATTTGATGGATTTGAGATATTGTCGGTAAAAGAAATAAAAACTGGTTCTGTTTTTTTCTTCCTTGATGGTTTGTTAACAGGTCGCTTTTGATCGGAATTGATAATGGCAGATAGGGATTTTGTTTTTATCGGCTCAGATTTCCGGTTCTGATTCCCGGAATTCATTTTTTTTAGATTTTGATCCTCTTGCTGACGGGCACAACCCAACACAGAAAGGAGTAAAAAGAGTATGAAAAAGGCTCTGTTCATGTAACCACAAAGATAAAGATAAAGAATTCTCCTCCCGTCATCAATTACCGTAGTTTGTAATTCGGAACAACGATCCATCCCTCCGTTGACATTTTTCTTATCTTAGCATAAAATATGGTTGAATATATGTTCCGATTCTTATTAATTTATTTGCTTGGATTGCTTTTTAATGTGGGATTTGGACAGAATGTCCTGATGGTTGAAAAAATAGGAACCGCGAAAAGATTCTCCTATTTGGTTGGAGATTATATCAATATAAAAACTAAAGCAAAGAAATTACATCTGAGGAATTTTTTATGGTCAATAGAAGATTCATCGATCATGATTGGAACTAATTATACCGTTCCTTTCGAAGATATTAAGTCGGTACGTAAAGAGATCTATTTCCCTAAATTGTTGAGTAAAATTACACTGATTGCAGGAGTGGGTTTCATAACCCTCGATGTAATTAATAATCTGATTAACGGGCAGCAGGTGTTTAATCCAACTACTTTGATTATCGGAGGGTCGCTGGTAGGTGTTGGATTAGTCATGATTCCCTTATCCCAGCGGAACATGAACATTGGATTTAAATGGAAACTGAAAGTAATTAAACCTCTTTGATCAGTTCTTTGATCAAACGAGTCATGGTTGGTTCCACAGCACTTGCAGCATCAATCACATGTTTATGTAAAATCTTGATTATTTTTCCTGGAACCCCCAAGTCGGAGATGATCGAAACGGCAAAACATTTTAGATTCATGTGTCTTGCCGCGATTACCTCAGGAACTGTCGACATACCGACAGCATCGGCTCCTATAGTCCGGATATAAAGATATTCAGCAGGAGTTTCGTATGTCGGACCTGAGACGCCGGCATAAACTCCCTTTCTCAGTTTGATTTTGTGCAGGACAGCAATCGCAAGAGCTTTCTTGATCAATTCGGGATCATAGGCATTGCTCATATCGGGGAAACGGGTTCCGATTGTTTCTTCGTTCTGCCCGATCAAAGGATTATCCTTCATAAGATTAATATGATCCGTAATGAGCATGATATCTCCTATTTGAAAGTCCGGATTGACGCCACCACTCGCATTGGATAGTACAAGTAATTGGATGCCCAGCAACTTCATGACTCTGACCGGGAATGTAATCTCCTGCATCGTATAACCTTCATAGTAATGAAATCTTCCCTGCATTGCAACAATATTGATCCCTTCCATAGTTCCAAAAATCAGTTGTCCATGATGTCCATCAACCGTAGATATAGGAAAGTTTGGGATAAACTCATAGGGAATAGTTTGATGAATTTCAATTTCATTGACTAATCCGCCAAGGCCGGTTCCAAGAATAATTCCAATTTTTGGTTTTCCGACAGCCTTAGCTTCAAGATATTCAAGCGTTTCTTTTATTTTTTTCAACATAAGCAAGAATCAAATTATCAAATTTTTCTTGGTCGTTTCCGTGAAATGCAATTTCAATAGGAATGTAGAATAACGGAATTGCTTTCAAAATGGTACTGAGATCAGGAGTTTTTAGTCGCATCATATCCTTTTCAGTGGTAATAATTACTTTTTTTTGAGTGGGAAGGTCTTTGAATGCTTTCAGAATATTTTCAATATCTTTTTGTGTATACCAATGATGATCGGAAAATTTCAGGACCACCAGTTCACCGCATTGCCTTTTTAAATGCTCCTTGAGAGGATAGTCGTCAGCAATTCCAGTGAAAAGTAAAATTTTCGATACAACCGGAGGATAGACAAACGAAGAGTATCTGTAAACCAGCGTCGGATTGCCATATTTGATGTAAGAAAATAATACAACCTGATTGGGTCGCGGAAGAATTTCTTCAATAATCCTTCTTCTTGTGATGGGTGAAAAAATCTTTGGTGTTTTGGTGACAAGGATCGTATCAGCTCTTCTGGCCCCCGATCGTGGCTCGCGCAAACTTCCGGAAGGCAAGAGATAGTCTTCGGTAAAAAGATTATGATAATCCGTTAACAAAATATTAAAACCAGGTTTCACAAAACGATGTTGAAAAGCATCATCCAGGAGAATAACACCAAGACTCGGATACTTTTTAAGTAAAAATTTTATTCCCCTTTTTCGCTTTTCGTCAACCGCTACTTTAATCGCTTCAAATTTTTTTGCAAATTGTAAAGGTTCGTCCCCGATATACTTGGCTCTTGAACGTTTTGAGCCAATGATAAAACCATTGCTTTCCCTTCCATATCCCCGGCTAAGCGTTGCGACAAAATACTTCGGGGACAGGAGTCGGATCAGGTATTCAATGTGTGGTGTTTTACCTGTTCCGCCACAAGACAAGTTACCAACATTTATAACCGGGAGCGGAAATTTTTCAGAGGGGATTAGACCCAGGTTAAAAAAAAAGTTCCTGCAAACCATGATCAGTCCATAGCACAAGGAAAGAGGAAATAATATGATCTGAAATAGTTGCATCCGAATTGAAAATCCGAAGTTAGAAAAAAATAACGTTTCCGGTCAATTGACCGGAATTTTTTTTAATTCTGAATATGAAAGAATAGGTAGCCGATTGGCTTTTAGAATCGAATCTCTTCCTTTACAAGGAATTTAACATTTTTAATTAATTCTGTGATCCCGATCTCAAGCCGGTTTGTTTTAACGACGTAGTCTGTTGCACCTGCATTTAATAAACGATCTGCAAGAATAGGATCATCATATGATGAAAAGAAGACAATTTGAATTTTTGATGAAAGTTCACGAACGCTCTGTAAAAATTCAAAACCGGAATTATCCCCGGGTTCATAATCGGTAATGATAAAATCCGGGATGACTTGTTTGTTTAATTTGTACAGACATTCGTTTCCGGAAGGGAAGGTGTGAACATTGAAAAATTTGTTCACATTTAAATGATATTTAATCAGACTATTATGTATTGGGTTTTTGTCAACGACAAAAACCGTAGGTGATTTAAAATAATCCATTTCAAATGGGTCGAAATCGTACATCAAATTTTACTATTTTTAACACTATTATCCGACTAAAACCTGATTTCCATGTTGTTGATTTGAAACTGTCAGAAAATCAGGCATATTGTTGATTTATTTTGCACTTTTAAAAACAGACCCCCTCAACTCAAGGCAA
>Ga0247840_10001837_pt1 | contig 39436 bp, 19 predicted proteins | sample LaCruzMarch2015__FD_192404 | JGI IMG/M metagenome (GOLD analysis project Ga0247840, IMG submission 192404) | Freshwater microbial communities from meromictic Lake La Cruz, Castile-La Mancha, Spain - LaCruzMarch2015_17m | ecosystem: Environmental > Aquatic > Freshwater > Lake | place: Spain... | reverse complement strand
CAATTGCCATACGGTACCCACAAAATCAAGTGGTTCGTAGAAGACGGTTGTGGCAATGAAACCATTTGCGAATACACGTTTGTGGTAAAAGATTGCAAAAAACCAACCGTGGTTTGTTTGAATGGCCTGAGCGTAAACATCATGCCAACCCAAATGATCACCTTGTGGGCATCTGACTTTTTACAATACACGGAAGATAACTGCACGCCAGCGAATCAATTGAAAATCGCGATCCGCAAATCAGCTGATGCAACCCCGGGCTTCCCAGTGGATGCACAAGGCAACCCAATCACCAACATAAACTTTACCTGCGATGAGTTAGGTACCCAGTTGGTTAAATTGTGGTCGATCGACAAAGCAGGCAATGCTGACTTCTGCGAAACGTACGTGATTGTACAAGACAATATGGGCAACTGTCCGCCAAGCGCAAATGCTGCGAAAGTGGCCGGTGTGTTGGCTACAGAAGCCGCCAATGGCGTGGAAGAAGGAAATGTTGAAATTGTTGGTTCTGGAAACGGAATTCCATCGTTCACCTTTACCACCATGACTGGCGCAAGCGGTAACTACAACTTCAATGCAATTCCTTTGTCGTCCAACTCAACGGTAACCCCAACGAAAGACGACAATCCATTGAACGGTGTATCTACCTACGACTTGGTCTTGATCAGCAAACACATCCTGGGCATCGAATCTTTGAGCAGTCCTTATAAAATGATTGCAGCGGATGCGAACAAATCTGGTTCGATCACGACATTTGACATTGTAGAGATTCGGAAATTGATTTTGGGGATTTACAATGAATTACCGAACAACACCAGCTGGCGTTTTGTAGATAAATCATACAGTTTCCCGAATGCAAACAATCCATTCCAGGCACCGTTTGCGGAAGTGAAATCGATTTCGAACATCCTCAGCAATAAATTCAACGAAGATTTTGTATCGGTGAAAGTGGGTGACGTAAACGGCAATGCAATTGCAAATGCAGCCATGGCGACCGAAGATCGTTCAGCAGGCACCCTGTTGTTTGATGTGGATGACCGCGCGGTTACCGTAGGGGAGACCTTTACGGTCTCCCTCATTGCGGCGGAACAGGTTTCAGGGTATCAATTCACGATGAACCATCCCGGTTTGGAAGTAGTAGATATCACACCAGGTGCAAACATGACTGCAGGCAACTTTGGCATATTCGCTGATGCAATCACTACTTCATTCGACGGTGCAAATCTGGGTGAATTCGCGGTTACTTTCCGAGCAACGAAGAGTGGTCAATTGAGCGAAATGTTGAGCGTATCCAGCCGCATTACGAAGGCAGAGGCTTATCCCGCCTCTGCTAAAGCTACGGCGGGTAAACTCGATGTAGCGTTCCGCTTCAACAACGGCGCAACCTCAACCATCGCTGGTGTAGGTTTCGAATTGTACCAAAACCAACCGAATCCGTTTGTGAATAAGACCTTTATTGGTTTCCATTTACCCGCCGAAGCTTCAGCGCAGGCGGGCGCAACAATCCAGGTAACGTTGTCGATCTTCGACGAAACAGGTCGGATGGTGTACAACCAAAAAGGTACGTTTGCAAAAGGGTACAACACCATTGCGATCGACAAAGCGTTGTTGAACACAGTGGGTATGTTGTATTACAAGTTGGAAACGGCGACGGATAGTGCAACCAAGAAGATGATCCAAACGAAATAGGGTAGGGGCGCCCCTCGCGGGCGCCCACACTACGGGCGCGAAGGGTGCCCGCAAGGGGCACCCCAACGGGTCGCCCCGACGGACAGACGGCCGTCTCACATAACGTGGGGCGGCCGTTTTTTATACACGTCGGAAGCGTCCCCTCCGTCGGAAGCGTCAGGAACCGAATAAGTTTTGTAAGATATTAAACACATCCCCTGAAAGTTCAACGGACGACAAACTAGTTTCCCTATCTTTGAATTATAAAATGATTAATACACCGAAATCAAATAACTAATAAAGACACAATAATCCGAAAACGCGAAAAAGCACCATGAAAAGAACCGATACACCCGCTTTTTTATCCATTACCTTGTATTGTATTTTAATTGCAAGCGCAAATCAATGTTTTGCAGGTAATCTGAATTTGAATGCATGGCAGGATACGATTTTGGTCAATTGTCCGCCGAGCAACACCATCATTGGCGATACAACCGACAACGATCCAGGCTTTTGGAAGGAAACCTACTGGTATGATGCCCCGAACCAGATAAATGACCTCTCCGAAGTTGCGGTAGATCTCCAGATCACCGTGAGCGACGCCTGCTTCGGTACTACAGATAATATTCAATACCAATTATTCCTGGATTTGGACCAAAATGACACCCTCGAAACGGTCATCAACAGTGAAAACTTGGGAAGTGCCGGATTAGGTTGGAACAAGGTGTTGTTTGCCAATGCAGGTATTCCAAATTATATCGGCGTCCCGCGCCAATTTGACGAACGCCAGGTAGCCGCCAACGAAAAATACGGTTTTGCCCTGCAAATTACCCAAACGGGCCAAACCCGCACCGCCGCCGTGCGCTGGAATACCCAGGCAGATTCAAATGTGTACGTTTTACCACGACTGCCCCACGGCAAGCATAAAATTATATGGATCATTCAGGATACCTGCGGGAATTTGCAAACCTGTACTTCCAATTTTACCATAAAAGACACCCAAAAACCGAAAATATCTTGCCTGAGTGGGGTATCAGGGAGTATTTCCCCCACACAAATTATCTTATTTTGGTATAATAATTTCTTACAATCTGCCATAGATAATACCTCGCCTGTAACAGCACTAAAATTTGCCATTCGAAAAACAGGAACCGGGACTGGATTTCCTTTAACAATGAATGGAGACCCCAATGTAAATGTTGCATTTAGCTGTGAGGATCTATGGAAAAAACCCATAGATCTGTGGGTAATGGACCAGGCGGGCAATTCAAACTATTGTACCACAGATGCCACCATCTTGGACAATAACATGGTTTGTGAACTTTTCCCAATCGCCAAAATAAAAGGTCTTGTATTAACCGAGGCCGATTCAGGAGTAGCAGACGTACAAATTACGGCAACAAATCCCAATAGCAACGGAATTCCTGTTTTTAAATTCACCACCCTTACCAATAAAGAAGGCTTTTTTATATTCAATGGAATACCACCACAAATTCAAAATGTACCAGTAACACCCTATAAAAACGATCATCCGCTCAATGGCGTTTCTACCTTCGATTTGGTGCTCATTTCCAAACATATCCTGGGTATAGAGCCCTTGAATTCACCGTACAAAATCATTGCGGCCGACGCCAATAAATCCAATTCTGTTACTTCGATTGATATTGTTGAAATCCGGCGATTGATCCTGGGTATTTATGATTCGCTGCCGAACAATACCAGTTGGCGCTTTGTAGATAAATACTACGTTTTCCCAAATGCCTTGAATCCATTTGAGGCGACTTTTAATGAAATTTCCTTTTACACCGATACGCCAAACAAATATGATGTTAATTTCGTTGCCGTTAAAGTAGGGGATGTAAATGGGAATGCGATTTTAAATGCCTCTAATAAAAATGCGGTTGAACGGTCTAACGCGACCCTGCTTTTGTCCACCGAAAACCGAACCATAAAAGCAGGTGAAACCTTTACCCTGCAGCTCACCGCCGCCGAACGGGTTCAAGCTTATCAGTTTACCCTGAATTTTCAAAACCTGAACCTCCTGAATGTCCAGCCGCTTTCCACAGACATGAACCTGGGCAATTTTGGTATTTTTGAACATGCGCTCACCACATCTTATAATGGCGCTCAAGCGGGCGCCTTTGAACTGACTTTCCGCGCGCAAGCCGACGGCCAAATCAGCGATTTCCTGTATTTATCCGATAACATCACCGTGAGCGAGGCCTATCAGCACAACCAACGCATGGATATTGGGCTGCAATTTAATGGACGGGATGTTGCTCCGACCCAGCATGTACATTTTGAAGCATATCCCTGTCAACCCAACCCGATGGGGGCAGAAACCCGAATTGGGATTTCAACTAGCGCTGAAATGTTGGTAAAACTGGAGGTTTTTGACCTGACAGGCCGTCTCCTACACACCCAACAAGGCCAGTTTGAAAAAGGTTACCATCAATTTACCGTAAATCGTACCGATCTGCCTGAAAATGCAACAGGAACGCTGTTTTATAAAATAGCATCCGATGCAGGCGTCATTACCCGAAAAATGATCGTGTTGCGATGATTTTGCTGCTTTACACACCTCTTTAAATCGATTAATATTAAATGTTTTTGAATCATGAATAAGGCGTCTATCCCAAGCATTTTACTTTTTTGCATTTCTTTTTTATACGCTTTTCAAAGCGTGGTATACTGCCAGCCGCCTGTTATTGCCCCGGACAGCCTGGTCCTGAATTGCCAACCAGCGTCCTTCATTATTGGGGACAGTTTCGACAATAATTTTTTTTACTGGAATGAAACCTATTATTGGGATCCCATGATTAGTACGCATGATTTATGCGAAGAGCGGGCAACCTTAGCAATCGATATCACGGGTTCCTGTTTGGGGGCTGCCACAAAAATTCAATACCAGTTATTCCTGGATTTGGACCAAAATGACACCCTCGAAACGGTCATCAACAGTGCTAACCTCGGCAGCGCCGGATTGGGCTGGAACAAGGTGCTGTTTGGGAATGCAACCAATCCCAACTTTACAGGTGGCATCCCGCGCCAATTTGATGAACGCCAGGTAGCCAGCAACCAGAAATACGGTTTTGCCTTGCAAATTACCCAAACCGGCCAAACCCGCACGGCCGCAGTACGCTGGAATACCCAGGCCGATTCAAATGCCTACTTTTTGCCCCAATTGCCCCACGGGAAGCATAAAATTGTCTGGACAATTGAAGATACCTGCGGAAACGTACAAACCTGTACTTCCAATTTTACCATAAAGGATACCGGAAAGCCTAGTATCCAATGTTTGGCTGGCTTGAATTTTAATTTCGTCTTCAACAGTAAGGTACAATTATGGGCATCGGATTTTCTGATGTCTTATGCAGATAACTGCACGCCTCAAGATAATTTGATGATCGGGATTCGAAATGTTGGGACAGGTACTGGATTTCCCGTGGATGTAAATGGCAATCCGCAAACAAGTGTAACCTACGTTTGCCCTGACATAGGAGTCAAGAATATTGAACTATGGGTAAAAGACAAGGCTGGTAACACTAATTTTTGTACATCCTCGGCCACGGTAGGTGATAACAATGAATATTGTAATATTGATCCAACCATCCTTCGTGGTAGGGCTACAACGGAAGCCGATAAGGGTGTTGAAAATGTATCAATTCATATTGTGGGTTCGGGGTTTAGTTCACCACCTTATTCACAATATTTTAAAACCAATATAATCGGAGCCTATAATGCGAAATTTGTTAACGGTAAATTAGTTGTCGTGACACCCTATAAAAATGATAATCCAGCAAATGGCGTATCAACCTACGATTTAGTGCTTATTTCAAAACATATTTTAGCCTTGGAGCCCTTGAACTCGCCTTACAAAATCATTGCAGCCGATATTAATAAATCCAACTCGATTACTTCTTTTGATATTGTAGAATTGCGCAAACTGATTCTAGGCATCGACACCGCTTTTAATAACAACACCAGCTGGCGTTTTGTGGAAAAAAATTACGTTTTCCCAAATACACTTAATCCGTTTCAGGCAACATTCAACGAGCAAATCACGCACCCTAATTATTCTGGATGGGAAGATTTTCAGGATTTCGTAGCCATCAAAATTGGGGATTTGAATGGAAGTGCCATTACAAACGGGTCGGCGATCGAATCGGAGGCGCGCAATGGGCATACTTTAATGCTATCTACCGAAAACCGCAGCGTAAAAACGGGCGAAACTTTTACCCTGCGTCTCTCGGCCGCAGAACGCGTACAAGCCTATCAGTTTACCCTCCATTTCCAAAACCTGAGCCTTCTAAATGTCCAGCCGCTTTCCAGGGACATGGATTTAGGCAATTTTGGTATTTTTGAACATGCGCTCACCACGTCTTATAATGGCGTTGAAACGGGCGCCTTCGAACTGACTTTCCGCGCGCAGGCCGACGGTCAAATCAGCGATTTCCTGTATTTATCTGATGAAATTACGCCAAGTGCCGCTTACCAGCAGGATCAACGCATGGAAATCGGATTGCAATTTAATGGACCAATTGCAGGCACAACAGCGGATTTTGATTTTACGTTGTATCAAAACCAGCCCAATCCATTTAATGCGCAAACTAAAATCGGGTTTTTCTTGCCCGCCTTCGCTGGTGCCTCGGCGGATGAACCCGCCAAAGCACCAGCGCAAACTGAAGCACAATTGGTGACCCTGAAAATTTTCGATTTAATAGGCAATCTCATCTACACCCAACAAGCGCAGTTTCAACCAGGGTACCAGCAATTTATCCTGAACAGCGCCGATTTGCCCATCAACAACACGGCGCTACTGTTGTATCAAGTGGAAACCGTTTTTGGCAGTTACACGAAAAAAATGTTGGTGCTAAAATAACGTTCGAAAAAAGAACTTGACTACTTGGCAACTTGTTTGTGCTTTTGTTCAAAAACTTACCCATGCGCACCTACACGATTGATGATTTTAAGGCAAATCTATCCAAAATACTCGATTGGGTCCGGGAAGGTGAATCCATTGCCTTGGCTTACGGTCAAAAAAAGGAAATCTTTGCCTATTTGGTAGCGTGTAACACGCAAGCCCCTAAAAAACGGGAACTCGGGTTACTGGCCAACAAGGCAAAGATTTCTTTTCAGGATGATTTTAAAATGACGGAATCGGAATTGTTCTATCTATAACCGAAAGCAGCCCATGGAAAAACAATCCCCCAAAGAATACCCTGTTGCGAACAAGAAACGCGATATTTGCCGCTCGAAAATGAAGCAACATGGCTGCAAAGAGCAAATCCAATCCAAAACAAACGCCAAAACCGGCTACTACCTCCAAACAGGTTGCCAAACAACCCGTTAACGCGGCACGCCCACCACGCGTAAAAACAGCACCCCTCACCCAAACCTTCACCAAAGGATATTGGCGCAACCACTGGCTACCTTCCCTGATCCTGGTAGGTCTGGCCTTTGTTTTGTATGGGGCATCCATCCAATACGGGTACATCCTCGACGATGAAATGGTCGTTTTGAAAAATGCTTTTGTGCAAAAAGGATTTGCTGGCTGGAGCGATATTTTTGGAGCCGATAGTTTTATGGGCTATTTCCAAGATAAAAAGAAATTGTTTTTGCTCGAAGGTGGACGTTATCGGCCTCTGTCTTTGGCAACATTTGCGGCCGAAATCGGCATTTGGGGCGCGAAAAACCCGAATTTACCCCATATCAGTCATTTTATCAATATTCTGCTATATGGCTTGACGGGCGCTTTGTTTTACCGGGTGTTGGCGGGTTTGTTTCCTTTGACTGAAACAGGTCGTTGGTACACCAGTGTAGCATTTTTTGGGGCTTTGTTGTTTGTAATGCACCCACTACACTCCGAATGTGTGGCCAATATCAAAGGCCGCGATGAAATTTTGGCCCTCCTGGGCTGCCTTGGAGCCGTATATGCCACCCTAAAATATTTCGATTCTAACCGCATTGGCTGGCTGTTTTTGTCTGCGTTTTGCTTGTTATTGGGTATGTTGTCCAAAGAAAATGCACTCACCTTCCTGTTTGTAGTACCCCTCACGGTATGGGCCTTCACCAGCGTGCCACTTTCCCGCATCGGCGCAGCAACCATTCCGCTGTTTATTGCCGTGGTAATATTTGTATTGGTGCGCTTCAACGCCCTCGGCTTTATGCTCGACCATGGTAAAGCGGTGACCGATTTGATGAACGATCCGTTTTTGGATATGAACTTGGGTCAAAAATTGGCCACTATTTTCCTGACCCTGGGTTGGTATATCAAGTTGCTGTTTGTTCCATATCCGCTCACGCACGATTATTATCCGTACCATGTGCCCAAGGTGGGTTGGACCGATTGGCGCGCCATTGCTTCCCTGGTTTTGTACTTGGGCATGGGTGTTTGGGCGGTGCTTAACATTGGAAAAAAACGCGTGATGGCCTACAGCATTTTGTGCTGGATTGCAACCCTCAGCATCGTATCCAATATTTTTGTTTCGGTGGGTTCCTTCATGAACGAACGTTTTGCCTACATGCCTTCCATCGCATTTTGCCTGGCATTTGGTTGGTTTTTTGCCTATAAATTGCCCGATTGGATCAAAGAAACACGCCAAAGCTTCAACTTTATCGGGGCGATCGCGGTGCTTTCAATTTGTGGTATTTTTGCGGGTATCACCATGAACCGGGTTCCAGATTGGAAAGATGCGATGTCGCTCAATATCGCGGCCGTAAATGTTTCTACCAACAGCGCAAGGGCACATTCCTTTTACGTGACCTCGCTGTACACCGATCGTTTTTTGAAAGAAAAGGATAATATGGTGAAAAAAGCGCTGATTGATACCATGGACTACCACCTCAAGCGGGCGCTGGAAATCAATCCGAATTACGCATCGGCACTCGTAATGCGCTCGGCAGTGGCTGCGGCTCAATTTGAACAGGATCGGCAGTTAGACAAGTTTTTCCACGAAATAGAATTCATTGCAAATAAGATCCCGTACAACACCAATTTCCGCGATTTCCTGGATCAATACATGAAATACCTGGATGGGTCAAATTCTGACAAATATGTATCATTTTGTCATAGAATGGGTTATGATTTTTACTGGAAAGAAAAGCAAGATCCAACGACTGCTTTACATTTCCTGGAATTTGGTCTGAACCGGCAAACGGAAGATCCCCGCATTTTACAAGCCATGGCTGAAATTTACCGTACTACCGGCAATGAAGCCAAAGCAGCCGAAATGAAGGCCCGCTTCGAGGCACAACAATAAGTTAAAAAATTGGTTTGTCTTCGTGGCTGATACGCGCATAGGCGAAAAACCGGCATTAAATGCCCGTTTTTCGCCTCAAATCATTCAATTTTTATCAATCCTGGCACACGTTTATGAAAGTTACCGACCATTTTAAAACGGCGAATAAAAATACCCTGGTTTCGTTCGAAGTATTACCTCCGCTGAAAGGCGGCAGCATGCAATCGATTTTTAAAACCCTCGATGGTTTGATGGAATTCAAGCCGCCGTTTATTGATGTAACCTACCACCGCGAAGAATTTATTTACAACAAACGTCCTTCCGGGTATTATGAAAAAACAGCCATTCGCAAACGTCCGGGCACCGTGGGCATTTGCGCAGCACTCATGCACCGCTACGGCGTAGATGCAGTGCCGCACCTGATTTGTGGCGGATTTACGGCCGAAGAAACGGAAAATGCGCTCATTGACCTGAATTTTTTGGGCATCAACAATGTGCTTGCCTTGCGCGGCGATGCGCGTCAGTTTGAAGACAAATTTATGCCTGAGGAACACGGCCATAAATACGCCCTCGACCTGGTGCATCAAATTGCCGATATGAACCAGGGCCGCTACCTCGATCCCAATATCCTCAACGGGGAAAAAACCGATTTTTGCATTGGTATTGCGGGTTACCCGGAAAAGCACTTTGAAGCGCCCAATTTGAACAGCGATTTGCAATACACGAAAGATAAAGTGGACGCTGGCGCAGAATATATCGTCACCCAGATGTTTTTTGATAACAGCCACTATTTCAATTATGTAGCGGCATGCAAAGAGGCGGGCATCCATGTACCCATCGTACCCGGATTGAAGCCGCTTACCAAAAAATACCAGTTGAGCTCGATTCCACGCAAATTCTTCATCAACTTTCCGGAAGACCTGGTGAAGGAAGTTATGAAAGCGGAAGATGATGCGGCTGTGCGCCAAATTGGCATCGAATGGTGCATCCAACAATCCCTGGAACTCAAAGCGGCGGGGGTGCCTTGCTTGCACTACTACACCATGGGCGATGTGTTAACCAGCAAAGCGATTGCCGAAGCTGTGATATAGTGCGATGCTAGGTTTGGGGCTAAATGATTTAAAATCAGCGCACCGCATGACCATACATGCTGCCTTGGAGGCGGCACCTTGTATAGTTTAACGTGTTTTAATCCAATTTTACCGCACTTCTGTCGTTTCATCCCTTATGCGATTCGAAAATCCTGACCTATTACAATTATTGTTGATCCTGCTGTTTCAGGCGGTCCTGTTGTGGATGTATTGGCGTTGGCGTACGCGCACCTTGCGTCGCCTGGGTTCGCCAGCCCTCGAACAGCGCTTGCTCATGGGGTTCTCGGCACCGCGTTTTTGGATAAAAAACAGCCTTTTTGCCTGCTCTTTGGCGCTTTTGGTAATGGCTTTGGCCAATCCACAAAAAGCGGTGGAGGTTGCGCCGCCCGAACGCGCCAGTTCGGATATTCTCCTTGCCCTCGATATTTCGAACAGCATGTTGGCTGCCGACGTGCAGGGAAGTAGGTTAAAACAATCCAAGGAATTTACCACCAATTTGATCAAAGCCCTGGACGGGGAGCGGATGGGTTTGCTTTTTTTTGCAGGTGCCGCCTTCCCGCAAACGCCGATGAGTTCCGATTACGAATCGATGCTCATGTTTGTGCAAACCGCCCAACCCAATTTTATCACCGACCAAGGCACGGATATTAAATCGGCGCTTGAACTCGGTAGTCGCATGTTTACCAAAACCGATGGGGGCGGACATGCGATGATCCTGATCAGCGACGGCGAAAACCACGAAGCCGCCGCCATGGAAGCTGCAGCACAAGCAGCGGCGGATGGTATGAAATTATTTACCGTACAAGTTGGTACCCCCAGTGGCACTACGATTCCAGCCGAAACGGGCGGTTTTCGAAAAGATTATACTGGCCAATTGATTCGAACGGCCTCGAACGAACCGTTCTTACAGTCCTTGGCCAAAGCAGGTGGCGGCAAATCGTTCCGGTTGAGCGATGGCGCATCGGCTATTCGGGGCATTCAGGCAGAAATTGCCCAGTTGGCCAAAACAGTGGTAAAAGAAAAAACACGCACCATTTATGTAAGCTATTATCAATGGTTGTTGCTTCCAATTTTACTTTTATTAATGGGAGAACAGCTGCTTTGGTGGCGTAAAAAGGTATAATTCGATGAAAAAAAATTGTTTTAGCCGCTTTATTGTATTTTTAGTTGGAATAAGCAGCCTGTCTGCCCAAACGCACCTGGAAATGCGCAAGGCCGAAAAACTATACGATCAAAATGCCTTTGGCAAAGCAGAAATAGCCTATCGCAAAGCAGGAGGTGCCACCGCAACGTTTAATGCAGGTAATGCCGCTTACCGCCAGGGCAATTTCAATGAAGCCATGCTGCTGTTCAAAAGTGCGGCACAAGGACAATCCCAGATACCCGATCGTGCCAATGCGTTGTATAACCTGGGCAATGCACTGTTGCAATTGGGTCAATATGATGAAGCCATAGAGGCTTACGAAAAAAGCCTCCGTTTGGTGCCCAACGCCTACGATGCCAAGAAAAACCTGCAAATTGCCAAAAATATAAAGCAGGATTTGCAAGAACCGCCCCCGCAGCCACCCCCTCCGCCGCCCCCGCCGCCCGTAGAAAGGCCTCGGAAAGACTACCTCGATCAGGCAGATCCAAACAGAAAAAAAGGCAAACAAGCCCTGCCTTTAACTGCCGAAGCGGCCCGCCAAATGCTGGCCAACAGTGTACAACAGCAAGAAGCACAAAATGCCCTGGAGTACCGGGCACTCGCGCCCGCGACCCGGCCTTCTAACGTGAAAAAGGACTGGTAGTGGCCTAGTAGGCGTTTTCGTGCATTAGTGTTTCAATTTCCTCCACCTCAATCGGGATTTGGGCAAAAAGATCAATAGGGCCATGGTCGGTGATCAGGATATTGTTTTCCAAACGAATGCCAAGGTTTTCTTCCGGAATATAAATACCTGGTTCACAAGTAAATACCATGCCTGCGCGGAAAGGTTCATATCGGAGGCATACATCATGCACATCAAGCCCTAAGTGGTGGCTCGTTCCGTGCATGAAATATTTTTTGTAGGCCATTTTATCTTTATCCTGCTGCGCTACGTCTTCTTTGCTGATGAGGCCGAGGCCCAGCAAGGCACTTTCCATCACTTTACCCACTTCCTTTTGGTATTCATCGAGGGTGTTTCCTGGAACCAGCATGGCGCGGGCTTCCTGCAACACTTGTAGCACCGCGTTGTAAACGTCTTTTTGGCGCGGCGTGAATTGGCCGTTTACCGGAATAGACCGGGTTAGGTCGGCTGCATAATTGGCGTATTCGCTGCCAAAATCCATCAAAAGCACATCGCCGTCCATGCATAGACGGTTGTTTTCCGTGTAATGCAGCACACAAGCACTTTTACCCGAAGCAATAATGGGAGAATAGGCATGGTCGGTGCAGCGGTTGCGGATAAACTCATGGATAATTTCGGCCTCCACTTCATATTCCCAAACGCCTGGTTTTACAAAATCGAGCACCCGGCGGAACGCTTTGCCCGTAATATCCACACTGTGCTGAATCAGATCCACTTCATGCTGGCTTTTTACCATTTGTAATTTTTTCAAAATGGGGGCCGAGCGATGCAATTGGTGTGCGGGGTAGCGTTGTTGAAGCGTACGGGCATAGCGTACATCGCGGCTTTCCACGGGCGTAATAAAGCGGTCATTTTCGTTCAAATTGAGGTAAATGCCCTCCGAAAGCAACAAAAGTTCGTGCAAAATCACTTCGGCTTCATCCAAAAAAAGCACCCGTTCAATACCAGAGGCCGCTTTAGCCTCCGCTTTGGTGTATTTATGGCCTTCCCACACGGCAATATGCTCGTTGGTACGCTTGATGAGAAGTAATTCTTTAAATCCCTCGCGCTGACAATCGGGGTATAGCACAAGCATCGATTCTTCCTGATCGATGCCACAGAGGTAAAAAAGTCCTGTATTTTGACGAAACGGGAAAAATTGATCGCCCGAACGCGGCATCTGATCATTGGAGTTAAAAACAGCAATGGTATTGGGCTTCATTTCCCGCACAAAGCGTTTGCGGTTGAGTTGAAACAACTCAGTAGGTAGGGCTGTATATTTCATTTTAGGTACAAATAGCGTGTCGCAACAAGAATGGGTTGAATAGCAGACGGGTTGAATGCCGGTAAAGGTTGGCAAAACCACGCCCAAAGAAAGGTGAGATTTATTTAAAAATACAAATGCTGCGCGTTAAAATCGGCGAAATAGACAGGCATTGGCATAAAAGCAGATTTTTCGGCAATAAAACGTGTTATAAAAAGGGGAGAGAGCGCAAATGAAAAAGTTTTTGCAGGCGGTCAATTCAAGGCGTTTGAAAAATACTATTTTTGGCCCGGTTTTCAGCGGATCTTGTTCCAGCTAAACCTGACATCATTTTTCAACGCGTTTATCCACCACGTATTATGAATTTTCCTGCTGATTGCAAATACACCAAAGAACATGAATGGGTTCGCTTAGGCGACAACAACACCGCAACGGTTGGTATTACTGATTTTGCACAAAGCGAGCTGGGCGAATTAGTGTACTTAGAAGTTGAAACTGTGGGTAAAGTGGTGGCGCAAGATGCCGTGTTTGGTACGGCAGAGGCTGTAAAAACCACCTCAGATTTATTTATGCCCGTTACTGGCAAAGTTCTTGAATTCAACACGATCCTTACAGACGATCCGTCTTTGATCAATTCCGACGCTTATGGCGCGGGCTGGATTATAAAAATTGAAGTTTCCAATCCGGCAGAATTGGAGCATCTGATGGATGCTGCTGCTTACCAGGCATTGGTAGGGTAATACCCCATCGTTCATCAAAATACGTAAGTCTTTTATTTCATATTGGCGCAAGTTCTTGTATCAATATGGAAAAGCATCGAATATTAATCGTTGAAGATGAGCCAATTATCGCAGCCGACTTAGAAGATCGGCTGATCGAAATGGGATGTCATGTGCTGCCCTCTTGCAGCAATGGAGAATCGGCTTTGTTGAGTTTTGAACAAACCAAGGTTGATTTAGTGTTGATGGATATTCAATTGGAAGGAAAATTGGATGGCATAGAAACGGCCAAGCAGATGCTAGCCCTTGCCCCTGTAACCATTATTTACCTGACCAGTAATGCCGACGAAACGCATTTCGAACGCGCCAGGCCTACAGCGCCCGCTGCTTTTTTGTCCAAACCGTTTCGTGGGAAAGATTTAAAATATGCCATTGAGTTGGCCTTGAGTCGGGTGCCCAAACCTGCGTTGGCAAAACCAGAAAATACCCAGGTCTCGCATATTTTGAACGATCGTCTGTTTGTAAAAGTAAAAGATCGATCCGTTCGGATCTTCTTATCCGATATTTTATGGGTGGAAGCTGATAATTACTATTGTAAAATTGTCACACCGCAAGCCTCCCACCTGATTGGACAAACCCTCAAACAATTAGAGGCAATTCTCCTTGAATTGCCAGAATTTATGCGGGTACACCGATCTTTCCTGGTAAACCTGACAAAGATAGAAGCCATTGGAGACGGGGTGTTATTTATCCAAAAGTCCCAGATTCCAGTGAGTAAAAGTGCACGGGAAGAATTGAATATCAAACTGCAAAGAATATGAAAAAATATGTTTTATGCATCCTGTTGGGATTTCTTCAAGTCGCATTTGTAAACGCCCAGCAGCAGGAGCCGCTGGATACCCTTTATGCGCGTGCTGTGCGCCTTTCGGCAACCGGTGAGATAAAAGAAGCGACCCGCTTGCTTTTGGAGGTAGAAAAAGTGGCTGAACGCGAGAAAAACGAGCGAATTTTATGTAAAGTCCACTTGGCAAAGGCCAAAATTGGATTGATTAGTGAAAACAATGCGGCTGTTGAAGATGCCATCAAGTATGCCACGCTGCATTGCAGTACTTGTAATGATTCAGCAGGCCTTGCCCGAATTTATCTGATTAAAGGGGTGATGGGCATGAAGTACGAGCAACTTGATTCGGCGGTGTTTTGGATTAAAAAGAGCGCTCAGGCGTATGCAAATTTACAGGATACCATCTCTGCCGCGAATGCCAAAGCCAAATTGGGAAATGTGTTGGAACGCATGGGGAAGTACAAGGAGGCCCAACCTTATTATTTAGAATTTTATGAAGCAGTTAAAAATGGTACGGACCCAAGGGCTTATTTAACAAGTAATATTTATTTGACGGGTAATTATCATTATTTGGGAAATGCAGAGCGGGCAACATTTCATAACAAACTTTTTAAAGAGCTGGCAACCGAGCTACATGCTAATTATGAATATGCAGAGTCGCTGCGGTACGAAGCCCTCATTTCAGAACTAAAAGGGGATTATGAAACAGCATATAGAGCAGCGATGAATTTTGCCAATTATTACGTAGATACGTTGTTAAGCGAACAGATATTGAAACAAAGCGAGGATTTTAAGGCCCAATACGAAACGGAAAAAAAGGAAAATCAAATTGCCTTGCAAGCGGTTGAATTATCAAAGGCAAATATCTGGTTTTGGGTGTTATTCGGAGGGCTTGGATTGGCTATTTTGGTTGGAGCCATTCTGTTTAGATTGACCCGGCAACTGCGCAAACGCAACAAAGAAAAGGAATTTTTGATCAAAGAAATACACCATCGTGTCAAAAACAACCTTCAAATATTGTCGAGTTTGCTGTACTTGCAATCGCGAAAAATCACCGATGGTGCGGCTTTAGATGCTGTTCGTTCCGGGCAAAGCCGTGTGGATGCCATTGGATTAATGCACCAGAAATTATACATGGGGGATAATATTGCCCAGATCGAGATGCAGGATTATCTGGAACAATTTGGTCAAAATTTGATGGATGCCTTGGGTGCTGATGAAAACCAGATTCAAATTCGGTACGAGATGCAGCCCATTTATTTGGATGTAGATCAGGCTATTCCATTGGGCTTGATCATCAATGAGTTGGTCACCAATGCTATCAAATATGGTTTTCCAGACCAACAGCAGGGGGAAATCTCTATTGCCTTGTACTGGGATGCTCAAAAACGGCTGTGTTTGGAAGTAAGTGATAACGGAGTAGGCATTTCAGCCGAACAGGAACAAAAAAACAGCACCAAGTTTGGCACACAGTTAATTGAAATTCTGAGTAAAAAACTACACGGCAAAAGCACGCCGATGCCGTTGGCGCAAGGATATGGAACCCGGATTGTTTTTGAGAAATGGGAAAAATAGTCGTTTTTATTCGGGCATTGAGTGCCAGTTGGCTGGGAAAATATAGGTATTGACTTGTGTTTTTGTGTAGTTCATTGGATATTGTTGTGGTTAGGCCTGAATTCTGACGATTATTGTACCAAGATGAATGTTGGTACCGTCTTTTTATCTGAACATGACCCAATTATAGCACTTCAGTTGTGTAGTCAACTAGAGGATATGGGATATTTTGTACTAGAATTAGATGCTTTACTAAACGAAAACAGTGTAGTAAGTTGGCAGGGCCCTTGTTTTGTTATTAGTAATTGGAGCCTTTCTTTCCAAGATACTTTGATAAACAGCATTTTAGAAAAAAATCCAGACGTAAAAATAATGTATCTCACAGCCTTGCGTGTGCAAGATTTACGCCTAGTACCGAAGGATAGGAAGATCTTATTTAAGCCATTTACCCGGCGTCAGTTTATGACATGCATGCAAAATCTCTAAATACACTTCCCTTGCTTTTTATAGGTGCTCACTGGAACAAAGCGGTGTTTCACTGATTGGGAATAGTTGTCAGCATGTATAGCGGTTACTTTTGAAAAAAAAACCTTTTGAATGCGGTAAATACGTCCGTTTCGAGGGGGCAAAATCATTTTCAAAATCCAATCGCTATGAAAAGTTGTTTTACATTTCCATTGTTTTTCCAGTGTCTGGTTCTCCTTTGCATTTTAACAGGAAGCGTTCATTCCTTGCAAGCCCAGGCTACCCTGACCGTTCAAGGTGTACTGACCAAATCAGATGGTAGTGCGGTACCGGATGCTCCGTATTCCCTCACATTTCGTTTGTGGAAAGGTGCTTCCACAACCAATCCGAGTGATATGGTACATCAGGAAACCATCGGCGACGTAGAGACCAATGGCGGGGTGTACAGTGTCGTATTGGGCACCAACGGTACTGCCATCACAGCGCCATTCAATCAATTATATTATTTGGGTGTAAGTGTTGGCTCCTCCTCCAATGAATTGCTGCCACGGCCTTTGTTGACGCATGCGCCGTATGCCTTGTCTTTGATCGGGCAGAACAATAAATTTCCGAGCACAGGCTTGGTCACTGCGGATGCGATCAATGTTGCCGGTGATTTGAGTATCGGTGGCTCATTTAATGTAAGTACGGTGACCGCTACGGGCGCGATTAATGGTGCGTCTTTGACGGTAACAGGCGCCATCAGTGCTGCTTCGATGAACGCATCTGGAACGATCAGTGGAACTGCATTTGTCGCTTCTAGAGGTGCCCCAGCAGTAGGTGTTGCCGGAAAAGGGTATTCTTTCGGTAATTTAGGAGACCAAGATGGCGGGTTATTTTCACTAGACGATAATAATGTTGGATTGTACGCAAATGGCGTTTTGAGCCTTGAAGGAACCAATTCGGGTATAAGGGTTCCGGGGTCCACGCTAACCCAAGGACAATTTTTAACCAGAAGTTTAGCAAATGGTGGCGGTTATACCTTTAATTATGACAATGATTCAGGTCTTTTCGGCGTACAAGATGGAGAGGTAGAGATCCGCTGTAACAACGCAGGCCGGATGTTATTCGGGGCGAATGGTTCAACTTATTCCAACCAGTCTGGTGGTTTTTTCATTCAAAGTGGTCGATTGTATATTAATAATGTGCCTGATTTTAACGGTAAAAACATGCAATGGGATGAAAATTCTGGATTGGTTGGCGCAGATAACTCTTCCCGCAGGTATAAATACGATATCAAACCATTAGAGGCGGATTTTAGCGCCATCTTGAAAGCAGAGGCCAAAATTTACCGCCGCAAGAGCGATACTACCCGGATTGAAATTGGTTACATCGCGGAAGAAATGGACAGCCTGGGCCTCAAGCCTTTGGTTTTTTATGATAAAGAAGGTCGCGTAGAGGCATTTGATTACGAGCGCATGATCTTATATGTTACCGAAGTATTAAAAATACAGCACAAGGACATTGAAGTCCTGCAGGCAGAAATTGCCTTGTTGAAGTCTGAAAATGCCGCTTTACGCACCGAAAACATGAGTTTAAAGACGAGCAAAGGAGATTTGTTGAAGCAGCAACAAGAATTCACAGCGCAGTTAAATGAAATTTCCAAGCGTATACAGGCACTTGAGTCGGTCGGCACCGGGAAATAGTTGATTTTTCCGACTATTTTTTACCACATCACTTCAACAAAAAAATTATGAAACACATATTGAATGGCTGGCTCATAGCCATGCTATTGCTGTTATTTGGGGAATTGCCCCAGGTAAGCGGACAGAGCCAGTCGGCAGATCCAGGTTGTTCTTTCGTTGCTAATGGCGACACTGTCCCTGCCTCGGCCTTCCTTTCGTTTGGCGGCGGTGTAAGAATGAAAAGCCTCTCCAGAAGAATGAAAGTAACCATTGGACAACCGGTGGTAGGAACTGCGCTCGGAGATGATTACAATAGTTATTTTGGATATTGGACTGGTTTTCTGGTGGCTCCTTTGCCGCCTATGGTCACGGCAACCCAAGGTGACCTCCTTGACCGCATTCAGATTACGTGGGCACCTGATCCGCTTGGATCTTTTCCGGTGGGCGGTTATAAGATCTTCCGTGATGGCGTTTATTTGGCAGCAGTGGATAACAATACCCGCAATTACAATGATTTCAACGTCATTGCAGGGCGCCCCTACAATTACGAAGTGCGCGGCATCAACGCTTATGGGGAAGGTTCGGGCGGTAAAGCCCTCGGTTTTCAAGTGCCCAATGGTGTGGTAACCGGCTGGATCCGTACCCCCAGTGGCAATCCTGTCCCCAATGCCTTGGTTACTCTAATGCCGATGCAGGGTTTTTCAGCCAAGTTCGGCATTTTCGATGGCGCTTTTGCACAGCCAGACACCAGCACCAATGGTAATTTTTTACCTTTATCAGACAGCGATTGGACCCTTACTTTTTGGGTAAAAACCAGCTCGTCGCCTGCCAATGCTACTTTCCTGCAAGTAAAACCAATCCCGTTTAACATCCAATTGGGAACAAACGGTTCGGTGCAGGTACAAGCCAACGGTACTACTTTGCAAGGTACCTTCCAGCAAAGTGCAGCGGGTTGGCGGCATGTTGCCCTCAGTTACTCCGATGGAACCTACAACCTTTACCTTGATGGCGTGCTGGCTGATTTACAAACAGGCGCAGCCATCCTTCAATCTACCAATCTTTCCATCGGTGCGCGCACCAGCAATCCAGGTTGGGAAGGCAAATTAGATGAATTGCGTATTTACCACAAAAGGCTCGACGAACTGGATTTGGCCGATGTAATGGAAGGAACCGCTTCTACCCTGACACCCGGCTTGAAATACTACTGGAAAATGGACGAAGAGCGCGGCACCAAGTCGTTTGATGTATTTAACCGTACTAAATTGTACTTCTGCGGTTCCATTTTCGACAAGGATCGTCCTCCTGTGCGCACCTCGGGTCAAAGCAACGAAGAAGGATATTACCGCATCGAATCAGCCAGTTACGGCACGGGTACGACCTTTTTGGCCGAGCCGATGAAGAATTTTTACAAACACCGGGCGCTCAAATTTACCCGGGTAGATGAAAGTTACGCCACCTTACCTGATTTTTCCCTCACACCAAAATCGACCCTGGAATTGTGGGTTAGAAGCAGCGGTCCGGATGGCATTCAAACCCTGGTATCCAAAAGATGGCCCGGTGGAAATAACTTGCAGGTGCAGTTAATTCCAAACGGCACTAGCAACGAAATTATATTCAAACTCAACAACCAGGCGCAGAATTTTGGCGTATTGGGCATTGATTACCGCCATTTAGCCTTTACCCTCGATAGTACCGGAAGCGGAACGGCCGTAAGCGCTTATCGCGATGGTGTATTGTTGGGATCTGCCGTAATGCCAGCCTTTTCAGGTGCTGCAGTGGATACTTCCGAGCCTTGGGTGTTGGGTGCGCGCAAATCAGGAACCGATTTCTTAGATTTTTATGGCGGCCTAATTGACGAATTTGCCGTGTACGATACCACCCTGTCTAATTCGAAAATACTGGAACACAAGCAAAACTCGCGCGACATTCAGGAGCGCGGCTTGCGGGTGTACTACGCCTGCGATGAAGGTTCAGGCAGCCTGCTCAACAATGCAGGTTCGCTGTTGATCGATAAAAACGGGAGGACATTCAACACCGGGTGGACCAACATGGCACCCAACCAAAGCACCACGCCGCATGAGTTTTCACCCAATACCCGGCAGGTTACCCTCAATCCGAGCGTAACTTCCGTGGACCAAGTGGATTTTGTGGATCGTTCGACCATTCCGGTTTCCGGTTTTGTGCGTTATCAGAACACCGATTGCTTTGCCCGCAGCGTGGAAATTTTGGTAAATGGAGAATCGTACAACCCGCGCATTTTTACAGATACTACCGGCAAATTCACTATTGATCTGGAGCCTGGCGCAACCGTTTATTTGTCGCCCAAATACGAAGATCACGCGTTTTTGCCCGCAAGCTGGCAGGTCTTCAACGTTGCCAGCCCCATCGCCGGTATATTATTCAACGACATCACCACCCGTACCGTGCGTGGTTCCGTAGCAGGGGGGACTTGCAAGTTGCCCATTATCAGCAATCCAGGGACACCTGCTGGTACCGTTTGTATTGTCAAAGTGCGCACCCTGGATGGTTGTTTTGAAAAATTATTTGAATTTGGCGTGTTAGACACGGCCGAAACCATACAATACGAGTTTGAAAAATTGCCCCCGTTGCAAATGACGGTTTCGGTGGTAGAATTTTCGGATCCAACCATTAAAACCTATTTCCAGGTACAAGGTGGCACCCAAATCGATATGCGTACCAAGAAGGATACCATCATCGACTTTATTTATTTTGCGCCGCCGCAGCCAGACATTGTAAGCGGGCTGGATCCGATAAGTCCTACTTGCCCCACGATTGTATTGAATCAGGGGACGGCTTATACGGTGGGCATCAAAGTGCAGGAGTATTATTTGGGCGAGGCTTGTCCACTTGATACAGCGAATATTCGTATCATCAATGATTTTGCCGGGATCGTAGTGGACACTACCTTGAGCAATGGTTTGTTGTTGTATAAATTCGTTGCGGGCAACCCGGTTCCGACGCCACCGTTTTTGCAAAATTTTCAGATAATTGCCACTTCTCTTGAAGGGAATGAATCCAGCTTGACCAAACAGGGACTTGTTACGGGTATTCGTGCCAAATCGAATACGTTCACTACACAATTACCTGAGGTGCCTTTGTTGGTGCTGCGCGACCCGCCAGGTGATAAGAGTTACTCGTTTCTGGAAAAAGAACAACAGGTTTGCCATTCCATTACGACAAACCTCGAGATAGAAACCGGCATTGTTGCAGGGGTTGAGATTGACGCGAAACCTGAAATCATGTTGGTTGCAGCCCCCTTGGGTATAGGTAAAATTAATGTAACGGGTGGAGGCCCCGTGATCAATATTGATGGCGAGGTTACCTACAAATTTGCTTCCGAGAATGCTATTGAAATGTGCACCAGCTTCAAGGAGCGCATTGCTACCAGTGAAGAGGATCTGATTGTTGGGCCATCTGACAGCATTCCTTACCTGGGTGATCCAAGCGGTGCAACACCACCATACCTGAACGGATGGGTACAAGGTGGCGATTTATTCATGGGGGCAGGTCTCAATGTAGAGTTCGGTTTTGTGGATGTTGTAACCTTCAACGATACCATTTGTGCAGGAGAAGTAAAGTCGCGCGTATCGGTGTCCCCTAAAAATTTTGCAACAACGTACTTGTATTCAGAATATTACATTCGAAATAATGTGATCAGGTATCTTGATGCCATTATTGATGATCCGGAAGTAAGTGAGGGCAAACGAGATACCTGCCTTCAATCCAAATCAAGTTGGCTAAAGATTTTGAATAATAATAAGGCGCAAATTAAGGCAGCACAATTTCGAAAAAATTTGTCTTTTGACGGAAATGTATCGTACGAATATTCAGAAACAAGCGACACTACAAAAACCAGTTCTACCGAAAATTCCGGTGGTCTTTCCCTTGATGCCAAGGTTACCATTGGGTTTAGTTTTGACGGGGTAGGCGTAGATGCCAGCGTGGGCTTCAAGTTTGCGACGATGGGCGGACGAAAAGATGAAAACAAGAAACAGACTGGTATAACAACCGGTTATGTATTGGGCGACAATGACCCTGGCGATGCTTTCACTGTAGATATTGCTATGGATTCTGTATACAAAACGCCTGTATTCCGAACTGTGACGGGCCAATCCAGCTGCCCTTGGGAGCCCAAAACAGCACACCGGGAAGGAAATACCCTGGAATTTCGGGATGGTAGCGGTGCAGTAGCATTAGATGTACCCGCCAATGAACCCGCTGTTTTCAAATTCACCTTGGGCAATAAAAGTGAAACCAATGAAACCTGGACGTACGCCTTTACTGCCGGCCCGGAAAGTAACCCCGATGGCGCTAAAATATACCTGAACGGCGCGGCGCTCGACCACCCCGTGTTTTATGCCATTCCTTACGGAGAATCGGTACCCATTACGGTTACCCTCGAACGCGGACCAGAAGAATATGACTATGACAGCCTGGAAATCGTGCTGTACTCCTTGTGCGAAGACGAACGGGCCAATGCACTGGGTATTTTGCCGGATGCCGACACGGTTTTGTATTCTGCGCAATACATCAGCGCCCATTTTATACGCCCGTGCAGTGAAGTTGACATCAACGTACCGCAACAGGACTGGGTCATTTTCCCGGATCCGATCACGTCTGGCCCGGATGACATTATGCGCATCACGGTTTCCGGTTACAACAAATCCGTGGAGGAATTTGAAAAAGTGCGGGTGCAGTACCGGCGATCCGATGGGGATGGAGCCTGGATCAATATTGTGCCGCCAGTGGATCCCTTCATTAATGCCACCCAACCTGGGGCCGAAATTGAAAAATCCGATCTTGGGAACATTTTTACCCAATTCTACTGGAATACCCTCGGGCTGTCTGATGGCCCTTACGAAATACGCGCTGTTGCCGTGTGCAGCGGCGATGCATCCGACAAACCTGGTTATTCGCAAGTGATCAAAGGCCGGATAGAGCGCCAACCACCCAGCCTGATTGGTACGCCGGAGCCGTCGGATGGAGTATATAATGTAGGGGACGAAATTTCATTTTCGTTCAATAAGTCGGTCAATTGCAGCAAAATCAATGCCCTCGACAATGTTTTGTTGTTTGATGCAACCACCGATACGCCCATTGATATCGACATCACTTGTTACGAAAACAAGATTATCCTGGATCCGAATTTCCAAAACAAGTTTTTTGAAAACAGGATTCTACGCGCTGAGTTGCGTGATATTGAGGATAAAACGGGCAATAACTTGGTATATGCACAATGGGAATTCTATGTCGATCGCAACGAATTGGCCTGGCTGACAGATAGTTTGGGTATGACCAAATTTGAAGATGAAACCCAAACAGTTACCGCAAGTATTCAAAACCGCGGTGGTTATCCTGTTCCATTTACCCTCAAAAACATTCCTGATTGGGTGCATGTAGTACCCAACCAAGGCACGTTGGCGCCTAACGAAATTCGCCCGATTTCCTTTACCATTGATTCGTCTTTGGCCTTTGGATTGTGGTCGGACTCCATTGTGTTGCGCACCGAAACCGGACAAAACCCATTTTTTATGGGCGGCGATGAAGGGCTTCCTTTTGGTGTTCGGGTAGTTTGTCGTCCACCCAACTGGAATCTGAATGCCAATTTGTTTGAGAATTCGGAAAATATGGTCCTCGAACTCAACATTCAGGGCGAAATTTCTACCGATGTAGAAGATATGGTGGTCGCCTACATTGGCGATACGTTGTGCGGACGCGCGAAGGTGCGTTATGTGCCACAGGTGGATAAATACCTGGCTTATTTGACCATTTATGGCAACCCCAACCATGTTTTGGCGCCCTTGCGACTCGAAATCTGGGATGCTTCTGCCTGCCTGCGTTACAGCGTGGTGGAAGATGATTTTCTGTTCCAACCTGATGATGTATTGGGCGATCCTTTAGCGCCTCTGGTGATTCATACCAGCAACAATGTACTGCGTGCAGTGCCCTTGGGCTTTGGCTGGAATTGGTTGTCGTTCAACCTCGCGTTTCCCAATCCGGATGTAGATTCTGCCTTGGTTTCGCTCAATTATCCGGCAAATGACCTGCTCAAAGGGCAAAATGCCTTCTCCGTATATTTCAACGGCGGCGGCTGGCTGGGTACCCTGGAGACGCTGGATAACAAAACCATGTATATCTACCGGGCAGATCAACCTGATACCCTGCAAATGTTGGGCAATGTGCTGAACCCGGCTACTACCCCCATTCCTTTGGTGGCGGGCTGGAACTGGATCGGATACATCCCCAATTATGCGTTGCCGATTAATGAGGCCTTGAGTTCGGTGGTTGCCCAAACAGGCGATTTGATCAAAAGCCAGGTTGCTTTTGCGCAGTACATCAACCCAACTTTTGGCTGGGTCGGCAATTTGCAATATATGCAGCCACCCAATGGATATCAAATCAAACTATCGGTGCCCGGAACTTTAACCTATCCGCCGCCCAGTACGAATAGAAGCATAAATCCAGGACAAACACTTCAAACGGCCCCAATAAAGACCCTGGATCGCGGTGCGCCGACTTCCAGTTTCTGGACGGTGGACCCAACGAAGTTTGAAAACAGCATGACCCTGATTGGTATGCTAAAAGTCAATGGATCAAATGCGACAAGTGCTACCATGGAACTTGGGGTTTTTGCCGGAACAGAAATTCGCGGTACGGCAACGGCCATTTACATTGCACCACTGCAATCCTACCTGTTCTTCCTGACAACCTATTCGAACACGGGTGGGGAGCAGTTGCGGTTCAAACTCTTTGACAGCAGCACGGGTACCGTTCAACTATTGAATGAAGTCATGTACTTCTCACCGGATTTGCACCAAGGCAGCATTGAAACGCCGGTACCCTTTACACTGGGTACTACAGGGATTGAAGAACTACAATCCGAACAGGCATTTGAGGTGCAACCCAATCCTTTTAGCGCTGAAACACTCCTGCGATTTGTGTTACCCAAGGCACAAGAGGTTCGTATTAGTGTGTTGAACATCAATGGAGAAACGGTATCTTTTGTACAAAATAGCGCTACCGAAGGCTTAAATACCATCCGTTGGAAAGCACAATCTGAAACTGGAACCCCGCTTTCTTCCGGCGTTTATTTTATCCGCCTGGAAACGGCTACCGGTAGTGTCATCAGAAAAGTGATTTTGCAAAAATAAGGGGAACAGTGGACGCCTGCCATGTCTGGGAGAGGCAAGGCAGTGCGTCCTACTGATTGCATTGGAAAATGTTCTTCATTCAAAAAAAAGAAACCATGAATTTTTTTTATATCACTTTTAAACGTGCGTTACCCGTGTTCGTTTTGCTGAGCTGCCTGTTTTGCGCGGTGCAACTGGCGGCTAAACCGGAGCCAAACACGCCCAACTCATTCGAATTCAACAATGCGCCACCCAACTGGGCGGTCAATCCGGACGATTATGAATTCAGCATGAATATGGTGATTCGGGTCAGCAACCAAGGCGTAGCCAATAACGCACCCAACAACAAAATCGGGGTTTTTGTAGGCAACCAGGTACGCGGTGTGGCGATGCCGACCCTGATCAATGGTGCGGCTTACTATTTCATTACCATTTACGCGAATGCATATTTTGGTGAAAATTTAAACTTTCGGGTATATTATGCCCCGGATGATGTGGTTTACCCGACCATGGAATCCGTCGTTTTTGTACACAATAAAAGCATCGGATCTGCTCAAGCGCCTTTCTGGATTGATATTGATCCCGAAGCGGATTTCCCACCGGTTTTGTTGCCAATTCCAGCAGATACCACCCTGCAAACCATTCCATTTGCGCCGATTAATCTGAACGATTATTTGGTAAGTTTAGATGGTGATCCGGTGGTTATTTCTGCGTTGCCCACGGCTAATTTGGGTATTACGTTGGTAAATGGTTTGTTGTCTGTAAATCCAGTGTCGTCCTCCTGGACTGGCACCGATTCCATCCGCATCATTGCCAAAGAATTGACGCCGAATCAATTGGCCGATACAGTTTTTGCCCGATTTACAGTGCTTGCCGACTATGGGCCGCCAGTATTTCAGAACATACCCAATCAGACCATTTTTCCGGGGCAAAATTTCACCCCGTTTGATTTAGATAATTACCTGACATTCAACGGAAACTGTCGGCAGTTTGATTTTAAAACTTTCCCATTTTCGGGTGCTGTTGCTGATCCTGCCTGGCCGGTGGTGGCACCAGGCGCGCAACCCATGCAAATCATCGTACGACCGCTTTTTGCCGAAATGCAACTGGCTGGTCCGGGTGCCAAACTGGCCGCTTTTGTGAATGGTGTGCTGGCGGGCTGGGCGGTACCAACGGGTGTTGCACCGAATGTACACTATGCCCTTCAACTGAGTAATGTAGGTTCCGGAGCCATTACTTTTCGGTTTTTTGATGCTGCACGGCAGTATTTATACGAACAAACCAGCAACCTGAATTATGCCGCGGGCGGCTCCGTAGGATCTGTTGGTGCGCCTTACAGCCTGCAATTGTCGCCGCTGGTTCCGACACTCAATGCTGCTGGCGTCGTGCAAGTTGGCATCCAAGATCCTAATTGGTTGGGTACTTTCCCGGTAAGGATGTTGGTATGGGATTGTCTTTTCCCGCAATTGCGCCGCGACTCAGTGAATGTCGTTTTCAGTGTGGTTTCGGATGTGCGTCCGGAAATTACCTCCCCAGCGGCAGTTAGTTTTGAAGAAAATGCTTGTAGTGTATTGTACGATACCCAAACCAGCGACCCAAACAACAGCGAAAGCGCGGGTTTATCGTATAGTATTGCGGGTGGTGCAGATGCCAATCGTTTCACCATCAACGCAATAACTGGGGTTTTGAATTGGGCAAACGGCTTTACACCCAATTTTGAAAATCCATCGGATGCTGATCAAAACAACCAATATTTGGTTCAAATAAGGGTTGTAAATCTGGCAGGTTTATCCGATTCCCTGGCGCTCACGGTGACGATTACCAACCAACCAAACGAACCCTTTGCGGCCAGCATCAATGGTGGCATTGCGTTGGTTTGTACCACGACTGCCGTTACGCTTGAGGCCAATGGAGGTGTTTCTTACCAATGGAGCAACGGCTCCGCCCAAAGTTCTATTCTGGTAGTAATACCTGGCATTTACACCGTAACAGCCACCAGTTCAGGCGCTTGCACGGCTACTGCATCCGTAACGGTTGCGCCACCCCCCACCATCACGGCGGCTGGGAATACAGCGATCGTTTGCCTGGGTACGCCCATTCAGTTGACCTCAACACCGAGTGGCGGATCCTTGCCTTATACTGCTTTTTCATGGACGGGCCCGAATAACTACAGCGCAACCCAGGAAGACCCAAATGCTTTTCCGGCCACCGCAAACACAGGAGGGGCCTATACCGTTACCGTAACCGACAACAATGGTTGTACCGCTTCTGCTACGAAAACCATCCAGGTTTCCTCGAACGCGGCACCAACCGTAACGGCCAGCAGCAATACACCCGTTTGTGAAGGGGCTTCCATTGCATTGAGTGCCAATCCGGCTGGTGGCTCTGGTAATGGTTACCAGTTTCAATGGGCAGGGCCTAATAATTACCTTGGGGCAGGCCAAAATCCACCGGTATTCACGGCAATTCTTGCTTACAATGGCACTTTTTCGGTGACCGTTACGGATAATGCCGGTTGTACGGGTACCGGAAATACAAATGTGGTAGTTAATGCCAAACCAGCTATAGTAGCAGGCAGCAACAGTCCTGTAAGTGTGGGGGCTAATATTTTACTCAATTCAACTACTTCCGGAGGTTCCGGCAGCGGATATGGATATACCTGGAGCGGACCGAACAATTATGCTTCTAATCAGGCGCAACCCCAGGGGTTTTTGGCAACTTTGGCCGCAGCAGGTGCTTATAAAGTGACCGTCAGCGACAGTAATGGATGTACCAACACCAGCAGCACCACCGTTGCGGTTATTTCCTGCCCTACAATCAGCGCTTCCGTGACCGGAAGTACTTGTATCGGGGGAAATATTACCCTTACCTCCTCTCCGACTGGTGGTGCATTACCTTATTCTGCTTTTGCCTGGTCGGGCCCCAATAATTATACAGCAAATGTGGAAGATCCGGCAGTGTTTCAAGCAAGCAACAATGCATCGGGTATCTACACGGTGACTGTTACAGACCAGCTTGGATGCACTGCTACAGCAAGTGTAACAGTCAACGTACTATCCGGTCCGAGTATTACTGCGGCCAACAATGGACCGCTTTGTCAAAATGCTATCGCAATCCTAACTTCAACACCGAATGGTGGTTCGGGTGGCAATGCGTTTGTGTGGACAGGCCCGGATAATTTCGGTGCAGTGAATGAGGATCCTGCTCCGTTTACAGCAGGCGTGGCTGCGGCAGGGATTTATCAGGTAAAAGTGACGGATAATCAGGGTTGTACGGCAACTGCCACGACGACATTGGTGGTTTATTCAAAACCAAACATTGTGGCTTCCGTAAATTCACCGGTCTGCTTTGGTGCCAACATCAATTTGCAATCTACTACTACAGGCGGTTCGGGTGTTTACAGTACATTTACTTGGACCGGCCCTTCCAATTACAGCAGCAACCAGGAAGATCCCGCTGTTTTTGTAGCCAATTCCCTTGGTCAAGGGGGAATTTATCGGGTAACGGTTACCGACAATGCCGGTTGCGTTGGCACGTCCTCTACCACTTTGTCTGTTTCCAGCAATGCAGCGCCAAGCATTACGGCTACCAGCAACAGCCCGATCTGTGCAGGCAACAACCTGGTACTTAATTCCACTCCAAATGGGGGCACGGGCAACTATACTGCCTTTTCCTGGGCTGGACCCAATAATTTTACCTCCAGTATGGAAGACCCGACGCCATTTTTGGCGTTTGGCAATGCAAACGGTGTTTATTCCGTAACCGTCACGGACAATAATAACTGCAAAGGGACCACCACGATTTCGGTTACAGTGAGTGCGCCTCCGGTCAACCCAAGCAGCAACAGTCCGGTGTGTATTGGCGGAACGCTTAATTTGTTTGCGGGCGGTACTGGCCAAAGTTATAGTTGGACAGGCCCGAACAATTTCAGTTCCATAGCAGAAAATCCGGTTATTTCGCCCGCAACCGCAGCAGCAAGTGGTACATATATGGTTTCTGTAACCAACAATGGCTGTGTGGGTACCGGCTCGGTGACGGTTTTGGTCGGTGATGTTATACCGCCTACGGTTACTTGCCCTGCCTCCCTGACCATTTTTACAGGAAATAATAATTGTACTGCGCCATTGCCAGCTTTTCAAGGTACTACCAGTTCGGATAATTGTGTAGTCAGCAGTTTTACCCAAACACCATTACCTGGTTTTGTCATTTCTGGGCACAATACGATGCAAGTGATTACTTACCTGGCAACGGATGCAGCAGGAAACACTGCTTCCTGTACTACAACCGTTACGCTAAAAGATAACATCGTCCCTGAAATAACCTGTCCACCGAACACCACCATTACGGCAAATGCCAATTGTAGTGGGGTCGTTGGTGCTTTTTCACCAGTATCTATCAGTGATAACTGTACTGCAAATCCTACGGTTCAGCAAAGTCCGGCAGCTGCCACGGTATTAACACTCAATGCTTCGCAAATTGTCACGTTGACTACCAATGACGGCAACGGCAATACCAATTTCTGTACGTTTGAGGTGGTGTTGAAAGATTTGACGCCCCCCAGCATTACTTGCCCTGCGAGCGTGACCCTCGAAGCTGATGGAAATTGCAATGGGGTAGTAGGTGCTTTTTCGGCCGTTTCGGTGAGTGATAATTGCAATGCCAATCCAACTGTAACACAAAGTCCTGTTGCAAATACGATTTTAAACGGACACAATGATGTTGAAACGGTGGTGCTCACCGCCGCCGATGGCAATGGTAATACCACCAGTTGCAGTTTGACGGTTACTTTGAAAGACATCACGAAACCCGTGATCACGTGTCCAGCCAATACCACCATCGCAGCGGATGGGAACTGTAGCGGTGTTGTTGGGTCTTACGCGCCCCTGACTTTGAGCGATAATTGCACGGCGAACCCGGCTGTAATCCAAAGTCCAGTGGCAATTACGGTATTAAACGGTCATAACGATGTGGAAACGGTAACGCTTACCGCCGATGACGGCAATGGCAATACCCAAAGTTGCAGCCTGACGGTTACCCTCAAGGACGTTACCAAACCGGTTATTACCTGTCCCGCCAATACCACCATTGCAGCCAATGCCAACTGCAGCGGCGTGGTAGGCGCTTACACGCCGATCACCTTGAGCGATAATTGTGCTGCCAACCCAAGTGTAACCCAAAGCCCGATTGAAAGTACCGTATTAAGCGGCCACAATGATGTAGAAGTAGTTACCCTGACCGCCAATGATGGCAATGGGAATATCCAAAGTTGTAGCCTGACGGTTACCCTGAAGGATGTTACCAAACCTAGCATTACCTGTCCAGCCAATACCTCTATTGCTGCAGATGCCAACTGCAGCGGTACTGTAGGTAACTACACGCCCATTGCGTTAAGTGATAATTGTACGGCGAACCCTATCGTGACCCAAAGTCCAGCATCAAGCACGGTCCTCAATGGCCATAATGATGTGGAAACAGTGACCCTAACAGCCGATGATGGCAATGGCAATACCCAGTTCTGCACGTTTACCGTAACATTGAAGGATATTACCAAACCTATAATTAGCTGTCCAGTCAATGTGACCCTCAATGCAGACGCCAACTGCACTGCGCCCGTGGGGGCGTACCAGGCTGTTTCGGTCAGTGATAATTGCACCGCCAACCCGACGGTAACGCAAAGCCCGATTGCCAGTACCCTGCTCAGCGGGCACAATGATGTGGAGGTTGTGACACTTACCGCCGATGATGGCAACGGAAATACCCAAAGTTGCAGCCTGACCGTTACCTTGAAGGATGTTACCAAACCCGTCATTACCTGCCCTGCTAATACGACCATTGCCGCTGATGCCACCTGTAGCAGCCTATTGGGGACTTATCAACCCATCACTGTGAGCGATAATTGTACGGTAAATCCCGTGGTTACCCAGAGTCCAGCGGCAAGTACCGTGTTAAGTGGCCACAATGATGTGGAAACGGTAACGCTCACGGCTAATGATGGCAATGGAAATACCCAGTTTTGTACGTTTACGGTAACCTTAAAGGATATTACGTCGCCTGTGGTGGTGTGCAAACCTTTTACCACGTATTTGAATACCACGGGCTCTTCCACTATTGTTACCGCCAACGTATTTCAAAGTGGTTCCGATAATTGTGGCACGGTCAACCAAGTTTCCGTTGTCCCCAATATTTTCGTCTGTGGCCAAGTGGGGCCCAATACGGTTACCCTTACTGTAAATGATGGCAACGGCAACAATAGCACCTGTACCGCAATTGTTACGGTTTTGGATACCATTAAACCGACTATGATTTGCCAAAACTCCACCCTGATTCTCAATGCGAATGGCCAGGCAACCCTAACGGTCGCGCAAGTAAACAATGGCTCCTTCGATAACTGTAGTATTGCCGCACTTACCTTGAGCCAAACATTGTTCACTTGTTCAAATTTAGGTGCCAATCTGGTTACTTTAACAGGACAAGATCCTTCGGGAAATACCAGTGTTTGTTCGGCCATTGTGACCGTATTTGATTTTATTTTACCCATCGCAAAGTGTAAAAATATCACCGCCAGTCTGGGGCCAAACGGATCCATAACCGTCAATCCGGCTTTGGTCGATGATGGTAGTACCGATAACTGTTCGATGACATTTACCATTACACCAGGCACCTTTACCTGTGCCAATATTGGGGTGAATGTCGTGACTTTCCGTGCCACAGATGCCGCTGGGAATACTGCCACCTGTACCGCGCGTGTTTCTATTAAAGATGCCACCGCACCCACAGCCTTATGCAAAAGTGCTACCGTTTTCCTGGGCGCAAATGGACAAGGTACCCTTACTGTCGCACAGGTAAACAACGGAAGCTTCGACAACTGCGGCATTGTTTCCACAACGCTGAGCCAGACGCTTTTTGATTGTTCGAACATTTCAAGTTCGGGCCAAACCGTGGTCATGACCTTAAAGGATGCCAGCAATAATACCAGTTCTTGTCTAGCACTGGTTTTAGTGAAAGACGCCATGGCGCCTGTTGCAAAATGCAAGCAAGTAACGGTAAAATTGAGTGCAAATGGCACCGTTTCGGTAACCGGAGCCAGCCTGGCCTCTAATAGTTACGATAACTGCGCCGTGTGGTCCTTTACACCAGTAGCGAAAGTGTACACAACCGCCAATATCGGTGTGAATAACCTGCCGATCACGGTAAAGGATTTCTCCGGAAACAGCGCTACCTGTACCGCCGTTGTAACGGTTGAACCATTTAGTGTGGCGCAACCCGTCGAACAACGCGATGAAACGGAAGGCTCAAGTCTGGATGCATTCTTGAACATTTTCCCGAATCCAAATGCTGGTCAAGCCAATATCGCATTCAAATTACCCGCAGAACAGCAGTACGTTTTGCGCATATTTGATTTGACCGGACGGTTGATGTTAGAACAAGCTGACTTGGGCACAGAGGGCGAAAACACGCTACTCCTGGACATGCAGGCATTTTCTGATGGGCTGTATTTTGTCCAATTTATTTCGGGAAAAATCAAAAACCAGGTCCAAATGGTGGTGCAGCATTAAAATTGCTTGTCTATCAATGTTGATTTGATTGCTTAAATGATCTGTTCCGTAAGAAACAAAGCGTTCTTGCGGAACAGTTTTTTTTATAAACCATTGAACGTTTTCCCCACACCCGTGTAAGCAGTTTATACCAAGATTTAAATGGATTTGAAGGATGGATGGATAAAAATTGATTTTCAATGGATTGGAAGCCATCTTTTTCAAAACCACTTTGTGTTGACTATATTCTTCCATGTTTAAATAAACTGCACATGAAAAACAACACCTGCCATCGCCTCCTCTGTATTGCGGCGATATGCTTGCCCAGCCTCCTTCCGGGCTTCCCTTTACCCGTGCTGCATGCCCAAACAAGCACCAACAGCAGCACGGCCGCTTTTGAAACCCGCCTCGATGCAGCAGCCCGCGCCGGAGATGTTGCCCTTTGTACTTCCATTTGTGAAGCATGGTATGCCAGTGGCCAATTTGTTCCCGGCATGCTCAACTGGAATTACAATGCACTCATGTCGGTCGAGCAAGGTGCGATCATCATTACCCAAAATGAAAATGATACCTACCCGGCACTTTTGCTTCAAAATGCCCTGCATGTGCGCAAAGATGTGCTCATTCTGCACCATTTGTGGTTGCAGGAACCCAAAGTGCAACAATTACTCAATGACCGCCTCCATTTAAAACCCGATTTAGCTGCCAGGGATAAAAGCAATGTATCCCAATTGCTGCAATTTGCACAGAACACGATGCCGGTAGCAGCGCCACTTTATTTTAGCGTACTGGTTGATCAAAAGGAGTTGACGCCTGCGCAACATAATTTATACATCACCGGATTGGCCATTAAATACAGCCCAAAGCCTTTTGATAATGTAGCCGTATTGCGCGATAACTATGAAAACAATTTTCGGATCGATTATTTAAAATTAAACCTCGAATCCGCTCAAAATCAGGCAGTCCTGGCCCGATTAAACCTCAATTATATTCCTGCTTTTTTGCTCCTGTACCGATACTACAACAGTGTCAACAATACCAATGCTGCCGAAAATATCCAAAAACTCGCTTTCGACCTTGCCCGCGCGGGTGATCGCCTCGCAGCTACCCAATCCTTGTTTGACCAAATTCCAGGGAGCGCTTTGGTTTCTGAAATAACCGTAAAGGCACTCGAAAAACCCATGAAAAAGGTAGGAGCCCAACGGTACGCCTCCGAAACCGAACTAACAAATGCCCAATATGCGGCCTTTTTGCGCGATTTGGTGAGCAATAAGGAATTTGACCAACTTATAGCGTGTAAAACGGCCAAAATAGATTGGCGGGCCTTATTACCTGAAAACCTGCGCAATTTGCCGGATGATGTGTTGTTCAAACAAGGCCATCCCGATGACCCGGAAGCCCCTGTCGTGAACATCAGCAGGGCATCCGCCGAGCGTTATTGTGCCTGGATTACGGAAGTCTACAACCAGTCTACCGCTAAAAAGAAGTTTAAAAAAGTCGTTTTTCGCCTTCCAACGGAAAATGAATGGAAAATTGCAGGCGCTGGCGGAATCAAAGAAGCGGGGTTTCCCTGGGGCGGATACTATGTACGCAACAGCAAGGGATGTTATCTTGGCAACTATTTGGTGAATGAAAGTTGTGATACTTGTGCGGTGCATACAAATACCTGCGCCGATGGCGGATTTTTCCCGGTGCCGGTTGCATCCTATTTTCCCAATAACTTCGGACTTTACAACGTGAGTGGCAATGTGGCCGAAATGGTGCAAGAGCCCGGTATTGCAAAGGGCGGCAGTTGGAATCATCAGCCTTATAAGGGCAATCTTTCTGAAAAAATTCACTTTACAAAACCTGAGCCCACCATTGGCGTGCGGGTGTTCATGGAAGTGATTGAAGAGTAAATCTTAAAATGATGGTTTTAATCTATTGATTTTAAACATTTTACTAATAAAAAATGCCCAATTCTGATCGGCATCCAGATATAAGAACGTACCCCGATGCAAGGCTGATGCAAGAAATAGCCCTGCACAACAACGAACGGGCATTCGAGGTGCTGTACGACCGGTACAGCGCCCGAATGTACCGTTATTTTTACCGCCTGCTTTGGCAAAATGCCGCGAAGTCGGAGGATTTTACCCAGGATTTGTTCCTGAAAATCATAGAAAAGCCGCATTTGTACGATCCCTCCCGCAATTTTTGCACCTGGTTATACACCCTGGCAACCAATATGTGCAAAAATGAATATCGCCGAAAACTAACCCTTAGCCTGCAAGAGGCCGAGGTACAGGAGCAGATTTACCACACTTTTTTACCCGAAAAAATAGACCAGCAACGCCTCGATTCCGAACTTCGGGAAGCCATCGGGCAATTGGCCGAGCCACATCGGCAGTGCTTTGTACTGCGCTACCAGGAGGTATGCTCCGTAGCCCAAATTGCCGAAATTATGGATTGCCCAGAAGGCACCATAAAATCGCGGTTACACTATGCGCTGAAACAAATTACCGAAAAAGTAGGCGCTTTTTATAAAGAATAACCACGTTGCGTTGATTATAATCTTTTTAAAATCAAAGAATTATTGTTGTTGATAAAATAAATGGAAAATGGATTTTCTGAACATTGAACAACTGGCCTTGCAAAAGGATTTCGATGCCCTGCTGCCACAGGAGCGTGCGCAGGTATTGGCATGTATGTCCCAAACTGAATACGAGCAATTGCGCCTAATGCTCTTTAATGCGCCACAATTAGACGCCGATGTGGTTCCGCCCCCCGCGCTAAAAGGACGTTTGATGGCACAAATGCGGGCACAAAAACAAGCACCGATCGTTTCAAAACGAGGTTTGTTGCACCGCGCTGTCCCTGTTTGGCAAATGTTGCTTGCTGCTGCCGTGGTCATTCCATTGATCTACATCGCGCAAGGGGCTAAAAATCAAGGAGAAATGCAGCCAATAACCTTGGTTCAAACCAAAACAGATACCGTATTTCAGGAAAAAATCATCTGGCGAGATCGTATTAAAGTACGCACCCGCATTGTGTTTCGAGAAAAACCAAATCAACCGGAAATGGCCACAAGCGATCTTTTCCCGGTCCCAATTGCAGTATCGCCGATTGATACAAGCGAAATGAATCCAGTATCAAAAGGCTCCTCACTGGCCGATGATCCGGTGTTGATGGGCTTTTTTACAAAATAGGCAAGTTGGTTTTACCGCGCAGTGTCCAAGTTAAAAAGATCAGCAAAATACAAAATAAGGGTATAGGCAATGGCTGTAAAATAGGAAGGATGCTGATCAAAACCTGCTACGCCGCATGCATTTAAAACGTCATAAAAAATACTGACCAAAGTATATATGCCAGCAAAACGATACAACATCTTGCGGGCATCCTGTTTTGTAAATTGCATATTTTATAAGTTTTAAGGTGAGATACAAAGAAAACAGTTTTCAAGCAAATTTCCAAATTCAGGCTTGAATAAGGGATGGGTTGACTTGAATAAAAGTAATTGAATTTGTTTTATATAACGGTCTGTAGTTTTTATATTTGTCAACTTTTTAGCAAAGTAAAAGGTATTTAAATGGCTTTGGGTTTCTGGTCGTAAACTTGTGCAAGCTTTACCAAGAATATTTACAAAGAATATCTTAGTACGAATCTTCTAAAACATCATTTTATGCCAAAAATCATTTCGAACCAGGTCTTATTCGTCGTTTATTTTGTACTGTTCGCATCAACACTTACTGCTCAAAAAGAGGACTACCAATGGCCCTTGGGAAGTTGGGGGTGTAGTAAATGCTTTTACCGGTTCTTTTATGATTTTAATACCGATCCTCCTTCCATTAAAATTAGAGAAGATTCACTGTCTGTCAGTTACAGTATGGCCTGTTATAGCAACAGCAATGGACAAATCCTTGCTTATTCCAATGGGTTGCGCATGTTGAATGCGAATGGTGAAATCATAGAAAATTCAGAAGGGCTAAATCCTAATTTGCAGCAAAGCTACCTTTACAAGTCCTACCCAGTGCCGCAAAACGCTTTCTTCTTAAGGAGGCCTGGACAAGACAGTATCCTTTATTATTTCCATATGGATTGGGGAGCCCATGATAATCCAAGTAATGCTTATCGTGACGCTGGTCTCGATTTCAGGGTAACGCGCCTCGACCTTCGTGCCAACAACGGCGCCGGCAAGGTATTGAACAAAAATGAAGTACTGGTTTCCGGATTTTTTACCCAACCAACCGCCGTGCGTCATGCGAATGGCCGAGATTGGTGGATTGTAGTTACGCATGCGGATGAAAACAAGCACTACCGCTTTTTACTCGACCCAAATGGAATATCCGGGCCGTGGTTGCAGGAAATTGGCACCAAGCCCAGCCCACTCGGAATTGGAATTACATTCGGAAATACCTTTTCTCCTTCCGGTAATTATTATGTGGATATAAACGACTTTACAGGTTTCAGTGTTTTCGATTTTGATCGATGTTCCGGTTTGCTTTCCAACGAACGCCGCGTAGATTACCACCAGCCAGCATTCCCCAAAACTAGTTTTGGACCGGGTGGAGGCGCTGCATTTTCACCGGATGATCGCTTTTTATATGTAAGCCTTACCAAAAACCAGTTTACCCCTGCCATCCCAGGCCCTATCATTGTCCAACCCTACGTGCTCCAATATGATTTGGTTTCACAGAATATAGAATTTTCAGCAGATACAGTCAATTTTATCCCGGATAGCCTAACCGCAGCAAATCTGGTTCCTATATTGGAAGAACGACCTTACAATATGTCTTATGGTCCTGACGGTCGAATTTATATAGTTTACAAGGGCGGCGGATTTTCTACTGTTCGATACCCAAATGCAAAAGGCAAGGCCTGTGATTTTCGTTACAACGATCCTTTTTTCGATAATAGTGTCTCGTTTGGTCTACCCAATTTACCAAATTATCGCCTTGGTCCCGTAGATGGGAGCAGTTGTGATAGCCTGGGTATTCAAAATATACCCGTAGCCAAATTCAGGGTGGATGATTCATTGGGTGTTTTGGGGCGATATTTTTATGATCTTTCCTACCACAATCCTACAGAATGGATTTGGACTTTTGGAGATGGAACAACAAGTCAAGAAAGTAACCCATTGCATGTATACACAGCGCAGGGCGCCTATCAGGTTTGTCTTACGGCAAGTAATTTAAATGGTTCCAACACCAGTTGTAGAACAATTTTTGTGGGTGTAACAACGGTATCAACCGTTTCTAATGATTTTTCGGTACAGGTATTTCCCAATCCTGCTTCGGATCAAATTCGCCTGGAATTTAGTGCGTTATTGCAAAATCCCGCAATTTTAGAGCTGCGAAGTGTTACGGGACAATTGTACAGAACTGGAAATGTTTTAGCAGGATCTGAAGGAACTTTGTTGGACGTACGAAACCTGCCAGCAGGCATGTATTTTCTTACGCTATCCACGGAAGGGCGTGCTATTTTTAGGAAATCCGTGATCGTATTGCATTAATTTTAATGCAAATTCAGGTTTCTACATGCGTAAACAATAAAGGTTTTCTCACCGAAACCGCGAAAAATCCAACATCCGCAACTTAGGTGACCGCAACCAGGTGGCATACACCACCACCAAGGTAACTGCCCCGCCAAAGACCACCGAAGGCACCGTACCCATCATACTGGCCGCCAAACCACTCTCAAAAGCCCCGATTTCATTCGAAGAGGTGATAAAAATCGTACTCACCGACGATACCCGTCCCTTCATGTGCTCCGGCGTGAGGTGCTGCACCAGCGAGGAACGAATAAACACACTTACCTCGTCCAACATGCCCGCCGTAACTAAAAATGCAAACGAAAGCCAAAAATTGGTCGACAAGCCAAAGCCAATCATACAAGCCCCAAAACCTGCCACACTGGCCAGCAATAGTTTGCCCGCCCCTTTGCCCAAGGGACGGTGCGCTATAAAAAAGGCCATGGAAATTGCCCCAATCGACATCGCCGCCCGCAAAATACCCAAGCCTTCCGGACCTACTTTCAAAATATCTTTGGCAAAAACCGGCAACAAAGCCACCGCGCCCCCAAACAACACCGCCAATAAATCCAATACAATGGTGGTGATAATCAATTGATTGCTAAAAACAAACCGTAAGCCCTCGCGAATGCGCACTAGCGCGGGCTCCATCAAATGCGTCGGCGGTACCGGCTTAGAGGTGATTTGCAGCGTACACACCAAAGCCAAAGCGCACAACACCGACATTACCCCAAAAGCCAACTCCGGACCATGCCAAAAACCATACAACAACCCACCAATACCCAAGCCGCCAATACTCGCTACTTCCCAGGTACTGCTGTTCCACGCAATCGCATTGGGCAGCAATTTGCGGTCGACCAATTGTGGCAAAAAGGCAAAGTTCGCCGGACTGAAAAATCCACGCGATATCCCGTTGGCAAAAATAATCCCAT
>Ga0247840_10001832_pt1 | contig 39530 bp, 26 predicted proteins | sample LaCruzMarch2015__FD_192404 | JGI IMG/M metagenome (GOLD analysis project Ga0247840, IMG submission 192404) | Freshwater microbial communities from meromictic Lake La Cruz, Castile-La Mancha, Spain - LaCruzMarch2015_17m | ecosystem: Environmental > Aquatic > Freshwater > Lake | place: Spain... | reverse complement strand
TTCCGGGTTCTTGACCTAAAAATTGATTGCATGGAAATCCTAATACTGTAAAGTTCTTACTGCCAATAGTTTTGTATAATTCTTCCAAGCCTTCATACTGTGGTGTAAGTCCACATTTACTAGCTGTATTGACAACAAGTATCACTTTTGAGGCGTATTTCTTTAAATTTACGGATTTTCCATTAATATCATTCACTTTAAAATCGTAAATACTTTTTTGAGAAAATATAGTAGATGTTGCAATAGCCAAAATGGCTAGTAATAATAATTTTTTTGTTTTCATAATGAGTTATTTTATTTTGTTATTAGTTTTTCAATCAATTCTTTCATGTTTTCAGGCTTTGTAATCGGAGCAAAGCGTTTTACGGGTTTGCCATTGCGGTCAATAACAAATTTTGTAAAATTCCATTTTACATTGTTCCCAAAAGTCCCTTTTAATTCAGATTTTAAATAATTAAAAATGGGATGTGCATTTTCTCCATTTACATCTACTTTCGAAAACATTGGAAATGATACACCATAGTTTATTAAGCAACCTTCGGCAATGTCTTTTTCAGAGCCGGGTTCTTGATTGCCAAATTGATTACACGGAAAGCCAAGAATAACTAATCCTTTGTCTTTGTATGTTCTATGAAGTTCTTCAAGTCCTTCGTACTGAGGAGTAAAACCACATTTGCTTGCAGTATTTACTACTATTATCACTTTGTCTTTGTATGTATCCATGCTTACCTCTTTGCCTTGCAAAGTAGTAGCATTTAACGAAAAAAAATCGGTATTCATTTTAGTTGTTTTAATAGTGATGGGTATAAATCGTATTTTACTCGTTTAAATTCAGGTTCAAGAAGTAAAATTTTATCGTAAGTTGTTTTCGCTTTTTGTAAATGGTTTAATGATTGATAATTTCGGGCTAATAATGCTAAAGTGTTCATGTAAAGCCAGTTTTCATTCGTTAATTTATGCTTTTCGAATAAATTCACCGCTTTTAAAAAAAGTTTGAGTGAAATTTCTTTGTCACCCCCGAATAAACTCGGCGTATGAAACAATAGGTTTGCTTTGTCAACTATAGCTTGTATATTAGTTGGTTCTAGTTCCAGCGCTTTTTCAATATTTTTATTGCTTTCGGAACTAAGCGAGAAAGCTTTTAATTTATTTAAGCTAATTTTAAAACCTCCAAATGAGCCTTTATAAGCATAAGCAGTAGCACACTTTGGTGAATTTTTTAATACATCGTTTATCAATTTATCTCCTTTTTCGATATATAAATTTGCTGTATCGTGTTTTTTTGCTCTAATCAAATGACCAATGTATACATAATAATAGCTTATAAGTTCGATTTTTTGAGATAATTCAGCAGGTTTTTGTTTTTCAAAATTGGAAATCATATTTTCCCATTTTTTCATATCGTTTTCTACAAATGCTTTGTATGCTTGATTTTTATATATTGAATTGCTCGAAACTGTAAATGTTATCAATAAGAAAATGATTATTAAATGCTTTTGAATGCGTGAAATCATAAATTTTAATTTTTATGTGAAACAAACCGCTGCTATGTATTGTTCATAATGATAAATACGTAATATTTTTTCAAATCATTCATTGTATTATTCCGTGTTTTTTTTGTTACTTTGTAGTGTCATAATAAATATAAAATATGGAAAAGAAACTTTTTCGTTCGAACAACAAAATGCTAGCTGGTGTATGTGCTGGCATTGCTGAGTTTTTTAATTTGGACCCTACTTTAGTTAGGATTGCTTATGTAATTGTATCCATCTTCTCGGCTGGTTTTCCTGGTATATTATTGTATATCATTCTTATGCTCATTATGCCGTTAAGTCCGATTGAATAATGTGCTAATTTGCCAATTTGCCAATGAGAAAATTTGCCAATTTCTTATTTTCTATTTTCTAATTTCTGATTTCTAACTTTAACTCCGTGTCATTCAAACTTATATCAAATTATAAACCTACTGGTGATCAGCCTGAGGCTATTCGTCAGCTCGTTGAAGGATTGAACAGTGAAATACCGTTTCAAACCCTGCTTGGTGTAACTGGTTCGGGCAAAACCTTTACAATAGCCAATGTCATAGAGCGAGTTGATCGTCCAACCTTGGTGCTGAGTCATAATAAAACCCTTGCAGCCCAACTTTATAGTGAGTTTAAATCATTCTTTCCCGAAAATGCTGTTGAGTATTTCGTTTCGTATTACGATTATTACCAGCCCGAAGCTTATTTGCCTGTAAGCGATATTTATATTGAAAAAGATTTATCAATTAATCAAGAAATTGAAAAATTACGCCTTTCAACTACCTCATCGCTATTGTCGGGTAGGAGGGATGTGATTGTGATTTCTTCAGTTTCGTGTTTGTACGGAATTGGTAATCCGGAGGACTTTACGAGCAATTTAATTGAAATTTTTCGTGGACAAAAATTGGTTCGGAATCTTTTTTTACGTTCCTTAGTTGATAGTTTATATACCCGCAACGAAATTGAACTTAACAGAGGAAATTTCAGGGTGAAAGGCGAAACAGTTGACATTTTTCCAGCTTATGCTGATTATATAATTCGTGTAGTTTTTTGGGGTGATGAAATTGACGAGATTATGACTGTAGAACCTGTAAACCTGAAAATAATTGAGCATTTTGATGCTTATAAAATTTATCCAGCCAGTATTTTTGTTACTACCAAAGAGCGCATTGCTGCTGCCATTTCGTTTATTGAACGCGATATGAACTTGCAAGTGGATTATTTTAAATCGATAGGTAAGCATTACGAAGCCAAACGCATTTACGAACGTGTAAATTACGATTTGGAAATGATTAAAGAACTAGGCTACTGTTCAGGTATAGAGAATTATTCTCGCTATTTTGATGGTCGTGAAGCAGGCACTCGGCCATTCTGTTTGCTCGATTATTTTCCAGATGATTATTTGATGGTGATTGACGAAAGTCACGTTACCTTGCCTCAGATTAAAGCCATGTTTGGTGGCGATGCCGCTCGTAAATTGAACTTAGTTGAATATGGTTTCAGATTGCCTTCGGCAAAGGACAATCGTCCATTAAAATTCGAAGAATTTGAGACGATGACTCCCCAAACCATTTATGTAAGTGCTACTCCTGCCGATTATGAGTTGGCCAAAAGTGAAGGTATTATTATTGATCAGCTTATACGACCTACCGGACTACTCGATCCAATAATTGATGTGCGCCCCAGTTTAAATCAGATTGATGATTTGCTCGAAGAAATTGTGGTACGTACTGAATTGAACGAGCGCGTATTGATTACAACACTAACCAAGCGTATGGCCGAAGAGTTAACAGATTATTTGGCTAAGATGAATGTGCGTTGTAATTATATTCACTCCGATGTGGATACGCTCGATAGGGTACAAATTATGGAAGATTTGCGACGCGGAGTGTATGATGTGCTTGTTGGAGTAAATCTGTTGCGCGAAGGTTTGGATTTGCCCGAAGTGTCGTTGGTGGCCATTTTGGATGCTGATAAAGAAGGCTTTTTGCGCTCACACCGTTCGTTGACTCAAACTGCCGGACGCGCTGCTCGTAACTTGAATGGGCGCGTAATAATGTATGCTGATAAAATTACGGATAGTATGGCCAAAACCATAATGGAGACAAACCGTAGACGCGAAAAGCAATTGGCTTATAATGAGTTACATGGAATTACGCCAACAGCTATTATCAAAGGCGAACGCAATTCGTTGAGCAAAGTTGAACCAAATGCGTATATTGAACCTGAACAAAATCAGGGTATAGCTGCTGATCCAGTTGTGCAATATATGACAAAACCAGCACTTGATAAAACCATAGCCAAAACCCGGAAGGCCATGCAAGAAGCGGCTAAAAAGCTTGACTTTTTGGAGGCAGCACAACTCCGCGATGAACTAATGAAATTGGAAGATTTGCTTGCTAATCGATAAACCGACTTCCGTGACGTGTGTTGCGTTGTATCATGCGTTTTTCAACTTTTACCACAAACTCAAAATTTTTAAGTCCCCATTTTGGCGCAATTAAAAATCCCGCTGGCGATTGCGAAATCATTCGTTCGATGGCAATGTTGGGATTTAATAATTCAATAAAGTCAATTGCCAAATCAATGTATTCGTCGGCAGTATAAAGGTTAAACCATTCAGGATGTTCGGTATACTGTTTGGCCATTTTTGTTCCTTTTACCAATTGGAGCTGATGTAGTTTTACGGCTATCAGTGGAAGTTTTGAAATGCGACGAGCATGGTTCAATATCATTTCGTGTGTTTCGTGCGGAAGTCCGAGAATAAGATGTGCTCCAGTTTTAATACCTCTCGACGCTGTGTCCCGTATTGCTTTTTCGGCGCAGGCATAATCATGTCCACGGTTAATAAACTCCAATGTGCGATCGTTGGTGGATTCTATGCCATATTCAATCATTACATAATAGCGCTTGGATAATTCGGCAAAATAATCCAGCAATTCATCATTCACACAATCGGGGCGAGTTCCAATGACAATACCTACAACCTTGGGATGTTTCAATGCTTCTTCGTAAATGGCTTTGAGTTTGTCAATTTTATCGTAGGTGTTTGTATACGACTGAAAATAAGCGAGGTAAATTTGTGCTTCGTATTTATGATTGAAAAATGCAATCCCCTCTTCAATTTGCTGCGTAATGGATTTTGTAGGTTTACAATATTCAGGACTAAAAGTTTGATTGTTGCAATAGGTACAACCACCTAATCCTCTACTTCCATCTCGGTTAGGACAAGTAAAACCTGCATTTATCGATATTTTTTGAACTCGTTCGGTAAATTCAGATTTAAGAACCTGATTGTAATTGAGATAGCGTTCAGAAGTATTTAATATATAAGACATTTGTTGATGTGATAATGCGATAATGTGATAATGTGATGAGAAAATTGAATTAATAGTATATAAACTAAAACCCAAAACAATCATTTGAAGTTAAATGTTTGTTTTGGGCTCAATAAAAATATATAAAAATACTATTGAAGGAAAATCTTAGAGGTTTCAGAAACGCTTCCTATTACCACCTTTACAATGTAGGTGTTGTTTTTTGGAGCAGCTATTTGAATGTTTTGATTTGCACTAATTGTTTTAATTCCAATCATTCTACCCGAAATATCATAAACAAAAACATTTCCTTCATTTTCGCTGAAATTCTGAATATACAATTTGTTATCGAAATGATATACTTTTGAAAGTGAAACTTTTTCAGTATCAATGCTTTCGTTTTGAGACAGTATTTTAAATCGTAACACAGGATTTGGTGTAGAACTTGCATTAAAAGCATATTTTGTTCCACTTGTTGTTATCTCAATTATTTGATTTTCAACTAAATCGTGTAAGAATATTTTTTTGTATTTTATTGTCGAATTTTCATTATGAGTGAATGTCATTACATAATTCAAATCAACTCCTGCCTGAAATGCAATTGTAGTATTATTTAAATCATTTACTGAATTAATTTGATAATTGCCGTCAGTTTCAACCGCATAAATTTGCTGATTCAGCGCATTACCCGTTAATTTTAAACCATCAAACCCATTATCAAAATTTCGTGAATATTGCTCATGACTCATTAACCACAATTTGTCGTATCCATTCTCGCTTTCTAAATGTATTTCAGTTACTGCCTGCGAGTCAGTGAGCGACTGTGCTTTTATGTGTTGCCTATCGGTATTGCCCATTGCTACAGAGTTGTATGTGAAATTCACATAAGATTCGGTAGTTGAGGCATTTGCTTTGAGAATTCGAACCATTATTGAGCCCATTGATGGTACTTGACGTAAAATGCCAAAATCTCCAGCTTGTTCCTTTGGAACTGCATTGTACTGACCAGGTACTATTTTTGTATCTACAACATTTTTAATAGGATTATTTTTCCAAATTGTAAAAGTACCAGTATTATATAAATAGGCAGTATTTTCTACTCCCGTACCAAATTCTATTTGGCTTATATCAATAGCCGATGTATATGGATTTGCAAACATGTGTTGTCCGGGATACAAAGCGCCTGTTGTTTTTACAAACTGACCTGATTGGAAGTTAGAATTGATTAATTGACCTCTAAATGTGTAAAAAGCTGGTGCTTGTTGGCAAAGTTCATAGCCTTTGAAAGGAATTAATGTAGACTCATTTGTAAGCATCCTCCAGTGAGTGGCAGTGTCATTGTCGTTCTCAAATAATTCACGAACATACGCACCATAAAAAGTTGGAAGTGCAGGTACCGAAGTTACCGGTATCCCAAAAAATTGCCAATTGTAACGGTTGTTTATAGCATTACTTTTATTCCAACTAGCAGGCGAATACATTTCAACAGTACCATAAACAGGAAGATTTTGTGGATTACGATAAATAATTGAACCATTTGGAAGTGTAGAACTTGCTTGAATTAATATTTTGTCCGTATTGGATGTTGATTGAATATTGTTGTTTACAATCAATGTTAAGTTTGGTGGAATAATTACCGATAAATTGGCACTGTCGTTTACAAGAAAGCCAATAGTACGATTAATGTCCAACTGTAAATTTCGTTCGGCTGCTACTTGATTGTTATTTGATTTTTTAGCAAATACAACATCATCGCCTGGTGCTGGTACAAAACCGCCAGTCCAGTTTCCAGGTGTTCCCCAATTGGTGCTAATATTGCCTCGCCAATAATTAGTACGAGGTCTTACATCCATTTTTACAAAATTAGTTGCTGTTTGTGGACTAGCACATGGGTAAGTAGAAGTTAAAATACAACTAATTGTGTCTCCATTTACTGGTGTATAATCAAAAGTATTGCTTGTAGTTGATGGTCCGGTGTACTTTGTTGTGCCATTTTTAACAATCCACTGATAACTTGGTATAGTGCCGCCATTTGTTGGAGTAGCTGTATAGGTGACAATTGTATTCGAAAATACTGGATTATTCGAAGCAGTTACTTGTAAGCTTGGAGCTAAAGTTGGATTTACAGTAAGATTTACAGATGATGAAACGTTAAAAATTAATTGGAATTCAAAATCATCCAATGCAAAATCGTTACCTTGAGGTTCCAAGTTCAAATCGACTAATGATAACTGAATTATTCTGGTTGAGCCTGTATTTACGTAAGGAATTACAACTTGTACCCAAGAACAAGTAGTGGCTGTAACGTTGTGTACGCTACCAGTTGGAACTCCATCGATGTAAAATTGCAAAACGGCAGGACTTGCTGGCCATATATTTTGAACCCAATAACTAAATTGATACGTGGCACCTTCTTCAATTTCGATAGATTGCGACCAAGCTATAGCACCTGCACCTCCAGCAGCAAGCGTAGCTCCATCTATTATCATTTGATTTCCACCTGTTCCTTCTCGTCCGGCGGCCTGATTACAAAATCCATTATTCAAAGTCGCCGGGTTTGGGCCTATAGTATATTGGTTTTGTAAATAACTTTGTGTTCCATAAGGCCAAAATTTATAACTTGAACCAAAATTTGTATTTCCATCAAAAAAGTTGCCGTTTGTTAATAGATTGATATTGCTTTTTATAGAGCTTGACACCGTGTAAGTTCCATTTTGAGCAGCAGTTACTGTTCCTAAAACCGGATTTTGGGCAGTTGAGGTAAACCCATTTGGACCAGTCCAAGTTTGACTCGTAATATTTGTTCCAGTACTAGTTAGTGTAACACTACTACCCGGACATAGATTCTCGAGACCTGAAGGGCCTGCAACAATTGTTGGTTGACTTACAACAGTACCATTACAAACTACATTTACATCTAGAGCACCTGGCGAAGATAAAACAATTTTCTGATTAGTATCATATGTGCCAATAGGATAGCCAGCTTTTAAACGCACATATACAGGGCTTGCATTAATTTTACCTCCAATTTGGGCTATTGTTAATACAGAAGGATTCGTAGTGCTCGAAACAAAAGTTCCTTCGACGCCACTTGGCGATATTTCGAAATTTATTGGTGGTGTAACTGTTACTGAGGTAGTCAGCGAAGTTGCACTTACAGTAAAATTTTGCTTTAATGATGGGCCTCTATTAACTACATATAAAAAACCATTAAGTACTCCATTTGAACTGATAGTAGTAGCTCCAGTAACTACTTGACCACTACAAGCAACATTCTGTGAAATAGCAGAACCAGATGTTACAACAATATTTTGAGCTGCAATTACTCCAGTTCCTAAACCGCTATTCATGCGTACATATATTGGAGTTGAAGCTACAGTTCCTGAAGTAGGAGCTATTGATATTGTAGTTGGGCTCTTTACAAAAGTTCCTTCAACACCACTTGTCGATATTTCGAAGTTAGCAGGTGGTGTAACAACTAAATTTACAGCTAAAAAAGTACCACTTACATTAACAGATTGTACTTCAGAAGGTCCAACTCCGGCATAAATAAAACCAGCCAATGATAATTTTGAAACTGCTACAGTTGGGTTATTAACTTTCCCTGAACAAGTTACAGTTTTGGTAACAGCGTTTGTTGATGTAAAAGTTATATTTCCAACGTAATCGCCAAATAATAAACCTGACTTTAACCTTACATATATTGGAGTTGAAGTCGCACCTAAACTTAGGCTTGCGCCATATCCCGATGCTGCCGATAGCGAGATTTCGTAATTTGTTGGTGCTGTGGCAGTAATATTTGCAGATAAATTTGCTCCACTTACATTAAATGTTTGCGCCGTGGATGGACCTGCACCAACTGAATATGAAAAATTTGATAGAGTTGTAACAGTAGGGCTAATTAATGGTGCATTGGTAACTGAACCTGAACAATCAACATTTACAGTTGAAACACCTGTTGACGAACAAGTAACATATTGTGTCGACACTGAACCTACATTTAAACCAGCTTTCATGCGTACATAAAAAGTGGTTGTAGGAACTTCGCGGTTTACAACTATAGCTGATAAAATAGTTGCGGGAACAAATGCAGCACCTGAACCCGACGATATTTCAAAACTTGCTGAAGGTAAAATGGTGATATTAGTTGTTAAAGCTGAACCGCTCACCGTAAACGATTGTTCGGCCGAAGGGCCATTTCCTTCCATGTAAATAAACCCTGATAATGTTAATGGATTTACTGTTATTACAGGCAGATTATTGCGACCAGTAAAATCGCCAAATGCAACTAAATTAGAGGCTGAAATTGTTGTTGCAGTTGCCACATTATTTTCCACCCATGTTGGAGCAATATAGCGTGATGTGATAATATTTGATGTAGAACCATTAACATCTGCAGCAACAAATGTACCTGTTATGGCTGCTGAAAAATTTGTGATATTGGCTTGATTGATGGTCCAATAGCGAGATAAAAAATTGCTTGCACTACCATCATTTGGATGCTTTGCATCTGTTACATTTACGGCTATTAGAGCACCACCAGCTAGTGTTGCTGAACTTAGCGTTATATCAATTGGGGAATAATCATTTCCAGAAGTATTATCGCCAATAGGGAAAGTATACGTTGTTGGAGTACTTGTAATAAGTTTTCGAACTTGTCCCGTACCTGAAGCAACAATCATTTTTGTGTTCGAGAATGGGGCACCTGCTACTGCGCCAGTTCCTAGCGTTAAATTGTTTGAACCAATGGTTAAATTTCCGCTTGATAATGTAAGTATGTTATTGACCGCAATACTATTTCCAAGTGTAGTGCCACCTGCATTATTAATTGTAAGATTGTTAAAAGTTGTTGTGGCACTACCTCCAATTGCAAATCCACTTCCGTTCATGGATACTGTTCCACTTCCTGCAGTAAATGTTGCTCCATTGTTGGTAAAATTTCCTGTAAGATTAAGGTTTGTGTTAGCTGTAAAAGTACCAGCAGTTAAAGTTGCATTTCCAGTAACCGACATGGTAGCTGGAGCAGTGAAATTTCCTGTAGTTTGAGTGAAAGCACCATTTACATTAAGAGTTGTCGTACCTCCACTTACACTCAAAGTTTGACCAGACGTTTTATTTACCGTTAAATTATTGAATGTTTGTGTGGCTACTGTTCCATTTATAGCTGAACTATTTCCTGTAAATGAAATTGTGCTTGTACCTGTTGTAAAAGTGCCACCATTGTTAGTCCAATTGCCTGTTATAACGTGTGTAAATGTAGCCGCATTAAAGGTTGTACCAGTACCTAATGTAACATTACCTCCAATTGTTAAACCAACAACTGCAATAGTTGTGGCTGTTCCAGCAAGTGTAAAATTATTACAAATAGTTGTTATACCTGCTGGTAATGTTTTTGCACTACTACCGCTTAAAGTCAAATTGCCGTATGTTTGACCGCTACTTGGATTAGTGATGGTTTGAACAGTGCCATCATAATCAACAGTACTTGAGCAATTTATCGAATGTGTTGTGTAGTTTGCAGGTAGCGTATTTGTTCCGCCAATTATTAAACCAGCATTTGCAGCTAATGTCAATGATCCACCAGCTGCTGCTCTGTTTGCAGTAAAAGTATTCAAATCCAGATTCCCCGATTTGATGTTGATAAGCGATAAAGCTGTTTTGTTAGCATTAAGTATTACTGAATTACCTGCACCCTGGTCAATAATTAATCCACCTGTGCCATTAAAATTATCTGGAAATTCATTACTAGTAGAAGTTTTTGTGGCCGTTCCTTTGTATTGTAGTGTTGAATTCGTTCCATAAGCTATTACAGCCGAAACAGTAACTGTAGCATTCCCTTCAATTGACATTATGCCATTTACAGTAACTCCTGTTGTAGTTTTTGCGCCAGTGCCCGATAATGTTAAATTGTTATATGCTTGTCCTAAAACTGTCTGAATGCCACCATTATAATTCACTGTTCCTCTTGTTAATGCAACGGCACTACCTGCTGTGTTCGAAATTGTTCCACCTGAAATTGTTCCACCAACATTCAAAGTGCCTGCATCACTGAAGACAATCTGGTTTCTGGCGGCAGATCCATTCATAGCAAAATTACCACTTACATTTACAATGCCTGTAGAAATGCTAATATATGAGTCTCTATCATTGTTCCCTGTAGTCGCTATTGAAACAGAACCTGCTGTTAATGTACCAGCTCCTACAGCTATAAACTTGTTGTCACCAGTTCCTGTGCCAGCATTAATAGTAATAGCATTTGTAACTGTTATAGAATTTGAACCGTTAATTGTTACTGATGAAATTTGGGCCCCACCATCAATAGTAAGACTAGAACAAACAGCTGCACTGTTTACTACAACTATGAAGTTATTGCCAATTGTTACTGTTTCAGTAGCGAGAGGAATACCATTTGGATTCCAATTGTTTCCATCTTCCCAATTATTAGTGTTCGCTCCGCGGTCCCATGTTTTCTGCCCATCCACACTTCCAATATTTAATAATGCCAATACAAAAAAAGAAGCAAACCATTGTAAGTTTGTTTTCTTTAGTGAATGTATAGTTGTAGATGAAACTATTTTAATATGATTAATTAAATTTTGAATTGTCATATAGTGTAATAATTTTTCTAACAAGAACTTGTTTTTATAAAATGAATTTGTTTTAATTCTTGTTATTGTGCAATTTCCATGCCCTTATTAATAACCTATTGTATAACAAAATAATAACTAAAATGTTTAGTTCAATTTGGTCTTTGATTTTAGCTAATGTTATTCGATATCAAAGAATGTATACGGCTAATTTGTACAATGCATTTCCATTAAGTTAGTTATTAATCTTATAATCAGAATATTTTTATAGTAATTTATGCTACAAAAGTAATATAAATTACTGCTAAAACCAAATAATTTTTAGCTCTCAAATTTAAACATAAAGTTATAGGGCATAAACCGCCATTTGACTGGTTTATGCCCTATAAAATGTTGATTGTTATAAAATTGAATTATTTTAAGAACAATTTTACTGTTTCAGTACTTTCTCCAATTGCTATTTTCACAATATAAACATTACTTTTAGGTGTAGCAATTTGAATGTTTTCGTTAGCCGAAATTGATTTTATGGCTACTGTTCGGCCCGAAATATCATATACATAAACCTTTCCAGATATATTACTGAAATTTTGAACATAAAGCTGGTTATTGTAATAATAGGTTTTAGATACGTTTAGTTTCATAGTTTCAATATTATTAGTTTGTGTAATAATTTTGAAACGTAAAACAGATGAACTAGCCGAAGTGGCATTGAATGTATATTCGGTTCCACTGCTTGTGATGTCTACAATACGGTTTTCAATCAAATCGTGTAATAGTATTTTATTGTATTTCAATGCAGTATTATCGTTATGTGTAAATTTGATTTTATATTCTGTGTCCTGACCTGCCTGAAATGCAAGAGTTGTATTATTTAAATCATCTACTGAATTAACCTGGTACTCACCATCTTTTTCAACTGCATAAAGTTGTGGGTTTAATGCGCTACCTTTCAGTTTTATACCATCAAATCCATTATCGAAGCCTCGTGTAAATCCTTCGTTACTCATTAACCACATTCTGTCAGCAGCATTTTCACCTTCTACATCTACAACTGTTGTTGTTTGATTGTCGGCAATTGTTGCAGCCTTTACACGTTGACGTTCCAAATTTCCCATTGCTACGGTATTGTATGCAAAATTAACATACGATAATTCAGTAGTGGCATTTGCTTTGGGAACTCGAACCATTAATGTGCCCATGGATGGTACTTGGCGTGGTATGCCAAATTCTCCAGCTTGACCCCTTGGAATAGCAAAATATTGACCTGGTATTGCACCATCTGTTTTAAGCTTATTTGTTCTCCATTGAACAAAGGTACCAGTAGCATATAAATAAGCTGTTTTTTCAACTCCATTCCCGAAATCTATTAAATTAATATCTAAGGCTGCTGTATATGGGTTTGCAAATAAATGCTGACCAGGATATAACGGGTTGCCAGTTGTTGTTTTTACAAATTGTCCGGATTCGAAGTTTCTATTTACAAGTTGTCCTTTAAAAGTATAAAGTGTATTTGCATTTTGCTGACACAATTCATAACCTTTAAATGGAACTAAAACAGATGTGTTTGTTAACATGCGCCAGTGTGTAGATGTATCGTTGTCGCTTTCAATCAACTCACGTACATAAGCACCATAAAATGTTGGTAAAGCATCAACAGCAGTAACTGGAATTCCAAAAAATTGCCAATTATATTTTTGGTTTATTGGGCGTGATAAATCCCAACTTGCTGGCGAATACATTTCTACAGTTCCATAAGCAGGAAGACTTTGAGTATTACGATAAATGATAGAACCATTTGGTAATGAAGTGCTTGCGTAAATATAAACTAAATCTTCTGGATTTGTTACAGGTACAGTTACAGGAGGAGTTACATTAATAGTATTGTTACAACTTAAAGTTAATCCTGCAGGTATAAGCAATCTCCGTATTGTTGCGTTTATTAAACTACCAATAGTTCTGTTTTTGTCTAATTGCAAATCGCGAATAGCAGCTGTTCCAAAGTTAGCAACCGTAGCATAAATTACATTATCGCCAGTAGCAGGAACGAAACCAGCTGTCCAGTTTGCCGGTTTCCCCCAATCGATATCAATATAACCCATCCAGTAATTTACTAATGGAGCTTGAACATTTATAATATCATTTCCTGTCGCAGGTTTAGGGGCTGCACAAACTATTGAACTAGTCATCTCGCAAGTTACAGTTACATTTCCTGTTGACGTAGGTGTTAAATTAAACGTTGATGCTGTTTGTCCAATTTGCTCTACACCACCTACAAACCATTTATAAGTAGGAGTTAAACCACCATTAATTGGATTAGCAGTAAATACAACTGGAGTATTCTGATACACTGTTGAAGGAGAGTGTGTAACTGTTACCGATGGAACAACTGAAGGGCTAACAACTACACTTTGAGTTGACGTGGCTGATAATATTTGTTTAAAGGAAATATCATCCAATGCAAAGTCGTTACCATTGGCAACAGTTGTTTGATTGATTAATTCTAAATTTAAAATATTATTTGAACCAGCATTTGTGTTGTATAGATATTTTGTCCATACACCCGAAGTAGGATTGGCTGTATAAATTGGTCCAGCCATAACTCCATTTACATATAGTTGAAGTTTGGCAGGAGCAGGGTCAGTTCCATTCACAACAGTTTGTAACCAATATGTGAACTCGTAATTTGCATTATTTACTACCGATACACTTTGCGACCAAACCACAACACCGGCAGTTCTATTTCCATTTATCACCATTTGTAATGTTCCTGGAGCTAGCGTATGATCTGGATTACTGTTAAAGTTACCATGTACTGTGCTTGCTAATGCTACTACTGTATATAAGTCTTCAGGAATAAGTGCGTCAGTTGTTGGAGCAACGTAAGAATAACTGCTTCCAACACCTGTATTCCCTAATTCAAAATCGCCATTGTATATCAAGTTTCCACCAACTTCAACGTTTCCTGTAACAATATAATCTCCACTCATAGCAGTTGTGGCATTTGTTATACTTGGGTTGACTAATGTAGAGTAATAACTATTTGGCCCTGTCCAAAACCTACTTTGAACATCTGTTCCTGAACTTGTAAGATTAATGGTTTCGCCAATACAATAGTTACCTCCACCAGTTGAAGTTATAAGTGGTGTAGCATATACTTTTCCTGTTAAAGCAACTGTTTTTGAGGTAGCTCCCGACGAAGCAATGTTAAGATTTCCAGTATGATCTGCCGCTACAATGCCTGCTTTTAATCGGATACCAATATTAATTGCTGCAACAGTGGTCCCTGAACGAGTCAATGTGATGGCTGTTGATTGATATGTGCCTGTCGATGGGTTTAAAACTTCAAAATTTGCAGGTGGTGTAATGGTAATATTGTTAGTAAGCGATGCTCCACTCACTGTTACAAATTGTTCGGTAGATGGTCCACTGCCAAATAAATATCCAAAACCAGTAAGGGTTGTTTTTGATGTTAATATTGTTGCGCTGTTTACAACTGAACCATTAAAAGCTACAGTTTTAACTACAGCCCCTTGTGCTGTTAAAGTTACATTTTGAGGGCCATAATTACCAACAGCTCTACTTGCACGGAGGCGAGCATACATTAATTGATTAACAGAACCACCAGTAGGAGAAATAGTAAATGAAGTTGTATACCAAGTTGACCCATTTGGCGAAAGTTCAAAATCGGTAGGTGGGGTTATGGTTACATTATTTGTTCCCAGATTTGTACCATTCAGTTGAAATGTTTGCGAAGCTGATGGTCCAGCTCCAGAATAAATAAAACTTGCAAGCCATGAAGTTGAAGTTGTTAATGTAGCTTTAGGGCTAACAGTACCAGTACATACTATAGTTTGATTTGCGGCATAGGTCGCTGATGCAACTACATTTTCATTAAAATTTCCAGTACCAAGTCCTGATTTTAAACGAACATATATTGGAACATTGGTAAAAGTACCTGTTCCTAAGATTAAACTGCCAGATGTTATAGGAATAGTTAATGTAGTTGTGACAAAATTAGCTCCCGAAGTTAACGATATTTCATAGTTTGCAGGTGCAGTTATTGTAACGTTCGAATATAAGTTAGAGCCACTAATATTAAATGTTTGTTCAGTCGAAGGACCTAAAGCAAATGTATAAGAAAACAATGTTGAGCTAGCTGGTGATACTGTAATAACTGGCTGATTACTTACAGTACCGCTACAAGATACATTCACAGATGTTGCACCAGAAGTGCTTACTATTATGTTTTGCGATGCCACAGCTCCAGTAGATAGCCCTGATTTCATACGTACATAAACTGGTAATGAACTTATTGAGCCACCTGTTGGAGGTAGCGAAACGGATGGGCTAGCTGTAAATCCAGCTCCTCCAGTTGCTGAAACTTCAAACGAAGCTGATGGGCTAATTATAACATTTTCCACTAAATCAGTTCCCGATACTGTGAAGCTTAAAATATTTGATGGACCATTATTGAATGGATACGTAAAAGTTGTTAACGATGTTGGAGTGGCGCTAATTGTTGGAGTGTTATTCAATCCTGTAAAGTCGCCAAATGATGTTAAGCTAGTGGCTGATAAATTGTTTGAACCGAGTGCTCCATATTTTACCCAAATTGAACCAGTATAACGTGATGCAGCTTGTCCTGTTTCACTTCCTGTAATATCAGCATTTAAATATGTTCCTGTGACCGAAGCTATAAATGAAGTAATGCCACTTTGAGTTACTGTCCAGTATCTGTTTAGAAAGTTAGTTATTGTTGTATTGCTTGGGTGTTTTGTGTTTGTAACATTTGTTCCATAATAAGCACCTCCGGCATAAGTTCCACTCGTAAATCCAACTGTTATAGGGGAATACTCAGCAGTTCCCGTTGCATCGCCAATAGGGAGTAAATAAGATTCATTTTTATTAATTTGTTTGCGTACCTGTCCAGTGCTAGTTGCGACAATCATGTTTGAAGCATTCAATGTCCCTGCAACTGCTAAAGCGTCAACGCCTAGTGTTAAATTGTTAGCGCCTATGGTAAGTCTTCCAGCTGTTAAAGTTAATAGGTTGTTTACAGTAGAATTCGCAGCTAAAGTAACACCAGAACTATTATTGACAGTTAAATTATTAAACGTAGAGGCAGGAATAGTTTGACCAGTTGCACCATTATATAATATTGTTCCACCCCAAGTTCTACCTGTAGGAATAGGTGTTGCACTTGTATTTTGAGTTTGAATGGTACCATCATTTGTAATTGAAGAGAGTGTCCCCAATAATTGATTGGTTCCCATGTTTAATGTTCCGCCATTTGTAGTTGTTAACGTACCGTTTACAGTGAGAGTACCACTTGCAGTTACAATACCTGACGTGTTGTTAATAGTTAAATTATTTGCTGTTGAAAGTCCATTGCCTATAGTTTGATTTGTGCTTCCATTGTAAGTGTAATTCGCAGCGGAATTGTATGTTCTTATGCCTGTAACTTGAATGGATCCATTAGCTCCGTTTGAGGTTAAACCATCAGTGTTTGCAGTCAGAATAGATCCTCCACTATTTAAGTAAAACATCGTACCTGCCGAGGAATTTGTTGTACCATCTGAGTCAGTTATAATGTAAGTTCCCATATTCAATGAACCATTTACTGTAAAACTACCATAGTATTTAGGGTCAGATGAGTCGCCATAAAGACTAAGATTAGATAACATTTGAATAGAACCCGAGATAGGAACAATTATTTTTGTCCAAATCATTGCACCTGTAGTTGTTACATTCAATGATTTATTTACTCCTAAAAGATTTATTAAACCGTTTTCAGCACCATTACCATTGGTTGTTACTGATCCTATTCCTGCAGTGTTAGTAAAATTTCCTGATACATTAATATAACTGTTTGCACCATTATCAACATTATTAAAATCGAATATACCAGATGACTGAATATAATTTCCATTAACATTTAAATTTCTTACATTGGTAGTTGAATTGTTCAATACAAAAGTTCCAGAATTCAATGAAAAATCGTTATTCGTAGTAATGTCGGTCAGAGACGTTAAAGTCTGACCATCTGTTTTATTAACCGTTAAATTATTAAATGTTTGAGTGCCCACTGTTCCATGTATGGCAGAGTTGTTGCCTGTAAATATAACTGTTCCTGATCCTGGGATAAACGCACCTCCATTATTTGTCCAGTCACCAGCAACGGTGTATGTATATGTACTTGCGTCAAAAGTCCCAGCATTTAAAATAACATTTCCTCCAATTGAAAGATTCTGTGCAATTGATAAATTAGATGCTCCTGTGCCATTAATTGTTAGATTACCTAAAATTGACAATGAAGTAGGGGAAAGTGTAGTGTTGGCAGATTGCGATGTACAATTCCAAGTGAAATTACTGAATGTTTGATTTAAACCTGTCGGTATTGTTGCGGTTGTCCCTGTTAAGTTACAGTTCGACGTAGCATTCCATGTTGATGTAGGAATATTTCCTGCGTCGCGGGCATGCTGATAAGTTGAACTATTACTAAAAACTAATTTAGATGCTGTTGTACATGTAACTGTTCCCGAATTAATTATTGATCCTGATACTGTTGTTGCTACATTTGTTCCGTTTGTATTAAATGTACGGTTATTTGTACCTGAAACTGATAATGTACCATTAATTGAAGCAGTAGCATTGGCAGCTAAAGTTATATTTATTCGTGTGCCACCAAATGAAGCGCCATTAGCGATAAAAAAATCTACACCGCTATTGCCTCCCAAAGTGAATGCTCTATTGTTTCCACCATCTAAATTAACTGTTCCTTGGTTTATTGTTAGTGAATTATAGGCAACATTTGCTCCTGGTAATGTTGTAAATGTAATCGTTCCGATAGTGTTGAAAACAATATCATCGCCTGCAACTGGTGCTGTACCTCCCCAGTTGCTGCCTGTTGTCCAGTTTAATGTTGTTCCAGTTCCCCCAGACCAAGTTTTGGTTGCCCCTTTCAAACACTCAACTCCCAAAAATTGTATCAAGAAAAGTAAAGCAAAAAAATGTAATATTTTTTTTTGATTCTGTAATGTTTTTGTAAATCGAACGAGTTTCATGTTCTGTATATTAGTAAAGTTGGTCACTTGTTGAAAAATGTAATGGTTTATCTATATTTTTTTGATTTCGAATTGTATTAATTTCGTTTTTTTGAACGCTATTTCAAAAATCAAACCATTTTTTGTAATTTGCTGAAATTTAATGATATATGTTGATTTGTTGTTGAATTTCAATCTTTGATTTCAGACTGTTCTATTCGTTATCAAAGAATACAAATTTGTTGATAATGATTTTGAATAAACAAAACTGTTATTAATCTTATAATCAGGATATTTTTATAGTAATTTACGCTACAAAAGTAATATAAATTACTGCTAAAACAAAATTATATGCTACATAAATTTGAATAATAAGTCGAAAATTTAAACTTTTCACATTGAATTCAATAGGACATGAATGTAGCTATATTAATTTGGATTTATCTTTTTACAGTTTAATTGAAAAAATGAAGTAAATTTTGAATAACTGGTTCTTGTAATAGTAAGTTTTTTACTTATCTTTGCAAACTGAAAAAACGACTTAGTAGCTCAGTTGGTAGAGCAACAGACTCTTAATCTGTGGGTCGAGGGTTCGAACCCCTCCTGGGTCACAAAAATAAGAAAAAGCGTTTGAACATTAGTTCAAACGCTTTTTCTTATTAATCGTATTCCAAAACTCTATTCTTCGTCTCTAAACTCCAAAATATCAGCTGGTTGGCAATTTAATACTTTGCATATTGCATCTAATGTGCTAAAGCGGATTGCTTTGGCTTTGCCGGTTTTAAGGATGGATAAATTTGCTGGAGTAATATCAACGCGTTCGGATAGTTCGTTGAGCGAAATCTTCCTACGCGCCATCATTACATCTAAATTTACTATTATTGCCATTTTTGTGTTTCTTAAATTGTAAAATCTTGTTCTTCTTTCATCTCAACAGCAATTCGCATTACTTCGGTCATAATCAGTATTACTATACCCATTATAATGGCATTAAAATCAATTATTTTCGAATACGTAAACCTATAATGAGTAAGATCAACCAAATATTCAGCGCTTATAATATTGATTAGTTGAATAACTGAACCAATTAATCCAATTCCTAAAATTATTGTCCCAATTCGGTTTATACGAGCCAGATTAATACGCTCAAAAACTTCGGAATGTTGTAACGAGCGAAGGACTTTTACAACCAAAAATGGAATCCAAATTCCTAAAATCAAGACAATAATAGTTAATGCCATATAAAGTGAATTTAATGCCATCCACCAAATAGGTTTTTGCTGTATATCGCTAAATATTAGCGATATATTATTTGATTGTATTAATACCTCTTGACCGTTTTTGGTGTTTAACTCGTTAGGTAGCATGATGTCCGGATTTTTAGGTTCTACGTCCATCATAATGAATTCTTGTGTTTTGTTTTGAGTATTATCTTCGTATTTAGCTATGGTTAGCCCATAATTAATGCCATCGATAAATGGTAAAACAGCACCTTGGTATAAACTACCAAAGAAAACGATTAATAAAACAATGCATAAAGATTTTAAACGTTGCATACTATCCTATTTATTTAATTGTAAGTTCATTGATTAAGCGATTTGCGCCTCCCACTTTATCCATTATAAACAATACGTAACGTATGTCTACATTAATAGAGCGTTGTAAATCGGGCTCAAAAATAATATCACCACTCATTGCTTCCCAGTTTCCGTCAAAAGCAAGTCCAATAAGTTCGCCTTTTGCATTGAATATTGGGCTTCCTGAGTTGCCTCCTGTTATATCGTTATTGCTCAAAAAAGCAACATGCATTTTACCAGTTTTCGAATCGATATAGGCTCCGTAATTACTCTCAGTAATGGCGTTTTTTAACTTTGCAGGAACATCAAATTCATAATCATTTGGAATTTCTTTTTCCAAAATGCCTTGTGTAGTAGTGTAATAATTATAATCAATGGCATCGGCTGGTTTATAACTGCCAATTTTTCCATAAGTCAATCGCATAGTCGAATTAGCATCGGGGTAGCGAGCTGCTCCTTTTTCTGAATCCATTTCCTTTAGACCAGCTTCATAGTTGCGCTCAGCATCCTTAATCAATTCTAAAGCCTGCTCATAGTCTCCTTTTTGTAAGCTTCCATAAAGTAATGATGTTTCGCGATAATATAAAACTGCTGGATCATTTAATAAATTCAGTGTGTTCTTATTCAGTGCTTTCTTAAATTTTTCGAATGTTGTGAAAACTGATTCTGAATAAATATACTCAGCATATTTTTGCGTACTGCCTTTAAATTTTTTATTTATTAAATTGTAAAAAGCAGGTAGGTATTCTGCCTCTACAGCTTTTTTATATTCGTTTATCATTACTTCAAATGTGGCTTGGTCTACTTCGGCATAGTAATCTTTGTATAATTCGGACGCTTTTTTCATAACGGAGTCTTTATTGAATTTTCCTTCGGTAAGTTTTACTAATGAGGACGCAATTCGTGGCATTTCGGTTCCACTTGTTAACGACTCGCGCATAAAATTCAGTGCATGACTATATTTGTTTATTTTTTCATACCCGTTTTGCAAATTAGTCAAAACAGATCCGTATTTTGCTTTTCTGTTTTCCGACGCATTTACCCAGTCTGTAAATTCTTTTTGTTCTGATTTTTTTCGTTCAATAATTCCAAGTTTTTGTATGGCTTTGTTCATGCCAATACTGTTTTTCCAGTAGTTGGAACTGCGTGCATATTTACTAGCATAAGCAATATTGATTGCTTCATTCGTTTTCATAAACGATTTCCAAACTGTTTGCTTTGCTCCTCTAACATCTATACGGGCTTGGTTGCCGTTTTTCATGCGGTTTTCAATTCCCCAAGACGATAGGTAGCGTGTTGTAGTTCCCGGATTTCCCATTATCATGCTGTAATCGCCAGCAGTATATCCTTGGTTCGAAATGGTTGCAAATCGTTTGGGTGAATAAGGCACATTGTCTTTGGAGTAAGTGGCTGGTTTTCCGTTAACGTCACTATAAACCCTAAATACGGAGAAGTCGCCTGTGTGTCGTGGCCACATCCAATTATCGGTATCGCCACCAAATTTACCTATTGACGAAGGTGGCGCATACGCAAATCGTACATCTGTAAATTCCTCGTAAACAAAAACATAAAATTCATTGTCGGAATAAAACGATTTGGTGCTTATCTTGTAATGCGTATCTTTCGAAAACTCTTTTTTGATGGCTGTTAAAATGGAATCTTGTTTGGCAACTCGTTTGCTACCAATAAGTTCTTCGGGCAGCTGCGAAATAACTCGTTCGGTAATGTCGGTAATGCTTACCAAAAATTTCACCGTAAGGTCTGGTGTGGGTATTTCATCTTCCAACTTTTCGGCAGTAAAACCATATTTTAAATAATTATGATCCACTGTGCTGTGTTGTTGGATTGCTCCAAAACCACAATGGTGATTGGTGAAAACTAATCCTTGACTCGATACCACAATGCCTGTACAACCATTTCCAAAAACAATAACCGCATCTTTGAGACTTATATTTTTATCGCTGTAAATTTGGTCGGCAGTAAGCGTACAGCCCAGTCCATTCATTTTTTGAATATTGAGTTTTTCAATTAAAGGCAGCATCCACATACCTTCGTCGGCCTTGACGGCAAAACTGCTTATTACTACCAATAACACTACTGCTAATTTCTTCATTGTAATTATATTTACAATTTCTTTTCTTGTTTTTAAAATAATAAATATCGAATTTCGATATACAAAATTAGTCATTAGTTTATAAATATGAAAATTTTATTCAAATTATTTATTTGTATCACGCTAATATTTCAATTTTAAATTTTCGAATGTCTTCTTTTTTTTATATATTTGCAGTTTATATCAAATTGGGAAAAAACTGTATATGCTATTTTCAGAAGTAATTGGACAACAAGAAATTAAAGATCGATTTGTGTGCTCGGTAAAGGATCAGCGGATTCCGCATGCTCAATTATTACGTGGACCCGAAGGAATTGGAAAATTAGCATTGGCCATAGCTTATGCTCAATTTATTTGTTGCGAAAATAAGAAGGAAAACGATTCGTGTGGTATTTGCCCTTCGTGTGTTAAGTACAAAAAGTTAGCACATCCCGATTTGCATTTTGTGTTTCCAATTATTAAACCTACAGGGAAATTAAGTACCGTTTGTGACGATTTTATAGGTGAATTTAGAGAGACAATTCTGAGGAATCCATACTTTAGTGTGAACGATTGGTATGCTGTTATTAGTGGCGATGCAAAACAGGGGATGATTTATTCGAATGAAAGTCAGGAGATTATTCATAAATTAAGTCTCAAGACTTATGAATCGGAATACAAAATAATGATTATTTGGTTGCCCGAAAAAATGAATGTGGAATGTGCCAATAAATTATTGAAAATATTGGAGGAACCACCTGAAAAGACTGTTTTTCTATTGGTTTCGAACGCTCCCGACGAAATTTTAACAACCATTTTATCGCGCACCCAACATGTGGCTATACCTAAGCTTACTGATAGCGATTTGGTTAAGGCTTTATTGAAAAATAGAGATATTGAAATAACTCAACACGATGCTCTTAATTTGGCTCGAATTGCTAATGGTAGTTATTTGAGTGCCATGTCAATTTTGAGTGAGGATGACGAGAATAAAGTCAACTTTGAACGTTTTGTGTTAATTATGCGTTTAGCATGGCAGGTTGGAAACAGGAAAGATCATGCTTCGCTTAAGACCTTACGAAAATGGGCCGACGATATGGCAGCACCTGCTATTGGCAGGGAAAGACAGAAGAAATTTCTTGTTTACGCGCAACACATGACGCGCGAAAACTTTATTTTAAACCTAAAACAAACCGATTTAAACTACTTTGTAAGCTACGAATCAGATTTTTCGCAAAAATTTTCGCCGTTCATTAATGAGCGCAATGTGGAAGATATAATGAAAGAATTTGAATTGGCCGAACGACATATTGAACGAAATGTAAATGCCAAAATGGTGTTTTTCGATTTGGTTCTAAAAATTATAATGCTGTTGAAAAGATAGTTTTTAAATATGGCCAAACAGTGAATGCGATCGCTCGGCTTTGCTGCTACCGCTACACGGCATCTTCGATTGGCTACTTGCCTGCGGCAGGCAGGGCCAAGAATGTGCCAATGTAATTTCTAACTTTTTTCTCATTTTCTCATTTTTAATTTCTGATTTCTAATTTCTAACTTTAAAAAAAATGGATATTACTCTAAATAGTGGCGGTTGCTGCATGACTAAAGGTGGTTGTCAGTGCCATTCGAATAAAAAGCTGGGTGTTTTCGATTGGTTAATCGATTTGCCCGAAACATTAAACGAAACTGAATTTGTTGAAGTTCAGTTTAAAAACACACGAAAAGGTTATTTTTTGAATAGTACCAAAATTCCACTCGAAAAAGGTGATATAGTGGCTGTTGAGTCATCGCCAGGACACGATATTGGTGAAGTGACGCTTCAAGGCCGATTGGTTTTATTGCAAATGACCAAAAATAATATTCACCCAGATCGTTTCGAAATTCGACGCGTGTACCGCAAAGCGCGTGAAGTGGATATCGAAAAATACAACGAATCGAAAGCGCGCGAGCAGCAAACTATGATAAAAGCTCGCCAAATAGCGGATAGTCTCAAGCTTAATATGAAGATTGGTGATGTTGAATTTCAGGGTGATGGAAATAAAGCCATTTTTTACTATATAGCCGACGATCGTGTCGATTTTCGTCAGTTGATAAAAGTTTTTGCCGAAACTTTTCGCATCCGTATCGAAATGAAGCAGATTGGTGCTCGTCAGGAAGCGGGTAGGATAGGGGGAATTGGACCTTGTGGACGTGAACTTTGCTGCTCTGGATGGATGACTAATTTCAATTCAGTATCAACTACGGCAGCACGTGTTCAGGATATTTCGCTCAATCCTCAAAAACTAGCTGGTCAGTGTGGAAAATTGAAATGTTGCATGAACTTTGAACTCGATACATATCAAGATGCTCAAAAGGACTTTCCTTCCAAAGATATTTCGCTCGAAACCGTTGATAATACCTATTATCATTTCAAAACAGATGTTTTCAAAGGTATTTTATCTTATTCCACTTCAAAAGAATTTGGAGCCAATATTGTTTCAATAGATGTAAATAGAGCTAAAGAGGTAATTGCTCTGAATAAGCAAGGTAAAAGACCTGATTCGCTGGAGCTTAAAGTGACTACTACAAAAGCTCCTGTTGTTGATTATAATAATGTGGTAGGACAGGATAGTTTAACAAGGTTTGATAGTACTAAAAAGGCGCCTGCAAAAAACAATAAAAATCAAGGTAATAGGAAAGAAGGTATAGCAAGACCGGTGCAAAACACAAGCAGCAATCCACCAAAACTTATTAAACGCAATGATCAGAATAATCAACCTAAATAGTAAACTGTTTTTCTTGTTTATTATCATATCGCTGGTGTCGTGTGTGAACAATGAGGTTTTTTTTAAATACCAACCCGTTAATGTGAATGGCTGGTCCAAGGACAGTGTTTTCACTTTTGATGTAACAATTGATGCACCTAATGCGAATTATAACTTCTATGTAAATACGCGTAATAGAGGTGAATATCCATATCAAAACTTATGGCTTTTTATTTCGGAAATGGGCCAGGATAGTACCATTACAAAGGATAGCATTAACTTTTATTTGGCCGATGATTTTGGAAAATGGCTAGGTTCGGGTGTTGGCCCTATTTACAATATGCCTGTACTTTATCGTAAGAACTTCAGATTTTCCAAGCCTGGTCGTTATCGCTACCAAATTCAACATGGTATGCGCGATTCTATGCTCCTGGGTATTAACGATATTGGTATAAAAATAGAAAAAGCGGAATAATACTTATGGGTAAGAATAAATTGTCCAAGTTTGCTGATATGGAGGAGTTTCCACATGTCTTTCAAGTTTCGTCGCATGCAGTACGCGAAGGTAATGAGTTTGACATGAAAGGTGCTTGGAATGTACAGTTTTTCAAAAATGATAATCCAATAGTTTTAGAATTGGGTTGCGGTAAAGGCGAATATACAGTGGGTTTAGCCGAATTATTTCCCGAAAAAAATTTTATTGGAGTCGATATCAAAGGGGCTCGTATGTGGACAGGTGCCAAAGATTCGTACGAAAAAGGTTTGAAAAATGTTGCTTTTTTACGTACCAACATCGAAATGATTTTTCATTTTTTTGCAGCAAACGAGGTGGCCGAAATTTGGTTAACTTTTCCCGATCCTCAGATGAAAAAAGTGACCAAACGCCTTACTGCAACTAATTTTATTCGCTCTTATCTTCAGTTTTTAAAGCCTGAGGGATTAATTCATTTAAAAACAGATAGTAATTTTATGTTTACTTATACCTATCAAATGGTAAAAGCAAACGGTTTTGGAGTGAATTTCGTTACGGATAATCTTTATAGTTCCAGTTTGGTAAATCCTATTTTGAAAATTAAAACCTACTACGAACAGCAATGGCTTGATAGAGGTCTTACAATTAAATATATTCAGTTTGTGCCTCATTTAAATGAAGTTTTTATTGAGCCGGATGAAGAAATTGAACACGATGCTTACCGTAGTTTTGGTCGAAGTAAAAGATACGGCTTGGAGGAGTAATTTTGATTTATTTTTATGTAAATTGCTGACAATGATTATTAATCACGTATAATAATGTATTTTTATAAGTTTTAATTTTCTGTTTTGGAAAGAAAATTGTAATTTTGGACTCTCATTTCATAAATATTCAATTATGGCTAAAGAAGTATTAAATAATAGTGGTGTAATGTATAACGCATTGACAAATGGAAGTAAAATTGTAGGTAAAATTTTTGCCGATAGCGATTTTAGAATTGATGGTGAAGTTGAAGGCGATATATCGTGCAACGGAAAGTTAATTATTGGCCAAAATGGAATGCTTAAAGGGACTATAACCTGCGTTAATGCCGAAATTGTTGGCACTGTAAATGGTAATATCACTGTTTCCGATACACTTACACTCAGAAGTAGCGCTCAAATAAAAGGCGATGTAAAAACTAAAATACTCGTAGTAGAACCAAATGCAGTGTTTAACGGAACCTGTTCAATGCGAGATGTGGTTAAAGTAGAAGTAGAATAATGTTATACAACGCTTTTGTTATCGATGTAATTGAAGGCGTTTTTAGTTCTTCAATTAAAACATTAAATATTGCTGATTTGCCCCAAGCTGAAGTGCTTATAAAAGTAGAATACTCATCACTCAATTATAAGGATGCTTTGTCAGCAACAGGTAATAAGGGAATTACCAAAAACTATCCTCATACACCAGGAATTGACTCTGCAGGTGTAGTTATTGAATCGCTTTCAGAAAAGTTTATAGCTGGCGACCAAGTAATTGTTACTGGTTATGATTTAGGAATGAATACGCCCGGTGGTTATGGCGAATATATACGTGTCCCTGCCAAATGGGTTGTAAAGTTACCAAATGGTCTTACACTTAAAGAGGCTATGATAATTGGTACAGCAGGGTTTACAGCCGCCATTTCGCTTTCGCGCTTATCCGAATTGGTAAAACCTGCTGATGGTAAAGTAATTGTAACTGGTGCCACAGGTGGAGTTGGGTCAGTGGCTTTATCTTTATTAGCCAAAAATGGATACCAAACCGTGGCAGTTTCTGGCAAAGAAGTGGAATATCCATTCCTGAAACAACTAGGTGCCTCCGAAATAATTTCGCGTGAGCAATTTCAGCAAATCGAAAAACGTCCTGTTCTTTCGGCTCAATATGCTGGTGGAATTGATACCGTTGGTGGTGTAGCGCTCGAAAATATTTTAAAATCGCTTCAACCTTTAGGCGCAGTAACTACTTGTGGTAGTGTGTCCTCAACTCAACTAAATATGACAGTTTTTCCATTTATATTACGTGGAATTACGCTTATTGGCATTTCAGCACAAAACTTCCCCACTCATTTACGAACTCCATTGTGGGAAAAATTAGCAAACGAGTATAAACCAACTCATTTGTTGGATATTTACAACGAAATTGGCTTAAATGATTTACAATATGCAATTGATGATATTCTGCAAGGAAAACTAAAAGGACGTACTATTGTTAAACACAATTGATTTTTTCAGTTTTGTGGCATTTTGATTTTCATTTCTCGAAAAAAAGTTGCAATTTTGCAGAACAATAAAATACAAACTAAAAAACTTCTTTTCACCTTCTCAAACAGATGGCATTAGCAAACGAGAATTATCTCAAAACTCCTGAAATCTATTGTTTTGACGAAATAGAGAAACGTGTGAATGCGTATAAAGTGTTGCATCCTAATGCCAAAATTATTAGGCTTGGAGTTGGTGATGTTACGCGTCCGTTGCCTAATGAGGTTGTTCAAGCTATGCATACTGCTGTGGATGAATTGGCGCAAGCGGCTACATTTCGTGGTTATAGTCCACCGCAAGGTTACGATTTTTTAATCGAAAAGATATTAAAAGAATACCGTTCCAAAGGAGTGTCGCTAACGAAAGAAAGCGTTTTTATTAGCGAAGGTGCCAAGTCGGATATTGGAAATGTAGGTCATATATTGGGTAGAGATAATATTATTGCAATTGCCGATCCGGTGTATCCTGTTTACGAAAATGCTACCATTATGAGCGGGCGTGCGGGTTATTTGTCCGACGATCAGAAATGGAGTAATATTGTTTATCTTCGCTGTTCGAGCGATACTGGTTTTATACCTGAATTGCCCGAAGAAAAAGTGGATATTATTTACCTGTGCAATCCAAATAATCCCACAGGTACTACCATTAATAAAAATGAACTAAAACGTTGGGTGGATTACGCCATCGAACATGAAAGTATAATTATATACGATGCTGCTTATCAATCGTTTATTGTGGATGAAGATGTGCCACAAAGTATTTATGAAATAAAAAATGCTAAAAAAGTAGCCGTCGAAATTCGAAGTTATTCCAAAACGGCTGGTTTTACTGGCTTGCGATGTGGCTTTACGGTTATTCCACCCGAGTTGATGGTGCATACTAAAATGGGCGAAAAAGTAGCTTTAAATAAACTTTGGAGTCGCCGCAAAGCAAATTATACAAACGGAGTATCGTATGTGGTACAGCGTGGAGCCGAAGCTACTTACACCAAAAAAGGAAAAGCAGAAGTGACCGAGTTGGTCAATTATTATATGACTAATGCAGCCATGATTCGTGAAGAATTAATTAACTGCGGATTGGAAGTGTATGGAGGTGTAAATTCGCCTTATGTTTGGTTTCGTACACCAAACGATCAGCCTTCGTGGAAATTTTTTCAACAATTGTTGTACGATTTTCAAATTGTAGGTACTCCAGGAGTGGTTTTTGGTTCGCTTGGCGAAGGATTTATGCGTCTGACAGGCTTCAGTAGTCGCGAAGGAACACAAATAGCGATGGAACGAATACGGAATAGGATATAGGGGGAAGTTTGCAGTAAGTAGTAAGCAGTAAGCGGCAAGCAAAAGTTGGTAAATGTTTGTTCTATAATTAACTATCAACTATTAATTATCAATTATTAATTATTAATTAAAATAAAATGTGTGGAATTGTAGGATACATTGGTAAGCAGCAGGCTTATCCTATTTTGATAAAAGGACTTCAACGTCTTGAATATCGTGGATATGATAGTGCTGGAATTGCGCTTATTAACGATGGCAAATTAAATATATATAAAGCAAAAGGCAAAGTATCTGAATTAGTTCAGTTTGCGAATCAAAAAGATATAAGTGGCCATATTGGTATTGCTCATACCCGTTGGGCTACTCATGGTGAGCCTAATCAGGTTAATGCTCATCCACACTATTCTCAATCCGAGGAATTGGCTATCATACACAATGGTATTATCGAAAATTATGCTGTGCTCAAAGCTGGATTACTAAAAGAAGGTTATACTTTTAGTAGTGAAACAGATACGGAGGTGCTTATTCAATTAATTGAGTTTGTGAAAAAATCGAATAATATTGATTTGTCAACTGCTGTACAACTAGCACTTAATCAGGTTATTGGAGCTTATGCTATTTGTGTAATCGAAAAAAATAATCCGGATATAATTGTGGCAGCTCGTAAAGGTAGCCCTTTGGTTGTAGGTGTAGGCGATGATGAGTATTTTTTGGCCTCGGATGCAACACCAATTGTTGAGTTTACCAACAAAGTTGTATATGTAGGTGACGAAGAAATCGTTACACTGCAACGTGGAAAAGAGTTGAAGATTAAAACCATATCGAATGTTGTAAAAACTCCCGAAATTAAAAAGCTAGAAATGACGTTAAGTCAACTTGAGAAAGGTGGTTATCCACATTTTATGATTAAGGAGATTTTTGAACAGCCCAAAACACTAAGCGATAGTATGCGTGGACGTGTAAATGTGGACGAAGACAATATTAAACTTTCGGGATTTATCGATAATAAAGATCGATTTATGAATGCTGGCCGAATTATTATTACTGCTTGCGGTACCTCTTGGCATGCTGGTTTAATTGGAAAATATGCTATCGAGGAATTTGCGCGCATTCCTGTTGAAGTGGAGTATTCATCGGAGTTCAGGTATCGTAATCCGGTAATCAACAAAAATGATTTAGTGATTCCAATTTCGCAATCGGGCGAAACTGCCGATACATTAGCAGCTGTAGAATTGGCCAAATCAAACGGAGCATTTATTTTTGGTATTTGTAATGTGGTTGGGGCATCCATTCCTAGGTTAACGGATTCAGGCTGTTATACACATGCCGGACCAGAAATTGGAGTAGCTTCAACCAAAGCATTTACAGCTCAGGTGACGGTTCTAGTTATGCTTGCTTTACTTATGGGTAAGGAAAAAGGAACAATAACTGAAGAGTTCTATTTAAAATGTGTACGTGAATTAGGACGCATACCTGAGAAAATTAAAAGTATTTTAGATCAAAGTGAGGCTATATCGCAATTTGCAAAAACCTTTACCTATGCTCAAAACTTTATTTATCTTGGTCGTGGTTATAATTTCCCCGTAGCACTCGAAGGAGCTTTGAAATTAAAAGAAATATCCTACATTCATGCCGAGGGTTATCCTGCTGCCGAAATGAAGCATGGTCCTATCGCATTAATCAGCCAGGAAATGCCGGTGGTTGTTATTGCTCCAAATGTTGGAATGTACGATAAAGTTGTAAGTAATATTCAAGAAATAAAAGCACGTAAAGGTAAAATTATATCCATTATCACTGAAGGCGATGAAGTGGTTAAAAATTTATCCGACTATTCAATTAGTATTCCCGAAACGGAAGAATGCTTAGTGCCTTTGTTGGCTGCAATACCTTTACAGTTAATGGCTTATCATATAGCAGTTGTTAAAGGTTGCGACGTTGACCAACCTCGAAATCTTGCCAAGTCGGTAACAGTTGAATAAATATACAAAACCCCTGCATCCGTGTTGGGGTTTTTTATTTGAAAATATTATAACAATTAAAATAATTAGTAGTCTTAACTTATTAATTATTAATTCTTAATTATTAATTGATTATGTGCGGTATAGCAATGATTAGGCTTTTAAAGCCACTGGATTATTATCAACAAAAGTACGGAACTTGGCAATACGGATTGCAAAAAATGTACTTATTAATGGAAAAACAACACAATAGAGGACAAGAAGGAGCTGGTATAGCTACCGTAAAATTGGATACACCTTCAGGCGAAGAATATATTTGGCGCGATAGGATAGAAGGAAAAAATGCTATTCAAGAAATCTTTGCTGGGGTAAATAAATCCATGCAAAAAATCGAATCCAATTTAGCTGTAGATGCTGAATATGCCAAACAAAACTTGCCTTTTGCAGGCGAACTGTATTTAGGACATTTACGTTATAGTACTACGGGTAAAAGTGGTATTTCGTATGTGCACCCTTTTTTGCGCCGTCATAACTGGAAAAACCGTTCGATGGTACTTGCCGGAAATTTTAATTTGACCAATGTTGATGAACTTTTCGACCACCTTACGCTTAAAGGTCAACACCCACGCGATAAGGGGGATACTTTTTTAATGCTTGAATCGCTTGGTTTTATGCTCGATAAGGAAGTTCAAGCGGAATATAACCGAATCCGAACACGTTATTCGAACGATATTGTAATAACCCGAAAAATAGAAGAAAATTTAGACATTGCATCCTTTATTCGAAAATCCGAAAAGCACTGGGATGGTGGTTATGCAATTTGCGGTATGCTTGGACATGGTGATTCGTTTGTTTTTAGAGATCCAAAGGGTATTCGTCCTGCTTTTTATTATGCCGACGATGAAATTGTTGTAGTAGCTTCGGAGCGTCCGGTGATTCAAACTGCAATGAATCTAAAAGAGGAAGATGTAAAAGAATTAACTCCAGGCCAAGCCATGATTATTAAACGAAGTGGTGAAATTCGGTTCGATGTTATTCGGGAACAAAAGGGCGGTCTCAAAAAATGTTCGTTCGAGCGTATTTATTTTTCACGCGGTAGCGATATCGACATTTATAAGGAACGCAAAATGTTAGGCGAATCGCTTAGTAAACCTATTTTAGAAGCCATTGGACACGATGTTGAGAACACTGTCTTTTCTTTTATTCCAAATACCGCTGAGGTGGCTTTTTATGGAATGATTGATGGTATTAAGGCTGAGACGAAGCAAGCTCCTAGAGTAGAAAAGGTGCTAATCAAAGACATTAAACTACGTACTTTTATTTCGACTAATAACGAACGCGACGATTTAGCTACTCACGTTTACGATGTAACTTACGGCACTATTCGTCGTGCTAAAATGGATAATTTGGTGGCTATCGACGATTCAATAGTGCGTGGTACTACCTTGAAACAGAGTATTCTGAAAATAATGAATCGCTTAGAGCCTAAAAAAATTGTAATCGTTTCGTCGTCACCGCAGGTTCGTTTTCCCGATTACTATGGTATTGATATGGCTAAAATGAGCGAATTTTGTGCATTTCGTGCTGCCATTCAATTGTTGAAAGACAGAGGTATGCAAAGTTTGATCGACGAGGTGTATGCAAAATCGAAACAACAAGAAAGTTTGCCCAAAGAAGAGGTGGTGAATTATGTGACTGAAATATATAAACCTTTTACGCAGGATGAAGTTTCGATGCAAATTGCAAAAATGCTTACTCCTTCTGATGTTGATTGCCCTGTGGAATTAGTGTATCAAACAGTTGAAGGTCTGCATTTAGCATGTCCAAATCATACGGGCGATTGGTATTTTACAGGCGATTATCCTACACCAGGTGGTAATAGGTTGGTAAACAAAGCATTTATAAATTATTACGAAGGTAAAGAAAGCTAATAATATACTAGCCTATTTCAAAAATAAAAAACGATTTTCAACTATAAATTGAAAATCGTTTTTTATTTTTTAAACCATTTGTAAATTGCAAAAAGCCCAGCCATTAGTGTTAGAATTCCCATTTCGTTGCCAATAGGGAGTGGATCGCCTCCTGGGTCACCTCCTGGATCTACTGGGTCATCTTCACCTGTTGTTCCTCGTTGCATAACTCCTCCGGTATTGGTGCCAGTAGTGTTAACTATACTACCTCCTATGCCTCCACCACTTGCAAATGTATTGGAAACTTCGGTCGATTTTCGTCCGCCTACTCCGCTAATGCCTATACCACCGCCCGATCCGCTGCCTCCGCCACTAGTTTTTGTGCGGCTACTTAATGTGGTAATACCTCCACCAACTCCTCCTTGCCCTGCGTTTATCGACGTTGAAGTCGAAATTCCGCCAGCAGAAATTGCTCTATATGTTTCAGAATTATACGGACTTGGAGCTGCAGAATAGCCATAGGAGCCATTACTTCCAGCATTTACGCCAGACATAGCTCCGATTTGACGTTCGTAATTAACACCAGGAGATACAGCATATCTATTCTGCTCTCTGTATGCAGCATAGTGAATGTCGCCTCCTAATGGCGTATAAAGCAAGAGCAATATAACACCCGAAATTATTATAAACGACCAGATATAAATTATCTGATATTTTTTTTCCATGCGTTTCTAAATTATTACAAACAGAGTCAATATACTTGGGTTAAACATAAATTAACGATAAATTATTCTTTGAATTTAAAAAAATGAGATATTTTAAATCTTAAATTATTTTCGATATTTTGCAATTTGCTAATTTTCAGATATTTATCTTTGTTTTGTGAACATAGCATATCACGGTGCAAAAATAATAATTAATTTTTAATAATTGTGCTCATTTTAAATAAAAATACTTATTTAAAAAGTCCAGCAGAAATATATTTTTCATATAAAAATGCGATATTGGTAATAATCTACTTTAGCTAAATACATCATTTATCAAATAAGTTTACACCAATAAGCTTATCGTACCTACCACCTATAGGGCGATAATATACATAAATGCTATATTCATTTGAAGACTGCCAAAAACTTCCTTCAATTTTTTCGATTGAGGATTTTTGTTCTCCTTTTTTTAAAAACCGATATTGATAATTGTAGCCTCCTTGCTTTAATAGCGCTCTATGTGTATACATTCCGGCATTGAAATTGTATTTTATACGTGAATTCTCATCAAAAAGATTGTAATACAAATCGCCTCCAATATATATTTGTCCGTCAAAAAATGGCTCTTCTGCTAATAAGGTGAAATTTACAAACATGTAATCTCCTTCTGTGTCAATATTTGTTTTTGACTCCTGATAATTAATTATAAATTTACCATTAGCATCAAATTCATGATTGTAAACTCTTGATTTTTGAATAACATCCTGACTTAGAAATGCTTCGTAATGTGGTTGAACGTATTTAATTCTATCAATACCACGACTAGCTGCATAAACCGATGAAATGTCAAAGCTATGAAATTCGTTTCCACCTTCAAATATTAAATTTTTATTATTAATATAGCGTAGCGTTTTTCCATTAATAAAAGTAGGTTCCAGGTTTATAACTTCATTGTCATACCTATTGTTTTGTCTGACACAAATTTTTAACTCATTTTGAGGGTTTTGAACTGCTATAGCATTCAGGTTTACATCAAAGTCAATTTGCTGGTAACGGCCATTTAATTCAATATCGGTATTCGATCGTATTTTCGGATTTATTGTAATTTTTGGTTCTATTATCGAAAAGCAAACTTGCACTACGGGATTGTCGGTTTTATTATCTTCGTAAACAAATACTACATAATTTCCTGATATTTTAAAGTTTATGTCGTTATTTGGTAGCTCAAATTGATAATGAGTATATAAAAAAGTGGTTGTGTTTGATAATTGTACATCCGTTATATTATTCGTGATGAATCCATTTATATATTCGTTTGTTGATAGATTTGATAATGTCCAGTCGGCATTACAGTATATAACTTTATAACTATAGGCATGAGATTCATGTGATAACTGATCAAATTTTATTTTAAGCACATCGGCACTATTCAATTCTATCATATTAGAAGAGTATTTCTCCCCAACTCTTCCAATTTGAAGAGTTTTTATACTTGAATCAAAAATCTGACTTCTATATTTCTGAGCTAGTAATGCTTCGGATAAAGTTAAAACATTAACCAACAATAGTATTGTGAAGATTTTTTTTTGCATCTAAATCAGATTTCTTTAAAAAATACTTGTTTTTTCAATTTATAAATTCAATTTCTATGCCAAAGTTACAATTTTTTTTTTGAAACTCAATTAAAACCATTGAATTTAAAGTGTCTAATGGGCATTGTTTTCTTTAAAAGTGATAGATTGATAATTTCATTACTTTCAATTCCACGCGAAAATTTAATGTTCGACGAATTTGGAGCTTAACAAATTTTTAAACTACTGCTTATTAACAATTAAATGATAGAGTTCATCTGTGTTGCTAACAAAATGCCTTGCGCCAACCTCTTCGAGTTCTTTTTGAGGACGGAATCCCCACAATACACCAACAAAATCGACTCCTGCATTATATGCTGTTGCTACATCAACTCCTGAATCCCCTACATATAACACTTCAGTTTTATCCACATTGGCATTGGTAATAATCTCGTTCAGAATAGCAGGGTTTGGTTTTGGTGCATGTCCTTCGCGTTGTCCAAATACATCGTTAAAAACAATTTCCGGGAAAAATCGAGCAGCTAAATCGACAGTTGCTGCATGAAATTTATTGGAAGCTATGGCAAGTTTAAAATCCGCAGCACAAAGCTTCGTTAATACTGAATTAATACCTGGGTAGGGTTGCGTGAAATCATCAGAATGTGCATTGTAATGACGTATAAACTCCATTTTAAGCATTGAAATGTCATCCGCTGAACGATTGTCAACTGGCAATGCTCTTTCGAGTAATTTGTTGACTCCATTGCCTATGAAAAAACGATAATCATCGGTCTTATGTGTAGGAAAATTAAAATGCTCCAATGCAAAATTTACACTATTAGCCAAATCATGAATAGTGTCGAGCAAGGTACCATCCAAATCAAAAATCAATAATTTGTACATGAAATTTTAATTATTTTTTACCATGCAAAGATACTTCAATTTTATGTGATCTGAATTGTGTTTGAGATAGCTGTAAGTTCAATTAAGTTTTGTTTAACACTATAAAGGCTTGTTTGTCTATTTTTTTTTGTATTTTTGTAAGCCTTAAATTAGTGAGGTAGAATTTATGATGTTTGTTTCGCATTAAATTATAAATTTATTACCAAAACGTAAATTAAGTATTATGTCAAAAATTTCAATTATTGCTGCAGTTGCCGACAATTATGCGATTGGGAAATCGAATAAATTACCTTGGCACTTACCCGCTGATTTAAAGCATTTTAAATTACTTACTACAGGAGCGGCCGTGGTGATGGGAAAACGAACATTCGAAAGTTTACCAAATGGACCATTGCCAAACCGTAAAAACATTGTACTTTCGTCAATGATGAGTGAGGGCGTTACCGAAGGTTATTATGAAGCCAACTCAATTGAAGATGCTTTGGAATTATGTGATAACGAAAAAGAGGTTTTCATTATAGGTGGTGGAGCGGTGTACAAACAAACAATGGAATTTGCTGATTTAATGTATATTACATGGGTTCATGCCGAATTTGCTGCCGATGCTTTTTTTCCAACTATTGATTTTGAAAAATGGACTGAAGTGAGTCGTGAAGATTTTGAACCCGACGAAAGAAACATTTATCCATTCTCATTTGTGACCTACGAAAAAAAATACAACTAAAAATATAACAATAAAACACACACAAGCATGAGCTATTTATTTAAACCCAAAGGGTATCAGCCTTTGCTCGATTTGCAGCAAACGGAACTTGGTATTTCGAAAATTAAAGACTTTTTTCAGGCTAATTTATCGTCCGAATTGCGTCTGCGTCGTGTAACTGCACCTTTATTCGTACTTCGTGGTACAGGTATCAACGACGACCTGAATGGTACCGAACGTGCCGTAAGTTTCCCGATTATGGACATGGGCGATGTGCGTGCCGAAGTGGTACACTCGCTGGCCAAATGGAAACGCGTAACACTGGCCGATTACAACATCGAAAATGGCTATGGTATTTATACCGATATGAATGCCATTCGTGCCGACGAAGAACTTGGAAACCTGCACTCACTTTACGTCGACCAATGGGACTGGGAACGCGTAATGACTGCCGAAGAACGCACAATCGACTTCCTGAAAATGATTGTAAATAAAATTTATGCATCGTTTCTTCGTACCGAATACCTGGTATCCGAAAGTTTTCCACAAATTAAACCTTGCTTACCAACCGAAATCACATTTATTCACGCCGAAGAACTGCGTCAATTATATCCAACATTAACATCGAAAGAGCGTGAAACAGAATTTGTAAAAAAACACAAAGCTGTATTTGTAATTGGCATTGGTGGTGCGTTGGGCGATGGACAGAAACACGACGGACGTGCACCGGATTATGATGATTGGTCTACAATTGCCGACAAAGGTTTGCCGGGACTCAATGGCGACATTTTGCTTTGGAATCCGGTATTGGAAATGGCTTTCGAGGTTTCTTCGATGGGAATTCGCGTGGACAAAACAGCCCTATTGCGCCAACTCGAAATTGAAGGCAAAAACGAACGACTGGAAATGTATTTTCACAAACGCTTAGTTGAAGGCAGTCTGCCGCTTTCGATAGGTGGTGGAATTGGTCAATCGCGTCTTTGTATGTTCTTCCTGCGTAAAGCACATATTGGCGAAATTCAGGCTAGTATTTGGTCCGAAGAAATGCGCGCAGAATGTGCAGCTAATAACATCCCGCTCATTTAAGTTATTCACAAAGAAAGTCCCGATTCAAAATTGAATCGGGACTTTTTTTATTTCACTACAACCGCTTTCAGATTATTATTCCGTATCTGAATTCCAATTTCCGAACCCGCCTTGGAGTAAGCACTTTTCACATAACCCATTCCTATACCGGTTTTTGTACCCGGAATCATACAGCCCGAAGTAACTTGCCCTATAATTTCACCTTCGCTGTTTGTAATATCGTATCCATGGCGTGGAATGCCACGCTCCGTCAGTTCAAACCGAACCAACTTGCGGCTCACACCTTCCGTCTTTTGTTTTTGCAGCAAATCACCGTCAATAAGGTGTTTACCATCTACCAGTTTTGTAATCCAGCCTAGTCCGGCCTCAATGGGCGATGTCATATCGTCAATGTCATTTCCATACAAAGTAAAACCTTTTTCGAGGCGCAAAGTATCACGCGCACCAAGTCCAATCGGTTTAATGTCGTAAGCAGCACCGGTTTCAAAAAGCGCATTCCATATCACATCCGCATATTCTGGGTAAAAATAAAGCTCAAAACCTCCGGCACCCGTGTAACCGGTATTCGACAAAATTACATCCTTCACGCCCGCAAAATCGCCGGTTTTAAATGCATAGTAAGGTATTTCCGATAAATTAACAGAAGTCAGTTTTTGAAGCATTTCAGTAGCTTTTGGCCCCTGCACAGCCAACTGAGCCATCCAGTCCGACGCATTTTCGAGTTCCGCACCCTCCGTATTATTCGCCACACACCAGTTCCAGTCCTTATCAATATTCGATGCATTTACCACCAATAGGTATTTCTCAGCTTCGTATCTGTACACCAACAAATCGTCCACAATACCACCTTTACCATTAGGGAAACAAGCATATTGAATTTTACCTACCGTTAGCGCACTCACATCGTTCGACGTCACTTTTTGCAAAAAAGCCAGCGCATTAGGCCCCTTCACCCAAAATTCACCCATGTGCGACACATCAAAAACACCCACACCACTGCGCACAGTCAAGTGTTCATTCGTAATTCCGGTTGGGTATTCAATCGGCATATTATAACCTGCAAATTCGTGCATTTTTGCCCCCAGAGCAATGTGCTTATCGGTAAAAGGAGTAGTTTTCATTTTATATAATTGTAAATCTTAAATATTTAAATAGTAAATGCTTACGTTATTTCCCGCCCATTATCTCGGCAATCTTCACAATCACCATAGTGGCTTTTTCCATCGATTGTACGGGCACATATTCAAATCGTCCGTGGAAATTATGACCACCCGCAAAAATGTTAGGGCAGGGGAGACCCATATACGAAAGTCGTGATCCATCAGTGCCGCCACGTATGGGTTTTACGTTGGGTTTAACGCCCACTGCTTCCATGGCTTCGAAAGCCAAATCCACAATATGCATCACAGGCTCCACTTTTTCGCGCATGTTATAGTATTGGTCACGCATTTCGAGCGTGGCTGTGCCTTCGCCAAATTCGGAGTTGATTTTATTCACTATATGTTGAATTTCTTTTTTGCGTCGCTCAAAACGGTCGCGCTCGTGGTCGCGGATAATATAGGTCAGACTCGATTTCTCAACCGTTCCTTCCATGCCTACCAAATGATAAAATCCTTCGTATTTTTCGGTATGTTCGGGTGTTTCATGTCGCGGAAGCATAGAGGCAAACTGATGCGCTACACGCATAGAATTTAGCATTTTATGTCGGGCATATCCTGGATGAACATTTACGCCTTGAAACGAAATTTTGGCACTTGCGGCATTGAAATTCTCAA
>Ga0247840_10001831_pt1 | contig 39552 bp, 59 predicted proteins | sample LaCruzMarch2015__FD_192404 | JGI IMG/M metagenome (GOLD analysis project Ga0247840, IMG submission 192404) | Freshwater microbial communities from meromictic Lake La Cruz, Castile-La Mancha, Spain - LaCruzMarch2015_17m | ecosystem: Environmental > Aquatic > Freshwater > Lake | place: Spain... | reverse complement strand
TCACGAGGCGTGGATGCTGGAGGTTCCAAAGGAGCGCATTAATCAAAACCATGTGCCGGTTTTAGAAACACAGGTTCACCTTCAGTTGCCGACCTACAAAGAAGAGTACATGGCGCATGAGGGCTACCACATTGAGAAAGGAGGCCCACCAAAGCCATTGGGCGCGTGGGCTGTTCATTTTGAGTTTGGGGGCGGTGGGCTTAAATCAATGAGTCCTCAAAGGTTGCATTAAGGTTTTTTGCTTATATTTGTCCCGTGGAAAAGCGCACGGTCAAAGCGATTAAGGCGTTAAGCCGGAACACTAGGCCCAAGCGTGGGTCTGTGGTTATGGTGTCTAAGAAGGTGTACAATAGGAAGCGTAATTAAATTGTCTATATTTGTGGACGCATAAAGCGTTTAATTATGGCACATAGGGCAGGGCCGGGTGCGCCCGCATTAGTAGATAGGCTTGGTATTAAACAGGCCATTGGTCAGTATGTTACATTGGCTTATGCAGATAAGGGCAAAAGCATTACCGACCCTGTTTTTGCAATGGTCGAAAGGCTGGTTCGCATTATTGAGGACGAGCAAACCAATGATGTTTTAAGGGTTCGCTGCGTTGAAATGCTCTTGCACTACATGTGTGGCAAGCCGAATCAGTCTATTGACTTTGGCGACAATTCCCTAACGGTTGTGGTAACGAAGGCAACCGAGTAACTTTAACTAAATTGCGTCAACAGGCTGACCGTATTTAGCTAAATAGCGTCATTTGAATGTCGAGTTACCCATTGCCAATGACCCAGCGATTGCCCGCATCTTTAGAGCGCGGGAGAGGTTTAAGCTATTGCGTAAGGGCAGGCGAGTAGGGGCAACGCGCAGCAAGGCTAATGATTGGATTGAACTGGCCGTAGAGAGCGAGTCAGAACTAAAGTTCCTTTGGGTTGACACGGTGCAAAGGAACATCGACCGCTATTACGAACGGTTTTTTTGGAAGCCCCTACGCAACCTGCCCCGGCAACTTTGGGAATGGAACGGGCAGCGCAAGACCCTGCGGATTCGGGAGAGCCTTATAGACTTTGGCAGCGCGGAAAGGCCAGAGAACCTTGAGGGGTTCGGCTATGACGACATGTTTCTGAATGAGGCGGGCATCATTCTAAAAGGCGACAATGGCCGGAAGCTGTGGGAAGAGAGTTTGCGCCCGATGCTTTCAGACCGTCAAGGCACGGCCCTAATAGCTGGCGTGCCAAAGGGCTTGCGCGATAACTACTTTGCTCACCTGTGGATTACCACGCAAGGCAATCCAGATTGGGGGCATTACACGCTGACAAGCTACGAAAGCCCGTATGTCAAGCGTTCCGAAGTAGAGGCAATGGAGCGCGACATGCACCCGTCAACGGCCCGTCAGGAGATATGGGCAGAGTTCATCGACTATGCCGCTACGGAGATGCCGTGGCTTATGAACTTCACAGACGAGCATGTCAGCACTGAAGCCGTGTACCGGCCAAACCTTCCGGTTATCCTGTCTTTTGACTTTAACATTGACCCGATGGTGGCAACGTGCCATCACATGTGGTTCGATTCAGCGGGCCATCATTGGCATACTTTTGATGAGATAGTGATACCGAACGGGTCGGTCCCCGCAGCCATTAAAATCATAACCGATAAGTTCCCGCCGCATGTGCTGGCCGGTGTGATTGTAACGGGCGATGCAACCAGCAGCAAGAAGGACATTAACGCGATTGACCACCGCTCTAGCTGGCTGCTGATTAAACAGGGCTTGCGGGTTAGCGATGCTAGGTTTAAGGTTCCCCGGTCTAACCCTAGTGTGGCCACCAACCGGGAACTATGCAACTACATCTGTTATGCCCACCCTGACGTTAAGGTTAGCCCCGTTTGCAAGACGCTGCTTTATGAGTTAAAGTACACCGAAGCCGATGCGGAAGGCGGCATACCCAAAAAGAACAGGAGCAAGCTAGAACAGCGGGCTGACGCGCTGGATACCTGGCGATACGTGGCTAATGCGTTTATACCAGACTTTATTGAAAAGCCGTATAAGTACAAAAAAAGTTAGTGCAGCGTTTGGATATATCGGGAAAGCGGGTTAGGTTTGGGGTCTAAATTGTAACCAATGAAACTTGAATTTCCTAGCCTGAAAGGATTGGCCGCAGATTGCGATACGGGAGTAAAACGCGATTGGCTTTTTGGTCAATTGAATTTGCTCGGATTGCCAACAGAGCAACCAAAAAAATGGGGTTCGATTACGAAATACCCCGCTATTTGGTTTAAAAGTGGCGGGTTTTATGCCTGCGATCCAAATGGCATGCAAACAATCCCCAAAGAGGAATACCTTGAACTGGTCAAAAAAGACCTTGCGGCACAGCAGCAAGAGCAAAAGCCAGTAGAAGCCGAATCCTTTGAATCTCTGGTTGCTCAGCGTGACGCGCTCGACCAGCGCATACGTGCTGCGGCTGTTGAGTTCTCCAACACCATTAACCCCGAAGATCTCATTTGGGTGTTGTGTGAGGTTACGGAAATTCAGTCAGCAGATGGGGGTGGTGTAGATATTGAGGTTTCCCCTATTCTCGGTACATGGATTGAGGCACACGAAATGACCCCCGATAAAATCCGCAAGGCATGAAGACCGCACACCCTGACCTACCCCTGTCCTTCAACGACTGGGCACAATACGTCCACCAGCATTTCCGCGAGAAAGGTGTAACTTCGGAGCATGGGATGCAACCTATGCTACGACCTTTGCGAGATTTACAAGGGCAACCCGCTTCAGATAATCGGGAGCGTGGACGATCTGAATGCGCAAGTGATTGCGTTTATCACGAACTTGGGGTCAGGCCGTACTGACGCCCAAGACATTACAACTACCGCTGACGGTACGGTCAGGCTTGACCTTACGGAGGACTACCTAGAGGCCGGCCAGACCTATCGAGTGCAGCTAAGCCTGCTGGAATACGGCAGCGACTATTTACCGATTACCCCGCCCGACAGTTTAACTGAGTACACATGCATTATGTTCACCATACGGGCATTGTGCTAAGTTGGACTTGCACGGCCCCTATCTTTTTCACATATGACTTACTCGATTGGGCCGAATCTTCCGGCTACTTTCCGCGAACTGTTGCCTACACGCTTTACTTTTGAAGAGTTCCTAGAGATTGCCGGCCACAACTGCCGTAGGCGCAAAGCGGTTGCCGCTGACTGGATACGCGAACTGGAAAGCCCCGACCCCTTTGAGAGCTGGCGCAACCCCGAAGGCTTGTATAATCCAAACCACGGGCGTAACTTGCTGACCGGATGGGACGACAAGACCGACAAGATTAGCCGGATTAAAGATGGCTATGAAGTATAGCGATTTCCGATAACTTTACTAAACTTGCTAGAAATGATAGGAATTAAGTTTTCAGCCCTGCATAGTTCTGGGCACTTGCAGCACCTTCACATTGACAAAGTGGATAACGTTGAAGAAATAGGGCTTGAGTCTGGTTTTGAAATCAGCATTACAAGCCGTGGGGGCACAGAAATTCAGTTTTTCCTGACATGCGAACAACTTGAGGAGTTACGTGAGGCTATTGGTTTTATGCTTTCCATTGATTAAGAAATTGATTGGTAATGTCAATACCCTACCTCATCCTCCAAAGCCTAGGCATCTCGTTCTACCTAGTGGGCCTTTACGAAGCAACCAGCGAGGGCGAACCCCTATACTTTGTGCGCCGCTTCCTTGATAGGTGGGGGCTAAACAAGTACCTTCAGCCTAAGACGTGGTACATGCCGATACTTGGCTGCAATGCGTGCATGGCAAGTTTCCACAGCCTCTACATTTGGTTTGTTTTTCCTATTTCGTGGCCGTACCTTGCGCCTCAAATCATTATCACCTATGGGATTATCCGTTTCATTAGAAACCAATGGTACCAGTCCTAAAGCTACGCTGGCAAAGGGCGCAGAACTGCACCACCTTATCCAGCAGCTAAAGGACATGGGCGCACCCATCTATGAACCAGCTACCCTTACAGACGACCACAGGGGCTTTATCGGGCTGGTCTATGAGGATGGATGCATTCAGCGGTTTCCGGTGGATGACTGCTATCGGTACTATGCCAACCAGGACTTTCTCAATCTTTTCAAGGGCAAGCAGTTGGCTTATCTGTAAAGCGTGAAAGATATTCACGGGTTGTTTCCAAAATGGAAATAACTCAAGTGTTTCCAAAAAGGGAACAGTTGCATGGCATTAACTAGGGATAGAGGCCGGGATTAATTCCCGGCTTTTTTGTGCCTTATATTTACCGCATGGGGGAGCAACTGACGGATAAGGGCTTTTTTGTTAAGCTGAAGTTCAAACTTAAGCAAACCGTATATTTGCAAACAGATGTTAGTCAACTGCCAAGGCTAGTTAAGGCTATCCTGTTGGTTGACGGGCCGCCGCAGTACATGCTGGTTTGCGGAACAGAGCCGGCTACGTTCCATGAGGAATTTGAAATATCCGAGAAATACAACATACATTTAACAGAGGCTTATGACATGGATTTGGGGCCTATTGAAGAGGACGAAGACGACGAAGAAGACGGAAACTGGCTTACGTACTGACTGGAAGCAACTTGCGCCACGGGTTTTTCAGGACAGCAACGGGTTCTGGTATCATAGGTATGAGGACGAAATGCAGATGCCCATTGAGCGCATGAAGGAGATTCAAACGTGCATCCGCGAGATTGGCAACAAGGTTAGCGATGCTGACTTGTCTGTATTTCTGGACAACCAGAACAAGATACTGTTTGGCAACGAACCAGCCGATAAGAAGCTGGAATTACTGGCAAAGCATATATCAATCCTTAAAGAACGTACCGAGTTTAGCATCGCGGCCCCTGACTTGCTTATGAATTTGGCCTGTGTGCTGTACATCCGTGAGGATGAAGACCCGTATGTGGTTTCAAAAGACATCCACGAACAAAAGGTAGGGCAACTAACCAAAGACAGCCGGGGGGTGCTGGCCGATTTTTTTTACAGAGTAGGATTGAGCGCATACTTGCCCTCGCAAAGTGGTTTAACGACAGGTATAGAGCGGCTGTTGCAGCAGTCAGCGGAAATGACGGCGAAGGCGAGGATGTACGAGAAACACCTCGCGGAAGCTATAAGTTAGAATTACTGGAATACATCCAGAACCAGCGGCGCGAATCGGTCATTTTGGCCAACGGCGACCCGGTAAGGTGGCGCGAGATATGCAGGCTACCCGCTGAAACGTATTTGCTTTTCCTCGAAGCATTGCCAAAGCACAAACCTAAATAGTCTGTATATTTGGAGTATGGCTACGGAAATACAGACAATACTAATAAAATACGAAACCGATGTAAAAGCGGTTGTGGCCGGGGCCGAAAAGATTATAGATGCCAACGAGGGCATTGTCGATTCCGAAAAGGACGTAGCCAAGGAGGGTAAAAAAGCATTTAGTGGCCTTCAAAAAGAACTAAAGGATACCGAAAAACCCATAAATGGCTTGCTCGGAAGCATCAAGGCTATTGGTGGGGCCATTGCTGCCGCGTTTACGGTGCGGGAGGTTATTCAGTTTTCCGAAGAATCGGTTAAGTTGGCCGACATTCAACTAAGGGCAGAGGCGCAGTTGCTTAAGGGCTTACAGGGCCGCGAGGATATTCAGCAAAGGCTAATTACATCCGCTGCCGAACTTCAAAAGCGCACAATCTTTGGCGATCAAGCCATTATACAGCAACAGGCGTTCCTTGCTTCGCTGGGCTTTTCCGAACAAAAGATTAACGATGTCATAGCCGCGTCTGTTGACCTTTCGGCGGCCACCGGGTTAACCCTTGAGGGTTCGGTAAGGAACCTTGCCAAAACCTATTCGGGGCTTTCTGGTGAACTTGGGGAACTTATCCCGCAGTTGCGCGGGCTAACCGCCGAGCAGTTGCAAAACGGCGAAGGCGTTAGGGTTACAACCGAATTATTTAAGGGGCAGGCAGAAATTATCGCACAGACCGGAACCGGGCCAATTATACAGCTTCAAAACGCATTTTCGGACCTTCAAGAAGAAATAGGCAAGGTCATTATTGAATCCATGCCGCAGTTTACCGAGCAACTGCGCAGGGGTGTGGCCGGTGCAACTGAGTTTGTAAAGCAACTAACGGGCGTTGAAGAAAGAACGGGCAAAATTGGGGCTGCCGCCGATACAGCCGACAAGGCCATAACAGCCTTGCGTAAATCTTTTGAGTTGCTGACCGAGCCGATGAACCAGGTCATTGCGTTGTTTAGGGACATGAGCATTGAAATACCGGGGACCGGCAAAGAGATAAACCTTTTTAACACTTACATAAAAGGACTTGGTGTTGTAATTGACACTTTGGTAACGAATCAGATTGAAAATGCAATTAAAGCAATGCAGTTTTTGGGTGCTGCCATTGCTGGTGTTCGCGCAGCGCTTGTTCCGGGTGGCAAAACATTTATAGAGGCATTCAACGAAAGCCTAAACCAATCGCGCGGAACCGTTGCTGGCGAAGGTAAAAAGCTAGGCGAGGAGTTTGGTAATTCATTTGACATTGGCTATAAGCAGGCATTGGATAGTGGCATGTCGGCAGAGGGCGCGCTGGCCGCTGTATTGGCCGCCGAAAAGGCCCGCAAAGAAGCGCAGGCGGCTGGCAAGGTCATTGGTGGCGAAGTTGTTAATGGTGTAACCGCTGGTGTTAAAGAGGCTGACTTTAGCAACTTAATCATTGAACTTCAAAAGCAACTAGAACTTATAGACTTCCGCTTAAGGTTCCGAATTGACCCCGAAGGCGTTGATTTAATCAATGATGGGATTATATACATTGAACCTATACGGGCAGCGGGTACTGAAATTGATAACCTTGAAGAAAAAATAATAGAAAACGGCAAACGAAGGGACAGGGAAAGAAGGCGCAGGCAACAACAAGACCAACAAGACGCTGAGGCTTTGGCCGAAAGTAACCAGTTCTTTTTTGACACGTTTTCGGCGTCCATTCAAGGCATCCAGCAACTTAGCCAAGCCACATCAAACGCCCGGATTGATTCGATTCAGGCCGAGATAGCGGCCGGTAGGCTAAGTGAGGAAGCGGGCCGTGCGCAGCTTAACAGAGAAGCACAGAGGCAAGCCAACTTTACCGCGTTCTTTGTCCAGCTTCAGCAGTTCCAAGCCATCGCGCAGGCCATTGCTTCCCGTGCTAAATTGCCGATACTTATCCCGCTGATTGTGGGCAGTATCGTAGGCTTCTTTTCGCGCTTCATTGGACAGACCCCGCAGTCTCCCGGCTTTGCCAAAGGAACCAGCTTTGGGCCGGGCACAGATGCTATTGTGGGCGAGAAAGGGCCGGAACGCATGTTTGTGCCGAGGGGTGCGCGAATCTTTACGGCAGAGGCCACAAAGAAAGAACGCAGCCTGATTGACGCACTAAACGCTGGCAAGCATGAGCAGTTTATCCATGACCATTACCTTAAACCCTTCGCGGCCCAGTTGCAAGGCGGCCAAAGTGGCTGGTCCTATGACGACTTCCAGTTGCGGCAGGCGGTGCGCAGTAACAAGGTCATTGAACTTGGGCCTAAAACCTTGCGCAAGATTACTAAAGCCAATAAGCCCACCTACCATTGAGCGAGTTTAGAGCAACCCTTGACGGCATGAACTTTCCAAACCCGCTGGAATGGCGGGAAACGGCGTTTGTGCTGGGCTGGGAAGAGGACGTATTTACCAAGCGGCAGTCGATAACCTACACGTTCACGGGCGAGGGATACGAATACATTGTGGGCAAATACGATGAATCCAGTTGTCAAAGCATAGAGATTAAGATATACATATGCGACAAACTTGAATTTATTGGCCTCATTTACATGACGGACATAACCGTCAACCGCATGAAGTGCCGGGTATCTTGCCCGATTGCGGATAACGGGTATCGGTCGTTCATCAACAACAAAAAGCGGCAGCAGTACACGGTGAACGTAGGGGTTGGCTCGGACGGCACAGACATAGACCCAGCGCCGGATTATTACTTTGCCGTTCACGATGTGCAGACGGGCACATACGAAGCTACCAACAGGCTAGGGTTCCGCGTTTATGACGCGCTGGACTTTCTGGTCAGGGCCATGTCCAACGAAACGCTGGCCTTCGCTTCGGATGCGTTTGACACAGGCGGGATATATGATGGATATGTCATTGTGTCGGGTGAGGACTTGCGGGCTGCGGGCAGCTATGCCAGTACGGACATTGCCCCTACAACCTCATGGGACGACCTGTACGGGGACTTAAAGATTCTGTTTAACTTGGCTATCCGGGTATATGACGAAGCGGGTGTACCGACCTTGCGCGTGGAGCCTTACGATTACTTCCGCGAAACTAATGTATCGGCAGAGGTTGCCATCAAAGACCTTGAGGAAGCCATCGAGGCCGATACCATCTATTCAACCATCGACATAGGCAGCAGCAACTCACGCGGGCCATTTCAGGACGACCCCAATACGTCCATGCCTAGCGAGATTTACACGGGGTTTCTGCAAGAATCCCACAACGTCTTTGGCGATTGCGTTACCGAGAATACGCTACCCGTTCAGACCCAAAAGCTGGTTTACGACAGCAACAGCATAGAGAACGCCATTAACGGAAGCGAAGTAAACGACAGCAATACGTTCCTGATTAAGACGGACGGCCCACAAAGTGAGCAGTTCGACATTCTGGGGGACGGCAACCATTATTATAACGGGACGCTGACCAATGAGGAAGTGCTAGGGCGATGGCTAAACAGGGTTCACAACGACAGCTACCAGTTCTCTGGCGATTCGTCTAATGACTTTGAGGCAGCCACTACGGCCGATGTAAGCGTACTGGTTACGACCGGCTGGGGCTTGCCCTCGGTGGACTGGACCCCGCAGATGGAGTTTGACGATGTAATTTCAGACCCCGGTAGCAACTATGACGGTGTTACCAACTTTGAGTACACCATGCCGGTTACTCAAACGCGGTTTTTTACCTACCAATTCGATGTAGAGGTTACAATGGCCTCGCTTGGCGTGGGGTTCTTTTACGTGGACACCTACATCATTATCAACGGCGGCGAAAGCTACCAGACGCGCCGTTACCCCATCTACAACGAATCCCGCGACCTACCGCCCATTACAACGGTTGTGCGGGACTTTCAAATTAACCAGACCTTTGTAGTTACAGCAACCGTGGGCGACACCATACGAGGCTTTGTAGTGTTTAACAGCGACCAGAACCTACCATTTGGCGGTACGGCGGTGTTTAAATCGGGAGCCATCTTCAAATCAGGCAGCTTCATAGATGCCAGTTCAACGCTTGTGCAGATAACCAGCGAGGCCCCGATAACCTACGAACAATGGAACAGCATCAAAGCCGATACCAGCGGGCAATTAAGGCTTTACGGAACTTCTGGAAGTGGTCATGGCGTGCAAGAGTTCGGGAACATTAAAGAGTTAACCTATACGCCATTCTCGGTTTCGAGCATCGCGCTTAACAAGGTCAGAAACAGTTAACTTTGTCTTATGTCAATTACCGCAGTACCTAACAGCCCGATAGGATGGAGCGATGCCCACCAGTCGGCATTGCAGCCTAAAGATTCGCGCTATTGCCAGCCGTGGGGGGTAACTCCCGCAGGCGTAGAGCATGATATGAGGTTTCAGCTTCAGTTTAGCAAGGTGGGCTATAATCTTTATCCAGACTATCCCCAAGTGCTGTTTACCGGAAACACTACAAGTGTCGGCTCTTTTCAGTTGATTGATTCGGGTGCCAATTTTACTAGCCCGCCAATACAGGCTGGGACGCTTGCGGTTAACGTGGACACAGAGGAACAGACCTACGCAACAGGGCTTGGCGGAACAACGGCCATTAACACCAATGATGACATATTTGATTCTGGCACATCTGGTGACGAATACAAGGTGTTTAACCTAATTTTGCTTGGTTCCGTATCTTATAACTTCGATAACAACAACGTAGATTTTGCGCCAAATAACACAGCAAACACGCTTGTAATAGATAACTTTTTTCCGAATACCACGGACCGCTTTGCGGTTGAAATTGAAATTGAAAATTATGCTGGCGGCGAATTAACCTTATCTACCGGTTCCTATCCGGGGTCGCCAACGGCTTTCGATTCTGTTTTTTCTGCTCAAGGCAATGGAACATTTACATTTTTCGGCATACCGGCTGGTTTTGACCTTTTTTTGTTAGACAGTACGGGAGAGGCCAACTACACCATTACGGCCATTCGCATTTACTACGCAGCAAAGCCAGAGGTTTTTGTTTATGAGGAATCAACAGAAATTGACCAAATTGACCCAACGGAATACATCCACAACAGAGCTTTATTTACGGTTGACATTCTGTCGTATGGAATTGGTTGCTATACGTTGTATGCCAACAGCGTTAACGGGCTGGTGGGTTCATCTACCTTTCCGCTTCAGGTAAACCCGCCGTGGCTCTTAAACAACATAGGGCCGGGATGGGCTTTTACCGCAGGCGAGTTGGTTCACACAGTGGACGGGCCGGTCGAATCTGACGAAGCAAGATACAATCTACAGGCCAATGCAGATATTAATTGTAACTATGTTATATATTTTAGGCTTGCAACGGGATCGGATAAGCCAGTTGTTTATATTGACTTGCCTTCAACTGGCCCGCTCATTGTTTCTACATACTTTGGAAGTGTTTTGGGGGATGAGTACTACATAAATATTTACGGGTATAATTTTAATGACATAAGATTTGTTGCCAGCGAAACAGATAGCGTAACAATAGAAGAGTTCAATTTATACAAAACTTTTTACAACGAGCCAGGTGGTTACTTTTCGCCAGACCTTACCGAATATGTTGCCGCTTTCCGCATCGCGCCAAACTTTTGCACCATTGCGGCAGATGTTTGCGTAAAAGAACTAGGCAAAAACTACGTTCTTTACGAATCTAGCATAACCAACGGCGAGTTTACCCCGGTAAAAAAAAAGAATCGCTGGTTGCCCGCCTCCGAAAGCTATACCGAGCGTTGCTTTGTGCAATCCAATGTGCGCTATGCCCGAACGCAAGACGATGACTTTGAAAGCTACCGGGATAGTGACGGCTTTGGCCGCGTGGTATTCTCGGACCCCGTGCGCCTTAACGAATGCCAGATAGCACCGGCTCCCGAATGGGTGCATAACTGGATGGCTTGGGCTATCCGAAACACCTTCAAGGTCAACGGTGAAGAGTACTACCCACTAGACGGCAATTACTCGCCTAATTGGCAGCGCGATAGCCCTAACGCTTCGGCTGTGTTTGAGATAGCAAAGCAAGATCAGGACATTAAAACAACGGGCTGCGATTGACAACCTTCGTAATTGCCACCAAAGACCTGATTAAAGCAGGGCGCGGAATTGACCGGCTTTACTGGCAGTGCCTGTCATTAACGCGGCAATCCGAAAGGGTTGACATTGTTTTGGTTGACGGCTCCGGCTATCCGGAGTTCAACCTAATTAGCAAGCGGCTTAAGGGCTTGCCCGTTCGGTTGTTCCACCAGCCGCAGGCCACCATGAACCTACCGAAGCTGTGGAACTTTGGGATTCAACAGGCGCACGAATGGGTACACATTAGCGGGGCTGACTTCCTTTATAGCCCCACCTTCATGAATGTGGTTAAAGAAGTGCGGGCTACTGACCGGCTTGTCATGTGCAAGGTGTGGGATGCGCCAAAGGGGGCGGTTAATCGCAAGGCTGTGGAGGAATGGAAGTGGCCTAAGCTGACCGAGTTCTTCCCCCTTAACCCCAAGCTAGCCAACGGCATCCAGCACGCTAAAAAAGAGTTATTTTTAGATGTGCCATACGATGAACGCATGGAAAAGTTAGGTGGCATGGACAACCTTCAGCAGTATAAATGTGAGCGGGAAGGATACGAATGTTTTTGGTGGGAACAGCAGCACGTTTTGCACCAATGGCACAAGATGTCGCCCATGAAGATTGACCCGCAGTTTAACCGGAACCAGCAAACGATTAAAGATTACCTCTCATGACCTACATAGACGAAACCGCGAAGATTGGCCCAAGCGTAGAGATTGGCAAGGATGTAATCATAGGTCCGTACTGCGTTATAGGCTTCCCAGCAGAACATCCAAGTGAACCCTACCGCGTAGCTGGCAAGGTGATTATCAAGGACGGCGCAAGGCTTTACAAGCTGGTCACGGTTGACGCATCGCTTTACGAAGATGGGGTTACGGTCATTGGCGAGGGCTGCGTACTGATGGCTCACAGCCATGTAGGCCATGACGCGCAATTAGGCCGCAGGGTAACACTTGCCACGGGCGCAAAGATCGGCGGGCATAGCGTCATTGGGGAGTTTTCAAACATTGGCCTAAACGCCGTAACCCATCAAAGGTCGGTACTTGCACCGGGTACCATGCTTGGGGCATCTTCATTCATCAAAGGCGACTACGTTTTGCCGTTCTGTATCTTTGTGGGAAGCCCGGCCAAAAAGATTGGCCCAAACACCGTCCTACTTCAACGCCTTGAAAATGAAGGTATCCCTGACTATTCCCATTTACTTACGCGGGAACCGGAACAATAGAGCAGTAGGGCTGACCATTAAGCACTATGCTGGATTGGGGCTACCCTTGCACATTTGTGGATCGGAGGGAGCTTTAAGCGCGGAATACTGCAAGCCTTATCTATCTGACCACGTTAAATATGTTGAAGTGCCGCAGGAGGCATTTACCACGCGCTCGGGCGGGGACGACATGCTGCGCAAAAAGTTTAACGATTCGATAACTACCCACGGCCCCGGCTATGATTGGTATTGCATGATGGGTGCAGACGACATAGTTAGTGAGTCCATCTTTGCGGCCCTTCCAGACACCACAGAACCAACAATGGCGGGCATTGGCATGGATAGCAAGCTAATTGTGTGTGACCTTGCTACGGGGCCAACAAACTCCTACACAGTCAAATTACGGTACAGGCTACCCCTTCGACTTTTGCCCGGCGTGAACTGCTTTAACGAGGCCGCAATGGAGTTGTGCGATTGGCGACCGTACCAACGAAACGGATGCGAAACGGGGGCAGAACTTTACTTCAGCGAATTTGGCGATGTGCTGGCATTGCCGGGATGGGTGCTAATGGTCAAAGAGGGCGCGGTGCTAAACAAGACGCAGCACATTAAAAAACACCACCAAACGGCCAAAATAACAGGTGCAGAACTGGCTTTGGTTAAGCGGTTTGTCTAAAAAAATGGGGCCGGGTTAAACTGCCCGGCCCCTGATCGGCACCAAAACAACTAAACTTTTTTGATTATAGAAGGCGAGTAAATGTTGGAGTAAAAAGGGCTTCCAAAAACCGAAACGTCCAAACAACCCTCTCTAGCCTTACGTACCGTTGCTTTTACCCACACATCCTGACCCTTCTTATACTCCGCGGTCCACGATTCTTCGGGGAGGAGTTCGAGCAAATCCATCTGAGCGATGCCGCACACCCTATGTTCGTTAATAAAAAAGTGCTCAGAAATTGGGTGTGTTTGGCATGTTACAGTTTGCCCCTCAGTAAACCACCCGTGGCTCTTTTTTACCCGATACTTCCGCCCCGCAATCTTAGGCGGGTTTTCGCGCTTGGGTTCGGCCTTGCTTTCCAGTTCGGTAATGCGGGCTTTCAGCTTAGCGTTCTCTTCCCTCAAGGCAATGTCGGCAAATTCACAACCCAAATCAAACATCCGCGCTGGCTTCCATTCAAACGGGCTGTAATAAAACGGGCCAAACGGTTCCTTCGGCTTCAACGCCTCACGGGCAGCGGCAAGGAAGGATTGGGGGGAGGGGTAGTAAGTTTCAGCAGGCTTGTCATTGCCCATATCACAAGCCGTCCAAAATCGTTCGCAGCCAGAACGCTTTATGCTTAATAGTTCATTTCGGTCTTGCTTTTCAAGCACCGCCCAACCCATCTTCTCCAGTTCGTCAAAAATCGCATCACGTTCGTAAGTGCTGTTGGCTTTATAGCAGATGTTGGGGATTGTCATTTGGGGTTTTGATTAAGTTTTTTTAGGCAGGACAGACAGGTAACGTCACTTTTGTCGTCAGTGGCGTACCCAAACTTTAGCCTTCCGCAAAGGGTTTTGGTTGTGGTCGCAAAATGCCGCACCACATCGGTTGGCTTGCCGTTCTTTCTGTCTCCTGCTGCCATGCCCCAAAACTAACCCATGCCCACCAAACAACCAAGCCCGCGACAAAACTTTTTTCATTATATTTGTGCAGCCCTATCCGGTAGCCATACGGTCAAATGGCCTAAGCATTAAATATTTACAATGGCAACAATCGATTATTGCTCGGTTGCGCTCGGTGAACACGAAAGAGTACAATGTGCCGACTACCCCAAAGGTGGCGCACCTGTAATCGCGCTCATGGAGCAAGACCACAGCATCACTGACCTTGAAGATAACGCGCAATGGCTGGCCGCAGAAACCGCTGGCGAGGTTGTGCTGCTCAGGTCCGTTAAGGGCTTGTATGAAGCCGCAACGCCCAATACGCAAACGAACCCCGTAGGCGATGGGCCGGACGAAATCCCGGTATCCTTCAGCCACAGCATCACTTGGACGGACGCTAACGTCACCACGACCAACGATGCAAGCTACGCGGGTTATAACGGTCGGACGCTTTACTTGGCTATCTACAACCCGAACACGGGCAAGATCAGCTACTTTGACCAAGCTGCGGTCATCCTTACCCCGCCTTCAACTTTGCCTGCAACCAAAAACGAATACCAGCAGTATTCGGGAACGGCAAACTTCACAAGCGACATCGACTGGTATCCCGTTAAATACACGGCCCCGGCTATGTTCACGGCCTAATCTGTTAACCCCTAAAAAGAAAGCCCCTTAATTGGGGCTTTTTTGCTTTATATACTCCCGTATGTCATCTGCGGTTTCGCGCGGAGTTGGCGCATCTTCGCCCGGATACCAGACTTCGTAAGGCCCATCCTTATCCGTAAGTACACCATGACCGCCGAAGCGAACGCTAATTGTGCCGCAGGCAAGTTCTATCTTACATTGATAGCCGCCATAGCCATATGGCAAAAAGACCATGTCTTCCCTAATAAGCATGGGGGCTTTTTTGTTCTAAGTTCGTAAAAAGCACAAGGTTATTGCAGCACGGGCATTGCAGTCTAGCCGTGCCGTATGGCCTAACCGCTACCCATTCATGGGCGCAAAGGTCACAGCGGACTAAAGATGATTCCCAAGCCATTTCGTTTAATTTCGATTATCGGCATTAAACCGCAACTGAGTTTCGTTAATCCGGTTGTTAGCCGCAACCCTAAAAGAGCCGCATCTGTGCTGAGAAGTTTTTAAAACGCTTTTCTTGCTTCTCATAATATTCGGGGTCGATTTCAAAAGCCACAAAATCAAAGCCATTTTTATAGGCTGCAATTCTACTGCTTCCGCTCCCCAAATGAGTATCCAAAATCAAATCCCCTTCCTTTGCAAATAGTTGTAATTGCCATTCGTAAAGCGTTACAGGTTTTTGAGTTGGGTGTATTTTACCTTCTTGCAATGCTTTTGCTCTGCTATATGTTTTTATTCGCATCGCTTTACTAAATGAAGTCCACGCCATCTCGCCATCGGAAAGGCTAAAATCTCTTTGCCCTTTATCCCAAATTAGCCAGCAACTACTATCATAAGGCATTTTGCTAATAAAGTGGTTTGCTCCCCAAATAATTTGATTTTTAGATACTCTTCTTAGTTCAGTAAAATATTCATTATTTGGGCTTTCATTATCCCATTGCTTTATCCCCCAATCAGCCCAACCATTATGTGGCTTTTCTTTTGCTGCTCCAATCCCATACGGTGGGTCAACAATTGCCAAATCAAAGTATTTATCGGCAAAGCGTTTTAAACCTTGCACACAGTCCTCCAAATAAACGACAGACAAAGGGCAGCGGCTAACACATGGTATAACCAATGGCGGCTGCGGTGGTGTGCTTATGTTTGTATCTTCGTTCATGCTTTTATGTAATTTGATAAATTTGTACTCGTAATCCGCCACTGGTCATACCATCAACGTTATCGGCAACTGCTACCTACACGTTCAAAATGAAATTTCCCATCCCATAAACTGTGCTTAATTGAACCCATATTCATTGCAACTTGCATCTTTGTTTTGCTTTTGAATAAGTATTCCAGTTTTTCATTTAGCATTTTGTGTAGTTGATGTCTATATCCTTCCAAATCTGTATGGCATTTGTAATTGTTGCAATCCTTACAACTTGCATTTAGGTTGTATAAATCATTTGTGCCTCCAAATATTTGTGGTTTAATGTGGTCAACATTCCAACCCTTTACTAAATAAACTCCACAATAAGCACACTTTCCACCGCACTTATCAAATACTATTGCTCGAATTTTGGCTTTAGATAACTTAACCGCAGCAGCCGATAACACGGGTTTTGCGTCATTCGGGCTGTGGTATTTCAAATCAAGTTCTGTCATAAGTTCAAATTTTGTTTTTCAAATGATCTTTAGTGCTGGAAATCCCCAACAAACGCAAAGCCCGAAAACGTTGCCCGCCAAAACCTCGCCAGTCTGGCGCGATTCAAAGCTAATCGGGGCTTTTTGACTTCAGAATAATTTTGCAGTAAATATCCATTGCTAGCCATATCACGGCATCCAGCCGCATAAAATGACCGTACTCTTTTAGGGTAAACCTCCATGTGTCTTCACGGATTTGTGCTAAATCAAAGCCATTGCCCACCATTTCAACGGCTTCTTCAATCTAGGTTTCAATGTCCATCCCCCAAAGCTAAATCCTATCTCCAGAAATACCTAACTTTAGCCTAATAAAAGTATGCAAGGACTATCATTACTCGCAATCGGCGACCAAAGCTACGGGCATTGGGCGTACATATTCGCAAAATCCGTTAAGCACTTCCACCCCGACCTACCCATTCAGCTTGTTCACGAACCCGGAACAATCAAAAATATTGAACGCGACCCGTTCGACATCCTGACCGAAATAAGCCCCTTCCATTCAAGGCGTGGGGGCAGATTGTCCCCCTCCTTTGCAAAGCTATCCATGTATGAATACTACCCCGATTGGGAAAAGGTCATGTTCATTGATGTTGACACGCTGTGTATCGCGCCGTTCCTCGACCTGTTCGACATTGACAGCGACTACCAGATACAATGCGCGGGCAGCACGCTACAAGCCTCTGGCGTGTACCCCAACATGCTGTGGATGAAGATTGAGAGCGTCCGGCGCATCTTTAACCTACCCGACCAGCCGATACCCGGCGTTAATTCCAGCTTTCAGGTCATGAAGATGGGGGCCGCAGCGGAGCAAGTGTATAGCGATGCGCTGCGGGCGTACTATCACTTTGAGCAGCATGGAACAGCCAAAGACTTGTACATGCGCTGGGGAAAGAAAGCAGTCAACCCGGTGTACCCCGATGAACTATTTTTTAACGTATCCCTAGCTACTAAACAAGGCTACATGGGCGAGAATCCCATACACTTTAGGATACCGCGTCAGGGCGCGTTTGAGGGCATACAGGGCTGCATAGACGGCGGCAAAAGGTTCCTCGGCTTTTGGGGCGACAAGCGGCTAAACGACAAGCCTTACCAGCAAGCCTTTGAACTGACGCTAAAAAAGTACGTTGACTCGGCTAAAGTGCCGTCAATTACGCGGCTGCTGGATGCGAAGTTTATTAATGTGAACTGACCGGAAACACTTAATCAAAACTTGTTTATCTTTATACCATGTGTACAAAACCTAACTGCGGAGGAACCCGGCCAAAGCCAGTTAAGAAGCCGACAATCAAACGTCCCCGATGATAGATGCGGCGTTAATCCCCGAACTTGTTAGCCCGTTTATTCAGGCTTACAAGGATGCCAAAAAGGGCAAGCTGTCCTATACCGCATTGTACAACAAGGCGGTGGAGAACGCCCATGCCATCAAGATACACAGCGAAGGGGAGTTCCCAGAGGAACTTATCCGTGAACGTGCGCCATCGCAGACGGACGAAGAGTTTAACTACCTCAAGGCCAACTACCAGAGCGTAACGAAAAGCCCGTGGGCGAAGCTGTGCAACAGCGTAGGGAGTGTCATGCACAACGTAACGCTGACCGTGGATGACGAGGCTGCCAATGACTACCTAAAAGCTGGATACCCCGCGTATTCCGCTGGCTTTCTGGCGTGGTGTACGGACGTGGTATCTCCCATCAAGTGCGATCAGCCAATGGCCGTGCTGGTGTCCACCGTGGCCTATATGCCTGAATCCGATACCGAGCTACCCGAATCCGTGGCGGTTATCTACGAAACCGAGGACGTTGTGCAGTTCACCCGCGACCATTTCATAGGCGTTGTTTCTCGGTCGATGCCCGTCAGACATGGCAATTCAACCGTATATGAAGGGCTGGAATTCGTGTTATTAGACGATAATATCGAATATCGGTATACGCAAGTAGGCAAAAAGCTAGATTGGACGTTTGAGTTAACCGAGTATTACAAGCACAATCTAGGCAGGCTCCCGGCCAGCCAGCTAAAGGGCATCCCGCAATACGTTGACCGCCAAATCCTGTGGACTAGCTTCTTTGAGAACGCGCTGCCCTACTTGAACAAGGCGGCAATGGAAGCCAACACGCTGGACGCCATCATAGCCCGCGTGGCCTACCCCATCCGCGTGTACTATCAGGAGGACTGCGATGCGCCTGGATGCGATGGCAACGGCTATATAAAAGACCACGAAAGCGGTAAAGAATTAACGTGCCAGACCTGCAACGGCTCCGGCAAAAAAGATGCGTTTAACCTTTTCCGAGACTACACGCATAAGCCGCCAGACCGGATGGGAAGCGACCAGCAGCCTACCTTTCCGGGCATGGCCTATGTCGCGCCAGATTCCGACCCCATGCGGTTTCTGCAAGAGCGCAACGATAGGCTTATCGAAAAAGCGGGGTACTCGGTTAACTTCGACATTTCGAGCAAAGACGGCCAGCCTGAGACGGCCACAAAGCACAGGCAAGACAAGCAGGAGCAGTACAAAATGCTCTCCCGCTTTGCCAGCCAGATGTACAACCTTATCGAAAAAACCGCCCGCGACCTTATCGACATTCGGTTTATCCGCAACAGCTACACCATAACCCTAACCCGCCAGTCTGACTTTGAAATCCGCAGCCCCGAAGAGTTAAGCGAGGAAATCAAAGCAGCCCGCGAGGCCGGACTACCGCAGTACATTATCAATGAGTTAATCCGTTCTAACGCCCTGTTGCGCTTCAGTCAGGATGACTACATTGCCAAGTTACTCGCCCTGTCTGAATACGTGGACCCGCTGCACGGAACGCCAGCAGACAAGGTGAGCATGGTTGCCTCCCGTGGTTTCCAGCCGTGGCAAATTAGCCTGCACAACCAATTCGGCGCACTGGTTAGCCAGTTGCTTACCGAGAATGACGGGTTTTTAGACCTTGAGATAGCCGAACAGGCGGCACTCATTGAGGCCAAAGCACGGGCGTTAACACCACAGGCTAACGGGGTGCAGTCGATTATAGATAGCTTGGGCTAATGGCCTACATAGACGACCGGATACGACTGATTGAAACTGTTCCCGATAACTTTAAAACTCATAAACAATGCAAGCATCGTAAATGCAATTTTCGAAACTTGGTTGATTAATTAAGTTTGAGGCGGAAAGATTGGCCGGCTGCTCTTTGATAATCAATACGGTCCCAATAATTGACTCCGTAGCTTGTACGGTTGCAATCTCGATAGGTGCGTTTGTGTTTGTCATGAAGCAAAGCTAAGTAGCCCAAAAACAAAAAGCAATAGCTCAAACACATTTATTTTATGGCATATTTAGATGATAGGATATCGCTTATTGAGACAGTTCCTGATGCGTTTGTTGACGCAGTTAGTGGTTTGCGGGAAGAAATATTTAAAAGACTTGTAAGAGTAATTGCACAATTTGATACAGATGGCGGCCAAATTGTCTTAAACGAAGCAAATATCCTCAGAATAGACCAGTTAATTGAAGAACTTGACGGCTTTCTTTTTGAACCAGAATCCGAATATTTAAAAGCCCTCTCAAAATTTGTTGCTGGGATTGGAGAAAGCGCAGCATTAACCAACGAGTTTTTGGGCGTTAGAGACAGCCCACTTTACAAACAAATGCTAAGGCAGAACCAATTTAATGTCATTAAGCTATTTGACAAAACATCCGTAAATAGCTTTATATCAAACTCAATACAAAGACAAATAACCGCATCCGTTGCCGAGCAGGGCAAGGTTGCCGACACTATTGACTTTTTGAGAAAATTTGTTGGCGGCATGGATTACGACGGGCAAGGATTGACGCGGTGGGTAAAGACACAAGCCCTAACCGCATACGGAACTGCCGATGCTGCTTATGTAGTAACCGTTGGAAAGAATGAGGGTATTGACAAATGGTTATATGCGGGGGGTCTGGTTAAGGACAGTAGGCCGTTTTGCGTCAAACGAGCCGGCAATGTTTACACGACCGCCGAGGTGCTGAAATGGCCGGAGGAAGAGCAAAAGCTAGACAACTATCCGTGGCAGGGCATGATAGCCGGAACCAATGCGTCTAACATCTTTACGGTTAGGGGCGGCTGGAATTGTAGGCATATATTAATGCCTGTTACATAATTTGAGTATCTTTGTTACATGAGAAAGATTGTTACCCTCGTCCGGGATGGGCAAGTTAAGCAGTTCACGGAGAACGTAGCCAGACACGCCCGCAACAATGGCTGGATTGAATACACCGAGCCGCCCGCAGAACCTACCGAATCGCTTACAGACCTCAAGGCCCGCATTAACGCAATGACCAGCCTTGAGGACATTAACCGGGCTTTGGATGCGGAGTTAACCCGCGAGGCTCCGCGTGAAAGCGTAATCAAATTGTGCAATAAACTAATCGCAGAATGGAATTGACAAAAGAAGATATTTTAAAGGCATTTGGAATCGAAGGCGAAGTAACCAGCGTTGACCAACTGGTGCAAATCTTCAACAGCACCTACGTACCCATCGCCAAGGCTAGCGACCACCCAGAGGTTCGCAAGGCTACCGAGGGGCGCATCTTTGGGGAGCAGTACGGCAAACTAGCGAAGTTGTCTAACGGCAAGTTCACTAAAGAGCAGTTAGCCGCTAAGCCCTTTGGGGAGGCATTGGAGGACTTTGCTACCACTATTTACGGTGACTTGGAAACCGTCAAGCTCAAGGCCAACGAGGGCAAGGCAAAGCGGGAGGCTGAACTAGAAAAGGAAGTAGAGGACTACAAAAAGAGCCTTCAGGACTATGAGCGCGACAAAAAGACGTTAGCTGACCGGCTTTCCGAAGTTGAAACGCAGGCTAGCCAAAAAGTCAAGTCCTACATTGTTGGCATGAAGCGCAAAGAAGTAGAGGCTAAACTGCCGTGGAAAGACGGCATGACAGACCTTGAGCGTGCAGGGCTAGAAACATTCTTAGCCAGCAACTACCGATTTGATGCCGATGAAAGCGGCGCAATCATTGTCAAAGACAAAGACGGCCATACTATACCTTCGCCCAAAAAGGCGGGCGATGTCATTAGCCTTGAGGATGTTTACCTTGAGGTAGGCGAAAAAAACAACCTCTTTAAAAAGAACAACACGGACGGCAACCGGACGCGGGAGCCACAGCGCCATTCAGAACCGAACAAGTCGGGCTATACCCCCCGAAGTTTGCCGCCCGTGACTGTTGTGCAGGGGCGTTCTTAACGGACGCTATCCTTCAAAGGCCATCCTTCGGGGTGGCTTTTGTGTTTGCACTAAATATTTATTTCCTATATTTGCAGCAGGGCTATCCGTGACCAACGGTTAAATGGGCATACGTGGCGCACGTTAAAGCGCAATACCTAACCATTTAACAAAAACAAAATGAGTGCATTTGACTTGTCCCTCGTCTCGTGCGGGGACATCCAACTGGGCCTCAATCGGGCCTTTGCCGCGTCCGGGCCTTTGAATGAAGAGTTCCTGCCAGTTACCAACTTCTTGCTTTCTGAAGTAAACACCGAAAACGTCCTTCAAAGAACCATTAGTCCGGGTAACGGTAAAAACTTCGTCGCAAAAACGATTTACACCCCGCGCATTACCGAGGACGATGTTTCTACGGCCATTGCTCGCGCTTGTGCGTCCACCAAAAAAGCCGGAAATACGTATTCGATTTGCGAGGTTGACCTTGAAGTTGGTGCGGAACTGGAGGCTGAAGTAATCGAAATCGCTGACCTTGCCGCAATCTGCGAGGGAACCGCATCCTACACTCAATCCCGTCTGGCTGCCATGTTCTCCGCAATGCGCCGGAAAATTGAAACGGAGTTGACCGACCAACTTGCGGCTGGCCCCGGCAACTTCCCAAGTGACGACAACGAGGGTGTTGCGGCTGGTGTTAAGGTTGTACAAACCTTGACCAGCACGGGCGGGACGGACTTAAGCGCGATTGAAGAGTTGGGTTACACCAAAGATAACATGGGGCTGCCCCGCTTGTTTACCTTTGGCTCTAACCTGATCACCAAATACTTCAAACGACTTGACGCTGGCTGCTGTGTTGACGGGTACGGTGTTGACTTGCGCGAGTTCTACGGCAATCAAGGCATTGTCCATGCGCACTCCTACCGGATTGCATCGGCCTTTGCTAATGCTAACGACTTCCTCGCCCTGATTCCTGGTGCTGCTCACATGGTTTATGTCAACTTGTACGCTGGCGAAAATAGCCGCGATACGGGTAGCTTTAAGCGCATTGTGCTAAATGACCCGCTTACGGGCCTGCCAATCGACTTCAAGTTTACCGACACCTGTGACGGCATTGTGGTAACGCCATCGCTGGCCTTCAAAGTCTGTGTTGCTCCCCCGGACATGTTCGCCCTCAACGACCGCATGTCGGGCGTTAACGGGCTGTTCCACTTCCGAGTGACGAACCCGTAAGCTGCTGCCTTAGACGCAAGAGCCATCCTTCGGGGTGGCTTTTGTGTTTTTATCGCCGCCTCATAAGTTGTTCTTCTATGTGGTCTTTAACTATTGATTTTACTAGTTCGTAAATCAAAAAGCAGAGCAGGGTTCCAATAATTCCCGTTAGCCCAATTTTCCAAGCCAAGGCCCACCCAAGCCAAAGCCAAACAAAGGGGCTTCCAATAAAAACCATAACAAAAATGCCCTGAGCAATGCCAATTGGTTTCAAAAATGGCTTACCAGCCTTGAGGATTATTTTTTCGTTTATCATTGTTTTGGTTTGGACCCCAAACATACTCATTCCACACCACAAACACATGAACAAAACTTCTTTATCTTTACGTTATGAGTTGCTTAGACGACCTGAACTTAGTTGGCCTGCGCAATGACTGCGGGGAAGACATCCTAACCGCATCCAGCGGGTACTACGTCAACGACCTGAGCATCCCCGGCCTTCTCGAACTTATGGCTGCCGCCAAAGATAAATCCACAGCAACCGCGCAAGAGGAAGTCATTAAGCAAATCACGAATGCAAAGCGGCTCACCCTAGACCTGTTTCGCGGCCACATCGGGGAACGCTATTCAGCCGGTACGCTGCTCGAGAACGAAACAATCGGCGTTTACGATCCTCCCCGGCAAATGCAGTCCGCGCAAGCCTTTAACGTAGGGGTTGAACTGAAGGTACAACGCAACAGGTACGCCCAAATCCAGGTACACCGCATCGGCATTGTAACGCAGTCCAGTGTAACCGTACCCGTCAAGGCATGGGACATTTACAGCGGTGAGGAACTATACAGCGAAGACATTGCCACAACCGCAGGGGTTCCCACCTTCGCTAACGTAGAATGGTTGTTTGCTGGCCGTGGTGAAATCCGCGACATTTTCATAGGCTATGACGCAACAAGTGTCGGTACATACCGGACACTTTTCGGCGGGGTGGGCTGCAATAGTTGCAACGGCGGGTCCATGAACTTGCGCCATCTGCAAGCCTACACGCGCAAAAAAGCAACCGGGGCTAATCCGCAGGGCGCGTTAACCTCGCAAGACGGAACCTCTGGCCTCATGCTGGATGTATCGCTGGTGTGCAACATGGACAACTACATTTGCAGCTACGGCCCCATGCTGGCCCCAGTGGTCTATTACAGAGCGGGCCAACTCATATGCGATTACTTTACGTATTCACAGCGTCTAAGCCCGAAGGTAGCCGCTTACAAAGAGCAATGGGAAGCGTTATCCGGCAAGTACATGGACGCTTGGCGCGAGCAGTATGAGATACTCCTGTCAAACGTCAGCATCCCTAAAGGCGATTGCTTTAAGTGCCAGAGCAAGACGCAGATAATCTCAAGGCTTCCGTAGTTTGGCTACCCTGTCATACATTACGATACTCCCGGCTACCGCGACATTCATGCAGTAATCGCCCGGCAACTGCACTAGCTTATGGCATCGCGTCATGGCCTCTTTGGTAAGCCCATTATCCTCTGCCCCAAGTAAGTAAATACATCTTTCGGGGTGCTTAAAATCCGAAACGGGTATGCTTCGCTCATCAAGTTCAACCCCTATCAACTGGCAATCGTAAGGAATTGATGGGTAAAAATCCTCAAAAGATTCATAGTGATAAAGCGGGATATGCTTCCAGCTTTCCATTGTGTCGCTAGACTGACGCTTGTAACGCCTGCCTATTGTAAAGATGAATGACGCGCCCATAATAGACGCGCTACGCCACAACGTCCCTACGTTTAACTCGGTCTTTGTGTTCTGTATTCCAATGCCGAAAAAGCCACGCTGTTTGTTCATGCGTCAAACCTAAAAAATAAAAGCCGCATATCGAACACATTAACAAAACTTCTTTACCTTTATGCAATGGCTGCCCCAATTTCCACCCAGCAATACTTGGCGAAAACTCGCAAGGACATTGAGCAGTTGCGCGAGTTCGACAAGGAACTAAACCGCGAAATCCTTAACATCCACAGCCGCCACATGCAGGGCATCTTTGGCGATGGGCTGGAAGACACAAGTTACAGCACAGAGCCAACACTTGCGGGGTCTAATGTGTTCGGGAAAACCAACAAGTTCGGAACGCGAAACTATACGTTTGCCACGGAAAAGGGTTCAAAAAAGTTCTTCGGCTCAAAGAAAAAAATCAAAGAGGCCGAATGGGCAACCGTATCCACGCCAAAAGGTGCGCGTTCACTGATTGTAATTGCCGGTGGCTACAAGGCTATACGCGAGGCTGACGGGCAAAGAACGGACAAGGTGAACCTTGACCATACCGGGGTGCTTAAAAAAGACATGCGAAGCGGCATCGAAAAGACTTCAACCGGATGGGTGTCCGGGGTTCGTAAAGAGGAAAACGTAGGCAAGCTAGAGGGCCAGATAGCCCGCTACGGCCAAAAGTTAGCCGTACCCAAAAAGTTACTGGACGAGTTTAACGCGAAGTTCGGGCGGATTATGTTGGAAATTCTCAAATAACAATTTGTGTATCTTTAGCCCGTGGTTAAAACACTTGTTGACTACCTAAATGTTTACCTCGGAACGCTCGGACTGCGAACCGAGGGCATCGCGGTAGTGCGTGAACTTGACGGCAATCGCTGGCCCGCTTTGACGGGTTCCGGCGAAGACATGGCCGTTAACATAGATGCTCCGGTAATATACCACCGGATTCTATCCGGGCCAACAAAAGGCACTGACGAGGACGGCTCCCCCCGACACGATGACCCCATAGCAACTTTAACATGGTCAATGCGGGCGGTGGCCGTTTTCGACAATATTTACTGTCAGGACACCGAAGAAAAGGTAATACAGAACATCTTAGCCACGCTTAAACTGGCCTCCACGGATGCCATTGCCGAAAGCCTGTTAATCTCTCAAGTTTCCTATCAAGGAAACAACAGCGACCGGGGTTTGTCGGCATGGGAAGCGGAGTTCGGCATAGCCTATGATTATTCAAAGTTCATTGTCTATGTAGACTATGACATCGAGGCCGAAGCGTTTGAATCATGCTTTACCGTGCGGGGATGCCAAGATGACATTGACGTCATTGAGGTAATTATAGGCGAGTATTGCACGGGAGAAACGCCTGAGGATGTAACAATCACAGTCAACGGTTCGGCCTATTCAACCGTGGCCGCTGGCGGTTCGGATAACATACCAGTAGTGGACGGCGATGGGGCGACCGTTGGCGCGGTAACTCCCGGCGGTAACGTGGTCATAGCGGATTCAGCGATTACGGTCAATGCGACCCCTTACGCTGACCTTCCGGCTACCGATGCCTTGACCATCCCCGTTGTCAACTCCGCAGCAACCCAAATCGGAACCGTCAACGCAGGTACGAATGTGGTCATAGGGAACATGACGCTGGACTATCCAGACGGCACAACAGCCCCGCTGGTCATCGTTCCTGGTTCGACCGTGACCATTGCCCCGGTCTGGCAGATTGACCTAACAGGCACGGTATCCTCCCCCGTTACGTTTTCTTCGCCCGCTTGGGATTCGTCCTTCGTTTGCGCTACCCAAACCCTAACAGGCGGCACAATTTCAGGCATCACAATTAACGGAGGTGCCTCAATCGGTACCTTTGTCGGGGCAACGATTCCAGCATCAGCGACCATTGTGGTTACTTTTGCATCTTCGCTGACCCGCATACTTTTGACCTTTTAATGGCATCCCGGAACTACTATACAACCGTCTTTCAGGGGTCAACCTTCACCCCGGCTAACCTTCCGGGTATCATTCATTGGTATCGGTCAACGGTCGGGGTAACGATTAATGGCGGCACGGGTAGGGCAACGCGGGTTAATGACCAGATAGGTACAATAGATTGGCTGGATAATGCTACGGGCTTTACTGTTAACGCAACAGACCCTGCTGTTCCAAATGGCACACAGACACTTACAAGCCCCTCAAGTGGCCCTGTAAGTGTTGACCGAGCATTGGGAGATGCTGCTGCCGGATGGGTTACAACACACCCCTTTACGGTGCTGTTGATTGCAAAACTTAGCTATACATCCGGCGCACCTTCGGAGTTTACCGAGCGCGTAGGCGGGGCATTTGGTTCTGCCGTTACCCTGTTCCGACAAAGCAACGTGCCACTAAACGGCGCAAACACAAACGAATGGAGGGCCGCAACATCTGGCAACCTGTTGTTAAATGGCGCGGGAGTAAACAGCATTAACTTTAACTCGACAACCGGGGCTAACCTGACTGTGGGGCAAACAACTCCTTACCAGATTGTCGCATTCCGAACCACAACAGGGGCAAACGGATTGCAGTTTGCAAGGAATGGTACAGTGCTGGTTCAATCAACCCCGACAACGCCACGCGTTTACACCGGATCACAATTACGCTTTAGCAATTCAACCGCAGCCATTACCTTTCTTGACTTAATTGTCATGAATGCTACGATGTCTGCGGGCGATTATACTAATCTCAAAACCTGGCTAAACTCCGAATACGGATTCTCATTCTAACATGAAAAACACATTACTGCTTTTCCTTTTTCTCCCTCTCTTTGCCTTCGGGCAACCCGTTATCATGGACGACGACGGTACGCCACGGACGGGGTTTGCCATCCCGACCTTGACCCCGCAGATTGGTTGTCCGTTTGATACGGGCTTTGTGTTCTGGTGGGCAATGGCGCAGCCCGGCGGTGGTGGCGATGGGGCTTACTTTCATTCAATGGCACCTTTTACCGATGGCGTGTATCACTTGGGCGTAGACGATTCGCACAAGCTGGCCCCGGCAACGGGCTGGTGCTTCATCTGTGTAGAAGGAACCGATTACAACGCGGTTGCTTCCGCTTGGGGCGTAGCCGATTCAGCGGGAGGCATTACCCCGGCTCCCGATTGCACTATGGTTCCTGATTGGTCCTACGTTCCCGGTACGCCGTGGAATCGCTTTAACTACGATGAGCCTTACGCGACTGCCTTGGGTGAGCGTTGGACTATTTGGCGGTCTAACAACGCGGATTTTTCGGCACCCTACGAATACAAAACCCCCCGGTTTACCTACTTCCCGCTTTACGGCCCTTATGATTACGTTAAAGTGCTGTTCACCTTTGAGAACGGAACGCAATGCTTTGAAGTGCTGGACCTGTCGGGATTGCGAGTTGGCCCCGTGGGCTTTGACGGGCAGCCCAAAGAACGGGTGGGATTTTACATCGAGGATCGCAAATTGAAAATCGGACAATGAAAAAACTTTGGCTTGCATTTTTGAAACTTATAGGTTTCCCCACTGCCGAACCCGAACAGCCGCCCGTAGTTACCCCTCCGGTTGTCGTTGACCCGCCCGTTATCGACCCACCGACATGGACGCTACCCGATACCTTCCACGGCCTTAACGGGGCACGGGCAATGCGTTCTGGCCTCAAGGCTGCCGGGAAGCATTGGTATGAACTGGATTTGGGCCTGTTTTCCAAACAAGGCGGGCCGTTCAACGTGTTCCGCAACGGCGGCACGGTTACAATGGGCGCACGGTTTGACATGGCCTACACGGGCAACGGCTACGCTAAGTCCGTAGGTACATGGCCTGCAATCTTTAGCCCTGAAAGAGTTGCTGAATTTAAGGCAAGAAACGGCAACGATACCCCGCCTTCGCTGATAGAGTTCGTGTCTGACTATGAACTTCGCATTGATGCACGGGAGCCATTCAACTATCATTACAACCTCAAGCAAGCGCAAGGGCTGTTGGGCTTCAAGATTCTGTACGTTGCAAACCCGTTTCAGGATGCTGCCGAACTTAGGGCTGTCATTCAATACTTTGGCGCCAATAACCTTGTAGGCATTGTGGCGGGGAATGAATTGAACAGCCCAAAAGCGGTGCGCTACGGCATTACACCGGAAGACGTAACCTATTGGGCGGCCACGCTTAAGCCGGTGTGTCAGGAGTTTGGTTTGCAGTTGGGTATAGGCTTGCCGCCCTATGAGTACGTGGACAACGAACTGAAAGGCATTGCGTTAAACGGCAAACTAGCCTCGGATAAGCGATTTGCCGAACACATCAAGGCCAACACCAGCCTGTTCGATTTCGTTTGCTTTCACCCCTACGGGCAACTCCCAGCAAAGGACAAAGCCCTTCCCTTTGAGCAGTACGTAAACGGGGTAATCTTGCCCGATGACTACGAGTTTCTTAAAGTGCAAGTTGCGCACTTCCACGGCATGTTTGGCCTGCCCATGTATGCCGATGAACACGGGCTGGAAAACCCCGAATATGGGCACGTCAACAGCGACCTTGCCGTCAACTGGCACATCAACCGGGGCAACGCTTTGGTTCAACTGGCTACCGAGTTTCCGCTTATGGGTTCCTGCTTTCAAGTTCTCTTAGGCGATGTTATTGAAGATCAGCCGCAAAGCCTGCTGTACGTTGAAAATGACAAGTTCGTCAAATCCCGCGAACTTCAGGCCATGCTGGACACATTTTAACCCCGACAAGGTTCCCGTCCGACCCTGATTCAATCGGGCGGGTTACAAAGCCATCCTTCGGGGTGGCTTTTTTGCTTAAATACTTATAAGCAAAAGTTCACTATCTTTGAGCAATGCGCACATCCGAAAACGGTTTGCAACTTATCACAGCACATGAGGGTTTTCGCTCAAAGCCCTATTTATGCCCCGCTGGCGTTCCCACAATCGGCTACGGCTCCACGTTCTACCCTGACGGCTGCAAGGTAACGCTGCAAGATAAGCCCGTTACAGAGGCCGAGGCGACCGCGCTACTTGCTGCCGCGCTCGAGGGCTTTGAGGGCGCGGTAAACGACCTAGTAACGGCAACCATAACGCAGGTGCAATTTGACGCGCTAGTTAGCTTTGTGTACAACGTAGGGCGTAACGCCTTTGTAAAATCTACCCTACTTCGCAAGGTCAACGCTAACCCGAACGACCCGACCATTTATGCCGAATTTGCCCGGTGGAACAAGGGCGGCGGCAAGGTACTGCCGGGGCTGGTTAAACGCAGAAAAGAAGAGGCTGAACTCTATTTCACATGATGGAAATACTACTTCAAGACGTGGTGGCGCAGGGGATACCCGCTTACCTTCAGTACGGGGCCATTGGGCTGATTGCTGTAACCGCAATCGCGTGGGGCTGGATTGAGCGCACGGAGCGCATCAAGATTCAGGAAGAGAAAAATAAGCTATACGATGAACGCAACAATACACAGGCGCAGCTTGACCGCATCTTAGAGGAACTTAAAGACATGAACCGATGAAGGACACGCTTGACCAGATAAGCCTAAACATCCGTTCATTGGTCGGGGCTAGGATTGAAAAGAATGGACAATATTTTTACATTCTTGCAAAAGATGGAAAGAGAACCAACATTAAAGCCCCCATCAATGAAGACACAGAACGGCTTAACTCTGCTGCTGATTTGCTGGCTTACGTGCTTCGCGGCTTGCCGTGCGCCGGAGCCGGTACGCAATAAGGCTAAAGCACAACGCTACGTGGAACGCATCAAGGCACTTGACCCTGATGCGTTGACGTATTTGAACGACACGGTATTTTCTGAATACATCTTTTCGGACACCGTTTACCTTCGCTCCATCCTTCGGGATACTTTGTTCCAATACCTACCGGGCGATACTGTTTTTATCCAGTCCGAAGGCACTACCGCCCGCGTTATCTTCCTGCCTGGCAACCAAGCCTCATTAACCCTGTCGCGTCCTACTTTGCCCATAGTGTTTACCGATACGTTTAGTGTTGCGACCAATATACAAACAACTCAAATAAGTGAAAAGCCGTTTTGGTCATGGTTAAATTCTAGCTGGCAAAAAATCAATACGGCTGCGCTTATTATAGGGCTGCTCTTCATTGTGCTGTTCGTTATCCGGTTTACCAACAAGGTAGTTCCATGACGGCAAACGAACTAACTAAAGCGATCCTAACCGTTATGCAGGCAACGCCCGGCTGCAAGGCATGGAGGCAGAACAACCATGCGACCAGGGGCCGTATAAACAACGCAACTAAAGGAGTGCCGGATATACTGGCCTGCTATCGCGGGCAGTTTACAGGGGTTGAAGTGAAGGTAGACAAGGACAAGTTAAGCGATGCACAGATTGCCTTTGCCGATGAATTACAGCGATGCGGTGGGGTGTACTTTGTGGCGAAAACACTTGATGACTTTTTAGTTTTCTGGAAAGAAAAAACCCCGACCACAAGGGCCGGGGCCATCCATGAAAACCAACACAACTAATTAAAACGGCAAGTCGTCTGCAAATTCCTCTGACTTTGCCGATGCTGGCACGGGGTCTTTTGCGGCCCTTTCAGCAACCGTAATCTGTCCGTCTGTCCAGTAAACTTTGCCGTTCCCGGTGTAATACCTTTGCTTTTTTGCAGCGCGCTCCTCTTTGGTTTGCGAAACGTAGCTGTTCACGTTCTGCCCGTAGTCATTTGTATTGTTCTCAATGCTGATTGTAATGCCGATTCCTTTTAGCTGCCTCGCCTTGATTACCTTAAGTAATGCCTCAAGGGTGTCAGGCTTCAGCCACAATTCCGCAAGTGCTGCCATGTATGTGTTGTTTTAAGATTATGTATTCTTTGCCTTTGTACCCGTACCAATCGCCATCAAAAGCAGGGCGAAGGTAGGTTAATTCTGCGCCCACCGGGATGGCGGGACAGTTGGTGTTATTGAGGAGGGTTGATTTCATGGTTTGCGGGTTTACCATTTTGCCGGGGTCGGTCAAATGGTTATAAATGGTCTTCAATAATCGGTAGCCAATTCTGCCCATCGCTTGTGTAGGTGTGATCCAAGAGGTTGTACACAACCATTCCGAGCGAGTCATCTAAATGGTTTTCAGCATCAAAAAAGTTCGTGAAAAACGGACTATGCTCCGTTGCAAATGTTACTAAGTAATTCATGTGTTAATTCCCTTTCACCAAATTACCGGAGCAATCTGACCATCAGGCCCGATAGCACCAAAAATACAAAGCACGCCTTCAATCACTCCCCAATCGTCAGCGTTGGGCAGTTCCCCGGTTATCGGGTCGTAGGCAAATTGGAAGGACCGGAAGCCCAGGTTCTTGTGCGTACCTACCCGCTCACCTTTGGCGTTCAGGCAATGGACGGTTTCGTAAATTCTCCAGACGTGGCCGTACTTATCCTTCCAGATTGACCGGCCCTCGACTTCATAACGCCAAAGGATTCCACCCGTTTCTTGGTAATGCTCCCATGAGGGTTTGTCGCCGGGGCAGTCCTCGCCAGCGGCAGACGGGAGGCATGATGCCCAGACCCATTCAGTAAACGAAGGACGGGCTTCTAGTGGGGTTTCTTTGGCGCAGGAGGCCACCAATGCCATCAAAGCAGCGGCCCAAATTAGGAGCCAAGGCAGGGCTTTGCGGTTAAGTTGCTTTTTCAAAATTTGTCGAGGGTCTAACTTGCTCATGTCAATCTTCATTTGGTACGTCGGCAATCGGTTCCTTGCGTTTGTCAGCCCAGTCGCCTGCATCGCGTTTGGCCCAGCAGTAGGCGACCCCGAGCATCCAGAGGGTTGAGGTTTCGGAAATGTCTTCGCACTTTGCTCCAAGCCACGCAACCCCGCTAATCAATGCCGAATTTGCTGGGTCGTTGTAGGCAGACAGCTTCTCAATCCACTCATCTCCAATCTGGTCGTAAACGTAAACAACGTCAACGTAGTAATCCCATTTAATAGACGGCCCCTTGGCTATCCCGTGCGCCCTTAATTCAATGACGCAGTTGTCAATCTCCCATTCACCAGAGGCTTCCCAGCGTCCGGTAGGGTTGTAGCATGAAGGGTGGTCAAGTGTAATAAGGTCGTTCATGGTTAACCGATTGAAGTCATTAATGAAGGGTTCGCCTGATTGGCCAGTTCGTAGTTGCGAGAGAAGTTGTGCCAAAGAATCTTGCGCCCATCGGCTAATTTGGCAAAGGGGGTTGAATGTGTGTGCCCACTTTTGCCATTAAACACTGTTTCTTTGCCTGTGTTAATGTTGCGCACCTTAGTGCCGAGGGTAATGTTGTAGGGGATCATGGTAGCATCGTTTTAAGTTGTTCAATCTGCGCAGCCGATGCCGCATCCGATGCCGCATCCGATGCCGCATCCGATGCCGCAGCCGTTGCCGCATCCGATGCCGCAGCCCATGCCGCAGCCCATGCCGCATTCGTTGCCGTTGCCGCATCCGTTGCCGCAGCCCATGCCGCATCCGTTGCCCATGCCGCATCCGTTGCCGCAGCCCATGCCGCATCCAATTCATCTTGAGTTGCTTCGCCGTTCGCGAAGCGTTCAGCAACGTTGCAAGCCTTCACACTTCGCGCGTCGGGTTCCGCGATTAGCTTCAATGCTTCGCGTGCGCACCAGACGGCAAAAAGTCTATTTGCCCGCTCGTCCAAAAAGTTAGTAACTACCCAAATTCGGTCCCCCGCCGGGCAGGCTTCAATGTTCAAAATGTCCAGCAGCGTCCCCTGCCAGTCTTCGGGCAGGAACCTAACCGGGTCGTAGCATGGAGATTTTGAACGGATGTCGTTGATGGCGATCATAGTGTGTTGTTGTGAACTGATGAAGCAAAGATGCACCCCATTTTCCAGCGGTGCAAGTTTTCGGCACTTTTTCTACACATTTTTTTTATGGCAAATCAATGCCGTCCCTGCGCCGGTAAATCATAAGCATATTAGCCGCCGTGTTAATTACATCCAGCATGTTGTCTTCTATGGATTCATGGTTGGGTTCGCGGCCGGCCAGTAGTACCCCCAATCGGGACATTTTTTCTGATATACGAACTAAACATACCCGTTCGGGGCTGATCTGTGCCTGTTGTGCCGATAGGTTGTAATTGCTAAACACGTCCGTCTCGGTAGCATAATCCTCAGACTTGCTGCGCATAATCTTTAAACACTCCTCAAAAATGACCTGCGCCATTTCATCGCGTTCACTTGCTAACATAAAAAATGTGTTTGGTTTCTTGTTTGTGAGCGGGAAAGGTACGAATTTAGCGGCATGGAAACCACAATAACCAAAGCAATGGCAGAGGCCCTGACCAAGTTTCAGGCGACCTGCCCAGACATTAACCTTGACGGTAAGGTCAAATTTGGCAATACTGAATTTAAGTACGCCACACTTGGCAACATTTTAAAGTTGACCAAAGGGCCGCTAAAAGAGGCTGGCTTGGTAATAAGCCAGCCCATTCTTGGCGACAAGATTATTACCGTACTGACATGCCTTGAGGACGGCACGGCCTTGCGGGCAGAAATGACATTGCCGAACCGCAACAAGCTACAAGACACCGGGGCCGATATAACGTACTGCCGCCGTTATATGTATGTGTCTTTATTAGGCATTGTAGGCGAAGATGACAAGGACGCGGAAAACATGGGCGAAATCCCAAAGAAGGCAAAGAAGCCCGTAATGAATAAGGCAATGTTTGACAAAGCCTTAGCCCGTATTGGCGATGGAGAGCCTGAAGTTACCGCCCGCGCTTTGGAACTGCTGGACATCCCAGAAAACTTCCTTAAGCAACTGCGAGCCGCTGAACAATCCTTAAGCGCATGAGTTGGGAAGCTGACTTGCTTGATTATGCCCTAAGCGGTGAAGGCGATCAGCCGGAAGGCGGACCAGCCAGCGAAGGCCAATTAGACTACCTTGAGTACCTGGTGCTGGATGGCCGCGTCAACTTAACCAAGCAATGGCTCCAGCATTACTATTGCGTTCGGGATTCGCTGACCTTCAATCAAGCTAACCAACTCATTGAACTGGTCAAACAGTTTGAACTTGATCCGGTGTGCCCTACAATGAAGGAGATTGGCGCGATGGTGGAAAGGCGGGCAAACCGTGAAGATTAATCACACGTTAATAGTACGCAAAGGCTTACCGTAAGATCAGCCAAGCGTCATTCAAGGCCCGATGCGTTTAGGCGTATCGGGTTTTTTGTGCTATGATTTTGTGTAAAAAAAATGTGTTTGGCAAATATTTTCCAGAAAGAATGGTTTTCTGGCGTTTTTTTGGTGTTTAACCGTTTCTTAGTTGATAGACTGCTGGTTGTATTGTGTTGTCTTTCAAAACATCTAACAAATAAAATGCAAGTGGAGATTGCTTTGAAGCAAAAGAGGGTTTTAGGCAAACGTCCAAAAAAAAGGACGCTGCTTACCCTCTCAAAATGCAATGCGGAGCCATGCCCATCGCATAAGACCGGGAGCGACCCCGGGGGCTGAAAAGCCCGGTCCACTAACTATTAACCCAACACGACAGCGTTGCTGCCCAAATACGTTTTCAGATGCCTTCTGACGCGGTTAGTGGCCCGCTTTGTTGGTTTGGTGTGAGGCGATCCTTTCGCGTCCCAACTGGCTACTAAGGGCGCAACCCTTAGCGATGCAAATATAAACAAGGTTTGCGAAAAAACAACCCCGATACTTTACGGAAAAATAAATGTAAGAAAAAAGCCCAAAAAGTTTGGTGCTTCGGGATTAACGGCGCAACTTAGCGGCCATAACCAGATAAGCCATGTACGCAACAGACCGAATTTACTATCGCTCAATAGTTGGGCCAGGAACTTCTGAGATTCAAAATTGCTCAGACATTGAACAATTAAGAGAATGGCACAAATTGTTTGACTTAGAAATATCCAAACTAAATAAACAACTTGAAGAAACTAGCCATCAATCAGACAGCCAAAAATATTTTAGGCTATCAGGATTTATAAAGGTTCAAAAAACAATTCGCGCTCAATTAAATAATAGAATACACATAATTAAGGGCACTTTAAAAGAACAGCGCGACATTATTCTTTTAAAAAGAAGTGAAAAAACCGTAAATTTTTTAAAGTACAAACTTATAGAGCTTATAGGCCAAGATGCTGTTTTTTCTCTTCTTGATGATTTTACACAAACCGAAGAATATAGGTGTGGTTATACTCAGGCCGAATTAGATCAAATGGCGGCAGATGCGGCCGATAAAACCAGAAGAGGGTCATTAAAACGCAAAGCGAGACTGTCTTCAAAAAAAGAAAATCAAGCATGAAACGAATCCAGAATACACCGGCAACTATCCTACTTACCGAGAAACAGGCGCAACTGATGTATAACGAAGGCCCGAATGAAGGCGACCCTAGCTGGCTGCGATTGGGCATGGAGGTTATCGTAACCCACAAAAGCCATTACTTCCCGATTGTCATTGCCAAGCCAAGCCACAACGGCAACATTAGGCCGGAAGACAAAGAGGGCATTTTTTGGCTTTCACAACTTGAGGGCGATGGACTTTGACGTTCCTCTGACCTGGACACCGGAAGTGACGGAACTTTTTTTAGAGTTCATGAAACTTCGCAAGGCTAAGCGCAAGCCATTGGCTACCGAGCGAGGCGTAAAGGCCCGCATAGCCAAGCTAGAGCGCCTCAGCGGCAATAACATGGAGTTGAAACGCAAGATTATAGAGCAGACGCTAGACGAGGAATGGCTAGACTTCTATGAACTCAAAGAAGACCAAAAGGTGAGCAAATGGGACAGGATACTATAAGCAAACAAGAAGTATTGGACGGCATTAAGTACGCCAATATTTCAATGGGTATTTACCTGACCAATGACGAAACAGACATCCGCCTGTTGGTTAACTACACCTTTGATGCTCTGACCGCAATAGGGGCAACGGCTCTTGAACTAATGAAAGCCCTTGAGCGCGTTGAATTGACGCAGGCCGAACTACCGCGCAACCTATCCGCTAGCTTTTTTAAAAACGCTGTGCTGACCTTGAGGGCTAAAACCAAAGAGCGGCAGCAACAGGAGGAAGAAACGCGGGAAACCAGCGAAGCGGACAAAATGTCATATGTAGAGATTTACTATGACCATTACAAGGTTGGCGGGGCGACATGGGCGCATTGGTCTGCGGGTAGCGCATGGATAGCCAGGTTCTTAAAGTTAGACCTTGAGCCGTTTATGGAAAAGGCGCGGGCCAAAGTGTCCAGCGACACAAGAGACGAAAGCCTAGCCAAGGGATTGCGCACAATGGTTGCCAACGTTGAACCCAACAAGGTAGAGGCCGAGGCTGGCCGCATGGCCGTGCAGGCTTATTTCAGGGAACGCTTCGACAAAGAAATACAACCATGAAAACAAAATGTCCATTTCCACAAGAAAAGCCCATTATTATAAGCATAGACGAAATTCGGGGCGAATGTGGTGGTTTTATTCACCCCGAAGACATAACCCACTTAACAATTAGGGTGATGGTAAGAGTGAAGGCCAATGTTTCCTATAAATATGCCAACAAGGAGCTAACCATAAAGGACTTGAGTGAAATAATAAAATTAAGGCAATAGGGTAATGCAAAAGGTAGAGTTCGGATGGATAATGGAAGGCGGCAAGCTGGTGCTAAACAACCGGCAGGCGTTCACCGAGCGCGTGGCTAGGACCTTTAAGGATGGCGCACGGGGTGTTATGGTGCTGGAAGAGTTGCAACCCAGCAAGAGCAGTTGGCAGCTACGTTACTATCATGGACCTGTCATGGACATGGTTCTGAAGTACATGCTGGATGCCGGCTATGAGGTCACAAAGACTCAGGCCCGTGGCTATGTAGAGGCATTGAACCCCTATCTAAAGCAGGCTATCCAGCACAACAGCGGCGAGGTTGCCGAGGTTCGCATATCGCTTTCAGATTGCAGCAGGGAGCAAATGAGCGAGGTTATAGACTGGACGATCCGCTTGCTGGCCGAGGCTGACTACATTGTGGAGAGTGCGGAAGAGTGGAGACAAAACATGGGCATAAAATAAATCAACATGGCAAATATGAGTTATTGTAGGTTTGAAAATACCTACCGGGATTTACAGGATTGCGCAGATGCTTTAGCGGAGGCCGGCAGTTTAAAACAAACACAGGCCTACAGGAACAAAAGAGAGGCATATTACGTGCGTCAATTGGTAACACTTTGCCGTGTCATTGCAGAGGAATACGGTGAACAGCTGGACAAACCATGATTATAGACCAGCAAAAAAAGGCGATTGAGGTGGTAAATGCGATTTTTGCCATTGACATAGGGGCTAATTGGGAGAGCCGTAGGGCTATCTATGTGGTTGCCCGCAGGCTTATATCGGTCTGGCTGCTTTACAACGGCTATACGGTTGTTGAAATCGGTCAGATTATGAAGCGCGACCATTCAACCATTAGTTATATATCTGGCATTCATTGCAACTACATTATGGGCGGCGACAAGTACAGCCGAGTGTATGCGGTTGCATTTGAGCACTTCATGGCACTCATGCAGGGCAAGGAACCTAAAGAAACCATGACCCCTGATGAATACAATTATTTAATCTATAGACCAAAATCACATGGAAAAAAAGGAAAGGGTTTACCAGTCAGTCGTTAATTGCGATTACAAGCGGTTTGTGGCTATTGCTGAGCGCAGAACGGGCATACAGGTTCACCGTCAGCAAAAGAAGAGGTCTACCCCACAAATTATGGTTAGGCGCATGGTTTACAACTACATGGGCGAGTTGGGCTATTCGGACTCAATGGTGTCGAAAGCTAGCGGCATAAACCGAACCACAATTATTTACCACAGAAAGCAGCACAACAGGCTAATTAACGAAGACACTATTGTGGCTACCCGATACCGTGCCATATTTTGCGAATTGCGGTTGTGCTTTATGCGCGGTACAACGCCAGACGCGGCGGTAGTGGGAAGGGCCGGAGCCAGTCCCTACGTTTACCCCGGTGTGGAGCCGCCGATTGGACTGGAAACTTTCAATCAAATGTTTGACCAATAAATCATGCAAATGAACTGGATTTTATTTTTTACGCATTGGATAGCCTTCATTGTGGGCTTTTGCGTGGCAGTATTCCTTACGTATAAACGGCGACAGGTGAGGCTTAAACGAAGGCTGAGAAAATCTAAGTAACTTTGGTTATGCGAAAACACATAAACAGCATCACGGTTACGCGACCAAGCCACGCATTAACTTACGTGGACATAGAGTGCGACAATGTTCACGCCTCTATGCCCATCCTGTTTACTGCGGACAGGCATTGGGATAACCCAAAGTCTGACCAAAAGATGCAAAAAAAGCACCTTGATTGGGCGGTTGAAAATGGGGCGTTGATAGTGGATGTGGGGGATTTGTTTTGCGCTATGCAGGGGGCTGGCGATCCGCGAGGCAGCAAAAGCGATATTAGGCCCGAACACATGACGGGGCGTTATTTGAACAGCCTTAGCAGCACGGCGGCTGACTACTTTAAGCCATATGCAAAGCAGTTTCTTGCTCTGTTCTACGGCAACCATGAAACATCGGTTATTAAAAAGAAAGAATATGACCTGACCGAGCGGCTGGCGCACGACCTTTCGCGCGAGGGTTCGGATGTTCAAAAAATGGGTTATTCGGGGTATATTAGGCTTAACATGAGGCGCAAAAACAGCGGCGACCGCAAGACGTTTACAATTTACTGCAACCACGGAAGCGGCGGCGGTGGTATTGTAACGAAGGGCGTTATACAGACCAACAGGCGGGCGGTGTTTGTTGCAGATGCGGACCTTGTTGTTTCGGGGCACATTCACGAGGCGTGGATGCTGGAGGTTCCAAAGGAGCGCATTAATCAAAACCATGTGCCGGTTTTAGAAACACAGGTTCACCTTCAGTTGCCGACCTACAAAGAAGAGTACATGGCGCATGAGGGCTATCACATTGAGAAAGGTGGACCACCAAAGCCATTGG
>Ga0247840_10001829_pt1 | contig 39571 bp, 40 predicted proteins | sample LaCruzMarch2015__FD_192404 | JGI IMG/M metagenome (GOLD analysis project Ga0247840, IMG submission 192404) | Freshwater microbial communities from meromictic Lake La Cruz, Castile-La Mancha, Spain - LaCruzMarch2015_17m | ecosystem: Environmental > Aquatic > Freshwater > Lake | place: Spain... | reverse complement strand
GGCTGCCCGGCATTCACCGAATACGGCATCGAATGCCTCAAGCAGATCATCATCGAGGAGCGAGCGCTCCTCGCACAAGAGCCCGACCCAAACACGTAGCCCCTGCGGTTCTCACCGGATGCTTACGACGCAGTTGATTGCGTAGAAATACAAACCGGTATTGAGAATGCCAAACATCATCGTCAGGAAGGGAATGCTGACGAGAGCCATTTCGACAGCAACGGCACCCTGGCTGTCTTTGACGAACGAACGGCCGCATTGGGCCACGCGCTTTGCGGATTTCTGACGATATCTGGAAATGAACACGGACCGAACCTCACGCAATACACAACACGATGTGTACAACGCTATGCTCTGTTCCTTAAAATTGGAAGAACCACACCTTGATCGAAAGCGCCAGAATAGAGGCTTGATGAATAATCAGTAAATAAATGACTAAATAAAGACACAGACCGTCTGAGATTGCCATGATCAGGCAATCTCAGACGGTTTCTATAGGTCTACTGGCCGCCCTTGTCTGAATCGGTATTCTTTTCCGAGAACCCGACCTTAGAGGTGTTCTGGCCTTCGACGCCCTTAAAGAAGCCTTGGTCATCGCCGATCGTCAAGTTCGGATGGCAATACGGCGTGCAGCTGTAAGTCTGCCGGCCCGTGCCGCGGTGAAGATTGACCACAGCCGAATCGCGCTCGACCATAATGCGCTGATCCTGAATGACATTGCGGTCCGCGTCCAACGCGATGATGTTGGTGATGCCGAATGTTTTGCCGGTAATCACGAGCATATTCGCGCCCTGGATCGTAACATCGGCAATGCTTGAGTTCCCAACGATCACTTCGCTGATGGGCTTAGGCAGTCTGAGCAATTGCGCCTGATCGTAGCGCACGACAAGATCCTCAGCATGTGCAGAAAACGTCCCGGCAAGCGTGGCGGCAGCAATCGCGCAGAGGGCGATACGCGCCGTGTTTGCGTTAGATAACATCGCAGTGGAATGAGGTGCAAAGCGCGGCATGTGTGGGGCTCCGGTCGAAACTCTTAGCCGCATTTGACCCTATTGTAGTTAACAAATCGCAAAATATCGCGTTGAGCTGATGCAATCGGTCCATCATCTAGCAATCCGACGATTCCCAATTCGTGCTCAAGTCGCTGGATGACGAGAAAATCAGAGGGTCTCTGTACGTGGTTCACAAATTACAAAAACAGTGCGCGCATCCAACGGTTGTCCTTGGTTTTGCTTGAGATTCTGTGGATATGGCGCATCGCAAGATTGGTGCAGTCTATTTCAATTTTGCAGATATTTGCGTGGTTCTCACACTTTTGGTGAAGGCAGTGCGGCTGCTTTTAACCACCCCTTAATCCGGGATCTGTAGTTTCAATTTCAGTCCAGCGACGAGGCGGATGGCCCTGCGATGGACATGGCTAGTACACACAGAGTTTTGGAGATTACCATGAACACGATTGCTCGCTTTGCTAAAGACGAATCCGGCGCAACCGCCATCGAATACGGCCTGATCGCCATGCTGATCTCGGTCGCTATCATCACCATTCTCCGCACGGTCGGCACCTCGCTGAACGGCGTGTTCACCAACGTCAACACCGGCCTCACCACCGCGAAGTAATTCGATGCCTCGTCATCACGACACGGCTAGGTCTCAGAACCGGCCGATGTGATGACGAGGTGTTCGCCCTGCGGTGGGCCTGGTTAGTGCAAACATCATTTTGGAGAGTACAATGAACACGATCGCTCGCTTTGCTAAAGACGAATCCGGCGCCACCGCCATCGAGTACGGCCTCATCGCCATGCTCATCTCGGTCGCCATCATCACGATCCTCCGCACCGTCGGCACGTCGCTGAACGGCGTCTTCACGAACGTGAACACTGGCCTCACCACCGCGAAGTAATCTGTTGCCTCGTCATCAACACGCAGCAGTTCCAAAGATCTGTTCACGTGGATGACGAGGCAGATTCCTAGCGATAGGCCTCGTCGTCCGCACAGAGTATTTGGAGAGTAAAATGAACACGATCAAGCGTTTTGCAAAAGACGAATCCGGCGCCACCGCCATCGAGTACGGCCTCATCGCCATGCTCATCGCAGTCGCCATCATCACGATCCTTCGCACCGTCGGCACCTCGTTGAACGGCGTGTTTGACAACGTCAACACCGGTCTCACCACCGCGAAGTAATCTGATCTAGCCCCGGGAACACGCGGCAGATCCCCGGATTTGCCGCATGTTCGTTTGAGCTGAAACGGGTGCGGCGATGCCGCGTCCACTTTGTTTGCCCGGATTGTATTTTGAGTAAGAGGCGGCGATGCAGCACGAGTGGGTCAAATTTCTAAACGACGAAGATGGTGCGACCGCCATCGAATACGCTTTAATCGCCTTGCTGATCAGCACAGTTATTGTGTCCGCCGCCAGTAGCATCGGTACCAGTCTGAACGGCGTGTTTACGAACGTAAATTCGGGGTTTGTCGCCAAGTAAGACGTCCCCCGAAACGACTACAAAAACGGGTGCGCGCGTCCATCCTGGGGAATTAGACAATGTTTGAATATCCACTCCTGCTCGTATTTCCCATCTGTATGGTTTTTGCAGCAGCATTCGACCTTTTCACGATGACGATCCCAAACCGGATTTCGTTGGCCCTTGCGGGTGGCTTCGTTTTGGTCGCCCCTCTTTCTGGACTTCCACTTGCCACCATTGGCATGCACCTCGCGGCGGGCGGGTTGATCCTCGCCATCGGCTTCTTCGCATTCGTGCGCGGCTGGCTCGGCGGCGGCGACGCAAAGCTCATGGCCGCAGCAGCGCTGTGGCTTGGCTTTGAAAGTCTCGACACCTTCATGCTGCTGATCGGCCTCCTCGGCGGTGTTCTCTCCTGCACCATTCTGGCGTTCCGCCTCTACGTGCCATCCACAATGTTCAGCGGCCCCCATTGGTTGGTCCGTCTGCACGGCAAGGATAACGGCGTCCCATACGGGTTGGCAATCGGCGCAGCCGCACTTTGGATTTATCCGGAAACGCGCTGGTTCTCAGCGCTCATCAGCTGATGCAAGGCCGATCTCGCGCGTTTGGCCAGCGACCTGAATAAACGAAAATCCAGTAGGGCGCAGCCGTACTGGATTTTTTGCGTTCCAACGACCGCTTGAGGCCCAAAATAGACCGTTGTCAGAGATCGTTTCAGATCGGAACAGCTGTTAACGCCCCATTGACGATTTTGCGGCATGATCCTCGTCAAGATAGGGGCAACCCAATTGTTTTGAGGGGACCATTTAAGCCATGAAGACACGGCAAATCCAATTAATCGGTGGAATGGTCGCCTTCGGCGCACTTCTGTTCATCGGCCTTTTGACATTTTTCCGGGCGCCACCCGCACAGGAAGTGAAGCCCGAAACGGTGCAGGTCAACACCACCGAAGTTCTCGTCGCACGCACCGACATCGGCCTCGGACAGCTCGCCACCCAGTCAAACTTCCGCTGGCAGTCCTGGCCGGCCGACGCTCTCTCTCCAGCCTTCATTTCGCGCGCCAACAACGGCGAAAAAATCCTTCAGGATTTGTCGGGCTCGATCGTCCGCTCGCCCATTACGGCCGGTGAGCCGATCACCACCGTCAAGCTGATCAAGGCCGGCCAAGGCGGCGTTCTGGCAGCGATTCTGCCCAAGGGCATGCGCGCCATTTCGACCAAGATCAAAGAAGAAACAGCCGCTGGCCGCATGATCCTGCCCAACGACCGCGTGGACGTCATCTTGATCCGCCGCATGCAGTCGAAAGAGCGGTCCGAAACCTACGTCAGCGACACGATGTTCCGCAACGTTCGTGTGCTCGCCATCGGCCAGCAGCTCGAAACCAAAGACGGCAAGAAAACCGAAGCGTCCGCCCAGACCGCAACGCTGGAACTGACGCCGCGCCAGTCTGAGCTTTTGGCGCTCGCCAATTCGATGGGTGAAATCAGCTTAACGCTGCGTCCCCTCGCCGATCTCGTTGCCGATGGAAATAACCCGACGGTTGACAACCCTTTGGGCAAGGAACGCGGCAATTCGGTGAAGATGCTGCGATATGGAGCAAAAGCACGGGTTTATGGCGTGAACTGAGTTGGCACTGTTTGCGACTGGTATTGATTTGAGCAAACGAAAAAATACACGAATCGGTCCTCAAATTGAATAGGTCGATCAAAATGGCAATTTGTCGAAAAAGGGTAACGACCATGCGAAAGACCCTCCAACGGGGCATCGCGGCGCTCATGATGGCGCTCACTGCGGGTGTGCCGGGTACGGCTGGAGCCGCCGAACGCGTGAGAGCGCCAGCAGCAACGGAGGCCCAAGAACACGCCTCCGTCCTCACGATCCCGGCGAATGCGCGCTTCCCCATCACCAAGCAAGTCAGCATCGGTGCTGGCAAATCGCTCATGGTGCAATTCCCAACCGGTCTTAAAGACGTTCTCGTCGCCGACCCGTTGCGGATGGACGCGATCGTGCAATCGGCAACCCAGGTGTTCCTGATCGCCAAGTCGCCTGGCGCGACCAACGCGTTCTTCTTTGATCAGAACGGCCAGCAGGTCTTGACGCTCGAAGTCACCATCGGTGCCGACATGGGTGGCCTCGAAAACCTCCTGCGCCGCCTGCTGCCCGGTTCGGCGATCAAGCTCGAAACGGCTGGTAAGTCGATTGTTTTGTTGGGCAAGGTTCGCACCCCCATCGATAGCAAGCGCGCCTCAGACATCGCTCGCGAATTCGTCAGCGCCTCCAAGGGAGCCCTGGCGGGTGGAGGCTCATCGCAATTCAATTCGCAGTCGAGCACAGTCGGTGGCCAAACGTCGGGTTCCACCACATTCAATCTGACCAATGCGAACGGCGGCGGTGACGGCGAGCTGGAAAAAGAACGCTCTGTCATCAACATGCTTTCCGTCGACGGCGAAGAGCAGGTTCAGCTCCGCGTTCACGTCGCCGAAGTGTCGCGCACCCTCATGAAGCAACTCGGCATCAACCTTGGTGCTCAAGTCAACTCCGGAAGCTTCTCAACGTCGCTTCTGACGCAGAACGCTTTGCCACTCACGGCTGCGGCTGGCCTTGGCACCTTGCCGATCCCTGGCATCGGAACACAAGCGCTCGAAGCTGGCGCGGTCGCCACATGCGCCACGGCAGGCGTCTTGTGTAATTACAACCCCGGTCCTGGCACCTCGTTTGGCGGCTCTGGCACGTCAGGCGCGGTCAATCTCGGCGGCGGCAACTCGATCTCCCACGCTCTCCAGGCTTTGGAGCGTGACGGTCTGATCCGCACCCTCGCCGAACCCAACCTGACCGCCGTGTCGGGCGAAGCAGCCAAGTTCCTGGCCGGTGGTGAATTCCCCATCCCGACCGTCGACTCGACCGGCTCGATCTCCGTGACCTTCAAGGAATTCGGGATCGGCGTCGCCTTCACGCCAATCGTCCTCTCGGAAGGCCGCATCAGCCTGAAGATCGAAACCGAAGTCAGCGAACTGTCGACCGAAGGCGCTGTGACCCTGTCCAACCTGATTATCCCGGCCTTGAAGAAGCGTCAGGCACGCTCGACGGTTGAACTGCCCTCCGGTGGCTCGATCGCCCTTGCCGGCCTCATCTCCGATAAAGCCCGCCAGAACATCGACGGCTTCCCCGGCCTGAAAGACCTTCCGGTTCTGGGTGCACTCTTCCGCTCGAAAGACTTCATCAAAGAAGAAACCGAACTCGTGATCATCGTCACGCCCTACCTCGTCCGGCCCACATCGCGTCAAAACCTCGCCCTGCCCAGCGATGGCCTGGCCGAAGCCTCCGACCTGCGCGGCAATCTGCTGGGACACCTCAATCGGGTGTACGGCAAGACCGCCTCGCAGCCCCCGGTTGGCGACTTGAAGGGCGACTATGGGTTCATCGTTGACTGAAGGCCGGCGTGCCAGGAGAATGATCATGACGACCACTTCCAAACTTGACGCGGCCCGAGCCAGCTTTCCCCTCGCGCCGTTTGCAGCAGCCCTCGTCTCGCTCTCGCTGATCGGCTGCGGCCACGAACAGGTCAGCGTGCAGGCCCCGAGCTTTGCGCTCGTGGCCCCCGCACAGCGCCACCCGATCCTCGTGTCGCAGAAACCATCGACCCTGTCGGTTCATGTGCCGCGCGGCTCGTCGGGGCTGTCACCGAAAGCCCGCGCCGATGTGCTGGAGTTTGCCGATCGCTTCCGTGCCAGCGATGCCGGCGACAGTCGGCTTGTGATCCAGGCCCCCAGCGGGTCGAGCAACGAAGTCGCAGCCATGAATGCGGTCCAACAGATCCGGGGCCTGCTCACCGACTACGGCTATGCCGAAAGCGCCGTCTCCGTCGAAGCCGTCGACGCAAGCGCCGATAGCGCGCCCTCCGTCAAGGTCTCGTACATGCGCTACGTCGCCGAAGGCCCCGAGTGCGGCAACTGGCCAGTCAACGTCGCCTACGAGCCGCAGAACATGCCGATGGCAAACACCGGCTGCGCCAATCAGAAAAACTTAGCCGCCATGATCGCGAACCCGGCTGACTTGCTCGGCCCACGCACCCAGACAGCGCGCGCATCCAACCGCCGCGACGTCGTGTTCGACAAATACACCAAGGGCGAAACCACCGCCTCGCAGAAGAACGAAGACGGTAAGGTTTCGACCCGTAGTCAAGGGAACTAAGTGCACATGAGCAAGATAACGCAAACCGCTCTCGATCGTCCCGAGGACGACTTCGATTTGGATGACGGCCCAGGCGGTAACGCCAGCCAGGCGGCCCGCCCGATCCCGCGCATCTCGATCCAGGCCTTCTGCGAAGATCAGGCTTTGGCCAACGTTCTCCAGCATGCCGCCGAAGATCGCCGCCTCAGCAAAGCCCATGTCAGCGTGCACATGGGCGGCGCTCAGGCAGCCGTCGTCCACTACCAGGAAAGCCCGACACCGAACCTGATCATCATTCAGTGCTCGTTGCCGCGCGCCGAAATGCTGTCCGAACTCGAACAGCTCGCCGAAAGCTGCGACGCGGGCACCAAGGTGCTGATGGTCGGCCGTGAAAACGACGTTGCGCTGTACCGCGAACTGCTCCGCCGTGGCGTCAGTGAATACCTCGTCAGCCCGGTCACGCCCATCCATTTGATGGAAACGATTTCCGGTCTCTACAACAATCCAACCTCCGACCCCGTTGGCCACATCTTCGCGTTCATCGGCGCCAAGGGTGGTGTCGGTTCGTCCACCGTGTGCCACAACACGAGCTGGGCCCTGTCGGAAATGCTGAAAAGCAACGTCGTGATCGCCGATCTCGACTTGGCTTTTGGCACGGCCGGTCTTGATTTCAACCAGGACCCAGTCCAAGGCATCGCCGATGCGTTGGCCAGCCCCGAGCGCCTCGATGAAGTCCTGCTGGACCGCTTGCTGACCAAGTGTTCCGAAAAGCTGTCGATTTTCGCAGCCCCCGTGGTCCTGGATCGCGATCACGACATCGCGCCCGACGCTTGCGATACGGTGCTCGACATCGTCCGCCAGTCCGTGCCCTACGTCACCGTCGACTTGCCCCACAACTGGTCCGCCTGGACCAAGCGCGTTCTGATGCAGGCCGACGAAGTGGTCATCACCGCTGAGCCCGATCTTGCCAACCTGCGCAACGCAAAGAACATCCTCGATCTGCTGAAGACCGCACGTAAGAACGACAGCCAGCCACGCCTCATCATCAATCGCGTGAATATGCCAAAGCGGCCCGAAATCACGATCAAGGAATTTGAAGCCAACTTAGGGATTAAAGCCTGCTCGGTCATCGACTTCGACATCGAAACATTCGGCCAGGCGGCAAACAACGGCCAGATGATTGAAGAAGTGAATGCAAAGTCGGCGGCCGCCATCGCTTTCCGCTCCATCGCCATGAGCGTCACAAACCGCCGGGATATGAAAATCGAGAAAGCCGTGAAGCCCTCGGCCGCCTCCGCCCTTGCGCCATTCCTGGAAAAACTGCGCCTCAAGCGCTAATCATTTAGCAACACTACGAATCGAAAATATGGGCGCGTTTGCAATTCAATCAGCAAACGCGCCCTAAATTTTTTGCAAAGAAAAACAGCCGGAATCGAGTGATGGTTGGTTAATGAAACGGCTTGTTCATCACCGTGTGCGAATAATTGAGCCAAGTGCCTGCAATGTTTCAAAAAACGGCGTTTTGCGAAATGTCGAGCAGGCAGAGACTGAAACTCCAGGAGTGACTCGACATGTTTGGACGGCGTACGGGTGAACCAACGGCACCGAAGCTTCCAGCCCCCTCGGTTGGGGGCGGCCAGAAAGCTGCACCCGCTCCCATGAAACAGGCAGCTGGAAAGCCGCCCGCTGCCAGCGCTCCCGCGCCTCAGACGCGCGCCGAAGTCGCCGAGACCAAGCGCCGCCATTCCGAAGAATACTATGACGTCAAAACGACGGTATTCAACGCACTGATCGACACGATCGACCTGACGCAGTTAGCCAAACTCGACGCCGCCGCCGCGCGCGAGGAAATTCGCGACATCGTCAGCGAAATCATCCAGATCAAAAACGTCGTGATGTCGATTGCCGAGCAGGAAGAACTGCTCGAAGACATCTGTAACGACGTTCTCGGCTACGGTCCGCTCGAACCGTTGCTCGCCCGCGACGACATCGCCGACATCATGGTCAACGGGGCCAATACGACCTTCATCGAAGTGAACGGGAAGGTCCAGCAGACCGGCGTTCGCTTTGCCGACAATCAGCAGCTGATGAACATCTGCCAGCGGATCGTGAGCCAGGTTGGCCGTCGCGTCGATGAATCGAGCCCGATCTGCGACGCCCGTCTCCCCGACGGCTCGCGTGTCAACGTCATCGCCCCCCCGCTCGCCATCGACGGTCCCTGTCTCACCATTCGTAAATTCAAAAAAGACCGTCTCAAGCTCGACAACCTCGTCAAGTTCGGCTCGATCAGTCCCGCCGCCAAAACGATCCTTGAGATCATCGGCCGCGTCCGCTGCAACGTGTTGATTTCGGGCGGCACCGGTTCGGGCAAGACAACGCTGCTCAACTGTCTGACCGGTTCGATCGACATGGAAGAGCGCATCATCACGTGCGAAGACTCCGCCGAATTGCAGCTCCAGCAGCCCCACGTCGTCCGCCTCGAAACACGCCCGCCCAACTTAGAAGGCGAAGGCGAGATCAAGATGCGCGACCTGATCAAGAACTGTCTGCGTATGCGCCCCGAACGCATCATCGTCGGCGAAGTCCGCGGACCCGAAGCCTTCGACTTGCTGCAAGCGATGAACACCGGCCACGACGGATCGATGGGAACGCTCCACTCCAACTCGCCGCGCGAAGCCATCAGCCGTCTTGAAAGCATGATCATGATGGGCGGTTACGCGCTGCCCGTGAAGACCATCCGCGAAATGATCGCCGGCTCCGTGGACGTCATCGTCCAGGCATCCCGCCTGCGCGACGGGTCGCGCAAGATCACGCACATTACCGAAGTGTGCGGCATGGAAGGCGAGATCATCACGCTGCAAAACATCATCGTCTACGACATCACCGGACAGGACGCGAACGAGAAGATCATTGGACGCCACCGTTCGACTGGCATCGCCCGTCCCCGCTTTTGGGACCGCGCTGAATACTACAATGAAGAAGGCCGCTTGGCCGAAGCACTGGCCGCCGCCGAAGCCCGCGACGTAAACGGCAACCCGATAGGGGATCAGAATGCTTGATTCAGCAACCTACGACATCGCCTTCTGGGGCCTCATCGCATTCACGATCTCGACAGTCATGCTGATCGTGATCTACCCCTACGTCGTGACCGAAGAAGTCACGCAGCGCATCCAGACCGCCACGACCACCCGCTCCAAAAAGGTTGCGGCTCGCTCTGCAGCCGAAGTCACCGCCAATCGCAAGAAGGCCGTGACCGAAACATTGCGGGAAATCGATCTTCGCAAAAAGAAGAACGAAAAGACGAGCCTGCGGACGCGATTGCAGCAGGCCGGCCTCGAAATGGATACCAAGACCTATTGGCTTGCCAGCATGGTCCTGGGTGGCGTCATTGCCATGGTGGTTTTGTTCTCGGCCCCAGCGTCGATGGCCAACATCTCACCCGGCTTGGCGCTGGTCGCAGGCTTTGTTGGCGCGTTGGGCTTGCCCGGCTGGATCTTGGGTTATCTCATCAAGCGCCGTCAGGCCAAGTTCACAGCAGGCCTCGCAAATGCCATCGATGTCGTCGTGCGCGGCGTAAAGACCGGTTTGCCGCTCAACGAATGCTTGGGGATCATCGCCCGCGAAAGCCCCGAGCCACTCCGCAGCGAATTCAAGGAAGTCATCGATCAGCAGCGGATGGGCGTCACGCTTGCCGAAGCACTCGAACGCCTCGTGGTGCGGATGCCGCTGCCCGAAGTCAAATTCTTGGCGATCGTGATCACCATTCAGCAGAGCTCTGGCGGTAACTTGTCCGAAGCGCTCGGCAACCTCAGCCAAGTTCTGCGCGACCGCTTTGGCATGAAGCTGAAGGTGAAAGCGCTGTCCTCCGAAGCCATGGCCTCGGCCATGGTCCTAGGATCGCTGCCGATCGCCGTCGTCTCGCTGATCACGCTGACGTCGCCCGACTATCTGATCCCGATGTACGCCACCAAGGTCGGCAATATGCTGGTCCTCTTCGGCTTGGCCTGGATGGCCTGCGGCATCGCCATGATGCGTAAGATGATCAATTTCAAATACTGAAAAAAGAGCCGCAGGAAACAGCCCAATGCTCGACTTTGCCAACATGATAATGGGACCAGAGTTTCTGATCACCATTTTGGCGGCCATCTGCTCGCTGGCAACCATTATGACGTTTGCCATGCCGCTGCTGGAACGTGACCGTGTCACGCAGCGCATGCGTGTGATGGCAGTCGAGCGCGACAAACTCCGGTCGGCGCGTTTGGCGGAAATGGCGATTGCCGAGCGCACTGGCGGCAGCCGCCTGCGCCAGGCACCCAAGGGCTATGTGCAGCAGATCGTCGACGCCCTCGATCTGAAATCGAAACTCGACAGCGAAGAATTGCGCACCCAGCTCAAGTCGGCAGGCTTTCGCGGTGAAGGCCCGGTGATGACCTTCATGGCCTTCCGGGTGATCATGCCGCCAGCCGCGTTTCTCGTGACGCTGTTCTATATCTTCCTCGTGATCGACCTCGAATACCCCCCGATCATCAAGGTGTTGATGGCACTTGGCGTCGGCTTCCTCGGCTTCTACATGCCCAACGTGTTCATTCAAAACATTGCCGGCAAACGCAAACTGTCCATCGAGCAGGCCTTTCCCGACAGCCTCGACATGCTCTTGATCTGCGTCCAGTCAGGCATGTCCGTCGAAGCAGCCTTCGGCAAGGTTGCGCGCGAAATCACCGTCCAGTCGGTCGAACTCGCCGAAGAGCTGAGCCTCACCACCGCTGAGTTGTCCTATCTCCCCGACCGTCGCATGGCCTACGAAAACTTGGCGAAGCGTACCGGATTAGAAGGTGTGAAATCGGTCTGCACGGCCCTGGTCCAGGCCGAGCGCTACGGCACGCCCGTCGGGCAAGCGCTCCGAGTGATGGCCAAGGAAAACCGCGACATCCGTATGTCGAAAGCCGAACAAAAGGCGGCCGCACTTCCCCCGAAACTGACCGTTCCCATGATCGTCTTTTTCCTGCCGGTTCTGTTCATCGCCATTCTGTCGCCCGCCATCATCGTGACGTTGGGCTGGAACTGATCTGGCAAGCGCTGACAACGAAAGCGACCGTTCCCTGAGGGACGGTCGCTTTTTTTTATGCCCGATGGATGACGCAACATCAGGCCACAAAAATGCCCGCAGCGACGGCGCACTGCGGGCTGTTGTTGTAACATCTGTGCAGGCCTCAACGCCTGCAGGCACCTGAACGTCGCCTATTGCGACATCCCCTTCAGCCCGCTCTGACCTGCCACATCCGCAACCTTGGACGGGACCCGCTCGTCGTGCCACGTCGTCTCGCCAACGGCTGGTTTGATGGCGGCCTGCGCGGCCTTGGCGACCCGGGCCGCCGCTGGCTTCTGCCCGCCCTCGACTTTGACCATCCGCTTCAGCGTTTCCATATCGGACGCCGCACCGCTCGTGCCGATTTCCTGCGATGCGAGCGCCTTGGACTCGTCGAACTTGCCTTGCAAGCCAAGCACCAGCGCGAGGTTCTGGCGGCTCTTGCCGTTACCCCCCTTGGCCTCGATGCGTCGCAGGATTTCTTCAGCTTTCCCCGCTTCGCCAGCCATCGCGTAGGCCATGGCGAGGTTGTTCATCACCGACGTCTGCTCTTGTGACAGCGTCAATGCCCGTTCGTAAAGCGGGATCGCATCGTTGAACTTGCCTTCCTTGGCTGCCACCGTCCCCCGCGCCGAAATCACGCGCCAGTCGGGGGATGCTGGGTCATCGGCCAGCTGCAACATTTGCTTGGCGATGCTGATCTGGTCGAGTTCAAGCGCCAGCCGCCCATATTCCGAAGCGACTTTCTTGTTGTTGGGATCGTGGGCTGATGCGGTCTTGATGACACCGAGCGCCAGTTGGCGTTCGCCCATGGCTTTCAGGTTTTTGGCATAGCTGATGGCCGCCTCGACGTCGCGCGGGTTCTCTTTGTACTTCTTACCCCAATACTCCGTAGCTTTTTCAAGTTCGGACTTTGGCACAGACGACGCTTCAGCGGCCTCTGCGGTTTCCTGCGCTTGGACTTTGGAGGACTTGGCGTCGAACAGGGTCGACTGCAATTCTTTGCCGTCTTGAGCACATGCACCAAGCATGAGCGACGCGGCGAGTGTAGCGATAACGGCAACGGATTTCACCGTCGCAAATGCGGCTGGACGCGCCATGATACCCTCATGAGAAAAAAGGTGACGCACACACAGACTGTGAGCACACCTTGAGGGAAACGCGTCAATAAACCCTTAACTACCGCTGCATTCCGGCACCTTGCGCCCGCTCCGCGTCGCCGTCACGGCCCCATTCGGTCATGGCAGGCAACGCCATCAAGGCCGAAACATAGTCCGCCGCCGCCCCATCGTCGCAGTAAGCCGTCAAGTCGATCCCATAGGTGACAAATCGCGAAGCGACTGGCGCAAACATCGCATCTGCCGCGCTGAATTCGCCAAACAGAAAAACTCCGCCCTGTCCAAACGTGGTGCGGCACATCCCCCAGATCTCAACGATCCGCATCACGTCGGCGGTAATGGCCCCTTCGTCCAGTGGCACCAGTCCGCGCGCGGTAAAATCCATCGGACAGTTCACCCGCAAAGGACCAAACCCCGAATGCATCTCCGCGCTGACCGCCCGCGCGATGGCGCGTGCCTGCGCTGAACGCGGCCAGATCGCATAATCGGGATGCGCGTCCGCGAGATATTCCATAATCGCAAGCGAATCCCAGACCGTCAGATCGCCCGCAACGAGCGCTGGAATTTTGCCCGATGGGGAGTAAACCTTGATCGCGTCCGCAGTTTCGGGCGTTCGTAACGCGATATTGATCTCGTCGAACGCAATGCCGGTCTGGCGCATCAGCAACCAAGGCCGCAGCGACCACGACGACCACATTTTGTTGCCGATTACCAGTTTATAGCGCGATGCCGGCATTGCCTTCCCCTATTGCGTCCTCTGTGGGCTTCGTGTGTTGTGAACACCCGCGCGACACGGGGCTTGCCCCGCGCTGCGCGTAAAAAACATAGGATATCGCCTCTATCATGAATTCAATCGAGATGACCCCGATTTTGCTTGAGCCGCACGCCCTGTTCCAAGACAGTGGGTTTCATGGTGGACCCGATCATGGTCAAGATCGTGGCAGACCAGTGCCCGTGCGCCTGTTGCGGGACAATCAGCCGGTGTCCGAAAGCGACGATACCCGCCGTTGGCTCGATACGGTGAAGTTTACCCCGGCCGCAAAAAAGCAGACCCTGCGGTCGGCCCCCGACGGACAGATGGCCTCCGTCGCTTTCGGCTTTGGCAACGGCATGGCAGGCGAGCCGTGCGGACCCTCCGAGCTGTTGATCGGCCAACTTGCGCAGTCTCTGCCCGCTGGAAGCTACGCCCTCCAGGACGCAGTGACCGATCCCGACCTTGCGGCCCTGGCCTGGGGCTTGGGCGCCTATCGCTTTCAACGCTACAAATCCGCACCCGCCACGACCGCGCCGCGGCTGGTCTGGCCGCATGGCACAAACCGCGCCCGTGTCCTCAATCAGATCGAAGCTGTCTGGCTTGGCCGCGACCTGATCAACACCCCGGCCAACGATATGGGCCCCGACGACATTGAGAACGCCACCCGCGAACTCGCGCTGCGCCACGGCGCGATCGTGACGGTCGTTGCCGGTGACGACCTGCTCGCCCAGAACTTCCCGCTGATCCACGCCGTCGGTCGCGCCAGTCCGCGCGCACCCCGCCTCATTGACCTGACCTGGGGCGACCCGAACGCGCCACGTGTCACCCTCGTGGGTAAGGGCATCGTGTTCGACACCGGCGGCCTCGACCTGAAGCCGTCATCCGCCATGCTGTTGATGAAAAAGGACATGGGCGGCGCGGCCACAGCACTCGCCGCCGCCCACATGATCATGGGCCAGCGATTGCCCGTGCGTCTTCGCGTGCTCATCCCGGCGGCCGAAAACGCCGTCAGTGGCAACGCTTTCCGCCCCAGCGACGTCATCAAAAGCCGTCTGGGTCACACCGTCGAAATCGGCAACACCGACGCGGAGGGACGCCTCGTCCTCGCCGATGCGCTCACCTATGCCGACGAAGAAAGCCCCGCCAGCATCTTTACGTTCTCGACGTTAACCGGGGCCGCCCGCGTCGCCCTTGGTCCCGACCTCCCGGCCTTTTTCACCGACGATGAAGCACTTGCAACTTCGGTTGTGGCCCGCGGCCGCGCGATTGGCGATCCGGTCTGGCGGCTACCGTTCTGGAACGGTTACGAGCGCAATCTCGACAGCGAAGTCGCCGACATGAACAACGTCTCTGAAAGTCCGTTCTCGGGCGCCATCATTGCAGCGCTGTTCTTGCGCCGTTTTGTCAAACGCGCCCCCCGGTTCGCCCATTTCGACCTCTATGGCTGGCGTCCCGCGCCCCGCCCACTCGGTCCCAAAGGCGGCGAACCCCAGTCCGCCCGCACCGTGTTCGACGTTCTTGCCCGGGAGTACACGGCGTGACATCCCCCCCCGCGATCCCGCAACCCCAGCTGCAGCCCCTCGATCCGCGCCGCAACGCCTACCGCCCCGACGTGGCCGCATCCCACTTGCAAGGCAAGGTCGAGGCCACCCGCTTCGTCACCGGCACGCCCGGCCAGATCGCCCGGCCCGTCGTGCCGCTTCGCAAGAGCCCGATCCCGTCCGCTCCGCTGGAAACCGAAGCCCTGTTCGGCGAAATCGTGACGGTGTACGACGTGGCCGACGGCTGGGCTTGGGTCCAGTTGGAGACAGACGGCTACGTGGGCTACCTCCCCGCCGATGCACTGAGCCGCGACGTCCAGCAATCGACCCACAAAGTCCGCGCGCTTGGCACCTTCTTGTATGCCGCAGCCGACATCAAGTCGCCGCCCATGATGCACCTGAGCCTGGGCGCTCAGCTGACCGTAACCGGCACCGCTGACCGGTTTTACCAACTCAGCAACGGCGGCTTCGTCATCGCACGCCACGTCGCAGAACGCGCCAGTCCCGACCGTGACTTCGTCGAGGTCGCCGAACGCTTCCTAGGCACGCCCTACCTGTGGGGTGGCCGCACGCGCATCGGGCTCGATTGCTCAGCGCTCGTGCAGGTCTCGCTCGCCGCCTGCGGAATAACGGCCCCGCGCGATACCGACATGCAGCAGGCCGAGCTTGGCACATCCATCGAGATCCACCCCGACCCCGATAGCCTTGATGGCATCGCAGGTCTTCAGCGCGGCGATCTGGTGTTCTGGAAGGGACACGTTGGCATCATGAGTGATGCGATAATGCTGCTTCACGCCAACGCACACCAGATGTCGGTGTCCACCGAGCCCTTGCCGCAGGCCGCTGCCCGCATCAGGGGCACCGGCAGCGAGATCGCAGCCATCAAGCGTCTCGGTTTGCAGGCCTAACCCCGTCCAACGTAAGATCCATAGCAAAGAGTCATCGCCGGTAGGGCACGTAACGCCGGTCGTCATACAGCGTCGTGTCGTCGGACAAAGCGCTTGCCAACAGGTAGTCGTGCCCTTTGCGCCAAATCTCTCCCGACGGCAGCGTCACGAGCGTCTCGATCCCGCGCTCGACTCCGGTCACCGCCGACAGATGACGACGTTGGATGACGAGGCCGCCGACGATTGCGCCGATCAGCGGCTCGAACACGTCGAGGCGCTTGATGCGACAGTCCTCATAGAATTCGGTGCCAATTGAAATATCATAGAGCTGGTCGGCCCGCAGCATGATCTCGACAGCGCACGCGCCCTGCGCAAACGGCAGCAACGAGAGGCGCACGTAGTCCGACGTTTGAGCGTGACTGATCTCGGCGACATCGGCGAGCGGCGCGGTGTTTCGCACCAGATCGGCAAACGTCCGGGTCAGTTGCGTGCGGTAGACATCGTCGGACAGCATGGCGCGGTGTTCCCAATAAGCATACGCCGCAACTCTCTCATGTTGGCCGTGCGTTGGACAGTTGCCCTCGCAAGCACCTCTACCAGACTTATGGCGTAGCTCCAGAGAACCTAATCAAACTCCATCAGTCGCGATTGATTTAGATCATGGGTCCAGATCTCGTTCATCCGCCACGGCTACCGCCGCGTTCCGGATGGCTTAACCTCCGATCTCCGCATCCTTCGCCGTCGAGCGCTGCAAGGCGGGGCGTGCGCGCAGTCGCTCGGCGTAGGCTTCCAGTTCAGGCCGCTTGGGGATCGTGCCAAACATCAAGCCCCAGTTCACGCCTGCCCCCACGACCACATCGGCCGCCGTGAAGCGCTCACCCAGGATCCACGGCCCCTTGGCAACGGCTGCCGCGAGAATATTGATGGTGGTCTCGTAATCAATCCAGCCCTGCATGCCGCGCGGGCCCTGAGGGCGGTTCAGCACATGATCAATGATCGCGGGCTCCAGACACGACGGTGCCCAGAACAGCCAATGCAGGTATGGCCCGCGCAACGGATCGCTGACGGCAGGCGCGAGACCGGCTTTGGGATACTTATCGGCGAGGTGGCAGCAGATCGCCGCGACTTCCGTGATCGCAACGCCCTCGTCCATCAGTGTTGGCACCTTTCCCATCGGATTGACGGCGAGGTAGGCTGGCTTGAGCTGATCGCCATCTTTCAGGCTGAGCAGATGCAAATCGTAAGGCTCCCCCAGTTCTTCGAGCATCCAAAGCACAATCGACGAGCGCGACGGCGACCCGTGATAAAGTTCGAGCGCTGGCTTAGTCATGAATGTCTCCGAGGTTGGCGAACGCGACAGTAACGGGGGGGTAACCAGTCTTGCCCTAAAGTGTTGCGATTGTGCAATATGTCGAAGGTGCAGCCATGCAGCAAAAGCCAGCGGTCCCGTTACGTCGTACGGTGAACGTGCGGGACTACGTTTCGCTGGCCGTGTCTTTTGTCAAAGCGCAAACTGCGGCTCTGAACCCGGTTAAGGCCAGTGCCACCCAGTCAGCGTCGCAAGCCACATCCGCAGCCACAGCGGGCCGTATCGCAGCCCTTGACGGTCTGCGCGGACTGATGACGCTGTTCGTCCTCATTTCCCACTATTTCGCAGAAATTCCCAACGGCATCGACGCTTTGGCGGTCGGCTGGATTGCCGTTTTGATGTTCTTCGTGCTGAGCGGCTTTCTTGTGGGCCGACTGATCCTGGAAAAAGGTCAGCACGCCAACTTTTTCTCGGTCTTTTATATCCGCCGCTGCTTTCGCACGCTCCCGGTCTACTTCTTTTGCGTGATTGTGGTCTACGCAATGATGAGAATCGTCGGCCATGCGCCGTACATGGAAGTCAAAACCGAGTTTCCGCTGTGGTCCTACCTGACCTTTACCCAAAACGTCTTCATGGCCCAGACCGGTGATTTCGGTCCCCATTGGCTCGCCCCGACCTGGACCCTATCGGTTGAGGAGCAATTCTATCTGGTCGCCCCGGCACTCTTCATTTTTCTTCCCGCGCGCTGGCTGATGCCAGCCCTGATCGCCGGCACGCTGTTCGCCATCGTCTTTCGCGCGGTCGTCATCGGCACAGGAATGATGCCAGCGCTCTCGGCATTGGTCTATCTGCCCGGCTGTATGGACCCGCTTTTCCTGGGGCTGGCCGCCGCCGTCGTCTACAAAACCGTCAACCTCGATCGCTACGATTTTGCCTTGCGCGTCATCCCTCTGGTGGCTTTGGCTGGCGTCGTCGCGCTGAAACTCCTCGACACCGGCGGCTATCTGTTCGAGGTCTTTTTCCGCACCATCGCCTCCATCGGCTGCGCGGCCTACATCTTATGCCTGGTGCGTGGTTCTCCAGAAGCCGCTTCCATGGAAAGCCGCGTCCTCTGCTTCTTCGGCCGAACGTCGTATGCGGTGTACCTCACCCACATGATGGTGGTGGGGCTCATGCACGGCGCAATCCTCGGCACGGCCCCTAATATTGCCACGTCCGCTCAGCTGGCGGTCACCGTTGCGTCGATCCCCGTCGCCATTCTGTTTGGTTGGGTCGTGACCAAAATCATCGAAGAACCCCTCACCGCTTATGGCCGCCAGTTCACGTGGAGCAAGCAGCTGCGGGCAAAGTGATGCGCTGGCCAACGTGCCAACGGTCGCCGATGGCGATCGCGTCTTGAAAAAAAAAGGGCCAGCCTTTCGGCCAGCCCCTTTTGGTCAATCGTCTTTTTTGCGCGGCACGGTGGGCACGGCGCCTCCACCCTTAGATGTCGACCGACGTTCCCGAGGGCTCGGCAACGCCTTCTTGGGCGGCGCATCGGCCAGCGCAGGCATGATCTCATCGTCGTCGTCGTCGTCCTCATCTTTGGACTTGGACTTCTTCGACGGGTCGGCTGGGAAGTACTCGAACGCGAGTTTCGACTCCTCCCCGATGCCCTCGACCGTCACCTTCACAACACCGCCGTGCTCCAGGCGTCCAAACAGCAACTCATCGGCGAGCGGCTTTTTGATATGCTCCTGGATCACGCGCGATAGCGGCCGCGCGCCGAATTTCTCGTCGTAGCCCTTTTCGCCGATCCACTTCGCAGCCGCTTCCGAAAGCTCGATAGTCACGCCGCGATCGGCCAACTGCGCTTCCAGCTGGAACACGAACTTCTCGACGACTTTGGCAATGACATCCTGCGGCAACCCGGAGAACGGGATGACAGCATCGAGCCGGTTGCGGAATTCCGGCGTGAACAACCGGTTGATGGCTTCCGTATCTTCGCCCTCGCGCTTGGTCCGGTTAAAGCCCATGGCGGCCTTGGCCAGATCAGAGGCACCCGCGTTCGACGTCATGATCAAAATGACATTGCGGAAGTCGATCTGCTTGCCGTTGTGGTCGGTGAGTTTGCCGTGATCCATGACCTGCAACAAAATGTTGAACAGATCGGGATGCGCCTTCTCGATTTCGTCGAGCAGCAGAACTGAATGCGGATGTTGATCCACCCCGTCGGTCAGCAACCCGCCTTGATCGAACCCGACATAGCCTGGCGGCGCGCCGATCAACCGCGAGATGGTGTGCTTTTCCATGTACTCCGACATGTCGAAGCGCAATAACTCGACGCCCATCAGATTGGCCATCTGCTTGGCAACTTCGGTTTTGCCGACGCCGGTTGGACCTGAGAACAGGTAGCAGCCGATTGGCTTTTCAGGCTCGCGCAGCCCAGCCCTGGCGAGCTTGATCGCCGAGGCCAGCAATTCGATTGCCTTGTCCTGCCCAAACACCAGCCGCTTCATGTCCTTTTCGAGGTTGCCGAGCACTTCAGCATCGCTCTTGGTGACAGTCTTGGCTGGGATGCGCGCCATCGTAGCGACGGTCGCTTCGATCTCTTTGACGGTGATCTTCTTCTTGCGCTTGGACTCGGTGACGAGCATCTGCGACGCGCCCGTCTCGTCGATCACGTCGATCGCCTTATCGGGCAGCTTGCGGTCGTGGATATAGCGCGCCGACAGCTCGACAGCAGACTTGATCGCCTCGTTGGTATAGCGCAGCTTGTGGAACTCTTCGAAGTACGGCTTGAGCCCCTTGAGGATCGCAATGGTGTCCTCGATCGAGGGCTCCTTGACGTCGATCTTCTGGAACCGGCGCACCAGGGCGCGATCCTTTTCGAAGTGCTGGCGGTATTCCTTGTAGGTCGTCGACCCGATGCAGCGCAGCACGCCGGACTGAAGTGCCGGCTTCAACAGGTTAGAGGCATCCATCGCCCCCCCCGACGTCGCGCCAGCCCCGATCACGGTATGAATTTCGTCGATGAACAAAATCGCCCCTTCGTGGGCTTCGATTTCCTTCATGACGGCTTTCAGCCGCTCTTCAAAGTCGCCGCGATAGCGCGTTCCAGCCAGCAGCGACCCCATGTCGAGCGAGAAGATCGTCGCGTTCAGCAGCACTTCGGGCACTTCGCCACGGATGATTTTCCGCGCCAGACCTTCCGCGATCGCCGTTTTACCGACGCCGGGATCTCCCACAAACAACGGGTTGTTCTTCGACCGGCGGCACAACACCTGGATCGTGCGCATGACCTCTTGTTCGCGACCGATCAGCGGGTCGATTTTGCCATCGCGCGCTTTGATATTGAGGTTGACGCAATAGGCCGACAGGGCGTCCTGCGCGGGCTTCTTTTCTTCGCTCTCGCCCGATGAATGGGGCTCTTCCGATCCGCGCACGGCACGTGGCTCCGACATTCCGGGACGCTTTGCGATCCCATGAGAGATGTACTGGACGGCATCAAATCGCGTCATGTCCTGTTCTTGCAGGAAAAACGCGGCATGACTTTCCCGCTCGGCAAAAATGGCGACCAGAACGTTGGCACCCGTGACTTCTTCACGTCCCGACGATTGAACGTGGACAACGGCGCGATGGATGACGCGCTGGAACCCTGTGGTCGGTTGCGCCTCCGAGTGATCCTTGATCACAAGCGAGGCAAGCTCGGTGTCGAGATACGCAACGATGCGCGCCTTCAGCGCCTCCGCATCGACGGCACAAGCCCGCATGACCGACGCGGCGTCCCGGTCGTCCATTAAAGCAAGCAGCAGGTGTTCGAGGGTAGCGAACTCGTGGTTGCGTTCGTTAGCCGCTTCTAAGGCGCGGTGGAGAGCCGTCTCCAGGCTCTTCGAGAATGATGGCACGTGAACCTACTCCTTCTCCATAGTGCATTGTAGAGGGTGGTTGTTGGATCGCGAAAAGTCCATGACTTGCGTCACTTTTGTTTCAGCGATTTCGAACGTGTAAACACCGCAGACGCCGACACCCTTCTGATGCACGTGCAGCATGATCCGTTCCGCTTCGTCGCGGTTTTTGCCGAAATACTTCTGCAGCACGAGCACGACGAATTCCATCGGCGTGTAATCGTCATTCAAGAGCAACACTTTGTAAAGGGATGGTTTTTTCGTCTTTGGCCGGGTTTTGGTTACAAGTCCGGTCTTTCCGCCCCCATCGCCCCCCGAACCGTCGTCTCCGCCTTTGCCGGGACCCTTGGGGCCTGAGGGTCCCGACGCAGCCGTCAGCCGACCTGACAGTCCTACCGGCAACGACGTCCTGCTGTCGGCATCAAAAACGGTTCGTGGTGCTGTCGTCATCGTGGTTGGCTCGCGCATCGTGTCACTGGACTTCCCGTCAGAACGGCAGGTTCTGCCATGAAGCCATCATCTTATCCCACACGCACCCATCCGTGAATGGGATTGCGCTGGAGCCGTTTCTTTCCATGGTCGTTCCGTCTGTTACGCACTGAACATGGAGACCGATCAGGACACAAAAAAGGCCCGGATTGCCCCGAGCCCGCATCACAGCAATTACATTCTGGTAACGCGTCAGTTCAGCCCTGCTATCTGGGCCCGGCCATCATCAGGGCCTGCATTGCCCGTGCATGGTCGCTCGCAGCCGACGCATACATGCTGCTGATCCGCGTCATTTGTTCGATATTTTCTTCGTACGCTTTTTTCGAAAACGCGGCCACCACGTCCAGATACTCGGGCACCGATTTGGCCGATGACATCTGTCCGAGAGCGGTCGATCCGTCCGCAACAAATCGCAGTGCATAGTCGCTGGCTTCCGCAGCGATGGCTTGGAATGCGCGCGTTGTTTCCGAAAAAACGGCAAGGCCGTCAGGGGCTTGGTCAAACATTGGGTTGAACATGAATGTCTCCTTCGTACCCGAGAGACCCCAATAATAATCCGAACAGCCAAATAGGTCTACGAAAATGCTGCACTGCACAATGGCGCATCGCGCACGGAGCTGAGCTCGATGCCCGCGGCGTCCCGCAATCAAGGCTAACGCCTCATTAATAAGTTGCTGGCACGGTGCGGACAGGTTGTGTGCGCACGACACGCCTGTGCCGCAAAGCTGCCCAAAAACGACAGCTTTTGCCCAGCATGACACGTGTGCGGCATCCAGCGGATAAGGGCCGCAGCGGGGCGTTGGTTTTACTCAACAAATCATCCCGCCGGACCAAAATAGGGCAAACGGCAGCAATGATCGCATCGGTTCGCAGTTTGTCACGTCTGGTCTTGATGGGCTTTGCCGTGATCTCCGTCCTTGCAGGTGCTACAGCGCCTGCCTCAGCGGGCGGTGCCCATGCGATGTTCATTATGGACGCCAACACGGGTGCGACACTCGCCGATCAGGATGGCAACGACCACCGCTATCCCGCGTCGCTGACCAAAATGATGACGCTATACATGGCGTTCGAAGCCATCGAGCAGGGTCGCGCCTCGATGAAGACCAAGATCAAGATCAGCAAGACAGCCTCGAACGCAGCCCCCTCCAAACTCGACCTGTCTCCCGGCGACGAGATCGCCCTGGAAGACGCGGTTATGGCTCTGATCACCAAATCGGCCAACGATGTCGCGATCGCCGTTGCCGAGCATTTCGGCGGCACCGAAGCAAACTTCGCCAAGCTCATGACCGCCAAGGCGCGCGAACTCGGCATGATGGCGACGACATTCCAGAACGCGTCCGGCCTTCCTAACGCCAATCAGCTCACCACAGCGCGCGATATGACGACGCTCGGCGTGCGCCTGTACGATGATTTCCCCCGCTACTTTCCGCTCTTCTCGACGCGGTCATACAGCTATAACGGTTCGAATTTCCGCAACCACAATACCTTGATGCTGCAAATGCCGGGCATCAACGGGATCAAAACCGGCTACACCCATGCGTCGGGTTTCAATCTCGTGTCGTCGTTGCAGGTAGATGGCAAGCACATCATCGGCGCGATCTTCGGTGGCGAGTCGGCGGGTTCGCGGAACGCACACATGCGCGTTGCCTTGACCCGCGCCATGGCCAAAGCCTCGACCGTGAAGACCCGCAAGCCGGTCCTCGTGGCCAGTGCAAACGCCAAAGCTGCTGAGAAAAAGCTCAAGCCCGCCCCGCTGATCGCCGCCTCACCGAACATTGCAAAGCCGGATGCGCGGCCAAATCCGGCGCCTGTTGCAGCAGTCGCTGCGGCCCCCATGATCGCATCCGCCGCCCCCGTCGAACGCGCAGCACCCCAAGTGCCATCGCAACCCGCGCTCAAAATCGACGTGGCCAAGGTCCGCACGAACGACCTCGCGACCGCCCGCCGCCCCGATGCCCCGCCAGCCCAAGCGCCCGTCGCTCAATCCCAGATCGCTCAAGTCCAATCAGCACCACCTCAACCCGCAGTCCCCCCATCGGTCCAGCCAGCACCCAAACCTGCAGCGTTCGCCCAAGCCTCAATGATCCAGCCAGCTCGCCCTCCTGCAGTACCGCCGGTTGCCGCGAACGGCACACGTCTGCCGTCGAGCTTTGAAACCCAGATGGCAGGCCTCGCCCAGAACATTCAGCCCCAACAGCCGATCGCGAGCGCCGTCACATCACAGCCCGTTTCGCTTTCCGGGGAAGCCGCGCGCCCGCCGTCTTCGCTCGGTGCTCAACTGGCCGAACTGACCGGCGGTCGCCAGCCGGACAATGCGGCATCTGCCATGGCCAAACCCAGCTACCGCCTGAATGGCCCTGAAGCCGCAGGCGCGACGGTCGCCCAAGTCCCGGCCACGTCGGCAGCCCCCAGCCAAGGTTTTGAAATCCAGATCGGCGCGTATGCGACCGCTGCCGAAGCCGACCGTCAGCTGTCTCAGGTCCAAGCTCAGACGCCAGTCCTTAAGGGCTACACGCCAGCGCGCCGCTCGGTCAAACTTGGGAACAATATGCTCCATCGCGCCCGCTTTGCAGGCTTCGACCAGGCCGGTGCTCAAGCCATGTGCGCCGAGTTGATCCGTCAGAAAATCAACTGCCTCGCTCTGAAGGGCGAGTAAGCCCGCCGCCGCAAATACGGCCCCCGCGACACCGCCACGTTCAGCCACGCGGCCGTGCAATTTGATCCGCTTTTAATGAAATATAGTCCCCCGCAGCAATTAGACCGTTCATGCGTGAACAGTATGCTCGCCTCCCAGCCTCATCGCGATCCGTCGTGATCGTGGAGGAACCAGCGCCCGCTCGCGGCGTTGTCGAGATGGTCACCAGTCTGATATGCTGAAAGGATTAATCCCATGCCTGAAACAAAGCCTTACATGGCGATGGCGTCCCTGTCGGCCGCACTGGTCACCTTCGCGTTCGGTATCTCCGTTCTGGCTGGTTATTAAGCGCCCGGGATGAGCAAGGACGCTGGGCTGCATTGCACGGCAGGCAGTTGGTCCTGTGCGGATTTGGGCTAATGTCGCCGTGTAGATTTGTTTCCCAACCGAGGCTTCAGATTTGGACGACGTCAAGGCCGCAGCGTCCTGCGCTCAGCCCCTCAACACAACGACTGACAACCAACCCGCATGGAGTGACGGCGCGTCCCCAACGGCGGCGTTTGCGCGCGGCTGGATGATCCTTTTCGAAATCCCGTCCCTCATCTTGGGGGCGACCGGCGCAGGTTTTGGAGCGCTCGCCCACGACGCGGGCATGAGCTTCGGCCACGCGACCTTCTTGTCGCTGGTGCTTTACGCAACCCCAGCTCAAGTCGTTCTCATCGACCAAGTCGCGCGTGGCGCGTCCTTGTTGGGCGGAGCGTTCGCCGTCACGCTGACAGCCATCCGTCTATTGCCGATGATGGTCACGTTGATGCCCATGCTGCGCGGACCCAACACGAAGCGATGGCACTACATTGCTGCGGCCCATGTCATGGCCATCACCAGCTGGACCGAAGCCTTCCGTCGCCTGCCCACGCTGCCGCCGCAGCTGCGGATGCCTCACTTTTTAGGATTGGGGTCGGCTCTGCTGACCGCTCTGGTGATCGGCACGATGATCGGCTACGAACTGGCGGGCGTCGTTCCCCAGCTGTTGACCTCCGCGCTGCTTTTCATGACGCCGTTGTATTTCGTCATGTCGCAATTGTTCAGCGCCCGCCTGCTCATCGACAGAGCAGCCCTCGGCGCGGGTTTCATTCTCGGGCCGGTCATGTTTATCGCAGCCCCCGGCTTCGACCTGCTTCTCACCGGCCTCATTGGCGGCACCCTTGCGTTTCTGATCGGCCATCGCGGAAAGGCATCCGGTCCATGAGCGAGCTTCCCGCTGGCCTGTGGGGCTACCTCATCTTGCTCGCGATGGCGCTTGTGTTTCACGAGCCTTGGCGCTGGCTGGGCGTCTTTCTCGGCCGCGACCTCGATGTCAACAGCCCGTTGTTCGCCTGGGTCCGCGCCGTGGCAACCGCCCTGATCGCAGCGTTGATCATGCGCCTGACGCTGTTCCCCGCCGGCGCACTGGGGCAGATCCCCGTCGGTGTCCGAGTCGCGGCGTTCGCGGTTGGCTTGGCCGTCTTCTTCTGGCGCCGCAGTCTCGCACCCGGCGTGGCCGCTGGCGCAGTGACCCTCATCGCCGGTGCCCTCGTCATCGGCACCTGATAGCCCCCAAGCACATCCCGCTCACTTCACCGTATGTCGCCGGCTGACGTCGACCCGCAACGGCCCAGATGTCCCCGTGACGACATAATTGGTCCCGTCCGCCGCATCGTACTTTGCGGTGAAAGCCTTGCTACCCTTCTTTTCAAACGACAGCGGCCCGCCGGAGCAAGAGGTCATGGTGATCGACAGGTGCGGGCTTAAGTCGCGCGACTTACCGTTGAACCCGAATGATACGGTTTCGCTGGTCGTGTTCGACACCTGAAACGAGATCGACATCGACTGTGGCCGCCCGAACAGTTGAACGGCGATGTACTTGGGGTCCTTGTCGGGTGCTTTGGCGACGGCAACGCCGATCTCAGTCATCTCGACCGTCATGATATTTTTGCGGTGGCCCGGCGAGTTGAGCCAGCCCTCCATGGCAGAGACCGCAAGTGCACGCGATTGAAACCCACGGCTGTCTTGATGCAGAGCGAGGTTTTCAGCCACCAGACAATGCTGATATCCTGCCCGCTGTGTGCGGTCTGAAAGTGAACCGTCCGCGTCGTGCGAGAATTTACCGCTGGCGGCCAACAGGTTCGCATAGGCCCGCGCCGCAGCGGTGAGTTGCTGACTGACCACAACCGTCCCAAGGTTGGCTTGGGCGCGCACCGTATTGGTAATTTCGATGATGGCCGCTTCGACTTTGGGGAGTTCGGGCAAGATGGTCGGCATGCGCAATCAGCTATCCTTGAAGGCAGGCATGGGCGAAACGGATCAGAAGGCTCTATCACAAGCTCTGCATGTTAAACCGGCGATCCCAAGGCAAAGCACGCAATTGCGGAACAAACCGACACCATTAGCGTTAGCTGTCCCTAACCCGCTCGGAGATCAACCTGGAATTGTATCGAACATGAACCGCGCCGCCGCCAGTCTTGCAACCATCGTCTGCCTCGTTTGGGCACTCGTTTTCGCCAGCATTCATTCCGGCGCTCACGCAGCCAGTCGCAACAACGAGGCTTTCCAGCGGGAATGGAACGCGTCCAAGGTCAACTTGAAAGCGAGCGCTGACACGTCGCCGCCCCGCCGGACGGGAAAGAAAAGCCGCGACACGACATCTGAAAAATCAGCGCAGGCGACTGAAACCAAGCCAAAACCAAAGCGTCGCGGTTCCTCGACCCCACCGGGCGTTGTGGAAGGCGACAATATCCGGCGGTCGCAGCGCGCGGTCTGCCGGTCGCAATGTAGCCTGGAACGCATGTCTTGCGATCAGGGCCGCACCAGCTTCAACAACCCCGGCGCAACCGGCTTCACCAACCGCGCGGACCAACTCCGCGCCACCCAATCCAGCTGCTTCCTCGCCGTCCAATCCTGCCAAAGCCGGTGCTAACGCCGCGATCAGCCGCCGTTCAGGTCGCCGCAATTAGATTTGACGTCGAATTTGAATGCGTCCTTAAGCTTGTCGTGCCAAGTTGAATCTTAAGAGACGATCAAAGTCCGAGGTAACTCCATGAACGATCTCAAGAAAAAAATCTCGTTCGACGAACTGAACCGACTGGCTGCAGCAGCGACGGATGACGTTCGCGCACAGGCCGTAAAGTCTGAAACGCTTCTGCCAGTGTGGAAAGACGATCGCGTGATGTACGAACATCCCACCAATGGGTCGACCACGACGGCCGAAGATGGCCTCAAAAAGCTGATGGCCGATTTGGGAGCCACCACGGCCAAATCAAATGGCTGAGAAGCCATGCATGACGATCTTTGCAGGGCCAAATGGGTCCGGTAAAAGCACGCTCACGCGGACCATAATCCAACAAGGCTATGACCTTGGAAGATATATCAACGCCGATGATATAGCGTCCCAGCTTTTTGCATCTGCCCGGGTCGACGATGTCTCGGTTAAACGTGTTTCATTTGAGTATCCTGCTTTCCATGAAGCCCAACGTCTGCGCCAGGAATGCCTTCGCAACCGCATCGATTTCTCATTTGAGACCGTCTTTTCCCACGAAAGTAAAATTGATCTGATCCGTGAGGCCAAAGCGGCGGGTTACACCGTGAGGCTTTATTTCGTGAGTACCGAAAATTCGCTTTTGAACGTCGCGCGTGTTGCGAAGCGGGTGGCAGAGGGTGGGCATCCTGTGCCTGTCGAAAAAATCATCGAACGCTATCGCCGCACGATGGGGTTTTTAGCCCCCGCCTGCATGCTGGTGGATGAAGCCGCCCTGTTCGACAACTCGGGTTCCGCCATGCGCGCAGTGGCCCACTTGAAACGGGATGGCGCGGCACCGCCGATGTTCTGCTTCGTCAAGCCGCTCCCCAATTGGGTGATCGCTTGGGGCCATGAGATGGCAAGCTTATTGGCACCGCTGAAGTCGAAGGCTTAAGTCTGAATGAACGGACGACCGTGAGCCGACATAAGATCGCGGAGGCAGAGCTACCAATCCCCCGCACCTGCGTGGGCGGCAGCTCATATTCCCAGCCCCTAAAACGCCGGCCCAAACGTATTGCTGCGTGGGAACCCCTTCGGCGCGGCCTTCCCGGCCTGGGCACGCGCCCCCTGCCATTCCGCCAGTTCGGCCCCTGCGAGCGTGAACGTCCGTCCCGCACTGTCGAGCCACGTCAGCCCGGCATCCGCTGCAAACACACGCACGTCGGACAGTACGCCGTCCTTGATCCGCTGCAGAATGACACCCTTGCCGCGCGCCATCTCGTTGACCTCGGACAATGGGAACACCAGCAGCTTGCGGTTATCCCCGATGGTCGCCACGCTGTCGCCCTCGACCGGCACGATGCACCGCGCCTCCTCGCCCTCCGACACGTTCAGGATTTGCTTGCCCTTGCGCGTCGAGGCGATCACTTCATCCTCCGGCACCACGAACCCGTACCCGGCGGTCGACGCGATCAACAGTTTGCGCCCCGGCGTAAACACGAACATCTCGACGAAATCGCTCGTCTCCTCGATGTCGACCATGAGCCGCACCGGCTCGCCGTGGCCACGTCCGCCGGGCAATGTGTTGGCTTCAAGCGTATACAGCCGCCCATTGGTCGCCAGCACGATCAGCTTGTCCGTCGTCGAGCATCGAACGGCGCGCTTCAGGCTGTCGCCCTGTTTGAACTCGATCTTTGACAGATCGTCCTGATGCCCCTTCATCGACCGGATCCAGCCCTTGTCGGACAACAGCACGGTCACGGGCTCTTTCTCGATCAAGGCTTCGTTGAGATCGACGCTGATCTCGGGTGCGTCTTCAAACGTTGAGCGCCGCGCGCCAAGCGCGGTCTTCTTGGAATACTTTTCCCGCGTTGCTTTGATCTCGTCGGTAATCCGCTCCCACTGCAGATCATCGGACGCGAGTAATTCGAGAATGCCCTTCCGCTCCGCCGACAGCTTGTCGTGTTCGGCGCGGATTTCGACTTCTTCAAGCTTCGACAGCGACCGCAGACGCAGGTTGAGGATCGCCTCGGCCTGCACGTCCGATAGCCCGAACGCCGACATCAGTTTGGCTTTCGGCTCGTCTTCGAAACGGACGATCCGAATCACCTCGTCGAGATTGAGGTAGGCGATCAGATAGCCGTCGAGCACTTCAAGCCGATGCTCGATCTTGGCGAGCCGGTGCTTGGAGCGCCGGATGAGCACTTCAATGCGATGCTCCAGCCACTGCTGAAGAACCTCCTTCAGCGACAGCACGTTCGGCACCTGCCCCGCCGACAGCACGTTCATGTTCAGCCCGAACCGCACCTCAAGTTCGGTCAGCTTGAACAGGCTCTCCATCAGCACGAGTGGGTCGACGGTACGCGCTTTCGGCACCAGGATGAGGCGGATTTCCTCAGCACTCTCGTCGCGCACGTCGTCCAGCATCGGCAGCTTCTTCTCGTTGATCAGCTCGGCGAGCTTTTCAATGAGCTTCGACTTCTGCACCTGATACGGGATCTCGGTGACAACGATCTGCCAGGTGCCGCGCCCGGTCTCTTCCTTGCTCCAGCGCGCCCGCTGCCGGAACCCGCCGCGTCCGGTCTTGTAGGCTTCCAGAATGGATTGAGCCGACTCGACGATCACCCCGCCGGTGGGGAAGTCCGGTCCCGGCACGAACTCGACCAGCTTTTCGATGGTCGCATTGGGATGCTTGATGAGGTGCAGCGCCGCCTGACACAGCTCATCGGCATTGTGGGGTGGAATGTTGGTCGCCATCCCGACAGCGATCCCCGCCGACCCGTTGGCCAGTATGTTGGGGAAAGCGGCTGGCAGCACGACCGGCTCGCGTTCCTTCTCATCGTAGTTGGGCCTGAAATCGACCGCATCTTCGTTGAGGCCGTTGAGAATGTCCGTCGACGTGTTGGTGAGCCGCGCTTCGGTGTAGCGATCGGCCGCAGCACCATCGCCGTCGATGTTGCCGAAGTTGCCTTGGCCATCGACCAGGGGATAGCGCTGCGAGAAATCCTGCGCCAGCCGAACCATGGCTTCATACAGCGCAACGTTGCCGTGGGGATGGTACTTCCCCATCGCTTCGCCGACGATGCGCGCGCATTTCATAAAGCTCGACGGCGGCTCCAGGTTGAGCGTCTGCATCGTGTACAGGATACGCCGGTGCACCGGCTTCAGCCCGTCGCGCACATCGGGCAACGCGCGGTGCATGATCGTCGACAGCGCATACGCCAGATAGCGCTCTTCCAGCGCCGTCTTCAGCGGAATGCCTTCAAAGCCGGGACCTTCGGGTTCATCGGGTGGCGGCAGAATCGGTTTTTTGCTCATGCCGTTTGCTAGCCAAGCTCACGGCCAGACTCAAGTGCACTGCGGCCACAGGCACAGCTAACCGCCAGCCGCCGCAACGGCATCTCAAACCCATACCGCCGGAATCACTCACGAATCAGCTATACGTTCCGCTCGATTGAATCGCTTGGAGGATATCATGAGCGACAAGACCTATCTCGCAGTGCCCGGCAAGAAGCTGCTGGTCCCGCGCCTGTTGAAGCGGACGATTCAGGTCGCGGGTTCTGTGGCGCTCACCGCCGGCGTGGCACTGGTCCTCATGCTGTCGAGCGGCCTGTTGCAGGCCAAAGGCAATTCCTACCAAGCCTGGAACGTCTGGCTCGCCTTCATCAACCGCCCCGACATTCAAGCCACGATGGTGTTGACCGCCCTCGTCACCGTGCTCTTCGTCTACTGGCAGCGCGACCAGGAACGCGGCAAGTAACCCTCCACCCACAATCAGTATTTGAAAAAGTCAGGGGTCCAAGGGGCGAGCCCCCTACGCGCTAACATAGAGATAGGGTGGCCCCCTCTCCCCCTGGGGAGAGGGTTGGGGTGAGGGGACTTTGCGCCGAAGCCCAGGTACCCCTCATCTGCCCTACGGGCATCTTCTCCCCAGGGGGAGAAGAAAGTGAAGCCGTATCTTATACCAAACCGCATAAGTACTGACTTGTGCGGTTTGGTATCCGCGCGTGGGGTTGCCTCGCCGGAGGCGATCCTCCAGATCGACGCGGCCACGCGCAAAGCGAAGAGAATACCAGCCCGCAGCCCTTCAAACCAAGAGTCGAAACTTCTGCGGGCTGGTATTAGCGCGTATGGGGGCGAGCCCCTGGCCTTCTCTTAACTACTCGCCGCCCTTGCGCCGACTTAAAAACGCGAGTCGCTCAAACAAATGAATATCCTGCTCATTCTTGAGCAGCGCACCATGCAGCGGCGGGATCAGCTTTCGCGGGTCCTGTTCGCGCAGCGTTTCCGCGCTGATATCCTCGTTCAACAGCAGCTTGATCCAGTCGAGCAACTCTGACGTCGACGGCTTTTTCTTGATGCCTGGCACGTCGCGCACGTCGTAGAAAATCCGCAACGCTTCGGCGACCAGCTTCTGCTTCAAGCCGGGAAAATGTACGTCGACGATTTGCTGCATCGTCTCGGGATCGGGAAACTTGATGTAATGAAAAAAGCAGCGGCGCAAGAATGCGTCCGGCAGCTCTTTTTCGTTGTTGGACGTAATGATAACGATCGGGCGCTTGGTTGCCTTGATCGTTTCTCCCGTTTCGTAGACGAAGAACTCCATCCGGTCGAGTTCCTGCAAAAGATCGTTGGGAAACTCGATGTCGGCTTTGTCGATCTCGTCGATCAGCAGAACGGGGCGCCCGTCGCGCGTGAAGGCGTCCCACAGCTTGCCGCGCTTGATATAATTCTTGATGTCGGCGACGCGGGCGTCCCCGAGCTGACTGTCCCGCAACCGCGAAACGGCGTCATACTCATACAACCCCTGATGGGCCTTGGTTGTGGATTTGATGTGCCACTCAATCAGCGGCACGCCGAGCGCATGGGCGACCTCGTGCGCAAGCACCGATTTGCCGGTGCCCGGTTCGCCTTTGATCAACAGCGGACGCTGGAGCGTGATCGCGGCGTTCACGGCCACCTTGAGGTCCTGGGTCGCTACGTAGGCTGTGGTGCCGGTAAATTTCATGATGCGTCCTGCTCACATTCGCTTCAAGCCAACCTATGGGGCGAAGCGGTCGAGCGCAATCAACCAGCACGCCGCAGGAGCGCCCAGCGAAAAGGCACCAGCAAAATAGCTAAAAAACGCCGTCTCCGGGAGGGCGGAGACGGCGTTCTCAGGCGCAAGTGCGCCTCACGAAGCGGCGGGTGCTTTGGCGGACCGTACAAGCGAGCGTTTGAGCTGGGGAGCAACGCTAAGGTGCAGGGGTGCGTTTGCGCAATCCGAAAAAGCGACGGAGGAGGAGCGTGTGTCCGCCGCCTCGTCTTCTGGGGCGCGGCTGGCAAGCCGCAGATGTCCTCGTGGGTTGGAAGGGTTGAGCTCTAAACGGGATGGGTCGTGGCTTGGCTGGCAATGAACGTTGTGAGGAGGAGACTTTCGTCAGTCCAGGCTCGCGTCTGGACACGCTTAAGTTGCATCAAAGTGGTTAAAGTTACCTTAATTGGCAGCGGCTTTGATGTGCGGTCGTCATGAGCCGAACACACGACCGATGCAAGGATCCGCCGCACAAGGCTTTGGAAATCGGCCAGATTTTCTTGACAGTGGCGCCCGTCCGCATCAAGAGGAGGCACGATTTTTGCTCGCCATTGCGGTGCAGCCTTTGACCGGCTCAAAGCGAGGGAGAGCCTCACAGAGGCAGATCGATGAGCAAACGAGAGACAAAAGCAAAATCCAACGCTCCCCCTGGGAGCGAACAGCCCGTTGCGGCGAACGTGACCAAGCCAGCGAACGCAGGCTTGGCAAGCGACTATCACCCAACCGACGACGAGCCGTTCATGAATGACCGGCAGCGTGCCTATTTCCGGCGCAAACTCCAAATCTGGCGCGACGATATCATCCAGCAGACCCGCGAAACCTTGGTCGGACTGCATGAGGAAACCTCGCAGCACGCCGATATCACCGACCGTGCGACGTCGGAAACAGACCGCGCGCTCGAACTCCGCGACCGCGACCGCAAACGCAAGCTGATTTCCAAGATCGAGGCCGCCATCGAGCGCATCGATAATGGCAGCTACGGCTACTGCGAAGATACCGGCGAACCGATTGGCCTGAAGCGGCTGGAAGCTCGCCCAATCGCCACGCTGTCGCTGGAGGCCCAAGAACGCCACGAACGCCGCGAGAAAGTCTATCGCGAAGAATAATCGCCAGCGACACATCAGAACAAAGGACGCCCTGAAATCTCGCGATTATCAGGGCGTTTTCGTAGCCGGGGATAGTCAAGTCACCATAGGCCCAGCTTTCTTCTCCCCCTGGGGAGAAGATGCCCGAAAGGGCAGATGAGGGGGCCTTGACGTCACCGCCAAAGCCCTCTCAGCAATTACGCCTTGAACAAGTTAACCCCGCCGCTGGCACCCATCGCGACCTTCAGGTTGTCGTCGACCTTGTCGAGGAAGCCGGTTGTCGACAGCCACTTCTGGTCTGGTCCCACGAGCAACGCGAGGTCCTTGGTCATGAAGCCCGATTCAACCGTATCGACGCACACCTTTTCCAGCGTATCGGCGAATTTGGCGAGTTCGGGATTGTTGTCGAGCTTGGCGCGATGCGCCAGGCCGCGCGTCCACGCAAAAATCGACGCGATCGAGTTGGTCGACGTTTCTTTGCCCTTCTGGTGCTCGCGATAGTGGCGCGTCACCGTCCCGTGGGCGGCTTCCGCTTCGACGGTGCGGCCATCCGGCGACATCAGCACGCTGGTCATGAGGCCAAGCGAACCAAAGCCCTGCGCGACCGTGTCCGATTGCACGTCGCCGTCGTAGTTCTTGCACGCCCAGACATATCCGCCCGACCACTTCATGGCCGACGCGACCATGTCGTCGATCAGACGATGCTCGTACACAATCTTTTTCTTGTCGAAGTCGGCTTTGAATTCAGCCTGATAGATCTCTTCAAAGATATCCTTGAAGCGCCCGTCGTAGGCTTTGAGAATGGTGTTCTTGGTCGATAGATACAGCGGCCAACCGCGCAGCAGAGCGTAATTCATCGAAGCGCGGGCGAATTCGCGGATCGATTCATCGACGTTGTACATGGCCATAGCGACGCCGGCACCCGGTGCGTCGTAAACCTCGCGCTCGATAACCGCGCCATCTTCACCGACAAACTTGATGGTGAGCTTGCCTTTGCCCGGGAACTTGAAGTCGGTCGCGCGGTACTGGTCGCCGAACGCATGACGACCGATGACGATCGGCTGCGTCCAGCCGGGAACGAGACGCGGCACATTCTTGCAAATGATGGGCTCGCGGAAAATCACGCCGCCAAGGATGTTGCGGATCGTCCCGTTCGGCGACTTCCACATCTGCTTGAGCTTGAATTCCTTAACGCGGTCTTCGTCGGGCGTGATCGTCGCGCACTTGACGGCAACGCCGTGCTTTTTGGTGGCGTTGGCGCTATCGATCGTGACCTGATCGTTGGTGGCATCGCGATGCTCGACGCTGAGATCGTAATATTCAAGGTTTACGTCGAGATAAGGATGGATCAGTTTGTCCTTGATCAGCTGCCAGATGATCCGGGTCATTTCGTCGCCGTCCATCTCGACGACCGTCCCGGAAACTTTGATTTTTTGCATAGGCTGTTGTGTCCTGGTCACGATGAAAATCGGGACGAACCTACAAGTTTGCCCGCAGCGCAACAAGTAGGGCAAGCGTCGGTTGGCATCATACCAAGGCCTGATACGCCAGACCCAACGCCACACAAAGCCCCTCACGACCAAAGGCAGCAAGGCCCACCTTCTGCCCCTGAAATCCAAAGTTCCTCACGGCCAAAGGCCGTAGGGAGCACCGTTGCGACCCGGCGGGCAATCCGCCGGCCCGCCGGAGCGCCTTCAGCGCGTGAGGCCCAAAAACCAGAGCACCGTTGCGACCCGGCGGGCAATCCGCCGCCCCGCAGGTCGCGCCTTCAGCGCGTGAGGCCCAAAGAGGCATATACAGTATGCGGCGCTACAACTCACCCTCGGGCGGTTGCCATATTTCCGACAAAGGTCTTTACTCAATCGCGGTGCAGGCACAGGCGAAGCCCTGACCTGCCCTTCCTTTGTCCGCCTCCCAAGCCACAGGCTTGGCCCGGACACCTCCCAACCTCGGGAATGGGCTGGCGATTGCGGCCCTTCACCGTCGGCTTGGCGATTGCGCGTCATAGCACGCGCTTTTCTTGAAAAATCGTGATGCGCGCGAGCTCGAACGCTCGGCCCATGATCCTTGAATTCAAACGGAGATCCCATGCGTAACGTACTTATCGCCACGCTCATCGCCGCCGCCGCAACCATTCTCGCCCCGCTCTCGGCTGAAGCCAAACGCTACTATGGCGACACCAGCTTGAGCAGTCGCTCGGTCACCAAACACGCCCGTTCCGGCGGCAGCGCATCGACGTCCCGTTCGTGCCTGACCAGCAGCGCCCGCGCCATTCTGAATAAGATCGAAGCAAAGTTCGGAGAAGTTCAAATCATTTCGACATGCCGCCCGGGCGCGCGCATCGCAACGTCCGGTCGCCCGTCCAAACACGCCTCGGGTGAGGCGATCGATTTCCGCGTTCCTGGCAAGAAAAAGCAGGTCGTTCAGTGGCTTCGCAATAACCATGGCGGCGGCGGCACCATGACCTACTCCGACATGGACCACATCCACGTTGACGTTGGCTATCATTTCGTCGCGCTCAATCGGCATTCTGGCAAGTAAGCAGCCGACGCCAAACCGTCTGCCAAAGCCAGCAGTCTAGGCTTGCTTTAAGATCTGAGCAGTGTGCGCCGCGCGCCCTGCCTTGACCTCATGCGTCCATCCATCTAGCGGTTAGGGTGCACAACCCGAAAGGAACCGTCATGCCGATGGCCGCCAGCGAAATCGAAGATCTGATCATAGCGAAGTTCCCCGACGCGGTGATAAAGCTCACCGATTTGGCGGGCGATAACGACCATTGGGAAGCGCACGTCGTGTCATCGGCGTTCGCTGGAAAGTCGCGCGTGCAGCAGCACCAAATGGTCTATGAGGCCCTTGGCGGTCGCATGGGCAGCGTCCTGCATGCTTTGAAACTTAAGACGGCAGCCCCGATTGCCAGTCCCGATCCTTGACAGTCGCCGCAACCCGGCCACAACTAGCGGGCAAATCGGCACACGTTTCGGCTTCGATGATAAGGACAAGACATGACCGAACAGACCCAGCAGGTCCAAGACTGGATTCGCACCACCATTGCTGACAACGACGTTGTGCTCTTCATGAAGGGTACCAAGTCGGCCCCGCAGTGCGGCTTCTCCGCACAGGTCGCCCAAATTCTCGCCCATCTCGGCGTCCCCTATAAAGACGTCAACGTGCTGGACGACATGGGCATCCGCGAAGGCATCAAGGCCTACACCAATTGGCCAACCGTCCCCCAGTTGTACGTGAAGGGTGAATTCGTCGGCGGCTGCGACATCGTCCGCGAGATGTTTCAGGCCGGCGAACTCCACGCCATGATCCACGAAAAAGGCATCGCCCATACCGCCCACGCTTAACAAGAGACGATAAAGTCTCAAGAAAGCAGGGGGTTTGGGGGAGGCATTCCCCCAAACGGGTCCGGGCGGTAGCCCGAGCGCGCTGGGGAAGATATGCGACTAGGCGGGCGTCGATTTCTGTTGAGCCTCGCGATTCTGTCGGCAAGCGTTTGCTTGGCGCTTGGAATCTCGCTCCCCATCATCCGCCTCACCAAATACGTGTTCTGGTCGACCGACCACTCCCTGCTATCCACCGTCACGGTCTTGCTGAATGACGGCCAGACGTTCCTCGGCACGATGGTGCTGGTGTTTTCCATCATTCTGCCGGTGATGAAGCTGCTGTACCTGCTGCTCGTCTCCACCCTGCCGGCCGCCGAAGTCTTTCGCCAGCGCCGCCAACTGCGGGCGCTCGAATGGCTCGGCAAATGGTCCATGCACGATGTGCTCGTGCTCGCGCTCACGATCTTTTTCATCAAAAGCCAGGGCGTCTACGACGCAGCCAGCCTGTCCGGCGTCTACTTCTTTACCGCCGCCGTTTTGCTGATGATCCTGTCCTACGCGTGGCTTCGCTTGGATGGATCGAGCGAGCAGGCCCTGCGCGAACCCGACCCCGCCGAGCAAAAGCCGATCTCCGCCTTCCGCAATTTTATCCTGAGTTTCCTGATCATTACCGCGACGGTCTTCTTCGCGCTGGGCATCATACTGCCCGTCATCCAGTTCACGACCATCTACGTGTGGACCGACAAGCACTCCATCGCGACCATCATCTGGGCGCTCTACCAGAATCAGGAATTCTTCCTGTGCGCCGTCGTCTTCGCGGTCTCGATCTTCTTCCCGTTCATGAAGCTGTTCTACCTGCTGACGCTCGTCACCTCGCCGGACCTGTCGAGCGAGTTCCGTGCCAAATCGATTGCAACCATGGAATGGCTCGGCCGCTACTCCATGACCGACGTGATGGTCTTAGCCCTCATGATTTTCTACGTGAACTCCTCGGGCTACACGACCGCGTCAGTCTTGCCCGGCGTCTACTTCTTTGCAGCCTCCGCCATCATCACCATGCTCGCCTACGGCTGGGCCAACACCGTCCCCGCCCGCCGCACGGCTCGCGTGACGACCGGCGGCAAACCCGCAACCCCCACAGTGCCAGCCGTCTTGACGCCCTCCCCCGTCTCCCTGTCGACCCCCGCGCCATCGCCATCCTCAAAGTCCCCCTCTTCCGGCCCATCCGCACCGGCCAGCGCTCCCAACACCGCCACCGGCCCCCTCGTCCTCCCCAAACCCAACCATCGCCGAGGCCGCTAACCCCCGGTGTCATCCCGGCCGAAAACAGCGCCGATCGGGGACCAATTACAGGAGCACTAAATGCACAAAATCAATCAATTGCGATCCCGTGTGATGTCGCGAGCAAAATGAACTCTTTCTCTGTGAGGATTGAAACTGATCGGCCAGCTTGTTGGGCCTCTTCTGCTTGAAGATGCTTTTGACTCTTTTCCGATCCGCCGAATGCAGAAGGCTCGCGATTTCCAACTACGCAGATTGTTATGTGCTTGGAATAACTAGTCTTGACGTCACAGCCAAGTTTGCTCGCAGCTTGCTCTATCCTCGCTTTGCCGCCGGAAAAATCACCAGTGAAGATTGCGACATGACCTCGAAGCGGTCCGTCTTCTCGGCCGTTCAGGCTGACACGTATTGGATGTTGCACCACCGCTGCGCCAATATAGGGAGCAGGAACGCGTTGGCCGAATTTTTCAAGCCAGAAACGTAGGTTGGTTCCGGAAGCGTCAAGAGCGCGTTGAAAGATTTTCGCACAAGTCTCGGCATCCGAAAGAGCATTATGAGGCGAGTAAACTATGCCAAAGCTCGCTGCCATAGAAGTCAGTTTATAGCTTTCCATCTCTGGCCAGACCACACGGGCTACGCGACAAGCATCCATCCAGTAAGTTGTGGGTTTCACGAGCGAGTATTTGGTCGCCGCCTGTGTGATCGCGTCCTGATCAAAGTCTCCCCAGGTGACGATACACTGACCGCTAACTGTGGAATAAAACGCTTCGTAAACGTGCGAGAATGTTGGCGCCGAATGAACTTCAGTTGGGCCGATGCCGTGCATTCTTGTGTAAAATTCGTTGCCCCCCTCGAAATCCTCCTGAGGGTTGACGAGCGACTCCCATCGCCAAAGTTCGACTGTGCCAGCGTAAGCCACCATACCAATTTGACAGATCGAAGCACGAGACGCGTTTGCGGTTTCGACATCCAGTGCGATGAAAAATTCGGCCATTGTCACCCCTCCAAATACTATTCAAACGTAGTCTGATGAACTGCGTTGGGCAAACAAAAAAGGGCCACCTCTCGGCAGCCCTTCCAAAATCCACCCCTTCACGGCCGCAAGGCCGTAATAGCGCTGCAAGCGCGTCGCGCGCAGTCGCGCGCCCCACCGGAGCGCCATAGCGCGTGAGGTACAAAGAGAGTCACGGGAGAGGTCCAATGGATGGTTGAATGCTGTTCTTACCACCCGGCGGCCTCGTCATTTCAAAAGCAAGGATCTGGGCCGGTGCCTTCAGGCAATCGCCTTCCAGCACCCCCCTCCCGCATCTGAGCGCAGCCACCACGATGCCGTCCGGCTGATCCGCTGCCGCGCGACAATCAAGGTGAGAGCCCGCGTCAATCAGGATGAGAGTGCGCCGGAGGTGGGCTGACGGAGGGAGGGCACTTGCCCGACTGACGGCAGCCCACCTCCGGCGGCGTGATTTTTAAG